>Ga0265298_10007206_pt1 | contig 13556 bp, 11 predicted proteins | sample AusTroGonzalo_MG_3_FD_193486 | JGI IMG/M metagenome (GOLD analysis project Ga0265298, IMG submission 193486) | Bovine rumen microbial communities from tropical cattle in Woodstock, Queensland, Australia - Gonzalo_01 | ecosystem: Host-associated > Mammals > Digestive system > Stomach > Rumen ...
TGGTGGCATGGGTGGCGTCGGCGGCGGCGCTGCAGGTGCGGCTGCCGGTGGCGGCATGGGCGGCTTCGGCGGCGGCATGGGCGGCTTCGGCGGCGGCATGGGCGGCTTCGGCGGCGGCATGGGCGGACAACGTCCTGCTGGCGGCATGGGTGGCTTCGGCGGCGGCGCTGCAGGCGCGGCTCCCGCTGGCGGCATGGGCGGACAGCGTCCTGCCGGCGGTATGGGCGCTGGAGCTGGTATGGGCGGTTTCGGTGGCGGCGCTGCAGGCGCGGCTCCCGCTGGCGGCATGGGCGGACAACGTCCTGCTGGCGGCATGGGCGGCTTCGGCGGCGGCATGGCCGGCGGCGCTGGCATGGGCGGTTTCGGCGGCGGTCGTGGCGGTATGGCCGGCGGCGCGGTTGCAGCCAGCAGCGGCCAGCTTCAGCAGACCATTGATCGTCTGAAAGCCGAGACCCCGCGCGAACAGGCTCTGAAGCAGATCGAAGCGAAGGACAAAAACGCCTACGCTGAAATTCAGCAGGATATCAACGATGCAAATGCTAAGCTCCGCGCCCTCGCGAAGGAGGCCGGAGTCAGCATCCCCGAAACCGCCGAACAGCAGAAGTCCGATTTGCTTGAGTTCCTGGATATCGAGGCCGACGCTATTGCAAAGCTCCTCGAAACGGACAAGACCGATTCCGCTTCCGCGATGCGCGATTTCTACCGCCTCGTGCGGAAGTACAAGCTGACGGCCCTTGTGCCCGGCAGCAGCAACAGCGCGACGAGCGGCGGCATGGGCATCGGCGGTCCCGGCTTCAGCGTCGGCAACAACTTCAACCTGCAGATGTACCGCACGACGGGCGAGGAAATCTACAGGGAACGCCTCGAACGGGAACTGCTGCAGTCTCTGGGCCGCGGCGCGAACAGCATCCGTCCCGCGCTTGAGGCGCTTCCCTACCTGAGCGACGACTTCAAGAAGCAACTCGTTCCCTATGTTGAGGATTATAAGGAATACCTGGACAGCTACGAGAACCTGAACCCGTACGGCGTGCCCATCCCCGAAGGCAACTGGGCCGGCAGCGGCTCCGTCACGGAAATGGGCCTTACGGCGACCCTCGCCAACCTCTACTTCCCGGAGATCATTGACAAGAGTTACGCCTACAAGGCCGCGGCGTTCCTGTTCGGCTGCCATCCGTATCACAACTACTCGCTCGTGGCCGCCGTCGGCGCCGCCCGTCCGAAAGCGATGTTCTACGGCAACAACCGCGCCGACCTCTCGTTCATCCCCGGCAACGTGGCTCCCGGCCTGCTGTTCCGCAGGCCCGACCACTTCGAGAACGTCGACGACTGGCCGTTCTTCTGGGGTGAAAACGAAGGCACGGTCGCCGGCAACAGCAATTACCTGCTGTTCAGCGAAGCCTTCAAGAAAATGGTGAAGACGAAATAAAACCGAATCGAAAGAACGCCCCCGGATCCGCTTGAGATCCGGGGGCTTTTTAGCGGATTGGCGCTTTTTGGTGTTGACAGGGGGGTGGAAAACGAGAAATGACATTTCAAGATAGAGTCGTGGTCGTGACTGGCGGAGCTCAGGGCATCGGCAAATGCTGTGCCGAGTGTTTTGAGCGAGAAGGAGCTATCGTTCATGTGATTGATATCCAACAGGGGCCGTGGTTCGTGGGCGACCTTGCAAACAAAGCCGACCTCGAACGGTTCGCGGCCGAGGTCATCGCGAAGAGCGGACACGTGGATGTCATTGTAAACAACGCCATGCCGCTGTTCAAAGGCATTGACGAGTGTTCATACGAAGAATTCGCCTACGCTCAGGCGGTCGGAGTCATTGCGCCTTTCTACCTGGCGAAGCTCTTCAAAGACCATTTCGCGGGAGGTGCGTCCATCATCAATATCTCCTCCTCGCGTGACCGGATGAGTCAACCCCAGACGGAGAGCTACACTGCGGCAAAAGGTGGCATCGCTGCGCTCACACATGCGCTTGCCGCGAGCCTTGCAGGACATGTCCGGGTTAATTCCATTTCGCCCGGCTGGATCGACACCTCGTTCAAAGAGTATTCCGGGCCCGATGCCGCGCAGCATTTCACTGGCCGAGTTGGCAATCCGCTCGACATCGCAAACATGGTTCTCTTCCTCGCCTCAGACAAAGCTGGCTTTATCACAGGGGAGAACATCTGCATCGACGGCGGCATGACCAAACAGATGATCTATCACAACGATTTCGGGTGGAAGCTCGAAAAAAGGGAAGAATGAGGTGCGACCTATGACCGGAATCTTGACACAATCATTCTTCTCCTGCTGACCGCGACAGCATTCTGTGCCGAGCGGGAGTAATCGGTACGAGATTTGGAACAGTCTTTTACGGACAAATCCAAAATCTCGTTATTTATTCCCCATTTTGAGAATCATCTGGTTACGTTCGTTTCGGCGTATCGGACTCATGCTGATCCGGGTTAAGATTGCCATGCTTCTGCAATGGCCGATAGCTGTTGAAGTTAGAAATGTAATCGGCAACGGTCTTTTCAAGTTCCTCGGGAGTCTCGTACCAGTTGAGAGACAGCTCTTCCTGTTTCATGATGCTGGAGAAAGATTCCGCCACAGTGTACAGCAAAGGACATTGAGAAGAGACATCTTGAACAGAGATTCGCCGCGATTGATGCATCGAACGTGCGAGCGGTCGGCATCGACGAAATCCCCATTGAGCACGGGCAGGCGAACCATTCCTTCCTCACGATCATCCGCGATCTGGAAAGCGGGGCGGTCATTCACGTTGGCAATGGCAAAGGAGTTTCCGCATTTGAGGGCGCATTGAGCAAGCTGAGCGCAAGCGAATTGCAAATAGTTTCAATGGATGTGGCAAACGCGTACTCGACATGGTTCGCCGAACACTTTTCACAGGCTCAAATCGTGAAAAACTATGGCTGAAACCAGTCGCAGCAGATTAGACGGAATCGTCAGCTATTGGACGTTCGGACATGTCAGCAACGCCAGCATGGAGGGCTTCAACAACAAAACCCGTTGGCTCATCCGTCAAGCATACGGCATTCGCGACAGGGAATATTTCAAACTCAAAATCTACCAGCCCCGTGAAATCAACCCGGAGAAATCACTATGGCGTTTTATCAGAAACTGTCAAAGAGGAAATAAACACCGCTTTGCTGCAGATGTGCGCGATCCTTGCAACTGCTCAATGATGTGCGTGGAATCTTATAAACAACTCCGGTCCAGTTAGGCAACGTATACTTAATCGCACCTGTAACTGATCCGTCAAGCAGGAAAAGGGTAATGGTCCGACCATGTTTCATAAAACACCTTAAAGTCTGTTTTTCAGTTGTTTTCATACTATACAACATCGAAATCTTTTTTCAAGTCATTTTTACATTTTTTCTTAAAGCCAATCATGGTTGGCGGCCTATCGCGAGAGCGAAGAATAACGGAACAAGCTATGCTTCGTGGACGATCTCATTTCTGCCATATCACGGACGGGTCGATGTGTTTCAGATCCTTTGAGGCCGTCCTGTACATCATGACCTGAAGCTGCTTGGTCATGGATTCGATGGCTTCTCTTACCCCGTCCGGGCCTTTTTCCTTCAACGGGTCCATCAGCGGTCGTCCCACCGTCACGGCATCCGCGCCCAGCGCCAGAGCCTTGAACGCGTCGAATCCGCTCTCCATTCCGCCGTCCGCGATGAGGATCAGCTTGTATCCGACGGCCTCCCGGATTTTCGGAAGCAGTCTCACCGGCGGCACAGCGCATCGCATGATGCCGTTGTGATGGCTCAGGATCACGCCTGCACAGCCCAGCTCAACGCACTTGACTGCGTCCTGCACACTCAACGCGCCTTTGATGAAAAACGGAAGTTTCGTGGATTGAATGAAGTCGCGCAGTTCGTCGAGCGAAGGCAGCTTCATTTCGAAGCCAAGCACATTGTCTGGCGTCGGATCATCCGCATGGATGGAATGTTCGATATCGATCCCCACGGCAATCGCGCCGTTCGCCTCGGCAAAACGTATTCTGTCACGAATGTCATCGCGGTTCGCATACGGCTTTACGATCTTCATGACCTTTGCGCCCGTACTCAAGACCGATTTCAGCGTCTCGTTGTCGCCCATTCCGATGGATACCGCCGCCCCTGCCGAACGAGCACCCTCGGCCATGCCCTTCAAATCGATGTGACTGAGCGCGGCGGTCATGATGGGCGTAGAAAATATCTCTCCCAGAAATTCAAATGCCGACGAAGGCTCCTCCGCTCCGAGCAGACGGCTCTCCACCTGCAGGGAATCCATATACTCTCTTGCGATCCTGATCGAATCTTCCGCTTCGTTTTTCATATCAGCGTTTCTCCATTATGGGGTTAATGTGAATAATTAATTGTTTCTTTTCCTTAGGCGAAAAACATCTTTTTATCGTCTTCTCGTTCATATGCGAATAAGCAAATCAGCTATCTCAGTAAGCAGAGATGGTATAATCCAGTTTGAAAGTCGTTTCGCGTCCGGCGCGTACAGTGTATTTTTCCAACGGAACGGGGCCGCAGCTGTTGCCGCCGAGCGGAGCCTGGAAGATGTCGAGCTCGAGGACGGTCTTGTCGGACGGCGGCAGGCGATCCGGCGTCTTCGCGTCGGCGATCTCCTTCTGCGTCCATTCGGTGGCGGTGAACTCCATGCCTTTTTCATTGTTTTCGCAGCGGAAGATCAGGATGGGCCCTCCTTCTTTAATGTTTGGCATCACGACCTGGCTCACTCCGGTGTGGTTGCCGAAGTGCTGCGTTTTGGAATACCTCGTGAACATGCCCTTCACGGAGGTGTGGAAGACGTCGAACCAGGTTGCGGTCCTGCGGTCGATGTAGTTCTCCTGCGGACCGAATCCGAGATACGAGAGAGTATCGAATTCGTGGGGGAGTTCGAAGACGAATCCGAGGCAGGAGATGGGGGCGCTGGCGAAATCCGGGGTGATGGCGCTCTCGGAACGGATATAGCCGTGGGCGTAGATGGTCCACTTCGTCTTCACGGCGAAGCCGTAGCTGCCCTTGCGGCAGTAGAGTTCGGTATCGACCACGACCGACTGGTCGTCGGGACGGTCGACCCTGAAGCCGCGACACTCGACGATGGATTCCCCGCGCATGACATTATCGTTATATGCGTTGAGCCACTTGTCGTTGTCGACCGCGGCGCGGGCGAAGTTGAGTTCCGGGCCTTTGCGGATGCATTCGCGTCCGCCCCAGATAACGTTGGCGAGGCGGCCGTCGACGAACTTCACGGAGAAGGCGTCTCCTATGAGGACGGTTTCGACGCGGCCGTCGACATCCTGATCCTGGAAGGCGCGTCCGACGACGGTGATGTTCCGACCTTCGCCGGCGACCTCAAGGCGAGTGTTGGTTTTAACCTCGGGGAACGGGCCGTATTTCCAGGTCGGAACGGGGAGGTTGAAGGCTTCCCACGCGACCGCGTACTTGCGCGCCTCTTCGACCTGATGATTCTTCAGGAGTTCGACCGGGTCGGCCTCCTTCTCCACGATCCCGTACTGCACGAGGGAATCGGCCTCCGAGGGAAAGACGAGGAAGAGCATATTTTTCTTCGGGGTGGAAATATTCTCCCCGACCGGCTCTTGCGGAATATCGAACGTGAATTCGGCCTTTTCGCCGGGGGCAAGCGAGGCGATCTTCCGCGTCAGGACGGTGCGCTCGGAGCCGGGGCTCTCCTGTCCGCCGGTGAAGACCGCGGCCACGGTATAGTCGCGGATGGTCTTGTGGAAATACTTGCTGGTGAGCTCGAGCGTGAACTTGGAGGGATCGTCCGGCGTGAGGTCCCGGAACCGGATGTACTGGTAGACTTTCTTCACCTCAAGCAGCTTCGGCGTGACCTGACGGTCGGACACGATCACGCCGTTGTCGCAGAAATTCGCGTCGTTCGGGTTGTCGCCGAACATGCCGCCGAACGCGAGCGCTTCGCCGGTGAACGGCGCGGCCTTGTACTTGCCGTCGGGGCCGCGTGTGGCGCGGATGTTCTGGTCGACCCAGTCCCAGATGCAGCCGCCGATGAGGCGCGGATACTTCTCGAAGGCGTCCATGTACTCCTGGAAGTTGCCGAGCGCGTTGCCCATGCAGTGAGCGTATTCGCAGAGGAAGAACGGCCAGTTTTCGCGCGTGGTCGAGCCGGTGCGGTTCACCCGGTCCACGTCGGGATACATGGCGCTGCCCATGTCGGTGATGCCGTCGGTGTGGCCCATGTCGCAGGAATGGATGAGGCGCGTCCTGTCGATCGCCTGGATGGCGCGGGAGGCCGCCGCGAGGTTGTCGCCGCGTCCGTTCTCGTTGCCGAGGCTCCAGAAGATGACGGCGGGGCAGTTTTTGAGGCGGAGGACGTTGTTCAGATTGCGTTCGACGTAGGCCTGTTCCCATTCCGGATTGCGGGTCAGGTCGCGCTTCTTGTGGCACTCGATATTTGCCTCCGCGACCAGATACATGCCGTACTTCTCGCAAAGTTCGTACCAGTACGGGGCGTTCGGATAGTGCGAGGTGCGCACGGTGTTGATGTTGTACGCCTTCATCAGCTGGATGTCGCGCTCCATGACCTCGCGTGTGATGGCGCGTCCGTAGTCGGGATGGCTTTCATGGCGGTTTACGCCCTTCAGGATGACTTCCTTGCCGTTGATGAGGAGCTGAGCCTGGGGGCCGACTTCCACCGTGCGGAATCCGAGGTTGACCTGCACGGTTTCGGCGTTCTCGCGCGAATCCGCATCGTCGGAGATCGTCATCTTCAGCTGATACAGGTTCGGCGTTTCGGCTGTCCATGTGTCGACGTTCGGCACGGTCACGCTGACCGGGATCGCGACGTCTTCCCCGCTGCCCGCGGGAACCTGAACGTCCGCGCCGCCGGAGAGGACTTCGCGGCCTTCGCGCAGGAGCGTGTACTTGACCGTGCGCCTGGCGGCCTTGTCGCTGTAGTTGCGCACGAGAATCTTCCCGTCGAGCGTGCCGGTGGTGTAGTTGTCCTTCAGGAGCGAACGGAAATCGAAGTCGCGAATGGCGACGTCCGGGGTGCGGAAGATCACGACGTCGCGGAAGATGCCGGAGTGACGGAAGAAGTCCTGGTCCTCGAGGTAGGAGCCGTCGGTGAAATTGTACACCTGCACCGCGAGCATGTTTTCGCCGTCCTTCAGGTATTTCGTGATGTTGAACTCATCGGGATTGTACGAATCCTCCGCGTAGCCGACCTTCTCGCCGTTCACCCACACATAATACCCGGCGGATACGCCATCGAACTTCAGGAATACCTGGCCGCCCTTTTTGAATTCGGACGGCAAGCTGAACGTGCGCCGGTAGGAGCCGACGGGATTGCGTTCGAGATACGAGGTGAACTGCCGTGAGGGGGTGTTCGTAACGATGGGGGGAGCGCTCGTGTTGAATGGATAATTGGAGTTCGTGTACAGGGGAGTGCCGAAGCCTTGCACCTGCCATGTGGACGGCACGGGGATCGTGGTCCAGGCGGAGTCGTCGTAATCGGGCTTGAAGAAGCCTTCGGGTCGCTGCGAGAGATCCAGAGCGCCGTCTTCTTTGGTCATGGTGACGAAGTTGAACTTCCATGTGCCGTTCAGCAGGCTCTTCTGGCCGTCGTCGACCGGAAGCGCGGAATCCGAACGAACCGGCTCCACGTTTACGAAGTTGATCTTGTGGTTTTCCCATTCTTCACGATTTGTCAGGTCAACTTGCTGTTGCTGAGGTTGTTGAGGCTGACCGAAACCTCCGAAACCACCGGGAACCCCCTGTCCAGGCAGACCGAAGCCTCCGAAACCACCGGGAACCCCCTGTCCGGGCTGGCCGAAGCCGCTGAACCCGCCAGGAAAGCCCTGTCCGGCAGGCTGACCGAATCCGCCGCCGAAGCCTGCGCCAGATTGCCCCTGGGGCGGAACCTGAGCAAAGATTGCCCCCATTGTAAATGCAAATGCGGTCGTTGAAACCAAAAGTCGTTTCATTTTGTTTCCTCGTATGTTATGTTTCTTGTGTTTCCGGCTTAAAACTCTCCCTCGAACATCTTGCTCTCAAGTTTTTCGTCAGCACACATCAATAGATCTGTCCATGCTTTTTCTGATAAAGCTCAAAAGGCGCAAAAGCTTCTTCGCCGAGCATCGGACCTGCGACCTGAATCTTGCGGCTTTCAAACTCTTCTTCCCAGAAGCGTCCTTTGTACCCCTCGTCGAATCCGACTTTTTCAGCCATGTCGCGCGGTGCGCCGTAGATCACCCGTTCGACGCCGCTCCACGGGGTTGCGCCGCTGCACATCGCGCATGGTTCGCAACTGGTCACAAGCATGCAGCCTTTGAGCGAGCCGGTATTCAGTTTGCTTTGGGCATGGGCAAACGCCGTCATCTCCGCGTGCGTCCAGGACTGTTTCGACGGAACCACGGAATTGACTCCAAGCGCGATCAGACGGTCGGTTTTGATGTCGAAGATCGCCGCCGCAAACGGTCCGCCTGTTCCATGGCGGACATTTTCCACTGCGATACCGACGACAAAACGCATTTTCTCTTCATCGCCTACAATGACGTGACTGTCATAGGTCGTTTCCATTTCCCAAAGCCAGTCCGGCATGGTGATGGGCGGAGCAAACGCGTGGGTATCATTGGATGTCGAAACGGAGCCGGACGAGCAGGCCGCTAATGCGCCGAGCATGACGCAGCCGAGTGTACAGATGTGTTTTTTCATGTTCATACGCCTTATGTATTTGGTTTCTATTTTTCCGCCCGCATGCCCATCTTCCCGGCCATGCAGGTTAGTTTTTTTCGTGTTGGCGACGGTCAATAGCTCCGTGCGACAGGAACGTGTCGAGCATTTTTTCTGCCTTTTGGAGCCTTACTTGGACGCCAGTTTCACGCCGAGTTCGAATGCCTTTTTGCAGTCCTGCGGAAAGACCGTTTCGTGGCGTTGGCTTTTGGCTTCGGCGTCGAACCCGGCCAGGTGATAGCGGCTGTAGTCCTTCACCTGCATGGTATCCGTGGCAAGAAGCGTTTCGCAATGACCGAAATACAGCTTCATCCAGTTCTCGTAGCGCTGGAAGACCTCACGATAGCCGACCTGCGGGAACCATGCCTCGGGGCAGTTCATCGTGAAAACCCATGCCGTCTTCTTCGCCGGACTCAGCGGCTTGCTGTAATCGTCGTAGTTCAGATACTGGAACAGAAAACGCTCGAAGAAGGAACGCATCTCGCCGGTAACCTCGCTGAAATAGATCGGACTGCCGAGAACCACTGCGTCCGCCTCGTGAAGCCGGTCCAGCACAGAGGAGAGTTCATCGCGTAATACACAACGGTTTGGACGCGGCTCTTTTTTCAGCTTGCACGCCATACAGCTCTTGCAACCGCAGAATTTCAGGTCGTAAAGATAGACCATCTCCGTTTCCGCGCCAGTCGATGCCGCGCCGTCCAGCACGTTCTTCAGCAGGGTGTCGGTGTTCCAGTTCTTGCGGGGACTGCCGTTGATCGCCATGACTTTCATGGTGGTATCCTTTCCTGTTCGTTTGCGCTCGGCGGCAGGGCGCCTGCCGGTTTTCAGCACAATATACACCCGTATACGCGCGAAATCAAACTGAAAACAGTGGGAAAGGAGCTGCTCTGCGAAAAAAAGAAACTTTATCCGAAAATGAGGTATGAGGCGCTGTCATGGGGATAGAGATGTCTGCCGGTACATACATTGGAAGCAAAAAACAGACTTCTGACCAATTCGAGCGGAACGATTGGAGTTCGCGGGTTTCCCATTGACTGGGAAAAGTCCTTGCAACTTACAGTTCACTCTTTTCAGAAGGGGCTTCGATCATTTTGAGCCGCTTGCTGATGATATAAGTCCCGACATTGTCACCGGCCACATTACAGGCCGTTTCGAACATGTCCAGCAGGGGATTGATTCCGAGCGCAAGTGCGACGATCGTGGCGGATTGCTCAGGCGACAGATGCAGACAATCCAGCGCCATGAACAACAGGAAAATGCTGCCGCCGGGAACGCCGCCCGCGCCAATCGAAGCGAAAACCACGCTGATGACCAGCAGAAATATCTGGGACGGTCCCAGCGAAAAGCCGAACAGATTGGCGGCCAGCACGGCGAAAACGGGCAGATGAAGGCAAACCCCGTCCATATTCACGGTTGCGCCGAGCGAAAGGGTGAATCCGGCAATTTCCTTGCGGACATGCATTTTCTCCTGGGCCGTCCGAAGCGAAACCGGCAGTGCGGCCGCGCTCGAACGGGTGACGAATGCTGTCAGGATCGGCTCACGCAGTTTCCACAGAATCGGATACGGGTTCTCTCGGCAAAGCAAAAAGATGAACAGCGGATAACAACCGAGTATCATCAGCAGAATCCCGATGATCACGCTCAGGGCGATCTGAAAATACGAATTCAGCAGCGCCATGCCATAAGAAGCGAAACAAGTCAGAGTAAGAGCGAAGATCCCGATGGGGAAATACCGCATCACCCAATCGACGATCCGGAAAATAATGTGCTGAATTCCCCCGAACACCCGGAGCGCTAACGCAACACCATCCCGCGTATTCGGATCGGAATCGGTGTCGAGCATGGCTCGTGCTGCCAGCCCCAGCAGGATGGAAAAGACGATCACCGGCAGGAAACGCCCCTCGGCCAGCGCCTGAAACGGATTCATGAACATTCCGTAAATCAGCTTCAGCAGAGGCGAGTCGCCCATTGCCTCTGTCTGCATGGAATGGGCCTGCGCCATCATCGACCCGGTCAGTGCGGAAATATTTTCGACTTTCGGATTGCAGACCAGCGCCGTGAAACAACCGAAGACGGCGGCATAAAGCGAGGTCGCCAGATACCAGATGATGACTGCCACCCCCATCTTGCCGAACTGATGAAACGGCAAACTCGCCGCGCCGCAGACCAGCGAACAAAGGATGATCGGAACCACGATCATTTTCAGCATGAAAATCAGGATATTGCCGAACGGTTGGAGGACGGATGTGATCCAGTCGGCAGTTGCGGAATACCCGACAGTCCCCAGTTTCCAGACTAACAGCCCCCCGATGCATCCAAGCACGAAAGCGGCGATGTTCAGAACCACCAGCGGTGTCCGGACATACCAGCCATATATTTTTTTCATCAATGCATCTCCATTGATTGACAGCAATTAAAAAAACATAGCCTGATACATTCGGCTATGTCTTGCTAAGAAGCGTAGGTTCCTGCGCCATATGAAAAAGCAAACAACAGCGACATAAACGTAGAAGAAACAACATATTACTGTAGCATCTTTCTGCAACTTTTCAAGTTATTTCCTGTGTCGTTCTGAAAAAGCATCAACGATGAATGTGGGGCAGACCGTCCGACGCTCATCGAAATCTTTAGTGAGTGACGGACGGCGGCAACACAGCACATGGGCTGGAGCCGTTTTCTTGATTACGGGTTTCACGGTTGATCCGCCGTTGGAGGAAGCCGTCACCGTCAAGGTCACCGCGAAGCCGACCGCATCCGGTCGAGCCGGGTGTAATTACTTTTCCTTTTCCAGTACGTTGATCAGCGCTGTGAAGCCCTTTTTCGACTTCGAATCGGGTTCCAGTCGACTCGTGTAGAGGAGGTCAACAGTAGCTTTGCCGGGCTTGAGAGCACGATAGATGATTTCGGTCTTGTCGTTGATCCCGATCTGACCGTCTTCGTCTTTATACTCGAACATTTCGAGCTTGAGGATGTTCTTGTCAATGTCCTCGGCCTTGGTCCAGCGGAATCCCGTGGTGATATTGGAGTCGAGCGTAATGACGACCGTCTCGCCGACATGGACTTTCAATATCTTTCCATTGTCCGCATCCGTGAGCTTGGTTTCCTTGACGGGCTCGCCTTTGACTTCGACGCTCAGCTTGAACGTTCTGGTGGTCGCGGCATGATTGATTTCGATTTCGGTTTTGCCTGCCGTAAGAGCTTTGAAATTCCAGAATCCATCAATGCCATTAGGTCTCAGTTCCATCGTGAACATCCTCGGACGTTCCCGGCCATCAAGGGATTTGAGAATCTTTTCGTCGAGCTTGTTGAAGTTCAAAGACCAGTCGCCTGCGGACGGATTGAAGTTGAGCTTGATTTGAATCGTGTCGCCGGAACGAACCGTGACGGTCTTTCCGCTGCCGTTTATATCAAACTTATAAAGCTTCGGCGCTTCGGCCTCCTTCTTTTCGGCCTGAACGGAAGCTTTCTCTTTGCCGTCGTTTTTCGGGGCATCCGCCTTGGAATCGTCGGCGGCAAGGTTAAGGCCTCCGAGAAGAAGAGCCGCGGTTAAAAGAATTATGGATTTCATGGGGTAAGCGCTCTTACGGTTTGTCCACGATAACTTTCAGGTTGAAAGTCATCGCCGGAGGTTCATCTTTTTCCCACGGACGGACATAGACAAGTGAGATTTCGGTTTCGCCTGCGGCAATGGCCTTGAAACTCCATACTTCATTGCCACCGACACCGACCATTCCTTCCGGGTGCGGATCAGATTCATATTCACCTTCTTCGCCGACCTCAAGAACGCTCTTGTCAACGGCTGCCAGCGACCAGGAATACCCGGTCGTATGGTTGGCCTTAAGTTTAACGCAAATGGTCTTACCCGGAAGGACATGAATCGTTTTGCTGTTGCCTTCCGCATCTATGTTGATTGCTTTCTCGACTGCGGAATTGTTTTTTACAGGGGCATCGGTCTTTTTCGGCGCATCATCTTTTGAGCAGGCGGCCAAAAAAGCCGTGACAACAACAGCGACTGCGGTAAAAAGAGTTTTGTATTTCATGGAAGAACCTTTCTGATTATTGGATTGTTTTCAATAATTAGACGGTTCGACCCCATATAATCTTAGTGAAAATTCTGAAAAAACAGAAGGATATTTGATGAAAACATTCCGTGTATAATTTCACGCACCGATCTCGGTGGTGAAGCCTATGAGAAGAATCTACAGTTATATCAGAGGTCCTGATCAGGCTTTCTGATGGATTTGCCGGAGGCAATGATCTGTCCGGCATCCGTCCAGCCGAGATGCTTCAGCAGGAACTCGTAATGCGACTTGGTCGGCACGGCTTCGGATTCGGCGGTAACCTCAATGCTTTTTATTCAGCTAAGAAATCATGGCCGCAATACAAATGCCTTCTTTTGTTTTTTCCTTTCCTCGCTTGTAATGAAAGAGAAAACGGTTTATATTATTCTCGGAAATCAGACAAACACCATACAAACCACACCAACAACACAGCGGCTCATTACGGCAGGACGGGCGGAGGTACGACATGAAGAAATTACTGACAGCGGCAACCATTTTGTTGTGCATGGCAGCCATGACGGCGTGTTCCACGACATCGTCGGAATCTTTCGATCCGGCGAAAAATGACGCCTGGGCGGAAAAGATCGTGGCGGAACAGATGCCCGGCGACCTTTCGGGGATCACCCCCTACGGAAGATTCCAGCGCTACACGTATTTCTCGACGACCGCCGGACGCAATACGAACGTGAACGTCCTGCTGCCGCCCGGCTACACCACGGAGAAGCAATACCCCGTGGTTTATGTTCTCCACGGATATTTCGGGGATGAAAACGCGATGACGATCGAC
>Ga0265298_10007207_pt1 | contig 13555 bp, 9 predicted proteins | sample AusTroGonzalo_MG_3_FD_193486 | JGI IMG/M metagenome (GOLD analysis project Ga0265298, IMG submission 193486) | Bovine rumen microbial communities from tropical cattle in Woodstock, Queensland, Australia - Gonzalo_01 | ecosystem: Host-associated > Mammals > Digestive system > Stomach > Rumen ...
TAGCCATAAACTCATAAGGCAGATGAGCCCAGTCGGCAGTCATAGCATCAGTGCTGGTTACGGCACGCAGAGCTACGGGATGCTCGTAGGTACGTTCATCACCCATAACACCCACTGAACGAACAGTTGACAGAAGGATTGCTCCAGCCTGCCAAATCTGATCGTAGAGCGAAACCTCGATCTCGCCATCCTGCATCTGAGCAGGAACACCAGCAGCAAGCACCTTACGAGCCTCCTCGCCAGAGAGCTTAACCTTATAATCGCGGAGTCCACGAATGTAGATATCGTCAGCATTCTGCAGAATCTCAACCTTCTCACGTGTGATATCGCCAAGGATACGTACAGCGAGACCAGGACCAGGGAATGGGTGACGAGTGATAAGATGCTCAGGCATGCCCATCTGACGACCTACGCGACGAACCTCATCCTTGAACAACCACTTGAGTGGCTCACAGAGCTGCAGGTGCATCTCCTTAGGCAGACCACCTACGTTGTGGTGGCTCTTGATAACCTTACCTGTGATATTGAGACTCTCAATGCGGTCTGGATAAATTGTGCCCTGAGCCAACCACTTTGCATCGGTAATCTTCTTTGCCTCTGCATTGAACACCTCTACAAAGTCGCGACCAATAATTTTACGCTTCTGCTCAGGATCAGTAACTCCAGCCAAATCACTGAAGAACTTCTCACTTGCATCAACACCTATTACATTGAGGCCCAGAACCTTGTAATCATCCATCACCTGAGTAAACTCGTTCTTGCGGAGCATACCGTGATCTACGAAGATACAGGTAAGATTCTTGCCAATGGCCTTGTTGAGCAGCACTGCGGCAACAGAAGAATCGACACCACCACTAAGACCAAGAATAACACGATCGTTACCTAACTGAGCCTTGAGCTCGGCTACGGTTGAATCAACAAACGATGCTGCACTCCACTCCTGACGAGAGCCACAGATATCTACTACGAAGTTCTTAAGCAACTGTGTGCCCTGAAGGCTGTGGAATACCTCTGGGTGGAACTGTACGGCCCAAACGGGCTGAGTGGTAGAAGCGAAAGCGGCATTAGTAACATCCTTAGTACTACCGATAACCTTGAAATCGCTTGGGATGGCAGTTATGGTATCACCATGCGACATCCACACCTGAGAGTGCTGATCGAAACCCTTGAAGAGTGGATTGGTGGTGTCCACTGTCTGGAGGTTGGCACGACCATACTCGCGGCTGTCGGCCTTTTCGACCTTACCACCAAGTGTGTGCGAGATGAACTGAGCGCCATAGCAAATACCCAATACAGGCAGACGGCCAACAAACTGGCTAAGGTCAACCTTGAACGCCTCAGGATCGTGAACCGAGTAGGGTGAGCCACTCAGGATTACACCAATAACCGAAGGATCGTCCTTTGGGAATTTGTTGTAAGGCAGAATCTCGCAGAAGGTGTCAAGTTCGCGAACGCGACGACCAATAAGCTGGGTTGTCTGCGAACCGAAATCCAAAATAATAATCTTCTGTGTCATACTTATTTATTTGAGAATTTAGAATACAGAATTTAGAGGGAGATAAACTCCTCAGCTTTGTCGAGGGTGTCTAGTTTGCCTACATCGAGAAGACGGAGGTTCTTGGCCTCGTAGCCTCGTATCAGGTTATCCCCACAAGCCTTCAGATAGAAGTCCATAATAGGGAATCGCTCTGGCCAATCTTCAAGCAACGGATACAAGCTGGGATGCATCACGTGTATGCCAGAGAAAGCGAGCTTCCTAAGATGGCTTATGTCTGATGGATGATGGATGATGGGGCCTTTTACCTCGCCTGTTTCGATGTTAGTCCAACCTTGTAGGCGTAGGTCTTCGTCGAAAAGCAGATAACGCTTGGTTTGGCGCTGACTTACTACAAGTAGTGGAGCATCTGTTGGAAGAGAAGTAAGGTCGAGATTGCTCAGAATATCGACATTATGGATAAGGATAGGCTCTGATGGATCGAACAGCGGGAGGGCTTTCTTAATGCCTCCACCAGTTTCGAGCAGCATTTCGCTCTCATCGCTTATACGAATATCGAGACCAAAGTTATCATTGGCTTTAAGATAGTCTACAATCTGACCAGCAAAGTGGTGAACATTTACCACAATGCGCTCATATCCAGCATGTTTAAGTTTCTGTATCACGTGCCAAAGCAGCGGCTGCCCCCCTACCCTCACCAGAGCCTTCGGCATGGTGTCGGTTAGTGGCTTGAGACGAGTGCCAAGCCCTGCTGCAAATATCATCGCCTGCTTCATTTCTGCGCACATGATCTATTTGGGCTGCAAAGTTACACAAAATTTCGGAGATAAAAGAAAATTGCCCCAAAAAATTTGGAGCAATCTCTTATTAGAATCTGCGTGGGCCACCAAAGCCACCACCACGTGGGCCTCCACCCATCGGGCCTCCGAAGCCACCGCGACCGCCACGGCCACCAGGGCCACCACCAAAGCCACCCTGACGTCCGGCACGGCCTCCGAAGAGGTTCAGACGATAGATGACGTGAACCATACCATAGCTTGTAATAGCGTTGTACTCGGTATCGGTACGCATTGAAGCGGTGATAGAACGCGACAGGTTTGACTGCTGGTGCAGGATGTCGTACAGCTGCAGAGAAACGGTAAGGGCATTACCCTTAAGGAAGCTCTGTGAAAGCTGGGCATTCCAGATGAGCTCGTTGGTGTTCATCGAATTATCGTTATAACCACGACGACTCTGCATATTCATATTAGTAGTGAGTGATGTTCCCCAAGGTGCAGTAAGACCAATCATACCTCCGTATGTAAACATCCATGTGTCGAGGTTGTTGTTCTTCTGCAGTTCACTACGGCTGTGGTTGTAGTTAATAGAACCACTGAGCTCAAACTCCAACCAATCGTTACGATAGCTGGCTGCAAGACGCTCCATGATACCTGTTGTGTTTGTTACAGATCTCTGAGAGTCAGAGGTCATGTCAACACTTACATAACCCACGTTGTGAGCATAGTTAAGATTGGTGAATGTGTTTACGTTGAAGTAAGCAGCTGAATCGAGAGCGGTGTTGAACATGAATCCAACCATACCGTTCCAGTTACCATTGATATTCTCAGGCTGAGTTACACGTCCCTTAGTCTCAGGATTGTAAGATGTCTTATTTGCAATAGAATTGCTTGTCATCGAGAAGTTTACAAACGTCATGATGGCACGCTGGTATTTCTGGATATAGTCGTTATAGTTCAGTCGGAAGTTCTGAGTGAACGAAGGCTTCAGACCAGGGTTACCCTTCTGGATGTTCAGGGGGTCGGTATTATCAGTGATATCAAGCAGGTCGCTCATTGAAGGCTGACTTGTGTTAGCACGATATGTGAATCGCAGCTGACTCTGCTGATTGCGCTTCCAACGGAAGTCCATTGTAGGAGCGAAGTTGGTAACAGTACGAACGGTATCAGCGTGAACACCCTTATAGTCCTGAACGAAGTGTGACTTCTGTGGAACCATCTGCACACCAACATTGAAGGTATAGGCATTGCGAACTATGCGCAACATAACCTCAGCAGTGTGGATGTAGTTCTGATACTCAGAGTAGCGGCTCTGGCTCTCATCCTTGTAAGGATCGATATTCTTTACGCCAAACTGGTCGAGATAGCTATCCCATGAGCGGAAACCTCCATCCCAGATACCAGGAATAATAGGCAGCTTGCTGAAGTCGTAAGTACCACGATCGCTCTTCTGGTAGCGATACTGATACTGATAGCTGAACTGCAAGTATGTACGAGGCATGATTGGCTCGCTATATGTGATACGTGCGCTATAGTTCCAGTTCTTGGTAGGTGTGATAGAATAGCGATTGATGGTATCGCCGCTTGTGATTACACCAGTATTATAGTAATTAATCAAACTGTTTGAGATAGACTTGCTGTCGCCATCGCTCCATCCTGCATTCAACTGCACTGTGATGTTACGACCATTATTGCTAAGACGACGATTGAACTGCAACATACCATTAATGTTCTTTGAGTCGCTATAAGACACATTGAGCTGGCTGCGCTGGTTCTCAGCGATATTCAGAAGTCCATCCAAGGTATAAAGGTCAACTGCTTTCACATATTTATAAGGATCGTCGCTGAACGAAGCCTCGATGCTGTTGTTGTCGCCATCGCTTGAATTAAGACGGAACGATGGACGGAACATTATGTTAGTCATTGAGTCGGGGGTCCACTCTAAACGCATCTGGGCATTCCAGGCATTTGAGCGAGAGAAGTTCTGTGATACACTATTGCTGTACTGAGAAACTGTCTCACCAAAAATTGTCTGTCTTGATACCTTTGAAAAAGCATCTACATCGCTGTGGTTCCAACGGATGCTACCATCTAGTTTGAGTTTTGCGCCCTCGTAGTTAAGGTTCAAACCAGTCATCTTGGTAGCTGTGAGGCCTTGGCGTCCACCACCCCAACGGCCTCCACCGCCACCACCAGGAAATCCCATATCATTTGTATTATTTGCGTTAGTCATAAGGAAAACCTTGGTAGAATTCTGCATGATACCACCAAAGATACGGCCAGAGTAACGATCCTTAGTACCCAGAGCCAGGTCGGCATTTGCCATGATACCCTTATTCATACCCTGCTTGATACCGAAGTCGAGCACTGTCTCTTCCTCACCATCCTCGATACCAGAGACACGAGCAAGGTCGCTCTGGCGATCGTAAGCCTTGATGCGGTCGATAATGTTAGTTGGCAGGTTCTTTATGGCGGTCTTGGTGTCGCCAGTCATGAACTCCTTACCATCAACAAGAATCTTCTTAACCTCTTTACCATTAATTTTGATTGAACCATCGTCGCTAACCTCAGCACCAGGCAGACGCTTAACCAGCTCCTCAACAACCGAGCCCTCTGGTGTACGGAATGCAGCTGCATTATATACAAAGGTGTCGGCCTTAAGTGTTACCTTTGATGCGCGAGCAGTAACAGTGGCGCCCTTAAGCATAATGGCATCAGGTGAGAGCGAGATTGTCCCTGCATTATAGTCCTTGCCCTCCTTGATGGTGAACTTCTTAGTGTAGGTCTTAAAGCCCACATAAGTAATCTTAAGTGTATAAGTTCCATCGCTTGGAGCCTTAACACGGAATGCACCATCTGTGTTAGTTACGCCGTTAGACACGACCTTATCGCCCGAAAGAATAGAAGCGGTGGCCTGAATAACAGCGTCTTGAGTATCCTGCTCAATCACTTTACCTGAAACCATGCGTTGCGCATGTACTGAAAGAACCGTTAACATCACGGTTGTCATCAAAACTAATAGTCTTCTCATATTACCTTTTTCTACTTTTAACTGATTGTTTGACGCACACAGAAAAAAAAAGTTTAATGCAAACACTAATTTTTTATTTAAAATGTTAGGTTTTAAAAAAATTGTGTTATCTTTGCACGCAGATTTAAAAAATTGAAATTAGGCAACCTAAGGTAATGAGCCCACAAAAAGTAATCATATCCGAACAGTTGGACAAAACACTCGAAGAGGCAATCTCTGAGTGCGAGCACGATATTACATTCGTGCTGGCCGATGAGACTACTGCCAAGTGTTGTATCCCTGTGGTAGAGGGTTTTGATTGCCTTAAGGGTTCCAAGCAGATTGTTATCGAGGCCACAGATGCACATAAAAACATCGCTTCGCTGATGACCGTATGGAAGCATCTGAGCGAAGGTGGAGCCACACGTCACACCTTATTAATAAATATAGGTGGCGGAATGGTTACCGATCTTGGAGGCTTTGCCGCTTCAACATTTAAACGTGGAATAAACTACATCAACATACCCACCACCCTGCTTTCGATGGTTGATGCATCGGTAGGCGGAAAAACAGGTATAAACTTCCTTGGGCTGAAAAACGAGATTGGTGTTTTCAACAATGCCAAGAGCGTTATCCTGGATACAGAGTTCCTGAAGACTCTCGATGTAGAGAATATGCTGAGTGGTTATGCTGAGATGCTGAAGCACGGACTCATAAACAATGAAAAGATGCTTGGCGAGTTGCTGACATTCGACATTGAGAAGCCCGACTTGGTAGAGTTGAAGCGCATGGTGGCTGAATCGGTGGCTGTAAAGCAGCGCATCGTAACAGAGGATCCTACAGAAAAGGGCATCCGCAAGGCATTGAACCTTGGACATACTGCTGGACATGCGTTCGAGTCGTTTGCTCTGAAGCACAAGCCTGTTCTTCATGGTTATGCTGTGGCTTGGGGATTGGTGGTTGAGCTATATCTGAGTGCCATCAAGACTGGATTCCCAAGCGAGAAGATGCATCAGACAGCGAGATTCATTCTCGACCATTATGGCAAGATGGATATTACATGCGATGACTACCCAACGCTGCTTGAGTTTATGACTCACGACAAGAAGAATGTTGCTGGCATCATCAACTTTACTCTTCTGGGAGGTGTGGGTGATAATCTTATCAACCAGACTGCCACAAAGGATGAAATTTACGAGGCACTTGACTTTTATAGAGAAAGTTAGGCGCCAGACCTAAATACGATTAACCAATCAACTTAATAGACCTAATCATATTACTAACTAATCGAGGTAGGGCTGCTCGCGAGAGTGGTCCTATCTCACTTTTCAGCCAGCAGCTCCGCTTTCTTACGAGCAGGCTTGCCTGTTTCTGTTAGTGGTATTTGGTCTACATGGATGTAGACTTTGGGTATATGGTATTTAGGAAGTACTTTTTCGCAAATCTGTTTTGCTTCATCAGTTGAGCCTTCAGTAAGAAGCACAACCACCTCACCAAATTTCTCGTCTTTTCGCTTACTTATTATATAAGGTACGCGCACGTAAGGTTTCAGCTCGCGCTCAATCTCCTCTATCTGCAATTTTATTCCTCCAGAGCATATCACATTATCCTTACGACCAAGGATACGGAAACGATTGTCCTTAATCTCAACTATATCATTAGTTACGAGTGTCTCAGCACAAACCTCTGGAGCACTTATTACCAAACAGCCATCCTGGTTCTGCGATATTTCTACAGATGGGAATGGTGTGTACCAGTCGGATGCATCAGGGCCACTGATACGACGTAGTGCTATGTGCGATAGAGTCTCCGTCATGCCGTATGTGCTCCACACAGCATTGGGAAAGTTCCTTAGCTCGCGTTCCATAGCCTCGTCTATCGCCCCTCCACCAATAATCAGGTGGCGAATAGCCATCAATCGCTCCTTCTCCTCAGGCACCTGCAACGAGTTATAAACCTGCATTGGCACCATCGCAGCGAAGGTAAATTTAGAATTTAGAATTGAGAATTGAGAGTTATGTGCTAAGGGGTGACCAGAAGGGGGCACTTCAATTAATTTGAGTCCACGCTCTATCGAGCGCACTACCATCATCTTGCCAGCGATATAGTCAGTCGACATACATAGCAGTGCTGAATCACCCTTCCTCAGCCCAAGGAAATCACAAGTTATTCGCGCAGAATTCAGCATCCTGCGTTTCTCAACCATCATACGTTTAGGCTCACCAGTACTGCCACTGGTCTTTACCTCAACAAACTCCGATGGGTTATTCCACTCCTCTAAAAACTTTTCAAGACACATAGTATAACTTATCATCTCGTATCTCGAGCGGCATGGGGATGTTATCTGTAAAGAGTTGTCCTGTGCCAAGGCCTTGTGGCATGGTGATGTTATCGCCATACACACTCGAAGTGAACTGGGCTATGGCATTTAGTCCGATGTTACTCTCGAGAGCAGATGTAATCCAAGAGCCGATGCCCATATCCTTGGTGATGCTTATCCACTCACGACATCCCATCATTCCACCATGTAGCGATGGTTTCAGTATGATGTATCGTGGTTTTATAACATTCAGCATGTGGCGCTTGGTCTCAGGATCGTTAACACCTATCAGCTCCTCATCGAGTGCAATAGGAAGTGGCGACTCTCTGCAGAGTTCAGCCATATATGCCCATTGGCCTTGCTTAATGGGTTGTTCGATAGAATGGATGGCGTACTGCGAAAGCAGTTCGAGTTTATAAAGCGCCTCCTCGTACTTAAAGCCTCCATTGGCATCAACACGCAACTCAACCTCGTGGAATGAGAATCGCTCACGGATTCGCTTAACCAGATCGAGTTCCTTATCAAAGTCGATAGCACCAATCTTAAGTTTCACGCATCTGAAACCTTTTTCAAGTTTCTCCTCCAATCGCGCAAGCATCTCCTCATAATTGCCCATCCACACCAGTCCGTTGATGGGAATGCCCTGTTCGCCACGAGAGAAAGCGGTGTCGAACAAGAAGTGAGGACGAGAGGCCTGCATCGAGAGTACAGCTGTTTCGAGGCCAAAGAGCATAGACGGATAATCGCGAAGGTTATCGTAATCTATCTCGCCATTTTTGCAATAATCCTCGCACACCTTATTTAATATAGACGCATATTGCTCATCGCTCATTGCATCGCAACTCAAATCAGGTAATGGAGCACACTCCCCCACTCCCTGGCGCTCACCATCGTGCAGATGAATAAGCCATATCTTGCGAGTCAAATAAACCCCGCGAGATGTACCCGCGGGTTGTTTAAAATGGAGCAAACGCTCTTCTATTTCATATTGCATAAATCAAATCTGTAAAATCCGTATAATCCGTAGGCCAAAAGATTATGGCAGCTTTGGATATTTCTTGAAATCGGGCTTGCGCTTTTCCAGGAAAGCCTTGCCACCCTCTTGGGCCTCATCAAGGAAGTAATATAGCATGGTGCAATCACCAGCAAGCTCCTGAATACCAGCCTGACCATCGAGTTCGGCATTTAGTCCTGCCTTGATCATACGGAGTGCAAGTGGCGAGCGCTCCATCATTGTCTCAGCCCACTCTACACACTCGTCCTCAAGACGCTCGATGGGTACAACCTTGTTTACCATACCCATCTCCTCGGCCTCCTTGGCTGAGTACTGACGACAAAGGAACCATATCTCGCGAGCCTTCTTCTGGCCAACGATTCTTGCCAGATATGATGAGCCGAAACCAGCATCGAAGCTACCCACCTTAGGACCAGTCTGACCAAAGATTGCATTCTCTGATGCGATGGTAAGGTCGCACACAAGGTGTAGCACATGTCCACCACCTATGGCGTAACCATTCACCATGGCAATAACAGGCTTTGGCAAGCGGCGAATCTGCATCTGCACATCAAGCACACTAAGACGTGGTACTCCCTCTTCGTCAACATATCCACCACGTCCCTTCACATGCATATCGCCACCAGAGCAGAAGGCATGCTTCACATCAGCCAAGGTCTTACCCTCTGGCACTTCACTCATGGCACCTGTAAGCAGCACCACACTTATCTCCTGCATCTCGCGACACATTGAGAATGCCTGACTCAGCTCCCAAGTTGTCTTGGGAGTAAAGGCATTACGATATTGCGGACGGTTAATGGTTATCTTGGCTATACCATTATATTCTTCGAAAATAATCTCCTTGAAATCCTTAATCTTTCTCCACTCTCTATTCATATATTCAATTTCTGATAATATCCTTTCACTATTCTTACATCGCTCTCGGCATCGGTAAGCACCTCAAGCAGTATTGGTCTGTCGCTCTCGGCATTAATCAGCGTGTCGAGCCCCTGTTCCAATTCCTCTGTGTTTGTGGCTTTCAGATACTGAACGTTGTTCTGCATGCAGATGCCCTCAGCAGTAGCTGTATGCGCACCTGCCACAAACTTATCGCGCGATTCACTTTGCTCCAAGCCCTTCAGCATATTGAAGATGGTTCCACACTGATTGTTAAGCAGCAACACGCGCAGGTTGCCCTTAAGATTCATGTTCCAGAGTGCATTCTGATCGTAGAAGAAACTCAGGTCGCCCAAAGCACAGAACACCTTCTGATCTGTTACCACTGAGCCACCAGCAGCTGTCGACAGAGTTCCCTCGATGCCATTAACACCACGATTGCAGTAAACAAAGTGACGAGCATAGAAGCTGGCCAGACGTATAGAACTGCTATTACCATAATGCACATAGTAGTTAACAGCCGTACCTATCTTCTCCTCAAACATCTTTACTGCAGCCATCTGCGAGTATTCAGGCTTATAGGTAAATGCCATGTGGGCCGTCTTGCGCAGAGCCATATCCCAGCGGGCCTTATATCTGGATGTTGAGCTGATGGATTTTGTCTTTATCGACTCAACCAGGTCTTCGATTACATCAGCAGGACGACCTTCGATGACACCATACAGATTCATAGTTGTATCCTGCACTCTTCCGTCTTCAGTAACAGCCCATATCTTGGTGTTCTTCAGTGTGCGCATCCATTTCTTTATGCGCTTGCTCACCAATGTGTCGCCAACGTATAGCAGGAAGTCGGGCTCAAAGTCAGGATCACCTGATACGGCATAGAGGACCTCGTTGAAGTGGCTGCCACCCTTACCCAGACTGAGTGCCTCATTAAGCACCACAGCACATTGCGAAATCATATAGATTTCTGCTGGCAGCAGCTGCTCCATCGACATCTGTCCGATAACCAGCATAGGTTTCTTGGCAACAACAAACTGCTCAGAGCATTCTATCGAAAGCATGTATCTGTCGCAACGGCCATTAATCAGATGTATTCTGCGCTCATCAGGCAGCTCTGGCACATTGTACTCGAACAGAGGTTCGCTTATGGGCACGTTGATATGAACAGGTCCGTAGCCATGATGATTGGTCTCGTTCAGGGCCTCGTTTATCAGGCGATTGCAATACCAGCGTGTCTCCTCATCATGAGGTTCTGGCAGCGACACTGCCCTCTTCACAAATCGTCCCAAGGCATCAGGCTGAGGCATGGTCTGACCATCAAGCTGGTCAATCCATTGCTCAGGTCTGTCGGCCGATACCACAATAAGTGGCACATGCTGATAGTAAGCCTCGGCCACAGCTGGTGCTACGTTCAGCAAAGCTGTTCCGCTGGTAACACAGATAACCACTGGCTTGCATAGCGTTAGCGCCATGCCTAAGGCATAGAATCCTGCGCTACGCTCATCGGTAACCGGATAGCACTCTATTTCAGGACACTCGCAGAGGTTGTGCGAAATGGGTGAATTACGGCTACCTGGACAAACAACTGCGTGCCTTACACCATGCTTTACCAACAACGATGTCAGTATGTTTACGTTCTCCTTACTGCTGTACATATAATAATCTTCTCATTGTTTCCATTTTTGCTTCAGTCTCAAGCCACTCCTGCTCTTCTGTGCTGTCTTTCAGCAATCCTCCGCCAGCATACAGATGGCACGTATTTCCATCAATGTTCATGCAGCGAAGCGATACATACAGATGAGTTTCGTCAGCCCCCAGAGGACCCATAAAGCCGCTATAGTAGCGACGTGGGGTATGTTCGTTCTTTACGATAAACTTAAACGCCTCGCGCTTAGGCAGTCCGCACACAGCAGGCGTGGGGTGCAAGGTGTTCAGTATGTCGCCAATATGATTGTTATCATCGAGTTTAAATGTAAAGTCGCTTCTAAGATGCACCAGATTTGCAGCTCTAACAGTCTTTGGGCCTTCTTCGCCAAAATCGCTGGTAAACTGCTCCAGGCACTCTGTGATATATGTAGCCACCATGCGCTGCTCCTGAATATTCTTGGTGCTCCATCTCAGTGTCTCACCCTCTCCGTTCAGCTGGTCGCCCTCAAGTTTCATAGTACCAGCCAGCGCAATGGTTCGCCAGTCGTTGCCTTTGCCATCGAGCAGAATCTCTGGTGTGGCAGTAAGCCAGCATCCGCTCTTCTCTGTCTCAACAAGGGCAATGAACAATCGTGGATACATTGCGCAGGCTCTATAGAAGAGTTCCATTGGCTCCAACTTCTGGTCAATCTTCTCGTCAGCGCATCTGGCAAGAACGATTTTTCTGAATGTATCGTTCTTTAACTGCGAGTGGTAATTGGCAAAATCAACCTTGTAATATGGGGTTAGAGGTGAGGGAGTTGAGGTTAGAGAATACTCCGTCAACACATCTTTCACTTCTATCTCCTCCACTTCGTCTGGGCGAATCAGTAAAATAGGCGTTTCCGATTTCACCTCGAAGGGGACCACCACAAATCCTTGCTTGCCATTAAGCTCTGTAAGCGAATGCAGTTCCACGGGGTTGCCTTCTGTCTGACGTATCAGTGTTGCATGGTCTTCATGGGGTAGTCTGTATATTGCGTATGCGCTCATTACTTCTTCTGCTTTATTATATAGTTAGTAACTCGCACATTCGATATCAGCTCGTTGGCAGTGTCTTTTATATCAACATTCCACACATGCAGTGTGGTACCTTTGTGCAACATACGGGCGTGGGCTGTAACAGTATCTCCCTCAACCACCGCCTTCACATGACTTCCGCTTACCTCTATGCCTACGCAGGCACATCCAGGGCATAATGCCGACGATGCCACACCTGCCAGATTCTCTGCCAGAGCAAGCGATGCTCCACCACTGAGGAATCCGAATGGCTGGCGATTGCGCTCGTCAACTTTCATTCTCGCCATACAAGTATCGTCCTCGGGAGTGGAGATAAACTCCATCCCGAGGGCTGTACTTAAATTGGGTTTCTCGTTTATAAGTTCCTTTATTCTCTCTACGTTCACTCTTAATTTTTAATTTTTATTTTTTTTAATTTTCACATTTTACTTAAACAGCGAGTACTCAGGCACGCTCCATGCCAGAGCGCTGGCTCCAAGCACGTCTCGCTCTCTGTCGTTGAGTTTCGAAACAAGTATCTTCACCTTACCACGAAGGTTGCCATAAACATGATTCTCGAACGACTCGTATGTTGGGTCAATCAACCATTTGCCTGCATGCGAGATACCACCTGTAAGGATGATGGCCTCAGGGTCTACAAGCGATGCATAGTTAGCCAGGGCTATACCCAAAAGCTCTCCTGTACGTTTGAAGGTCTCGATAGCCAGCTCGTCACCCTTGTCGCAACACATCTTGATGGTTCGTGGCGTAATCTTGTCGAGGTCGCTCATCAGCGAGCTCTTGCCACTCTCAGCTATCAGCTCCTCAGCTGTTCTGATGATACCTGCAGCACCAACATACGACTCCAAGCATCCCGTGTGTCCACATCCACACTGGCGTCCGTTAGCCACCACACAGGTGTGTCCAAACTCGCCTGCATAGCCATTGTGTCCTTGGTGGTCGTGACCTGCTGAGAAGAAGCAGCTACCCAGACCTACACCCATGCTCAGAATGATGAAGTTCTTCATGCCATGTGCACTTCCGAAGGTGTACTCACCCAATGCCGATATGTGAGCATCGTTCGACAATCCCACGGCCAGTCCGATTCTGTCTCTCAACATTGCGGCCAGAGGCACTATTCCTTTCCATGGTAAGTTGGCAGCGTTCTCGATACAACCTGAAACAGAGCTTGCACTTGGCGAGCTAACACCAATAGAACGAATGGTCTCGTAGCCTCCGTTGGCCTCAACCAGGTTTACAATCTTGTCACTCAGGTCTTTCACGAAATTATTTACATCAGGATAATCGCCGGTGGGGAAATGTTCCTCGGCTATGATGTTTCCACGGATGTCCACAACAGCATAGGTTGTACGCT
>Ga0265298_10007209_pt1 | contig 13553 bp, 10 predicted proteins | sample AusTroGonzalo_MG_3_FD_193486 | JGI IMG/M metagenome (GOLD analysis project Ga0265298, IMG submission 193486) | Bovine rumen microbial communities from tropical cattle in Woodstock, Queensland, Australia - Gonzalo_01 | ecosystem: Host-associated > Mammals > Digestive system > Stomach > Rumen ...
GCAGCATCGTCATTGAGAGATGAATATTTAAAAAAATTAAAAAAACGGAGGAAAACGGTACAACGAGGGGAGAAATGACGTATATTTGCCGACGGTTTTTGAGAGAACCGCTAAACATCATTATTAATTAAAGGAGAAAGAAAAGACTATGAAGAAAATCGTATTTGCAGTGATGGCTATGGTTGCCATCGGTTTTACAGCATGTGGCAACAAGACTCAGCAGGCCGAAGTGGTTGTTGACTCTGCCGCTATCGTTGACTCACTGGCCAGCGCTGCTGCCCAGACCGACATCGACGCCATCAATGCGCTGCTGGCTGCTGGCGACGCCACAAAGTTGCAGGAGGCTCTGGCTGCCGTCAAGGAGAAGGTGGCTGCGCTAATCAAGGAGAACCCCGAGGTGGCCAAGGAGTATGTGGCCAAGGTACAGGACTACTTGAAGGAGAACGCCGACAAGGTGAAGGCCGTAGTGGGTGACAACGCTGCCGTACAGACTGCCGTGAGCGCCATCACGGAGACGGAGCCTGCCGACATCGTGAACGGATTCCTAAGCTCGGTAGGCGAGGCTGCCACAGAGGTGAAGGACGCTGCCGTAGACGCTGCCAACCAGAAGGTTGACGAGGCCAAGCAGGCCGTTCAGGACAAGGCTAACGAGGTGAACGAAGCTGCCAAACAGAAGGTGCAGGAGACCAAGGATGCTGCCAAGCAGAAGGCCAACGACGCCATCGATAATGCAGCCAAGGACGTAAAGAAAGGCTTAGGCCTTTAGTGAGAAATGAGGAATGTGGAATGAGGAATTTCACTGAATAAAAGAGCCGGTTCGTTGAATAATTTTGGCGAGCCGGCTTTTTCGTTTTATCTTTGCAAGCGTAAAACAAGTAATAACCCTACAAAACAAGCAAAGATGAAAAAGATGATGATTGTGATGATGATGGCCGCAATGACGGCCTGCTCATCGGATGACACGTTTGATAATAACTGGAACAACGGCGGCATGCCTGGTGGCAATGCCGGCGGAGGCAGTGCTTCGGCAGGTAGCGGCGAACTGCTGACCTACGACGTTGCGATTGACAAGACGACTGCGGAACCAGCGACAACGGCTGCGGCCACCTACCCCGAGGCCAGCGACGACATCAGCAAGAACACGTTTGCAACAACTGTCAGCATCGACATGTCGAACCCTACGGCAAAGAGCGAGAATGGCGTCACCGTCACCGTTGACGGCAACGACGTAACGGCCAGTCACGGTAGCGTGGAGGGTGTCTGCTACGTGGTAACAGGTACTACGACAGACGGCTCGCTGACCATTGAGGGCAAGACGGACTATGAGCTGAACCTCAACGGTGCCAGCATTACCAACAAGCGCAGCACAGCGGTCAATCTGGACAGCAAGATGAAGGCCTTCGTCGTACTGACGGGCAGCAACAAACTGACGGACGGCACCACTGCCGACGACGGACACAAGAGTGCGCTCTACAGCAAGGGCAAGATGCTGTTCAGCGGCACGGGGTCACTGGAGGTCTACGGCACGTACAACAATGGTATTCACGGCAAGGGTAACATCGTATTTGACAAAGGCATCAACGTCTACGTCAACTCGACGGCCAATCACGGCATCAAGGCCGGTGACGACCTCTACATCAATGGCGGTATCCTGAACGTCGAGGTGTCGGCACCCGGGGCCAAGGGCATCAACGGTGACATGAACGTCATCATCAACGGCGGCCGCACGACGGTGGTCAGCACCAGCAATGGCGAGTGGGACACGGAGGAACTGGAGACGAAAGCGTCGGCAGGCATTGCCAGCGACTCGATTATCACCGTCAATGGCGGCGAAATATACCTGAAGTCCACCGGCAGCGGCGGCAAGGGTCTGAAAGCCGACTGGGAAGCCTACATCAACGGCGGCAAGATTCGCATCATCACCACAGGTGGACTGTACTACAGCAACGGCTCGTCGGAAAGCCACAACTACACGGGCAACACCGACAATCTGGACGACAACTACACATCGTCGCCCAAGGGCATCAAGATTGGCACGAAAAACGAGCACGGCGTGCTGGACATCACGGGTGGCGACATCATGGTACGCACCACAGGCAACAACGCCGAGGGTATTGAGTCGAAGGGCACGCTGACCGTCACTAATGGTACGGTCATGGTGTCTGCACACGACGACGGCATCAACTCCAGCGGTGACCTGACCATCAGCGGTGGTACGGTAGTGACCATAGGCACCAACAACGACGGCATTGACGCCAACGGCAACATGTACCTGAAGGGCGGCACACTGATAGCTATGGGAGCAGGTGGCGCAGAAGCTGGCATCGACATCAGCGAGGACAAGAAGCTGTACATCAGCGGCTGTAGAATCTTCGGCATCGGCGGACGCTTCGACGGCAGCATCGGCAGCACCACGCAGGGCATTGTCAGCACCACGGGATCCGTGTCGGCCAACAGCACCGTCACCATCAGCAGTGGCAGCACCACGCTAGCAACATTCACGATGCCCCCCTACTCCTACAACAACGGCACCATCTTCATCAGTGCTCCGGACATGAGAAGCGGCAGCAGCTACACCTTGAGCCTGGGCTCACAGTCGGTCAACGTCACAGCCAGCAACAGCGTCAGCGGCGGCATGGGCGGCGGAAGGCCATGGTGACGGTAAATGGACGATTAATCATGAATAATGGATTGAGATATGAAAAAGACAATGATTCTTATGCTGCTCAGCGTCATCACACTGGTGACGCGGGCAGCTGACTACAACTACCTGGTGTTTACGTTGACCGACGGTAGCGAACAAGCCATTGTGGCCGCCAACCTCAACATCACGTTTACGGATGGAAACCTCGTGGCAACGACAGCCAACGAGACGCTGGCCACCATCCCCCTGGCCTCGCTGCAAAAGATGCAATTCTCGGAGACCAACACAGCAGGCATCAGAGCCCTACCGATAGACGGTCAGGACGACATCAAAGCCATCTACGACCTGCAAGGCCACATGATGCCCCTCGACACGCAACTGCCTAAAGGCACGTACATTGTGAAAACTAGCAGTCGGACCATTAAAGTGAACATCAGATGAAACAGACGCATATCATCAGAATGGCGATGCTGGCAGCATTTCTCACCCTCTCACTTTCTCACCCCTTCACCTCTGCCGCCCAGACGCTGAACGTCACTGTTGGCAGCGTCACCGACCAATATCCTGCCACGCAGACGGGGGAGATAACATTCTTCGGAGGCACGCAAATGACGATCATAGGCAAGACCTACGACATCAGTCAGATAGGTAAGATGTGGACTGACGAGACGGCCGTGAAGGACAACGAGGTGAACGTGGTATATAGCGGCGACGCAGCCCTCGTCTACGTGGCCGGCAACATTGCCCAGTACGTGAAGGCATCGGTCAGCGGTGCCCACGTCAGCATCACGCAGGACGACGCCATCACCAACGACGGCATCAACGACGGCACGTTTTCAGAGATTACATACAACCTGAGCGGCACCAGCAACGACGGTTCATTGACCCTCGGCGGCAGTGCCAAGTGTACGGTGGCCGTCAACGGGTTGGAACTGACCAATCCCAACGGTGCGCCCATCAACATCACCAACGGCAAGCGCATCGACTTCAGCGTCAAGAAGGGCAGCGCAAACACACTGAAGGACGGTGAGGGCAGCAGCGACAAAGCCTGCCTGTACTGCAAGGGCCATCTGGAACTTAAGGGCAAGGGTATACTGAACGTCTATGCCTACGGCAGCGCGGCACACGGCATCAAGTGTGGCGACTACATGGAAATGAAGAACTGCACGGTCAACATCCTGTCGGCCACGAAGGACGGCGTGTCGTGCAACCAATACTTCCTGATGGAGAGCGGTGAACTGAACATCAAGAATACAGGCGACGACGGCATTCAGTGCGACCTCGACGGCAAGACGTCGACAGGCGAGATAGAGGACCATGAGGACGAAGACACAGGTAACATCTATCTGGAAGGCGGCACCCTCAGCATCGCCGTTACAGCCGATGCAGCCAAAGGCATCAAGTCGGAGGGCGACTTCAGAATCAGCGACGGCACCATCACCATCACCACCAGCGGCGGTGGACTGTGGGACAGCGATAATTCGAAGACCAAGTCGGCAGCCTGCTTGGGAGCCGACGGCAACATGGCCATTTACGGCGGCACGCTGACACTGACCAGCACAGGAGCAGGCGGCAAGGGTATCAGTGTCGACGGCAGCTTTACGGTGAACGGTGGCACAACAACCATCAAGACCTCAGGCAATGCCGTAGGCGCATCGTCGAACGGTACACTGACGGTCATCACTAGTTCGCAACAACTGGACCGCTACAATAGCGACTACAAGTCGTCGCCAAAGGGTATTAAGGTCGACGGTGCTATCGTCGTCAACGACGGCATCATCAACATCACCACGTCGGGTGCCGGCGGCGAGGGTATCGAGTCAAAGACCAGCATAGAGTTCAATGGCGGACAGACCTACGTCAGCTCCTCGGACGACGGTATCAATGCCTCGTACAACACGACGACCAACGGTTCCGGCGACATGACGGTCAACGGCGGTTACATCTACGTCATCTCGTCGGGCAACGACGCGATGGACTCAAACGGCAACTTCTACGTCAAGGGGGGCTTCGTCTATGCCGTCGGCACGGGCAGTCCCGAGAAATCGCTGGACGCCAATACCGAGCAGGGCAAGAAACTCTACATCAGTGGCGGCACACTGGTAGCCATAGGCGACCTGGAGGGTGGTGCACAAATCTCGGACGGCACGTGTAAATATACATCCTCATGGACGCGAGACAGCTGGTATGCACTTTATAACGGCAGCGACCTGGCCGGTGCCTTCAAGACACCTGCCACATCCAACACCAGCGGTGGCGGCGGTGGCCCTTGGAACGGTGGCAGCAGCTCGCTGAAGCTCATTGTCTACACCTCGTCGACACCTACTCTGAAATCGGGTGTCACCGTCAGCAACGGCACATCCATGCTGAACGGTTCAGTCAACATCGGTGGAACGGTCAGTGGCGGCAACAACGTATCGCTGAGCAACTATTCGTCGACAAGCAGCGGAGGAGGACGTCCTTGGTAGACACAATAAAACGACTAAAGAGTGCGTTATATGAAATGGATGCAACAACAGTCTAAATACGAGAACATTGCCTACGCAGCACTGTGGGGACTACTCTTCGCAGTGCCGCTGCTAAGCCTTTATGTGCGCACGGCCAGCAGCAGCGAACTGGAGTTCAACTGGCAGGAGGTGTTCGTCGTATGGCGCCATTTTGCCGTCTACCTGCTGCTGTTCCTCGTTCACAACTTCCTGCTGGCACCCTTGCTGGTGTATCGTAATAAGCGATGGCTCTATGCCCTATTGGCACTCTGCATGGTAGGACTGTTTACCTTCTACCAATGCAACAGCCGCCCAGATTACCCCCGTGGGCCACGACATCACGCTATGGAACAGCGGGGACCGGAACACGTGGACAGAGGTTTTGGACATCAACCCCCACCCGATTTCAGGGAGAAACGACCAGACAGGAAACCGCCCATATTCTTTGGCGAACGCGATATCGTAGCCATCGTGGTGCTCATCCTGATGTGTGGCATGAACCTGGGCATCAAGCTCTATTTCCGTACGCGCAACGACCACAAGAAACTACAGGCGCTGGAGAAGGAGAATCTGGAACAGCAACTGGAGTATCTGCGCTACCAGATTAATCCGCACTTCTTCATGAACACGCTGAACAACATCCATGCGCTCGTAGACATAGACCCCGAGAAGGCCAAAGACACGATACTGGAGTTGTCGAAGATGATGCGTTTCGTGCTCTACGAGGGTGACAAGAAGGGTGTGCCGCTTTCACGCGAATTCGACTTTATCCGTCACTATATCGAGCTGATGAAGTTGCGCTACACGGATAAAGTAAAGATTTCAGTAGAACTTCCTAAAGAACTGGGTGACAGTCAAATACCACCACTGATACTTATCACATTTATTGAGAATGCCTTTAAGCACGGCATCTCGTATCAGCACGAATCGTTCGTCGACATTCGGGTAGCTGTTAGCCAAAAGCCAGAGGCCAGAAGCCAGAAGCTAACCTTTACCTGCCGCAACTCAAAAGCTAATGGTCAACAGCCAAAAGCTAACAGCCAGCAGGGCGGCGTGGGACTCACCAACGTCAAGAAACGCTTAGACTTACTCTATGACAGCAGCTATACGCTCAATATTCAGGACGGCGAAAACGTCTATAACGTCGAACTCACCATCCCCCTCAATTCGTAACTCCTAATTCGCACAACCTATGATTCGCTGCATGGCCATTGACGACGAGCCCTTAGCGCTCCAGCAGATTGTTGCCTACATCGGCAAAGTACCCTTCTTGGAATTGGCGGCCCAATGCCAAAGCGCCTTAGAGGCCAAAGCCTTTCTGGAGCAGGATGCGGTGGATGCCATCTTCTGCGACATCAACATGCCCGACCTCAATGGTATGGACTTTGTCAAGTCACTGGCCGTCCCACCCCTCATCGTCTTCACCACCGCCTACTCGGAATATGCCGTCGAGGGCTTCCGCGTGAATGCCGTCGACTATCTGCTGAAACCTTTCGGGCTGCAGGACTTCCAGCGTGCCGCCAACCGAATAAAGGAGAGATTAGAAATGAAAAATGAGAGATCTGATAACTCTGAAGTCAAAGAGAACACAGAGAATTTAAGCTTACAAGGTAATCATACCTCTCATTTCTCATCCCTCGCCTTTCATCTTGACGACGACGTCGTTTTCTTAAAAACAGAATACCGTATCGTCAAGGTCAGCATCAGCGATATCCGCTACATCGAGGGCATGAGCGAATATCTGAAGGTGTATCTGGACAGCGACAAGAAGCCCATCGTCACACTGTTGTCGATGAAGAAGATGGAAGAGCGGCTGCCCGACAGCTTCATGCGCATCCACCGTTCGTACATCGTCAACCTCACGAAGATTCAGGAGGTGAACAAGAACCGCATCATCATGGATGCAGACACCTATCTGCCCATTGGCGACATGTATAAAGACACGTTCCAAGCCTATATAGACACGAAATTCTTAGGGAAATAACAACAGATAAAGAAATTTCTCATTTCTCATTTCTCATTTCTCATTTTTTATCCGTACCTTTGCAGCCAAAATACAACAAAAACAACAAAGGTAAGATGAAAATACTACTGTTAGGCAGCGGCGGACGTGAGCACGCGCTGGCTTGGAAAATCGCTCAGAGTGAGAAATGTGAGAAGCTGTACATCGCACCAGGTAATGCCGGCACCAGCAATTGCGGCATTAACATCCCAATGAAGGCCGACGACTTCGAAGTCATCAAGCAATTTGTGGTGGCCGAAGAGATTGACATGGTGGTGGTAGGACCGGAAGACCCACTGGTGAAGGGCATCTACGATGACCTGAAGGCCGACGAGCGCACGAAGAACGTACCCGTCATCGGTCCGTCAAAGGCCGGTGCCGTACTGGAAGGCTCGAAGGACTTCGCCAAGGCCTTCATGCAACGTCACAACATCCCCACAGCCCGCTATCAGACGTTTGACGGCGAACACGTGGAGGAAGGTTTGGCCTTCCTGGAAACACTGGAAGCTCCCTACGTTTTGAAGGCCGACGGTCTCTGCGCCGGCAAGGGCGTACTCATCCTCCCCACCCTCGACGAAGCCAAAAAGGAACTGAAGGAAATGCTGGGCGGCATGTTCGGCAACGCCAGCAGCCGTGTGGTCATCGAGGAGTTTATGAGCGGCATTGAATGCAGCGTCTTCGTGCTAACTGACGGCAAGAACTACAAGATTCTGCCCGAGGCCAAGGACTACAAGCGTATCGGCGAACACGACACGGGCCTGAACACGGGCGGCATGGGCAGCGTCACCCCCGTACCCTTTGCCACGAAGGAGTGGATGCAGAAGGTTGAAGACCGCATCATCCGTCCTACAGTTGAAGGACTGGCTGCCGACGGCATTGATTACAAAGGCTTCATCTTTTTCGGACTCATCAACCGCACCAATACGCCGACTAGTGAGCCTGAGCCCTACGTCATCGAATACAACTGCCGCATGGGCGACCCCGAGACGGAGAGCGTCATGCTGCGCCTGAAGAGTGACATCGTCGACCTGTTCGAGGGTGTGGCCAATGGCGATTTAGGCCAGCGTGCCATTGCGTTCGACGAGCGTGCTGCCGTCTGCGTGATGCTGGTCAGCGGCGGATATCCACAGGCTTACAAGAAGGGCTATCCAATCAGCGGAATCGACCAGGTAGAAGGGTCTATCGTTTTCCATGCAGGCACTTCTCTGAAGGATGGGCAGGTCGTCACCAACGGTGGTCGCGTCATTGCCGTCAGCAGTTACGGCAAGAATAAGGCCGAGGCTCTGCAGAAATCGTTCGAAGAAGCCCAGAAGATACAGTTCACCGATAAGTATTTCCGTCGCGACATCGGTGCGGACCTCTAAGGAGTGAAGAGTGAGGAAACTGGTTCAGAATATTGTCGCAGGTAGTCGACTGACGCTTCCCGTCACAATCGTCTATACGATCTGTATCTGGCTGTTATGCGGTCTGATAACCCAAAATCTGTGGTTACAGTTCGCATGCTTTGGTGTCAGCAGCTACCTGATGATGGTGCTGAACAACCAGAATGCACTGATCCGCATCTTTTCACGATTAGTGAGTTGTGCGTTCCTGGCGCTGTCGTGCGCAGCCTGTTTCCTGATGCCCGACATTCGCGAGGGCATCATGCAGATGTTTGTAGTTGCGGCCTATCTGCTGTTGTTTCAGAGTTACCAGAACCGCGAGGCTGTGGGCATCGTCTACTATAGTTTCCTGCTGTTTGGACTGGCCAGTCTCGCAACACCACACATCCTCTATTTCCTACCGCTCTTATGGCTTTTGATGGTCACCAACCTCTTAGCCATATCGTGGCGCACTTGGTTTGCATCCCTGCTTGGCGTGCTGACACCTTACTGGTTTATCAGCGCTTGGCTGGTGTTTCAGGCTGACTTCACGCCCCTCATCTCTCACTTCGCACCACTCTTTGACTTCCAGTTCCCCATCCAATATGAACTACTCAGTCCGAGTGTTCTGCTAACATGGGGACTGCTTGTCGCATGTACCATCATAGGCATCATCCACTTTGTCCGCAAGAGCAGCTACGACAGCATCCGCATCCGTCTGCTGTATGGGTTCTTTATCTGGATGAACCTCTTTGCCTTTGCCCTGATGTGCTTCCAGCCACAGCACTACAACATGCTGCTGAGAATGATAATTATCAACACGTCACCGCTGATAGCACACTTCCTGGCGTTGACATCCACCAAGATGACCAATGCGGTCTTCTACGTGCTGACAGCCGTCATTCTGTTTATCACGGTCTACAACGTATGGAGTACATAATATCTCTCCTGATCAGCTATGGCTATTGGGGCATGCTGATTACTGCATTCGTGGCGGGCTCGTTCTTTCCGTTCAGCAGCGAGGCCGTCATGACGGGTCTGTTGGCTGCAGGTCTAGACCCGTGGGGACTCATCATCTACGGCACCATTGGCAATGTGGCTGGCGGTATGTTCAACTATTTCGTAGGCCGCATGGGCAAACTGGAATGGATTGAGAAGTATCTGCATGTCAAGCAGAAGGACTTGGATCGTGCCACCCGCTTTATGGCAGGACGCGGTGCGTGGATGGGCTTTTTTGCCTTTGTACCCATTCTGGGATCGGCCATCACCATCGTCCTGGGACTGATGCGTGCCAACATCCCCATATCGCTCACCAGCATCTCAATAGGAAAATTCCTGCGCTACGTCCTCCTGATTTATGGCGCACAATTGTTTATTTAAGTTAATTCGTAATTCGTAATTCGTAATTCTCAATTAATATTAGTACCTTTGCAGGATAATTTACAAACGACGACAATGAAACAATTCAGACTTGTAGACAATATCATGGGCTGGCTGGCTTTTGCCATTGCTGCTTTCGTATATTGCTCTACCATCGAACCGACAGCCTCGTTCTGGGACTGTCCTGAGTTTATTTCAACAGGTTACAAACTTGAAATCGGCCACCCACCCGGTGCACCGTTCTTCATGCTGACAGCCAATCTGTTCTCGCAGTTTACCAGTGACCCCAGTCAGGTGGCCCGTATGGTGAACATGATGAGTGCACTGCTTTCTGCGGCCACCATCCTGTTCTTGTTCTGGACTATCTCGCATCTGGTGCGTCGGCTGCTCGTCAAGCAGGACGATTTCCGCAAGGCTACCACGCTGACCGACCTTTCATGGCATAAGCTCATTGCCATCGAGGCCTCAGCAATGGTAGGTGCATTGATATACACCTTCAGCGACACATTCTGGTTCTCGGCTGTCGAGGGTGAGGTTTACGCCTATTCATCGGCTTTCACCGCCGTTGTCTTCTGGCTTATCCTGAAATGGGAAGATCAGGCTGACCAGCCTCATGCCGACCGCTGGCTGGTGCTTATCATGTATATGACGGGCCTCTCTATCGGTGTCCACCTGTTGAACCTGCTGTGTCTGCCGGCTATCGTCCTCGTGTACTACTATAAGAAGTTCCCGACAGACGATCCAAAGCGCGACCTGAAAGGTTCACTCATCGCTTTGTTTATCTCGGTGCTCATCCTGGCTGCCGTACTCTATGGCGTCGTGCCCGGCATCGTACAGGTTGGCGGCTGGTTCGAACTATTGTTCGTCAACATGCTCGGTATGCCATTCAATACGGGCGAGATTGTCTATATCTTCCTGCTCATCGGCGTGATGATATGGGCGATTTGGGAGACCCAGCGTCCTCTCACATCCTCACCTTCTCACCCTCTCACCTCCAACGAGAAGCGTCAGAATATTGCGTTCCTCCTGGCTGTCGCCATGTTGGGTATTCCCTTCTACGGTCACGGATGGATGTCGGTCATCATTGGTATCGTGGTACTGACCATCATGTGGTTCGTGCTGCAGTACAAGCAAACGTCCAAAGGCCAAAAGCCAAAAGCCTTGGTTTCAGCCCGCATCAAGAACACGTCGCTGCTCTGCATGCTGATGCTGATGATAGGCTACTCGTCGTATGCCCTCATCGTGATTCGTTCGTCAGCCAATCCGCCTATGGACCAGAACTCCCCTGAGGACATCTTCACACTGGGCGAGTATCTGGGTCGTGAACAATACGGCCAGCGTCCTTTGTTCTACGGTCAGGCATATACCTCGCAGGTAGCCTTGGAGAAGGATGGCGATTACTGCAAGCCCGTTATGACCACAGGCGACCCCGTATGGCAGCGCAAGGAGAAGGCTTCGCCCGACGAGAAGGACGAATACTTCATCGTACGTACCAAGGACGAATACAAATACGCTCAGAACATGCTGTTCCCCCGTATGTACAGTTCGGCTCACCGTGCTCAGTACGAGAGCTGGATGGGCGAGATCAGCGGCCATGAGGAGATGTACGACCGCTGTGGCGAGATGATCAGCGTAAAGGTGCCCTCACAGTTCGAGAACCTGCGCTTCTTCATCAGCTATCAGTGCAACTTCATGTACTGGCGCTACTTCATGTGGAACTTCGCCGGTCGTCAGAACGACCTGCAAGGTAATGGCGAATTGGAACACGGCAACTGGATTACTGGTTTCGACTGGTTCGACAACTGGCGTCTGGGCGACCAGAGCAAGTTGCCAGACGAGTTGAAGGAGAACAAGGGCCACAACGTATTCTACTGCCTGCCGCTTATCCTCGGACTCATCGGACTCTTCTGGCAGTCACTGGCCAAACACTTCAATAATGCCAAAGACCAGACGGGCATCCGCCAGTTCTGGGTGGTGTTCTTCCTGTTCTTCATGACCGGTCTGGCCATTGTGGTATATCTGAACCAAACGCCTTCACAACCCCGTGAGCGCGACTACGCATACGCTGGTTCGTTCTATGCCTTCGCCATCTGGTGCGGCATTGGTGTGGCAGCCATCATCGAACTGCTGAAGCAATACCTGAAGAAGTTGAACCCTGTTGTCTTAGCCTCACTAGTATCTATCGTATGTCTGGCAGTCCCCGTACAGATGGCTTCGCAGACGTGGGACGACCACGACCGCAGCGGCCGCTATACCTGCCGTGACTTCGGTCAGAACTATCTAATGACGCTGCAGGACGAAGGCAATCCCATTATCTTCACCAACGGCGACAACGACACCTTCCCATTGTGGTACAACCAGGATGTCGAGGGCGTACGCACTGATGCCCGCGTCTGCAACCTCTCCTATCTGCAGACCGACTGGTATATCGACCAGATGCGCCGGCCAGCCTACGACTCTCCCTCAGTGCCTATTACGTGGGAGCGTATCGAGTATTGTGCTGGAACCAATGAATATGTACGCGTAGAGCCCCAGATGAAGCAGGCCGTCCTCGACCACTACAAGCAGAATCCGCAGCAGGCTCGCGAACAGTTTGGCGACGAACCGTTCGAGCTGAAGAATGTACTGAAGTATTGGGTGCGTTCCAAGAATTCCGAACTACGCCTGATACCTACCGACACGCTCTATATGACCATCGACAAGGAGGCAGTCCGCAAGAGTGGCATGATGATGGCTACCGACTCCATCCCTGATCGCATGGTTATCTCTTTGAAGAACAAGAGTGCGCTTTACAAGGGCGACCTGATGATTCTCGAGATGCTGGCCCAGTGCAACTGGACACGTCCTATCTACGTGGCCGTCAGCGTGGGTGACGACAACTACATCAATCTCGGCAACAATACCATCACCGAAGGTCTGGCCTATCGTATCACGCCGTTCACCACGACGAATGCCGGTCGCCCCATCGAGGGAGCCAAGAATTTCGACACCAAGCGCACCTACGACAACGTGATGCACCGCTTCAAGTTCGGAGGTCTTGAAACACCAGGTCTCTATCTCGACGAGACAGTTATGCGCATGTGCTATACCCACCGTCGCATCATGGCCAAGCTGGCACTCGAACTGCTCAACGAGAACAAGGAAAAGGAGGCTCGTGAGGTGCTGGAATTCACAGCGAAGAAGTTACCGACATACAATGTACCCCACAGCTATTCGTCTGGTTCGCTCGACATGGCCCGCGCTTGGTCAGCCCTTGGCGACAACAAGCAGGCTATGAGCATCGTCAAACCCCTGTGGCTTAACTCAGCCCAGTACATGTTGTACTACTGCTCGCTCGATGGCGTACGCTTCCACTCGGCAGAGAACGATGCCGTCATGCATTTCTACATCCTCCAGCAGTTGATTGGTCTGGCACAGAATATCGACAAGAACTGGGCTGATGCACGCATGATGGAGCTTGGTACTTTGGTCAAGATGTTTGAGAACAAGGGAGGTAGTCTCGGGTATTAATTCGTAATTAGAACCAATGTTCATCGAACAACCCGCCAAATGGTTACGCTGGCTTTATCCTAAGGCACTATGGCGTATGGACCCCAACGACAGGTCAGTATATCTGACCTTCGATGACGGGCCCATACCCGAAGCCACGCCGTACATCCTTGACGTATTGGCTGAATATG
>Ga0265298_10007211_pt1 | contig 13549 bp, 10 predicted proteins | sample AusTroGonzalo_MG_3_FD_193486 | JGI IMG/M metagenome (GOLD analysis project Ga0265298, IMG submission 193486) | Bovine rumen microbial communities from tropical cattle in Woodstock, Queensland, Australia - Gonzalo_01 | ecosystem: Host-associated > Mammals > Digestive system > Stomach > Rumen ...
GTTTCAGCCGCGGTATAGTCGTAGGGGGTGTATGCCTCGCTGCCGTCGGGCTTGACGAGCACACGAATCTTTTCGTCCTTATTGAAGGTGACGATGCTCTCTGCCGCACGCGTAAAGTCCACGCTGTTGGCGGTGCTCACGGAGAAATTGACGGGCTTGGGGAGTTCGGAATCGTTCTCCACCCAGGGTTTCTGCTTCTCCATGGGATCGTCGAAGGCGCAACCGACCATCATCAGGGCCGTGGCCATCAGCAGTATATAATGCTTGGTGTTCATCGTTGTCAGTTTTTTAAGTTATTATATCTTTATATTAGGTGTCGGGTCTACCCATCCGTCGGGGGTCGTCCAGTCCTCGATAGTGGCTGTAACGACGAGTTCCGCCTTGTTGACGGTGACGGTATAGGCATATTTCATCCCCGGCTCGAATATATTGGCAGATGTGGCGGGAATGGTGTAACTCTGTGTGCCACCACCGAGAGCCACGGTGATCTTCTTACCACCCATGTCCTGGGGGATGACCACGGCAGCATAGGGCGCGGTGCCCGCATAGGTAGCAATGGTCATAGTGCCCGTAACGTTGGGATCGGGAGTCAGCGTTCCGTCGCCGGATCCGAAGGTGCCGCCCATGATGAGTCTCTTGTCATCACCTTCGCCGCCCGTCAAGGTGATGGTGGCGGCGGCCATCTCCGCATCGGTCACGCCATTGCCCTTGACAAGTCTGATGAGAATCTTCGAACAAAGGTGGTGGAACATCAGTACGCGGTGTTCGGCATCAGTATCCTTGTTGATGTTCTCCAAGTGCGCCCACATCAGGTCGCTGGCACGATAGTCGCCCATGGCCTGCTGGTCGGCAGCCACGGTGAACGCGGTCGATGCCCCTGCGGGGTGGTAGGCGCACACCGCGACATTGTTGCCGCTGGCAGGATAATACTGTGTGGTCACGGGCGTCAGTCCACCTGCGCCATCGGCCCGATAGGTCGTCAGAGGATACGACACCAGAGTCGTACTCAGGTTACCCTTGTCGGTCACCATGACTGAGATGTCGGTATTCTCGGCAAACTGTTCGTCCTGCAGGGCGACGGGGTTGTCGGTGGCACGCGTGGGTGCCGACACCTCTGTACGGAGGTGTATCTCCCCGGCATTGCCCTGCACCTCGGGGTCGTTGCTACTGCAGGCGGCCATTACCAGCGCACCGGCAGCGATAAGGATGATTCTTGTATCCATAGTCTTTATATTTTGTTTTTAAAATTCTACTGTTCCGTTGGTGCCACTGTCTCCGCCCCAATTGTCGATGTCATAGCCCAGTCCTATCCCCGATCGTGGATAGACGGTAATCGTGTAGGCGGCCGTAGGCGTTGCAAAGTGATAGTTGCGACCATCGGTAATCGTGGCCGTGACGGTAGCCGTGCGCGGTGCGGTGCCTGGATCCTTCAGGGTCACCACACCCGTCTCAGCGTCGACACTGATGACATCGGTATCCTCAGTTGAATAGGTCAGAGAGCCATAGTCGCCGAAGATATCGAGGGTATTGCCGTTGTAGGTGGCACCGGGCCAATAGGTCACCTCAACGGCGGCCTCATCGAAGTCAATGGTGCCTGCGGCCTGCACAATATTGAAATGGGAGGTTGACACGCAGCCTGCATAGTCACGCAGACCCACTACGATGACCTGTGCACAGCCCACCTCGGTAGCATTGGAATAGACCACCTTGTAGTAAGGACCGTCAGGATCGTCGGGGACATTGGTCAAGACATGGTCACCTTCTCTGACAACAACATCCGGTGTAATCTCACGACCGGTATATTCCTGGTCATCGATTGGCGCGACGGTGAGGACATGACCGCTGTTGCCAAGGCCGCCAGTACCGCTGTCGCCAGAGCCCTGTACGGCTCCCACCCTAAGGGCCAGCATATAGGCATGGCCGCCTTCCAACTTGGTTTCACGGATGGGATAGGTGTAGGTACCGTCATCGGTGTCAAACTCCAAGAAACTGCCCTCCACAGTCTGCGGGGGCAACACGGCGGCGGTGAATATCACCTCCTCACCGTCACCGCCATGGCTGTACATCAGCAGAGGACTGGTCGTGCTCAGGGCATTGCTCAGCGAGGTACCCGGGGTGGCAGTCACCGGATCGGCAATGTTCACCTTACGGTAGCCGCTGATGATGCGGATGGCACGGATCTTAGTAACGTTATCGACGGCCATGGCTAGAACGGTTATCTTTGCCATACGGTGCTCGAACTTGAGCGGGATAGTCACCTTCGTACCCTTCTTCAGGGCCGTCGTCGTGGCATACATCAGGTCGCTTGCCTTATAGGCCGCATCGGTGGTCTGGTCGGCAGCCACCTCGAAGGAAGTGGTTGTCTCATTGACCGTCTGCGGATAATAGGCATGGAGCGTGGCCGAGGATGCTTCCGGGTTGAAATAGGCAGAGTCGCTGCCCACGGCAGGCGTCGCCGTACCGTTTGCATCCGTGGTAGTGAACTTGGTGCTAGCCAGCGCGTTATTCTGGCGGTTGACCGCAGAACCGTCGGCGAAACGCACATAGAAAGTCTCGCCGCTCTGGAACTGTGCCTCCTGCACTTCGATGCCGGCACGCGTGATGACGCCATCATCGCCCACTGAGATACCGATAGGTATCAGGGCTGCCGTCCGTCCAGGGTCTGGAAGGTCGGTCGTGCAGCCTGCCGTCAGAACAGCGGCCGCACTGTAAAGGATGTATTTTCTTGTCTTATTCATAGGTCCGAAATTTTATATGATTTCAAAAGGCAATGAAGGATCGCACGTTACAGGATGCGGTTTTCGACCACGTCATAATGCCCACACCGGTGGAGCGGCCGAGATCCACATAAAAGGCAAAGCGCTTGCCAGTACGTTCCGTGCTGGTCCAGTAGCGTTCGCCGAGGACACTGCCAACAGCCGTCATCAGACTCTCTATAGCAGTGTAGTTGTCGGCGCAGTGGTTATCGACATCATCGATGGTCTTGCCGTCGACATCGGGACAATAGCCGAGGGTCGTCCAATGGTCGGTGGCCACGCCACAGGCCTGAAGCACCTTAAACCACTGGCCGGTGGAAGGCAGGAACCAAGGGCTGCACCCGATACCAGCGAGCGTGAAGCCCTCCTTATCCACACCGACGTACGCATGGGCAGCCGCTGCGGCGGCATGGGTATGGGTGTCTGACTCGCTCGTCCGGCATTCAAGATCAGCCAGATAGGCGGTATTGGAAATACCCGTCATGGAAGCCAAAATCTTTGGGAAGTTCTGGTCGTCACAGGCGTTGTCGCCAGTGCAGACGATATTCGAATTACTGGTCCAGGCCACGGAAGTGGCGGCATCATTAAGGGCGATGGCCAGTCCACGGTAAGTATTGCTGCTGGCATCAGCACTGCCGGGCGCTCCCACGTAGCCGATCATCGCCAAGGGTTTCTGATCCCCCTCGGCAGCAAAGATGCCCGAGACTGTGACATAAGCCTTGCCGTCGGTGCCAATCACCCAGCCAATGTGCTTATCTGCAGTCACTTCAGCCAGAGGAACCGGATCTTTGACCGTCAGATGACAACTGACTGTATGCACGTTGTAGATGGAGTTTTCACCATCGGTCACGGTGGCCTTGAGGTCGGTCTCGCCGGCACCGGTGATGGTTACCAACCACATGTCCAATAGTTCATCGTAGGCAACGGTGGCTACATCCTCGTCCTCTGAGGCGTAAGTCACCTTACCGTCGCCGGAGTTGTTCACCGCAATCTGGAATTCGCCGTCGGGATGGCTCTTCACCAGTGATGGCTTATCGAAACTGATGGTTTCCGGCTGCCGCGTGAAAATCCTGTTGACATGATAGATCTTATTGGCTTCGAGGGTTGTGCCGCTACCGCCAAAGTCGATGGGATTGCGCCCGCCGAGGCCCACCACAGCCCCGTCGAGGACGGTACCGCCCGGGAAGGCAGCCACGAAGTTGGCCTTGATATGTCCTTCGCCGTCGTCGAATGTGGTCACCGTACCACTACGAATCTTTTTTTTATCAAGGTCGGCATCAGTCCATACGTAGGCACCAATCTCTTTATCAACCTCCGTTTCGTCATCGAGCGTCACGGAGAAGTCGACGAAGCAGGAACCTTGGGAGAGTTGGAACGACTGCTGACCATAGGTGCTCTGGGCGGTGAGGGTGCTGTAACTTTCCACAGCCTGAGCCACAGAGGTAGACAGGGCGTCGTCCTGTGGCCATACGAGACCGGTAATCTGCTCGCACAAGTCATCGAATTCGTAGAGTTGATCGTGAGAACCCACCAGAACAGCCTCCAAGGGCATGTCGGCCGACGGTTCCTCATCAACCCCATAACCAAATAGTTGGAGGTCGCCCTCGAAGGTGACACCCGATGATTTCCCTGCATCTTTTGGATTAAGTATAAGGGCACCGTATACCCGGCCTTCATCTTCACCTGTGCTGCGTATGAAGAGCATGTCACTGGCGGAATAGACGTATTTACCGTCCTTGTTGAGGGAGGCACGCGTCGTATTGTCGTCCCTGTCGCTGACGGTGACGCAGTAGTGTATCCGGCGGGCATCCGTGGCATCCTGTGCCTGCGGGCCTGCCTCAAGTATCTGCCGCACCGGCGGTTGGATATCGGCCGTACAGGCTGCCAATAGCAGCACGGAGGCCAGAATCGGTAGTCTCTTTATACGCATCATAACGCTTACTGTTATTAAATTGTACTTGTCTGATCACAGAAGTCCGCCATCATCCAGGCCACCCGGCAGGCCGGGACCGCTGACGCTCAGGAGCGGCAGGGTACGGTCCAGCCGGTATTCCCGGATAAGGGGCTTCTCATATCGTTTCTTTTCAGTCACTTTATTATATAATGTTTTATAGTTAATAAGCGAAACAGGGCCGTACGGCATAGACATCCGTCTTCACGCTGGCATTTGAACTGCCGGCGGCGGTCACACTCCACGCTCTGTCGGCCGTGCTCTCCTCCGACGACCAGAAGTTGTCGCCGTAGGCGATGGTACCCGTGCCGCTCATCTGGGCGGTGACCATCATGTTGTCCCACTGTTGGATGGAGGGCAGGAACCAGTTGCTGGCATCATCGGGCTGGTCACCCCAGTAGTGCCAGGCGGCATAGGCTGCCGGGTGCAGGCTGCTACCGTAGGACTGCAGGCGCTTCGTATTGAGATAGCCGCTGCCGGAGGTCACATTGCGCATAGAGCCCTTGCTGCCCCAGATGAACTTACCCACATCGTAGAGGGCGAGCACCAGGATGCGGCTGCCGCTGATGTTCTCGTCGACATCGGTGGTGGCATAGTAGCCGATGCGGCCGATGTCGCCATTGATGAATTTGGCATGCACGTTGCCGTACTTGTCGACATAGTAGCCGAAATAGCGCGACGAGGTGTTGTTGTCGTTCACCCAGTTCTTCAGCGCATCGAGCGTGAACTCACCAACAGTGATGGTGTATTTGACCGCCATGATTTCCTGAATTGTATTCGGATTGTCATCCTTGCTATAGGTATAGTTGCGACCGTCGCTGACGGAAGCCGTGATGGTTGTCGTGCCTGAGCCGACAATCGTCACCTTACCCATACGGTTGACCGTAGCCACACTCGTGTTGCTCGACGAGTAGCCCACATCACCATCACCCTCGTTGGTCAACGGATTGGTGAAAGGATTGTCGATGACCGACTTCTCTAATTCCTTTATATTATAAGAAATGGTGGCATAGGCCTTCTTGATGGTGAACGTGGTGGATACGGCTTGACCGGTGTAGGCGCCGAGACCCACAGCGATGACCGTTGCCGTGCCGGCATTCACATTGTTGACATAAGCCAGTTGGTAGTCGCCACCCTCAACGAGTTCCGAGCCATCGGATTTCTTCCTGACCTTGGGAACAGGCATGATGGCCTCACCTTTGTAAGTATACGTGGTCGTGACGGGATCAATGCTGATGATGGAACTAGTATATACCATACCTTCTGCATCAGGAGTGGTCTCATCACTGCCCGTCTTCTTCGTTGCACCTACAACCACTGCGAGGTTGTAGGTATGCGAACCCTCCAGCACCTTCGTCAGGGCGGAGAGGTAGGAGCCGTTGTCGGTCACAATCTCGAGGAAGTCCTCGTTGATGTCCTGTGGCGGCAGCATGGCGGCACAGACGACTTCCTTCGAACCCTCAGGCTTGTCGAACATCGTAATGTAGTCGCTGGTGTTGTTGGGATCGCTGTAGGATTTACCCAGCGTGCAGGTTGTACCATCGGGAATGGATATCGTGCGGAAGCCGCCTACGATGCGGACACTGTAGATCTTCTGCACGCTGTCGCCAGCCGTCACCATGGCCACGATCTTGGCCAATTTATGTTCGAACAGCAGGGGGGCCGTCACGATCTTACCGCTCTTGGTGGCGGTGGCCGTGGCGTACATCAGATCGCTCTGCTTGAAACCGGTGGTAGTCGTCTGATCCTGCTGCACAGTGAACGACTTTGTCTTGTTGTTCACCGTCTCGGGATAGTAGGCGTGCATCACGGCCTGCGTGGCACTCTCCTGGAAGCAGGGCTGGCTGCTGCCAGTGGCTACCTCGGTAGTACCCACCGAGTTGACAGTGGTGAACTGCGCGTTCTCAGTATCTGAACCACTGGCAAAATAGACATTAAACGTCTCACCTGCGTCGAATTGTAATTTCTGTATATGTGTACCCGCGCGTGTATCATCCCCTGAACCAACTACACTGACGCCGATGGGCACACGTCCACCGGTGCCACCCTCCATCAGGGTGTCTTCTGTGCAGCCTGCTAACAGGAGCAACGCTGCAGAGTATAGGATGCTCTGCTTCATAACCTTTTTCATTTTCGTTTTCTCTTGCGTCTCTTATTATTTATTTTGTCAATAGATCATTAATCCGTCTTAGAGCGGTATTATTCTTTCACCACATCGTCGATCTGCACATCCTCGTCGGTCGGTGGCGTAATACCAGTCGAGACACCAGCCTCTACATCGATACAAGGCATTTGATATTTTACAGTGAAAGCCTTTCCTCCTACATTAAACAGGTACGACAAAGCATTCTTTAGTTGATAGGTCTTACCATCAGAGGCAAGTACAGTAAATGTGAATGAACTTTTAACCTTTCCTAAATCATAAATAACTATACGGATATTAGTCGGATAGTCGTCGGTATTTTTCTCGTTAGGCGTATTTATGACATATTCATTTGTCATGGTGTTCACACCGGTTATCAGGTTCATTGTCTCCGCAAGTGTCCCATCTTCCTTTCTCTCGGCTGTTGTGATGGTCAGTTTCTTTACATGCAATAGATGGTTGTTCTCGTCCGTAAAAGTAAAGGAGAGATATGCAGCAAAACTGTTAAACTTCATTGCAGAAGTTGTTATATTAGAACCACTTACACTGGCCACAGTGGCCGTAGCCGTCATAAAGGAATGATCAGCGGACATAGAGGCAATGGTACCGTCCTGATCCGTGAAATCACAGATAGGGGATGGAGAATAAATCGTCAAATTGTCACCGACCTTGAAAGAACCAGTTAATGAACCGCTTAAAGTGGTCGTCGAAACACCTTTTTCCTTTGGTTTGAACGTTCCAAGATAACTACTGCCTCGGTACACCATCGGCTCATCTAATTCATCCCATACCTGAAAGAAACGAACACCATTAGAACCGCCGAAGAAGATGGAACGGGTCATCGCGTCATCAAATTCAAACGATTCATTGAAATCAATATGCTCTAATACACCACCCATTTTAGTGGCCACTCCCGTCGCCTCGCACTCACCAGAGACAACCTTCTCATCATTATCACCGGCGGAGCAGCCGCAAAGGGCTGCCACAACCGTTGACAACAGGATTCTTGATAACGATAGACTTTTCATAATGTTTCATGTTTTACGAATTTCCACTCAGACATTCTTCATCGCCAGATCCTGCTAACAGGGATGTCTTCGCATTCATTTTAACCTCTTCATACTCGGGTTTCTTGTAATTCTTCTTCTGTTCCATAATCGTTAAATTTTAAAATGTTTATAATGTTATTTACTAATAGTCAGTTCACTTATACATTGCTGACAAAACTGCACTCCTATTGCCGATAGGTATGCGCTTATCGGGTGCAAATATAATGATTTAATCCATAAAAACAAGTTTTGCGCACGAAAATGGGCTATATTTTATATATATTTAACACTTTGAGAGATAAATAGGCTTTAATTCATGCTTTTTTCCTGCAAATTCATGGACCTAAATATGGCCTTGTTAAAGCGGTCTTCATTGTTCGTTGAGCGAAGTGCCTCCAAACGGGTTGAATAGTGGCACTTTACGGATCGAATTGTGCCTCTTTACAAGCCGAAAAGTGGCTCTTTAGCCCAACGATCCAACTACGCCCGCCGAATGCTTTTAAATTACTATATAAATAATTAAATTAAAATTAATTAAGCCCCTTTATAGGGGCTATTAAATTAATTAATTAAAATAAAAACCCTAGGCATACCCTTGCCATACTGTTGGCAAACTGTTGGCATGCCCTTGCCATACCCGAACAGCATACTTGAGTATGGCTACACCTTGGGTAGAGGCTGTCAAGTCGTCCTCTTCAACTCATGATAGTCGCGTAGCATTTTGTTTTTTATTGACGCAATCATATCTTCCCTCAACTCCTTGAAACATTCTTTTCGTGTGACACATATTTTCAGCCGATAACACTTGGGATAATAGGCGCAGGTATCGCATTCAGGAATCTCATCCCAATATTCTCTCAATTGTTTGACTACCTCTAGGTTCCATTCGTTGCTGTCAATATGTCCGATGAATCGGCTATCCAAACAGGTATCGCAGAGGCCTATATGGCCGTCAGGAACAATCAGTATGGCTTCTTCGCTATCTACCATACATTGGTTAATAACAAGTCCTTCTTTCATATTTTGCCGAGGGTGTCCTTTAACCCCTAGACTTTGAACATATTTCTCGAGTTTTGTTTTTTCATCAAAAATCGACTTTCGCTGTATGGATATTTGTTCTTCTGTGTCAAAGTATTCAAATAGAGGCATAAAATAGATATGGAAATTGTCATATGTATGGAATCGCTCTCCGCATTCCTTGGTCAATGCCCACATATCTGCAAAGTTGTTGTGTTGCAGATGAATTCGGATTTTTATTGTAGGGATCTTCGCTTCTAACAATCTCTTGATGTTCTCCATGACGCGCTGATAAGGGCTTACCCCGTTAGTATGGACATAAGCCTTAATGCGATTGTAATTCTCTTCGGTGCCGTCAAGCGTCACCTGTACTTCTTTCACATTCCACAACAGGCAAGCCTTTTCCACCATCTTATCGCTGAACAGATAACCATTGGTAATAATATATGAATAGTATTTGATGTTATGCTCTTTAAGGTGAGTGCAGATGCGGTCCATCACCTTAAAGTTATAGAGTGGCTCGCCACCATACCAGCGTATCTTCACTTCTTCGTGTTCCCCGCGATGGCTGATGATATATTGGGCCACTTTCTCTGCCGTTTCCATGGTCATGTGGACAGGTTTGATGCCCTTTTCAAAGCAGTAGGCACAACGGGCATTACAGCCTGTGGTAGTAACAATCGTGTATTGCCTGATACCTTTAGGACGCTTCTGCATCAGTTTGGCCCCAATCCTCAGGATTTTGCAGAACTTCTTGTCGTCATGATCCACCGGCACCAGGAACCTGTGCTCTATCAGTCCTTCTACGGCTGTCAGATTCTTGGCCTCTTCGTGCGTGACGAGCGCCATGGCACAGGTCAGTGTGTTATACAACAACACACCTTCCTCCACCTCCTGCTGCACCACATAGTGCATCAGCCTATACGCTTTATCTTCCTTCTTTGTCTGCAATCCGACAACGGGTGATGGAATAAGTATCTTCATATCTTCTATGATATTAATTCAGGCCGCAAAGATAATAATAAAATCCTGATTACCAAAGAAAACACCGAAATAAATTCTTTTCTTTCTCATTCATGATTTTCAGCACAATCTCGTTGGCATGGTCAACGTAAGAGTCATCTAACTCCCTTATATACGATAGAGTGGTGTTGGGATTGGTATAGCCCAAGACAATTTAACATTTAAAGGGTGTTTATCCACATTCCGAAAACGGGATCTTCGAGAAAAACACCTTCTTGGGTGATGTCTATGAGTTCGCGGTCAAGTAAGGCCGTCTTGATACGTGAAATATTCGATTTCGTGCCAAGATTGTAATTCTCCATAATAGTTTTGCTGCCAAAGTCAGTATGCACACCATCGCAGATGGCGCGGATAAAGTTCAATTGATAGGATGTCAGTCCCAGTATCTGTTGTTCAAACAAACCGGAACACTGAGCCATCAGCGCTTGAACGCCATTCTTGAAATCCTCTATGGTGGCTTCCTTATCTGTTTCTGCGAACACGTTCCATGCCAACTGCTGAACGTAGGAGGAGTTGTTTTCTACGGTCTCACAGATTTTCTGTGCCAGTTCTTCTGAGATATGCTTACCCTGCTTCTCGAAACGTGAGCAAATATACGCTATCCAGTCGGCTGTAGGAATCTTGTCTAGAAACATCGTCTCACCAAACTGATAGAAGGGCATCTTACGATTCTGGAACAGTTTCGTCATCAGGTGTTTCTTACTGCCAAAGAGGCAATATGAGACATTGCGCTGATGTTGCCAAACGCCTCGAAGGCGTTTCTGAACAGCCAGTGAGTCACTAAACTCACCTATCTGTTGGAATTCATCAATGCACACAACGAGGTGGACACCTTGATCTTTGGCTATCACCTCCGGAAGTTGAAGAATTTCTTCCGGCTGGTAGTTCTGCGGTGTAATCCCCAACGACAACGATATTTCTGACATCGGCTCTGGTGAGAAGGCAATCTTGGGTGTCAGCCTGACCAGAAAACGCTTGATATTATCCAAAATCTGATCTGTCTTTGTGGCCGTCTCTTTGATAATGGCAGAGGCGAAACGGTTATAGAAATCGTATTCGCTACGACAGTCGTAGATATCCATAAACACCACCTTGATATCAGAATTGGTCATCTCCGATTTTACTTTCTTGACGATGGAACTCTTACCCATTCGACGAGGAGAAATGAGGATAACGTTGATGCCATTCTCGAAATCCAGTTTCAGCCGCTTAGTCTCCTTTACTCTGTCGGTAAAATTATCACCCTCCACCGACATTCCGTAAACAAATGCCCTATCCATAATCGTATTTATATTATTATTTCGGCTGCAAAGATACATAAAAATTCTTTGGTACACAAACTTGTGGACCACAAACTTGTGAACCATATGCTTTTTTAACATTTCATCCCTGATTAATGAAAAAATAAGCCAGAATATTTGGAAGTTACAAAAAAACTTCCTATCTTTGCAGCGGTAATTATTCTCAGAAGAGAAAACAATGTAGAGACAATTCTTTAATTAATATAGCGACAAGTCGAAAACTTTTTGGGCGCAAAACAATGATAAAACTACATAGAACAGCCATCCTCCTGGCGTTGGGGATCGTCGTCTCGCATATCCATGCACAGACGATTGATGAGGCGTTGAAGAATGTGAACGCAAGGATTGAAGCGTTTTCGCATTCCGGGCAGAAAGACTCTCTGGCCATTTACCTGGAGGGTCGTATGGCCTTGTTCTATAATAACGAACTGAGCGACTCCGTGGCCGCCCATGCCCCAGAGGATCTTGCGACCTTGCGCTCACTGGAGCAGTGGGAGAAATACTACGAGGTGTGGACGCATCTGGTCAACACCTACATCTACTACAACAAACAGAAGAACCTCGCCCTGCGCGAGGTACAAAGCATGTTTAACGATGCCTTGCAGCGCAACAACAAATATGGTATGGGTATGGCCTACTACACCATGGGCATCGTCTACCAGAACCTGCATAACCTCGACGAGAGTGCCAAGTCATTCCAGAAGGGTCTCGACATCCTCAAGCAGATGTCGGAGATGCCGCTCTTCATGCCGGAACTGTATTCTTACTATGGCGACGTGCTCAACGCCCAGCAGCGATACCGCGAACTGGAGATCCTGACGCACAGTTGGCACACGAACCTGGAGACCATGATCCTGCAGCACCCGCTGAGCAAAGACCAGCATGACGTGCTGTGGTTTTATTATAACATCGCCTGCGGCCAGGCGGCTTTAGGTACAGATAACTTCTGGCGGGCAGAGCGCATGCTGGCCACGGCCAAGGAGATGCTGCACGAGGAAAACACCTACGACGTGGTGACATGGCAGAACTACATGGCGGAACTCCGCATGAAGCAGCACCGCTATCAGGAAGCCCTCGAACTGAACAGCAGCAGACTGGAGAAAGTGAGCAATGACGAGGACCGCACGGAATATCTGGCCACCATCCGTCAGCGGGCGGAGATCCTGTCGGGACTGACCCGCTATCAGGAAGCCAACGGTCTCTACCGTGAGATGTACGGTTTGAGGGACTCTATCAGCAATGCCGATACACAAGGACAGTTGAACGAATTGAACACGCTGTTCAAGGTGGACGAACTGAAGATGGAGAAGGAACGCGCCCGCTACCGTTATATGCTGTATATCGGCTGCATCGTCGGACTGGCACTCATGGTGTTCATGGTGATACGATTGATGGCAGCACGCCGTCTGAAGATAGCCCACAAGAAACTGCAGAAGACCCACGAGGAACTGCAAGCCACCTACGAATGGCTGGAATATAGCGTCAAGGCCAGAGAACTCGTTGAGGGTGACCTACGCGTGGCGCGCGAGATACAATTAGGTATGCTGCCACAGGAATTCCCCGATCGGGATGACGTGGACCTGTATGCCTCGATGAGCCCCGCCAAGGCAGTGGGCGGCGACCTGTATTGTTACCTGCTGCTTGACGATCTGCTCTACTTCTGCGTAGGCGATGTCAGCGGCAAAGGTGTACCGGCAGCCCTGTTTATGTCGCAGGCCACCCGACTGTTCCGTTCCAACGCGAAGCAGAAACTCCAGCCCTCTATCATCGCCAACCGCATGAACGACGAGTTGACGGAGGCCAACGAGCAAGGCATGTTCGTGACCATGTTCATGGGCATGATCAATCTGAATACCGGTCAGATGCAATACTGCAATGCCGGTCATAACCCGCCCGTCATGATTTCTGACGACGGCCCGGTAGCATTCCTGGAGATGAACGAGACCAACGCACCCATCGGCATGTGGCCGGAACTGGAATATGCAGGTGAGGTGATTGACGATGTCCGTGGTAAGACCTTCTTCGTCTATACCGACGGCCTCAACGAGGCTGAGAACAAACAGCAGGAACAGTTCGGTGACGAACGGCTGCTGGAAATCTTGCAACAGACACCCTTTGAGAATTGCCGTCAGATTGTGGAGACATTACAGCAGGCCGTCGAGGAACACCGCGACCGAGCCGAGCCCAACGACGACCTGACAATGCTCTGTGTGAGGTACGCCTCCGTAAAACAATGGATTTCAAAAACAATAAGTATATAAGCGTATGAGACAACTAATGATCAAATTTTTTATGGTATTGCTCGCAGG
>Ga0265298_10007212_pt1 | contig 13549 bp, 6 predicted proteins | sample AusTroGonzalo_MG_3_FD_193486 | JGI IMG/M metagenome (GOLD analysis project Ga0265298, IMG submission 193486) | Bovine rumen microbial communities from tropical cattle in Woodstock, Queensland, Australia - Gonzalo_01 | ecosystem: Host-associated > Mammals > Digestive system > Stomach > Rumen ...
TTTGACAAATCCAACTCTCTCGTAGAAATCGAACCATATATATAATTACCACTAGATGCACTTCCTATTTTGACAGCACTGTCTCCCATCGCAAAAACTTTTACACCACTTTCAAAAAGTGTGGTCATATCTAGCAGTTTGTTTGTTATCTCCACATCATTTCCCACCACTTCATCAAATCCTTCGAACAGAATTTCTCTGAAATAGTCAGCACAATTGGTGGCAGACGCTGTCACTTCTATTCCGGAAGATTCCTTACAAAACACAGGGTGTTGCGGAGAAAAGCTGATTTCCGGCATCGGTGCGATGGAAAGGTTCAGCACAAAAACACTGTCACAATTGCAACACGTCGTTTTAAGCGAGTCGTAATATACTCCCGGTTCGTATAATTTTTTCGTTCTCCATACGTATGGTGTATCTGATTGACAAATTTCAGCCGTGGCATTGATTTCATATACAGGGTTAACCTTCAGCATCAAGGTAATAACACTGTCACATCCATGAACCGTCTCCAGGATTCTCCTCACAGACTTATAGTCGTGAACAGTGGAGATATCCAAATCCTTAAAAACAGGCTGGCCGTATCTATCAACAGGATCCGGGAAAGTATAAGGTGTAGTAGATCGGCATACTTCCCTATAAATAGTATCTTTATCATAAGTTTCATACACTATGGCTGAGCTGGTCACCACCTCAACGGTATCGCTGTTGAAAATAACATAGGCATCATAAGAGGTTTGCCCAACTCCGGGACTTACCTCCATACTGGCATCCGTTGGTTTATCCGCCCAATAGGCGTATGCTTCCGTACCAAAGTTACGCACTGCACGGATACGGTTTTGTGTAGCTATTTCTCTAGTAGAAGCATTGCTATGATCAGACGGAGTTCGGGGATTATAGAAATATGAGCTACCCCTGACCACCAGCATCTGATTGGCATTGATACGCGTGGAAGTCCAGTAATCATAACCTTCTTTATCCTGAGCATACATGAACTTTAAGCTCTCGGGATCTCCTCCTGCCGCAACAATCTTATCTGCAATAAGCGGTAACAAACTATATACCATACGCAACTGTACCGCATCAGGAATATACCATCCATTATAAAAATCAACAGCTTCCGCCGCATCAGAAAGGCCTGAATTCAACAAAATTCTCGTATTCTCTTTTCCTTCGAATGTCCAGGAGTCCAAACTCGAACGTCCGATACCATTGTTAGCATCATAGGGATGTTGTACCAATCCCGCAGGCAGCGCAGCTCCATTGTCAATCATAAAATACCTCTGGTTGTTGGTTTTGCTAACCCAACCCACATCATTCAGCGCCACAGCCCAACCTTCCACCGGATTATCAGGATTGACATAACATATAACACCCTTTGAACTGTCAGGGAAGGTATAAACATCACCAACCTGATATACTTGAGCTTTCACAGAGCCCAATGCTGATATCATAATCAGTAGTACAATTAAGAGTATCCGTTTAACCACTTTATATTGCATATATTTCTCTTTTTTTCCTACATATATATTTATAGCTCAATTCTATCCTTTGTCCTTCCGACCTAAAAATCACGTGATGGACGAACAATATGATATTTGTTTCTGTTATCCATCCAAGTCTTTGAATTATACTTATAATGAGGTTTGAAGTGACCGGAATAGTCATTGTGCCAACAATTGTTATCATCTTGTTCTGAAGAAGACAAATAATAGCTTTGTTCTGTATCCATCACTTCGGCATTAAAACCAGCCTCTTTCAGTTTTTTCAATGTAGCATTCACAGGCACCCTGTTGCCAAACAAAATATTCAGTTCTCCCATAGCAGGCAAATACCATCCCCATCCTCCCGGATTAGACGGGTCAACCACTCCACTACTCTCATTATAAAAATAGCAGTAATAGGCTGACGGAGCATAATAGTAAAAATCACCTCTTTGTTCAGCATCAAACTTAATTTTCAGCGTATTTTCAGCCCCCTTCATATCAAACAGCACATTGAATGCTTTATTATACTTGGTTACCGCATGTATATACTTATAATCCTGAGCCTGACCTTGCGCCCATATACCCCAATAATTGTCTTTGCCGTTAATACTTACCCTCGGGGCATCCTTCAAGGCGATTATTTTGCCATGCTTTCCTGTTGGGTCTATATAATAAACAACCCCCACGGGCGTTTTCCCACTCGACAAAAATGCTTCAACACGAAGAATAGAGCCATCCGTACATAAAACATCTCCAGGGGCTTCTACCGCGGGGATTTCCCCCTCTTTCCATACCAGTCGAGGTGTTTCGACTGAAATACCCATTGTTGTACTTTCTCCATCACAAATCTCGTTGGTAGAAGTATCTATCTGCAATATAATCAGCGAAAGGATATCCAAACTGTCACACCCGTCAGCCATCGTATTGATTTTGGAATATCGACCCGTTGAGTCAAGATCCATGCCTCTCCAATGATAGGATTCCCCGTTCAATAAGAAATTAGTTGTTACCACCATGGTATCCACAAATGGAGGATCATTCACCATCAGGGTAAAATTCACAAGTGAGTCGCAATGATGCTTATCCTGACTCTCCGGACCCACGAAGTTATACGAGAACACATGAAGTCCCGCTCTTTTAACTGCTTCGTTCAGTTCACTTTGCGAAGCTATCAAAGGCGATATATTGTATATATTTTCATATGGTAGACTCGAACTTTGGCACACTTCATCATACAAATTGGTTATATTGGGTGGATAAGCATCCGCAACAGCCACACCCGGCATGGGCTCCACCAATGCACTCCAGCCTCCTCCAGCTATTTCGCCCGACATGAAAAACAGAGTAAGCGCAGAGCCTCTGGAAATGATGATTTCGGGTATATAAGCACCATAGCCCAAATCATACATGACACTGTCGGGCTCAAGTTCTGTACCCGAAATAACAAGCAAATCGGAGGTAATGGACAAATCCCAACTATCCCTGTCTATTATCAAAACAACTTTTCGGCCAGAATCTGCGATAAAAGTCTGCTTGATTATCTCGCCCGTCCCATAATTACCATCCATTCCGCCAGAATCAAAGATGCGATACGACCGGGCACAATTCATGTTGATGGTATCTTCCCGCATATTGATAATATCTGTATAGGAACTGTTCACCGAAGGGCAATACCCCTCTTTGTCCACACTGACATACAGTATGATTTGCTGAATAACATGACTAGTATCATACCTTGACCAGTCCTCGTTGCTTGTGATGGTCTCCTCCTTCAACAATTGGGTTTGATCTATATCACTGTACCACCGGATGGTATATGGAAACTCCATGGTTGATTGGGCTTGAAGAGTCGCATCGTTATCATGACAGACATAATCGTCTGTCGTGAAAATATCACAAGAACGTATCACATTGTTTGAGATGCTGATATAGGTAGTATCCCAACTATCCGCAAACGGATACCCGCATTCATCATCCTGAATATTGACAGGATAGATTTTCATTGGAACCATCGTTGTTATGCTGTCTTCCACAGACACTCCCGACAGAGAACTATAGTTACGGATTTCTCGTCCAGTTGCTGTCTCAAACGCAAGGGAGAAATCAACAATAGGTTTCGGAATATGATAGCTGTTAGGCGTAAATGTCAAATGTACCATCTCTCCCGGGCAAACGACCGCATCATCAAGAATGGTAACCGAGGGAGACTGGTTAACATCAATATAAATACTGTCGGCAAGCATTCGTCCACAACCGGTTTCAAACACTTGTACTTTATATAATCCCCCCGCACTACCTCTGGCAATAAAAATTTGAGGTTCTGGACCACCATAAAAAAACCCATTCGGACCTGTCCACACATAACTCATGATATTATTAGATTGCAAAGTATGCACGCTTACAGTTGCACCTTCACAAGTAGTGGTAGCATGCAAACCGTTGTCAAACCAGGTAATTTGCAAATCGGCCAGCAACTCCGGGAAAAAATTCACATGGAAATAGGCTCCGCAATTATCTTCTATCAAACAAGAGAATGCTGTGTCTGTCCGCATAGGCACATTGTAAAATGTACCATTGGAATTCGACCCTAAAACCACACCTTCCCTATTGGCATGACTATAAAGAGTATAGGTATAAGGAGGAATACCATTAATTCCCCGTACATAAACATTGCCCGAGGTGGAGTTAGCATCGCACAAAACCGCGTATGCATAAAGATGTTCCACAGTGGTATTCTCGAAATATATGGTGTCGTATATAGGATCATACTCACAAATTTCATAGGTGGTAGTGGGAAATATCTTGACCACATAGGTGCCCGGAATAGACAATCGTATAGGATCGCCCACCTTATACCACAGATTGTCGTATCCTCCCAAAGGACCATCAAGCACCTGGAAACGGGTCTCCAATAGCGTCTCATGAGTCACATCATGACCGGCGTTATCTTTATTATGACCGATACGTGCCAATTGTCCCTGAGTATAGGTAATATACCAATCTGTACATTCCTTGTCTATTATTTTATCCACATCCTCTATCAACTCCGTTGTGTAATAATCCGGGAAAGTAATACTCTTGGTCTTTCTGATGGTGTCACAAGGGGAAAAAATATCAAAAACATATTGTCCTGAAACAAGACAACGGTCTTTTATATCCAACGTTTTTCCATTCTCACCACTAATAGTCGCCACATTCCGGATGTCGTGTCTTTCCACCACCTCCCAACTATTCGTAGAAGCATGATAAACCGCTGTGAAATTGTACTTATTGTTATCCGGACTGCTCACTAACTTTATCGTCGTTCCGTCAGGATTAATACCCTCACTATATGTTCCCTTTACCGTAATGCGATGCGGCGTCGAGCAGCAATGATTAGAACCCGCTGACTCAATATTCCATTGCGGTTTCATGGTGTCCACTCTTTCATCGTAAACGAGTTCCATATTGCCGGTATTATACAATTCGCAACCCATAGCGTCAACCAATTTGCGCGTCACATGCAAAGTCTGGGGCAGTGGTCCATATCTTGCCTCCACCTCAGAAGCATACAACTTGGATGCCACATTGATTGCACTTACATACTCCGTCTTTATGGTATCTCCATTTTCAGAATCATTGTCAATATAAATCCATGTCAATGGGTGTGTAAAATGATAACGGTGCGTCTCATGCTCCCCCCTACTCACATAATTGGGACTAAAATCCGAATATTGGATAGAAAAAAAATCACAAATCTCACGTATGTACTCCCTGCAACCATCTCTGACCACTTCATCTCCCGCCATTACTTTTTTCTTTGAGAACTTTGAGGAGTTTGGTTTGGAATACTTGAAGGTTCGCTGGATGACAGTGTCACTACATCCGCCAGGAGAATTCTCAACCTTATATTCAAACCGAATACTGTCAAGGGCACAATAATTCACGTTGGCTGTGTCGTAAAGTGTAATTTTGTTACTTGAAAGCGCCGGGAAATTTTTCCAGCTGCCTTCTCCTGGATCAATCCACGTACCACTCGCAGGATCACGGTAAACAAAACGGTATTTCACATAGTCCGGAATCAAGTCGGTATAATAATCATACGGCGAATTGATTGTCGCTCTGATTTTGACGACATTACTATCATTCATGTTTCCTGAAGAAGCGTACAACTCCACATAGTCCAAGTACGGAAACGGAACCTCCTCGACAATCTGTCCTGAACGGGGAAGACCGTAATTACAACCATCCACCACATAAAAATCCCAATCTCCCACAGGCAGAGTGTCTATGGTGTAGTACTTATAGTAGTCGTACCGGGTGGAATCGGTACCCGAATACTGGTTACTCTCAAACACAATCGTTCGGTAAACATCCTGGGTTCCATGAGGCTTTACTTGTATCGTATAGGGGAAAGATCCGTTCTCTACCCTTAACTGCACACGACCCATATTGGCACACTCCAGTGTTGAGTGTCTGCCGAATTTGAATCCCATACTGTCAATAATGAATAACGTGGACACCAAGGGAACCACATACGACGTATTGATTGTTATTCTGTCTTCCAACAAGGTATCCACCATAACATATCCACCATGACCATCTCTACACGCACCTTCCACTCCCACATAATAAGTGCCATGATCCACCACAAATGTATCCAATCCCCCCTTGTAGTATAAACTTGAATAATGAATGGAATCTGTTTCGTTCACTTTTGTATATATTCGGACAAGATCCAAACCCGAATTCTCAAAATCGCTTTCTGACATGATACTACCATCAACATTTTCAAGATAGTATATCAATTTCCCGTTGTTAAAACAGGTGGCATCTTCGGAAGATACATGTACCTTGAAATGACAGTTCTGTGCCTTTGCCATCATGGCAAGTGCACATATAAGAGCAAAAAATAGTAATATTTTTTTCATTAATATAATATTTCTAAACACTATGTTTCTGTATATCAGTTTCTTGTATTTCTAACGCTCAAACTACAAAATTACGAATTTTTTTTCAATTAAACTCTACTTCACTGATAAATAGTAACATCCATTTGTTAATTAAAGACACTGTGAAAGCAAACGACTTTATTCAAATTTTTTTTCGTATTTTTGTGTTTCAAAATCGATTTTGTACAATTTCAAAATTTAACACAAAAAATGAAAGACATTCTCCCTATCAACGGTACTTTTGAACTGATGACCCTGCCTTACAAAACCGAGACCCTCGGTGTCATCAGCGGCAACACTTTCACCTTCCATCACGGAAAACATCTGAAAGCATACGTGGACAACATGAACAAAATGCTGCCTGGCAGCGGTCTGGAAGGACTGTCACTGACCGAAGTAGTGAAAAAGTCCGAAGGCGGCCTGTTCAACAATGCCGGCCAAGTGCTGAACCACACCATGTATTTTGAGCAATTTGGCACTGCCAACCACGAACCGGAAGGCAAAATCAAGGATTTGATTATCAGAGATTTCGGTTCTGTAGATGCGTTCAAAAAAGAATTCGAGCAAAAAGGTGCCACCCTCTTCGGTTCCGGCTGGGTATGGCTGTCATTGAATGCCGAAGGCAAGCTGGTCATCACCCAGGAAGCCAACGCCGGCAACCCTGTACGTAGCGGTCTGCAGCCCCTGCTCACTTTTGATGTGTGGGAACACGCCTATTATCTGGATTTCCAGAACCGCCGCGCCGACTACCTCAGCGCCCTCTGGCAGATTGTGGATTGGAAGGTGGTGGAAGGTCGCCTGTAAACACTTGTAGAGACGCATGGCCATGCGTCTCTACAATTATCAATTGTCAACTATCAACTGTCAACTGTAATGGCTGGCTATTTCGAGCTCTTCTGGTCTTTTTTCAAAATCGGCAGTTTCACCCTCGGTGGCGGTTTCGCCATGATTCCGCTGATGGAGAAGGAACTGGTGCAGCAAAAGCGGTGGCTCAGCAAAGAAGAATTCCTGGATCTGCTATCGATCAGTCAGGCCATGCCAGGTGTATTTGCGGTAAACATGGCCACCAGCATCGGCTATCGTCTGCGGGGCAAAACCGGTGCCGTCATGTCCGTCCTTGGCAACATTTTGGTGCCCATTCTGACCATTCTGGTATTAGCCATGTTTTTCCGCTATTTCCGTGACAACGCTGTCGTAGAGAGCATTTTCAAGGGTATCCGTCCCTGTGTGGTGGCGCTCATTGCCGCCCCCGTTTTCACCATGGCCAAAAACGCAGGTCTCAGCTGGCGCAACTGCTGGATTCCTCTGGTAGCGGCAGCACTGATATGGCTGCTAGGGGTTTCTCCCGTCCTGATTATCATCATCGCGGGAATTGGAGGTTTTGTTTATGGCCGTATCAAAGACAAAAAGGAGGCTGCCGCATGATTTTTTGGAAGCTTTTCTATACTTTCTGCAAAATTGGCATCTTCAACTTCGGAGGCGGCTATGCGATGATTGCCCTCATCCAGAATGAAGTGGTGGAGAAACAAGCTTGGATGACAACACAGGAATTCACAGACATCATGGCGGTAAGCCAAATGACCCCGGGTCCCATCGGCATCAATGTGGCCACTTACGCCGGCTATACCGCAGTGGTCAACGCAGGTTACGACCCGTGGCTGGGAGTCGCCGGTGCGTTTTTAGCTTCTTTTTCAGTGATACTGCTGCCTTTCATCCTGATGTTGCTACTGGCGCATTATCTGCTGAAACACAAAGAAAACAAAGACCTGAAAAATGTTTTCTCCTCCCTGCGCATCACAGTCCTCGGCCTGATTGCCGCCGCCGCGCTACTTCTGGCCACTCCCGACAACTTTGGCAGCTGGTCGCAATCTCCCCTCCAGTTCTGCCTCAGCATAGCCATTTTTCTCATCGTGTTTTTACTATCTCTGAAAAAGAAAATCAGCCCCATTTTGCTGATTCTGATGAGCGGAGTGGTGGGATTCATGGTGTATGGGATATAATCAAGACTTCGCCATTGGGAGAGTCTCGGGCTGCGCCCTCGAGGGAAGTCATGCTATGCATGAAGGGAGTCTCACTTCGTTCGAGGGGAGTTTTTTTGATTACAGAATTACAGGATTACAGGATGATGGATTCCGAAGGAAAAACTCATAGCTCATAGCTCATAACTCAATGCTCAACGCAAAATAATTAGCACATTAGCACATTGTCTCATTAGCACATTAACTAATTTGCTAATTAACCAATTTACTAATTGAATTTTTTTGTATCTTTGCAGGTTGTTTTGACGAATTTCATCATTAAAAAATACTTTTATGAAAAAATCCCTTTTATTACTCGTTGTAGCATTCTTATCCGTAAGAATGTTCGCCATCAACCCACCCGATGAGGGTATGTGGTTGCCTATGTTCATCAAGAATTACAACTATGCCGAAATGCAGAAGTTAGGCTTGAAACTGACTGCCGAACAGCTGTACGACATCAACCATTCCTCTTTGAAAGACGCCATCGTCCAGTTGGGTGACGGTTTCTGCACCGGTGAGATGGTTTCCCGCGACGGTCTGATGTTCACCAACCACCACTGCGGCTATTCTTCAGTGGTAGAACTGTCAACCGTGGAGCACGACTACCTCAACAACGGTTTCTTTGCCATGAGCAAGGAAGAAGAATTGCAGGCCAATTTCAGCGTCAACTTCCTCGAACGAATGGAAGATGTGACCAGCATCGTGTTGGCAGAAGTGACCAAAGACACCAAGGAATCCAAAAGAGCGGAACTGGTGAGTGCCGCCATCAAGAAATTGCAAGAGGAAAATTCCGACAACGGCAAGCACAAAGTAGTGGTGAAACCTTTCTATGAAGGTAACGAATACTACATGTTCGTTTATACCACATACAAAGATGTACGTTTGGTTGTTGCTCCCCCCGCCAGCATCGGCAAATTCGGTGGTGATACCGACAACTGGATGTGGCCCCGCCACACCGGTGACTTCACCGTGTTCCGTATCTACACTGCCCCCGACGGTTCTCCCGCCGAATACTCCAAAGACAATGTTCCCTTCCATCCGAAACACTTTCTGCCTATCAGCTTAAAGGGCTATCAACCTGGCGATTACACCATGATCTGGGGTTATCCTGGCACCACCGAGCGTTTCATGACCTCATACGAAGTGGAAAACACCATCAACATTGACGACCCCGCTCTGTACGAACCCCTTGACATCATTCTTCCCGTAATCAAGGAAGCTATGGAAGCCGACAAGTCCGTTGAACTGAAATATGCCGACGACCATGCCAGCTTGGCCAACACATGGAAAAACAAACACGGTGAGGTCAACAGTCTGAAAGCCCTGCATGTGGCTGAAAAGAAAGCTGCCCAGGAGCAGGAACTCCGCGCTTGGATCAATGCCAATAGCGAACGTCAGGAGAAATATGGCAAGTGCCTGGACAAGATCGAGAAAATCTGCAAGAGTGTTGACGCCGGTGCCACCAAAACTTTCATGAATGCCAACATCTGCCTGATGTCCTCTCCCACCCTGCTGACCGCATGGAGACTGAGAAATTCTGTAAAACTGGAAGAGAAACAGAAGAGTTTCAGCGAGGAAAAAATCGCCAAAGTGCTGGAACAATATGAAAAAGGCGTCAATGACAAAGATGTCAATACCGAAGTGAAAGTCATCCTGGCCACTTTGAAGACCTGGGAAAGACTGCCCGCAGACAAACAGCCCGACATCCAGGGAATTGTCGACAAGTATTACAAAGGCAACCGTGCCGCTTTCGAGGCTGCTTTCGCCAACTCCATTTTCATTTCCAAAGAAAATCTGGAAAAATACATGCGCAAACCCTCTGCCAAAATTCTGGAAAAAGATCCTGTTTACCAGTATCTGAACAGTTTGTTCATGGTTATTCTCGCCAACCAAAGCGCATTGGCTGACAATGACAAATTGGCCGTTCCTCGCCGCACCTTTATCGCCGCTATCAAGGAAATGAAGGCCGACACCCCCATTTATCCGGATGCCAACAGCACCATGCGTACCACCTATGGTACCGTTTGCGACTACTACCCCGCTGATGGTGTTCACTACAACTACTTCACCACTACCCAAGGTATTCTGGAGAAGGAAATCCCTGGTGACTTCGAATTCGATGTTCCCGCTAAATTGAAACAGCTGATTCTGGCCAAGGATTTCGGTCAGTACGCTGACCCCGATGGTTCACTGCATGTTTGCTTCCTGTCCAACAACGACATTACCGGTGGTAACTCCGGCAGCCCCATCATGAACGGCAACGGCGAGCTCATCGGTCTGGCCTTCGACGGCAACTGGGAAGCCCTGAGCAGCGACATCGTGTTCAACACCGAACTGCAGCGCTGTATCAATGTTGACTCCCGCTACGTTTTGTTCGTAATCGACAAGTTCGGCGGCGCAGGCTACTTGCTGAACGAAATGGACATCAGAAAATAATCCAAATTGAAAAGATTATCATTCCTTATCGGATTACTGTTATTATCGGTGCTGGTCACGGCCAACACCGATAATAACATTTATAAACTGCCCCAAAAAGCAGTTAAAACCATTGATTCACTGGTTAATAGGGGCATTCGCACCGAAGTGTTCCCGGGTTGCCAAGTGGTAGTATTACATAAAGGCGAAGTCATCTTCGACAAATGTTATGGCTACCAAACCTACCGGAAGCAACTGCCCGTGACCGACAGCACCCTCTATGACATGGCCTCCGTCACCAAAGCCGCTGCCACCACCTTGGCGGTTATGAAACTGTACGACGAAGGCAGAATCAAACTATACGACACCATCGGGACCTATCTACCCTACCTACGAGGCACCGACAAGAGCAAACTTTTCATTATCGAGCTGCTTACCCATACTTCGGGAATGCCAGCTTTTATTCCTTTTTACAAGAAAATTTGCAATAACTGCCGCTATATAGTCCCATGTCCTTCCGCCCAATTCTCCATTCAGATTGCCGACAGCTGCTACCTGCGTACCGACTATCAGGACAGCGTCCGCTACAAAATCGCCCATTGCAAATTAGGCGCTAAGAAATACGTTTATAGCGATTTGAATTTCTTCTTCCTGAAAGAAATGGTGGAGCAAATCACTGGCATGCCCATGGATGAATATTTGCAGGAGAACTTCTATCAGCCTATGGGATTGAGACATACCTGCTTCAATCCCCTGCGGCACGGTTTCAGCAAAAGCGATATCGCCCCCACCGAGTTGGATACGTTGTTCCGCCACCAGGTAGTGGAAGGCTATGTCCACGACCAGACTGCTGCCCTTTTTGACGGGGATGCCGGCAATGCGGGACTCTTTTCCACCGCCCGCGAAATCGCCACCATCTTCCAGATGCTGATGGACGGCGGTATCTATCAGGGACAGAGATTCTTATCAGAAAAAACTGTGAAATTCTTCACCAAAACTTTTTCTATCCACGGCTGTAACCGCAGAGCTTTAGGTTTTGACACTCCCTGCTTTGAGAAAAACAACGGCGTGCTCCCTTCCATGGCCTCCAACAAAACTTACGGCCATCAAGGTTTTACCGGCAATGTGGTGTGGTGCGATCCCGATCGGGAGTTAGTTTATGTTTTCATTTCCAACCGAGTTTATCCATACAGCGAACCTAATAAATTAGTTAAAAGCAAGATACGTCTCACCGTACACGAAGCGGTGTATCGTGGTCTGTCCATTTATTAATCACTGATTTTTCATGAAGCCACAACAAAAAAAGAAAACTACCATAGCGGCACCGGTTCCTGCACCCCTCGTCAAAACAAAGCAATACAAAGGCTTGGGCTTGATTATCTTTATCGTGGCCGCGACCTTGTATGCCAACACCTTCCATCACGGCTGGGTATTGGACGATTACGGCAGTTTCAAGCTCAATATATATGTAACGGCCGGAACCAACGGCTATCACGACATCCTGACCAAAACTTACCGTCACGGTTCGGGCTTTTACACCGACAACCTTTACCGTCCGTTGTCCCAGCTGATGTTCGCCACCGAGTGGCAACTTTCGCCTGACAATCCCGGCTTGTACCATGCCCTCAGCGTGTTTTACTATGCCTTGGCATGCACACTGCTGTTTTTCTTTTTACGCCGGTTGCTGAAAAAATATAATCTCTGGATTCCATTTTTCATTGCCCTGCTGTTCGCAGCGCATCCTATTCACACAGAGGTGGTTGCCAATATCAAGAGCCGCGATGAGATCATGTGTTTCCTCTTTGTGACGCTCACACTTTATCTCTCGTTATTGTATGTGGACAAACAGAAATTCTACCTTTTGCCTCTGGTTTTTATCAGCTTCCTTCTGGCCATGTTCTCCAAAGAAAGCGCCATCACCACACTGGCTTTACTGCCGGTAACCCTGTATTTTTTCAGGGAAGCCAAGGCCAAAGATTACATTCTCACCTTCCTGATGATTGCCATTCCCACTGCCATCTATCTCACAGCCCGACACACGGTTCTGGCCAATTATCCCGATTCCGAGAATTTCACTGTTTCAATAGTTGACAACTATTTTTATGACAGTGACTTATGGGAAGGTTGGGCCACTGCCATCATGCTTCTGGGACAATACCTTATCAAGTTATTCTTCCCCTACAGTCTGGCCTGCGACTACTCCATGAAACAATTTCCACTTACCTCTTTCACGGATATCTCCACCTGGATTTCTCTCTTAATTCATTTAGGATTATTTGTTTACGCCATATTCGGTATCAAAAAGAAGAACCCTATCGCCTACGCTATCTTCTTCTATATCATCACGATGAGCATTTTCAGCAATCTGGTTTACCGCATAGGTTCCTCCTTCGCTGAACGTTTTCTCTTTATACCCGCTTTAGGCTTTTGCATCGCCCTGATTTTCACTATTTTCAAACTTTGTAAAATCGATGGCAAAGATGCATCCCTCAAAACACCGCGATTTGGAGTCATTGCCGGAGCATTGGCAGTGGTATTCCTGCTCTATTCAGGCAGAACCATAACCCGTGCCGCCGACTGGAAAGACCAGTTCACCCTTTTCGGCAAGGATGTCAAGAAATCAGACAAAAGCGCACACATGCGTTTGTACTGGGGACTGGCTCTACGCGACAAAGGTGATGAATTTGAACAGGCC
>Ga0265298_10007213_pt1 | contig 13548 bp, 11 predicted proteins | sample AusTroGonzalo_MG_3_FD_193486 | JGI IMG/M metagenome (GOLD analysis project Ga0265298, IMG submission 193486) | Bovine rumen microbial communities from tropical cattle in Woodstock, Queensland, Australia - Gonzalo_01 | ecosystem: Host-associated > Mammals > Digestive system > Stomach > Rumen ...
GTATGATTAATCTCGGAAACGATAATCCTTCATTGACATTGCCTTTCCAGCGTTCGTTGATTCTGCGAACGAATGTATCGGGGGTGAAAGTGGCGATTCGTCCGGAGCACGATACACATTATCGTCCGATTAAACCGAACAAGAAACTGAAACTGGATCCGTTGAAGTATGAGGTAATGGCAACGCGCAAAAATTATATGGACTATAAGGATTCCATTGATTTGACTCGGGAGGATCAGAAGGAGGTGATTCATCATATTACTATGCGTACCTTTGCGGATACCTATTCCACCGATACCTCGGTAGTGCTGAAGCAGCACCACACACGTCATGATTTTTACGACCGTGCCGGACGTTGGTACATCGGTGTTATTCAGGTGGGGTATAATTTCTCGTTTGCACCGGAAACGTCTGTTTCACATTATGCTCACACGTTTTCTGCCGCCTTTTTCCCGTTCCGGTATAAGATGTTTGGGATGTCTCTGTTGGAGGTCGAGTATGCTTATCCGAAATCGGGGAAGGAGATGTTTGGTTTGGATGCTCCGTATGAAGAGGACCCTAAATATGGCAGAACGTATGATGAAGCCGATGAGATAGCAAGTCTGTCCACGCTGGTTTATAAGCCCACAATGTCTCTCGTGCTTCCGGCAAGCAAGGGCTTTGCTTTCACTTTCTATGGAGGCGTGGCGCTCAATCTTGTTCATTTTTTGCCGAGTTTTACACAAGCTTCATCTGAAAATCAGAAGTTTTATAGGAAAAAAATCCCTCAATTCTCAGCATTGGGGGGGATGTCCCTTCTGTTCAATTATGTCGGTTGGCTGCCGATGAACATTTTTGCGGAATACCGTTATCCTTTCTTCAGGGGGGAGGAAGGAACTTTTTATCCGTATAAAGATAGCGGTAAGGAGCAGTTTTTCCGTGTGGGATTGAATTTCTCGGTAGGGGTTGATCGTTAGCGTTTCTTGTGTCCGCGATATCTCTTGGATTCTCGGCACATCGTATCATACTCTGAAAAAGGGGAGCAAGTGGTTTTTTCCACGGGTTCCTCTTTTGTTTTTCTGCTGTTTTCCGGCGGTCAAAATCGGGTGATTAGCGGGTGATTAGCGGGTGATTAATGGGTGATTTGGCGGATTGGAGGCGGTTTGTTGAAGGTTGTGGTGATTTTTTGTTTGTTTTCTTTTGGCTATATGCGGAAAATGTATTATCTTTGCACCAAATTTTGCAAAATCAAACACTTTAATGATATGAAACTGGAAGAAATCACCGACAAACTCTATGCTGAAGGCGTGGAGAAAGGTAATGCCGAAGCCAAAGTAATTGTGGCTAAGGCGGAGGAAAAAGCTGCCGTTATAGTTGCCGAAGCCGAAAGAAAGGCACAGGAGTGCCTCGCCAAGGCGGAGCAGAAAGCCGCAGAACTTGACAAGAACACACGCTCGGAACTCCGCATGTTCGCCGAGCAGTCAGTGAACGCCCTCCGCACGGAGGTTGCCAATCTCCTTACGGGCAAAATAGCAGAGGACAGCGTAAAGGCTGCAACTGCTGACAAGGCTTTCATGCAGTCGGTTATCGTCAAAATGGCGGAAACTATGGCTAAAGAGGGTGCTGTCACCATTGAAGCGAAAGACGCAAAAGCTCTCAACGACTACTTCGCCGCCAATGCAAAAGACGTGCTCAACAAAGGCGTGAAGATTGAGGAGGTGAAGGGTCTGAAGACCGACTTCCAGATTCGTCCCGAGAAGGGCGGCTACAAACTGGCCTTCGGAGAAGCCGAGTTCGTGGCATATTTTAAGGAATTCCTTCGTCCGCAACTCGTAGAAATGCTCTTCTGACATGGGGTACGAATGTTTATTGGCAGGTCTGCCCGAACTGAAAGCAGGCGCGGAGGCTCCGATGACCGAGGAGGCTCTGCTTGCATTGCTTGACGAGACGCTTTCCGCCGCTGACAAAAAACAACTCGGCTTGCTGCGCATGCGCTCCGACGACGAGCTTCTGGTGCGGCAGATGGAGGCTTACGACGACTCCATCATCGGGCAGCCCGCATGGTGGGAGGACGTGCGTGAACTCCTTTCGGAGGAAGACCTGCGCACCCAGCTCCTCTATGAGTACGGGAAAAAGCACGGCAACAGGTTCGTCCGCGAGTGGTTTCAGTATAATCAGGACCTTAACAACGTGCTTGCCGCAACCATCTGCCGCAAACACGGCTTTGACGTGCGCAGGGCTATCGTCGGCGACAACGAGGTTGCACAGATACTTCGCCGCAACCTCCCGCAGAAGGACTTTGGGCTGGCTGGCGTGATGGACAGCCTGGCGGAGGTGATGGCTCTGGTGGAGACCGACAACCTCATGGAGCGCGAGAAGCGCCTTGACGCGTTGCGCTTCGAGTGGTTGGACGATAAAACGCGCTTCATTCACTTCTCTGTGGAGAACGTGCTGGCATATTGGCTTCAGAACCAAATGCTCAACCGTTGGGCACTGCTCACCGTCGAAGAAGGCGAGCAGGTGTTCCGCTCAATGGTGGCAGACATGAAAAAAGGCGTAAACATTAAGCAGATTTAAGAATTTTTTTACACAATATGACACAAGGAAAAGTAAAAGGTATCATCGCCAACCTCGTGACAGTCGAGGTGGACGGACCTGTAGCACAGAATGAGATTGCCTACATCAGCATCGGCGAAACCAAGCTGATGGCAGAGGTAATCAAAGTCACGGGCGACAACGTCTTCGTGCAGGTGTTCGAGTCCACACGCGGACTCAAAGTCGGCAATCTTGTCGAGTTCACCGGTCACATGCTCGAAGTTACACTAGGTCCCGGACTCTTGAGTAGAAACTACGACGGTCTGCAGAACGACCTCGACAAACTCACGGGCGTTTTCCTCAAGCGCGGCGAGTACAACTACCCGCTTGACAGGGAAAAACTCTGGAAGTTTGAGCCGATAGCCAAAGTCGGTGACAAGGTGGAAGCCGCTGCGTGGCTCGGTGAAGTGGACGAGAACCACCAGCCGCACAAAATCATGGTGCCTTTCGTTTTCGAGGGGCAGTACACAGTGAAGTCCATTGTCAAGGCGGGCGAATACCGCATTGAGGACACTGTTGCCGTACTTACCGACAGCGAGGGCAACGACCACAATGTGACCATGGTGCAGAAATGGCCTGTTAAGAAAGCCATCCTCGCCTACAAATCCAAACCGCGTCCGTTCAAACTCCTTGAGACCGGTGTGCGCACTATCGACACCGCCAACCCCATCTGCGAAGGCGGTACGGGCTTTATCCCCGGACCTTTCGGAACCGGCAAAACCGTGCTCCAGCACGCCATCTCCAAGCAGGCTGAAGCCGACATCGTTATCATCGCTGCCTGCGGTGAACGTGCCAACGAGGTGGTGGAGACCTTCACCGAGTTCCCTGAACTTGAAGACCCGCACACCGGACGCAAGCTTATGGAACGTACCATCATCATCGCCAACACGTCCAACATGCCTGTCGCTTCGCGTGAAGCCTCTGTCTATACGTCCATGACCATCGCCGAGTACTACCGCTCGATGGGGCTGCGCGTCCTGCTCATGGCGGACTCCACCTCACGTTGGGCACAGGCGCTCCGCGAGATGTCGAACCGTATGGAGGAACTGCCCGGACAAGACGCATTCCCGATGGATCTTTCCGCTATCATCGGTGCTTTCTATGCACGCGCAGGTTACGTGTACCTTAATAATGGCAAGACCGGTTCTGTCACTTTCCTCGGCACCGTTTCGCCTGCCGGAGGTAACTTGAAAGAGCCTGTCACCGAAGGCACAAAGAAAGTGGCACGCTGCTTCTACGCTCTCGAGCAGAACCGCGCCGACCACAAACGCTATCCCGCCGTCAATCCTATCGACTCTTATTCCAAGTATATTGAATATCCTGAGTTTGAGGAGTATATGGCCAACCTCATTGACGAAAACTGGCTGCCGAAAGTCAATTCGATGAAGACTTATCTGCAGCGCGGCAAGGAGATTCAGGAGCAAATCAACATCCTCGGTGACGACGGTGTGCCCGTTGATTATCATGAGAAGTTCTGGAAAGCCGAGGTCATCGACTTCGTTATCCTCCAGCAGGATGCCTTCGACAAGATTGATGCCGTCTGCCCGCTTGAGCGTCAGCGTTATATGCTTGACATCGTGATGGATATATGCCGTCACGACTACAGCTTCGATAACTTCAACGATGTCTCCGAGTACTTCAAGCGCGTCATCAACTACTGCAAGCAGATGAACTACTCCGAGTTCCACAGCGAGACTTTTGAGGAGTACCAAGTCAAACTCAACGAACTTCTTAACGAGAAACAGATTAAAGCATAACGACCATGGCAAAAGCATTTCAGAAAATTTATACGGAGATTACAGCCATCACCAAAGCGACCTGCTCGCTCAAGGCTGAAGGCGTAGGTAACGACGAACTCGCTACCGTGAACGGCAAACTCGCCCAGGTCGTTAAGATTATGGGCAACGACGTTACATTGCAGGTCTTCCAGGGCACTGAAGGTATCCCCACCAACGCCGAAGTGGTGTTCCTCGGCAAAGCTCCGTCGCTGAAGGTCAGCGACCAGCTCGCAGGACGTTTCTTCAACGCTTACGGCGACCCCATTGACGGCGGACCCGCCATTGAGGGCAAGGAGATAGAAATCGGAGGTCCTTCGGTGAACCCCGTGCGCCGTAAACAGCCGTCTGAACTGATTGCAACCGGTATTGCCGGCATCGACCTGAACAATACGCTCGTCTCCGGACAGAAGATTCCTTTCTTCGCCGACCCCGACCAGCCTTACAACCAGGTGATGGCAAACGTGGCTCTGCGTGCGAAGGTTGACAAGATTATCCTCGGCGGCATGGGCCTGACCAACGACGACTACCTCTACTTCAAGAACGTCTTCGCCAACGCGGGTGTGCTTGACCGCATCGTGTCATTCGTGAACACAACCGAGAACCCCGCCGTTGAACGTCTGCTCATTCCTGACATGGCGCTGGCGGCTGCCGAGTATTTCGCTGTTGAAAAACACCAGCAGGTGCTGGTTCTGCTAACCGACATGACTCTCTATGCCGACGCACTCGCCATCGTGAGCAACCGTATGGACCAGATTCCTTCTAAAGACTCCATGCCGGGTTCGCTCTATTCCGACCTCGCCAAGATTTATGAGAAGGCCGTGCAGTTCCCCGAAGAGGCAGGCGGTGGCTCTATCACCATCATAGCTGTTACCACTCTGTCGGGCGGTGACATCACGCACGCTATTCCTGACAACACAGGTTATATTACCGAAGGACAGCTCTACCTCCGTCGCGACTCTGACATAGGCAAGGTTATTGTCGATCCTTTCCGCTCGCTGTCACGTCTGAAACAGTTGGTTGCCGGCAAGAAGACGCGCGAAGACCATCCGCAGGTGATGAACGCCGCTGTTCGTCTGTACGCCGATGCCGCCAACGCAAAGACCAAACTCGAGAACGGCTTCGACCTCACGGACTATGACAACCGCTGCCTTGCCTTCGCCAAAGAGTATAGCGCGCAGATTCTGGCTATCGATGTCAATATCGACACCACACAGATGCTCGACATCGCATGGAAGCTCTTCGCCAAGTACTTCAAACCCGAAGAAGTCAATATCAAGCAGGCGCTCGTTGATAAGTATTGGGTTAAATAAGGCTTTCGACTTTATACTTTCGACTGAAAAATGGCTATTACATATCAATTCAACAAAACATCACTGCAGGGGCTGGAGAAGAACCTCAAGATGCGGCAACGCACTCTTCCCACGCTCCAGAGCAAGGAGTCCGCACTGCGCATGGAAGTTAAGCGTGCGAAGGACGAGATGAAGGCTCTGGACGAGGAAGTGGACCGCCGCATCAAGGACTACGACCAGATGCTTGCCTTGTGGGGGGAGTTCGACACTTCGCTCATCCATGTGGACGATGTGCGCATGTCCGTAAAGAAGATTGCGGGTGTGCGTGTCCCCGTCCTCGACGAGGTTGTCTATTCCACAAAGCAGTTCAGCATCTTCTCGTCGCCCAAGTGGTTCGCCGACGGCTTCGAGCAGGTGAAGGCGATAGCTGATGTCGGTATCCGGCAGGAGTTCGTACGCCGCAAGGTGGAACTGCTGGAGTACGCCCGCAAGAAGACTACCCAGAAGGTGAATCTTTTCGAGAAGGTGCAGATACCGGGCTATCAGGATGCTATTCGCAAGATAAAACGCTTCATGGAGGACGAGGAGAACCTCTCCAAGTCTTCGCAGAAGATAGTAAAAGGCAAACGTGAACGCGAGGCTATGATGGCTGAGCAGCAGAGAAAGGAGGCGGCTGTATGATTACCAAAATGAAGAAATACACCTTCCTCGTCATGACAAGTGCCTACGAGCGGTTCCTTGCCGAACTGCGCGAGGCAGGGGTGGTGCATGTCACCCTGAAGAGCGAAGGCATGGCTGATGACGAGCACTTGCAGCAGTCGCTGGCGCGTGTGGACGAAATCAACCGCATTCTCAAGCAGGGTGCTCCCGACCAGCTGCTTCGCGAAAAAGCCGACGTGGAGGCTAAGATTGCCGCTACACAAAAAGAGGCTGAACGCATGCAGGTATGGGGCAACTTCTCCTCCGAGCGCATGAAGCAACTGCGCGAAGCGGGCTACGAACTCCGCTTCTATGTCTGCCAGAAAAACGCTTTCCGCGAGGAGTGGGGTATTCCTGTTGCCGAAACAGGCTCCACCATGTATTTCGTCTCTGTCAATGGGGAGGTGGATACGGATGTCTGCATTGAGCAGACGCTCAACGAAAAATCGTCTGCCGCTCTTATGAGCGAGGTGAAAGCGCAGCAGGGGCTGCTTGTTGCCGCCGACGCACGTATTGAGGCTTGGTGGAACGCCAACGAGAAGCCGTTGCGCAACGAACTGCGCGAAATGCAGCAGCAGATTGACTGGCAGCGCGTCGAACTCTCCACCGGCACTGCCGCCGAAGGCAGGCTCTCGCTCTTGGAGGGCTTCTGCCCTGTTGAGCAGTGCGATGCACTCAACAAGCGTCTCGAACAGCTCGACTGCTACTATGTGGCTGAAGACCCTGTGGCAGAGGACAAAACGCCTATCAAGCTGCGCAACAACTGGTTCACTCGCATGTTCGAGGTTCTTACCGGCATGTACGGCTGGCCCAACTACGGCGAGTTCGACCCGACTCCTATCCTCGGCCCATTTTTCCTCCTGTTCTTCGCTCTCTGCATTGGCGATGCAGGCTACGGACTGGTGCTCATCCTCATCGGGTGGCTTATTTATAAGGACAAACTCAAGATTGAGATGTTCTCCGGTCTCGGCCCCATCATCATGGCTCTGGGCGTAGGCTCGGCGGTAGTCGGCTATCTTATGGGAGGCTTCTTCGGTATTGACCTTTATGCCGCTTCATGGTTCCCCGAGTGGGCTAAAGCATGTATGTTCAAGCAGTTGGGCGACGAAACGGGCAAGATTGCCGGCTACGACGTTATGATGGTGCTGGCTCTTGTCATCGGTGTGGTGCACATCTGTCTGGCCATGACCATCAAGGCTGTTTGCTTCACCCGTCGCTTCGGCTTCAAGGCCACTGTCTCCACTTGGGGCTGGCTCACGCTTATCCTCGGTTCGCTCATAACGGGCGTGCTGGCTATGACCAGTGTCCTCTCGCAGGAGGCTACGCAGACGGTGCTTATCGTCATTGCCGCAGTGTCGGCTCTGGGTATCTTTATCTTCAACACCCCGGGACGCAACCCGCTGATTAACATCGGCGCTGGCTTGTGGGATACTTACGGCATGGCTACCGGCATTATGGGCGATGTCCTCTCCTATATTCGTCTGTATGCCCTTGGCTTGGCGGGCGGCATGCTCGGCATGGCGTTCAACCAGCTCGGCACTATGGTGCTTGGCGAACAGCCCAATGTCGGAACATGGATTGGCTTCATACTCATTGTCACTTTCGGCCATGTCCTCAACCTGCTCATGGCTTGTCTCGGCGCGTTTGTACATCCGCTGCGTCTTACTTTCGTGGAGTATTTCAAGAACTCCGGCTATGAAGGCAGCGGCAAACTCTATCAGCCGTTCAAAAAATAAACGAACCGGTTAAAATCGGTATAACTATAAAACTAACAAACAAAAAACAATAAAACAACTATGGAACAACTTCTTGGTTATCTCGGACTGGGACTCATGTTGGGTCTCTCCGGCATCGGTTCTGCTTACGGTACCACCATCGCTGCCAACGCTGCTGAAGGCGGTCTGAAAAAGAACAAGGACAAATCGTCCGCTTACATGATTCTCTCCGCTCTGCCCGCTACTCAGGGTCTGTACGGCTTTGTGGCATTCCTCATGCTCATGGGCAAAATCTCGGAGAACCCGCTGATGCTCTTCGGTATTGGTGTGGGCACTGGTATTGTCTTCCTGCTTTCTGCCATCCGTCAGGGACAGACTGCTGCCAACGGTATTGCCGGTATTGCTGCAGGTCACGATGTTATGACCAACACCATGATCTACTGCGCTCTGCCTGAGTTCTACGCCATCCTTGCTCTCGTCGGCGCACTGATGATCGGATAATAACTGTTTCGTCTGACAAACGGTTGTCTGCACGCAGGCAACCGTTTGTCGTGCTCTGTACTTTGCTTGTCGGCTTGTCCTGTGCCATTGTTTAGCCTGTCAGCTGACATTATGTCATTATTTTTGCCATATTGCTTTCAATATGGTATTCTTGTTTTCTGCAAACAATCCGCTACCCATACGCTACCTATACCGAAGGGATACGCTACCCTTGCAAAATGACAGAATGACACAAAAAAAGCCTCTTCTCTTGCACAACCCAAATAAAAGCACTGCCATTGCTCGCGACTGTATATCTTTGACTGATTTCCCGGGCAACTCCGCTTATAATCGCTTCCGCAGGCTGGAAATCTGCATAACCTGGTGGGGCGATTGTAAAGCAGAGCTGCAGCATCCTGTGGCTCTGCATATCTGTGCAGGTAGGGGAATAGGATGGGGAAATATGGCAGGGGAGGATTGTGAAAAGTGCTCAACCTGCCGCAGTTATGCAAAAAATACACAAACTCAAAAAAAGAAAACAATTTTTTGCCTTCTTTTCTTGTGTATATCCGAAATATGTATTATCTTTGTGCCCGACAATGAAATTGTCATGTATATGCGGCAAGGACAACAGAGTCCGCCCTTGCTTCATAATGAATAAAGGACTCCGAAAACTCAACACAAAACCAGTTATGATTATTGGTATCCCAAAAGAGATTATGCACGGCGAGAACCGCGTGGCATGCTCTCCTGAAACAGTAGGTAAGTTTGTGAAGGACGGCTTCACCGTTCTTGTCGAGAACCATGCAGGTGACGGCGCACTCTATCATGACGAAGAGTATGCAGCTGCAGGTGCAAAGATGATGGCGAAAGCCGAGGACATCTACGCACAGGCGGAACTCATTCTGAAGGTAAAGGAGCCTTTGTTCAACGAGCAGCTCGGCAAACACGAAGTGGAACTGATGCACAAAGGGCAGTACCTCATCACCTTTATCCACCCCGCATCGCCGGTGAACCACGAGATGGTGAAGAAACTGACGGCTCAGGGCGTTACCGCTTTCACGCTTGACTGCATACCACGTATCAGCCGCGCACAGAACATGGACGCTCTGACCTCTATGTCCACCTGCGCAGGTTACAAAGGCATCATTATGGCGGCTGACCACATGACCAAGTTCATCCCGCAGATGTTCACCGCCGTGGGCAAGATAGAGCAGGCTAAAGTGATGGTTATCGGTGTAGGCGTTGCCGGCTTGCAGGCTCTTGCTACAGCCAAACGCCTCGGCGCAACCACATACGCCGCCGACATTCGTCCTATGGCTGCCGAAAACGCACAGTCGCTCGGCGCACAGATTATTGAAACCGGTGTTCCTGCTGAACTCGCTGTGGGCGAAGGCGGCTATGCCAAAGCTCTGCCCGCAGATGTGCTCGCCAAAGAGCGCGAACTGCTCAAAGAGGCTATCCAGCAGATGGATATCGTCTTCTGCTCCGTACTCGTTCCTGGCGAACTCGCTCCTGTTATCATCACCGAGGACACTGTGAAGGGCATGAAGAAAGGCTCTGTTATCGTGGACATCGCTATCGACCAAGGCGGTAACTGCGACATCACCCCGAAGGGCACCATCGAGATGAAGCATGGTGTCACCCTCATCGGCGTGAAGAACATACCCGGCGAACTGCCTACCAGCTCCACATGGATGTTCTCCAACAACATGTACAACCTTGTGAAGTACCTCGTCAAGGACAACAAGATTGAACTGAACATGCAGGATGAGGTTATCGCCAAGAGTCTCGTTTGCACTAATGGAGAACTTCTCCACGCCGGTGCACGCAAGGCTATGGGTATGTAATTTAATGTATAATTGATGATAATTGATAATTGGCAGTTGCCATCCGTAATTGCCAGTTATCAATTATCCATTATCAGTCAAAATGATTCATCCTCTCATCTTAGTAGCCGTCTTTATTGTTTGCACCATAGTCGGCTATTTCATTATCCGCAATGTGCCGAGCCTGCTTCATACTCCGCTTATGTCGGGCATGAACGCCCTCTCGGGGGTGACTCTGGTCGGCGCACTCACAGCAACGGGCGTGGCGCTCATCAACCATGAGAGCGTCTGGGCGCAGATCTTCGGCGGACTGGCTATAGTGCTTGCCACTGTCAATGTCTTCGGAGGCTTCGGCATCACGCACCGCATGCTACGTATGTTCAACAAGAAAAAACCGCGCTCATGAACACTCTGCAAATAGTTTTGAGTATCCTGCTGTCATTGGCGGTGCTCGGAGGCATATCCATGATGAGCAAAGTGAAGACAGCCGTTGCCGGAAACCTTCTTTCGGCGCTTGCTATGCTTGTCGGCGTGGTGGCTACGCTCTTTTTCAGTAACATCTTTTCCGCATGGACCATTTACGTTGCTGTTCTTGCCGGTGCTCTCATAGGCAGCCTCATGGCTTCGCGTGCGCAGATGATTCAGATGCCGCAGTTGGTGGCGCTCTTCAACGGTCTCGGCGGCGGTGCTTCGGCGCTCGTCGGCTTGGTTACGTACATGGGGTGGGGTATGCAAGTGCTGCCCGAATATCCTGTGTTTGTGCGCTTTACGGCTATGCTCGCCATCGCGGTCGGCATGATTACTCTCGTAGGCAGCCTTGTGGCTGCAGGCAAACTGGCTCGCATTATTGACGGCAGACCCAAAGTCTACCCCGCACATTCATCCGTTACTCTTTGTCTGATTGTTCTCTCCGTCGTACTCATTGTTTTGGGTACTATATACGGAAAGAACCTGTGGATTGCCATCGGAACACTCCTCTTTACCGGTTGCTTCGGCTTTATGTTCGCCATCCGTGTGGGCGGTGCCGACATGCCTATCACTATTTCCTTGCTCAACTCCCTTTCCGGTGTGGCAGGCTCTATTGCGGGTATGGCAATAGGCGACATCTTCCTTGTGGCGGTCGGAGGCATAGTGGGCGCATCCGGACTGCTGCTCACGCAGATAATGTGCCGCGCTATGAACCGAAGTCTGATGAGCATTCTCCTCGGAGGTGCAGTGAAAAAGAAAGTACAGGCCCCTGTTCAGCCTGTGCAGGGCAAAACGCCCGAAGGCGGACACACACAGTTCCTGCCGACAGATGATTTTGAAAAACTTTTAGAAAAACTCAACGATATGGAAGTCAAACAACTCTTGGATGCTATTGAGGCATTAACAAAAGAAGTGGCAGGTCTGCGCCAGCAGCTTGCACAGTCGGGTGCTGCGGCTCCTGCAGCTGCTCCCGAAAAAGCGGAGAAAACCCCCGCTTCAGTTCTCAGCAACGCGAAGGACGTTATCATCGTCCCCGGCTATGGTATGGCTCTTGCGCAGGCCCAGCATGCTGTAAAACAGCTGGCTGACAAACTTGAGCATCGCGGTGCCAATGTACGCTTCGCCATTCACCCTGTGGCAGGCCGTATGCCCGGACACATGAACGTGCTGCTCGCCGAGGCCGACATCCCTTACGAGAAACTCTATGAGATGCAGGCTATCAACGACGACTTCAAAAAAACCGACGCTGTGGTGGTTATAGGTGCCAACGACGTACTCAATCCCGCTGCCAATACCGCCGAAGGTACACCCATCTACGGTATGCCCGTGCTGGCTGTTGCCGACGCTCCCGAAGTCATTGTCTGCAACTTCGACCTCAAACCCGGTTATGCAGGCGTCGAGAACCCGCTCTACAAACGCGAAAAGGGCGTTTACCTCTGCCTCGGCGATGCCAAGGAGACGCTGATGAATCTCATCAACGAAATCCGCTGATACCTATCCGTAGGAGGCGCCGCTTAGCACCGTCTCCTACTTTTTCTTGTAGAGACGGTATTTTGTGTACCGTCTCTTTTGTTGCCTTCGGATGTGTGAAAATTATGCGGCAGCGGAAAAAAATGCGGGAAATGTTGCACAAACCGGATTTATGTCCTATCTTTGCACCTGCATTCCTAATAATCAGAATTCTATTATTCTAATCATCTGAATTTAATTATCTGAATCGGGGATTGGTCCCGGCATGACTATGAAATCGTTTGTAAATTGGGATTCCGTGCGCGCTTTCCTGCGCAAATACCTCAGTCTGGGGGAGTATGTAGACACCGAAGCTGGCATCCGCAACATCCGCAGCAACATTCCGTTCCGCGGGCCGACCGTCTATATTCTTTTCGTGGCCGTCATCATCGCCAGTGTCGGCCTCAATGTCAATTCCATACCCGTCATCATCGGCGCGATGCTGATTTCGCCTCTGATGGGGCCGATTATCGGCTTCGGTCTCGGCCTTGGCATGAACGATCGGCAACTGCTCCATTCCTCCCTCAAACATCTTGGGATCATGGTGGGAGTCAGTCTGCTGGCCTCCACACTCTATTTCCTGTTGACCCCGCTCGAAGCCGACAATCCGACAGAACTGCTTGCCCGTACCAATCCATCGATCTATGACGTGTTCATTGCCTTCTTCGGCGGTCTGGCCGGCGTGCTGGAGATTACACGCAAGGAAAAAGGCACCGTCATTTCGGGTGTGGCCATTGCCACAGCCCTCATGCCGCCGCTCTGCACCGTGGGCTACGGGCTGGCCAATCTGAACTGGTATTATGCCGGCGGCGCGCTTTACCTCTTCTTCATCAACAGCGTCTTCATCGCGCTTGCCACGTATCTTGCCGCACGTTTCCTCAAGTTCCCTCAGGTAGAGGAGAAGCCCGGCCGGTACCGCCAGCGGCTGATTTCCTATACACTGCTGCTGCTTATCGTCATTGCGCCGAGTGTGTTCTCCGCCTATTCGATAGTCCGCGAAAACGAGTTCCAGAAATCGGTGCGTCATTTCGTGCGCGACAACCAGTCGGTGGGGAAGACCTATATATACGACTATGCCGTTGATACGAATCAGAAGCCTTTCTCCGTCTCGCTTCGTCTGGCGGGCGAGTCGCTTGACGAGGTTTCACGTGACCAGCTGTATGATGCCGCAGAGAAGTACGGACTCATGCGTTCGCAACTGGTTTTC
>Ga0265298_10007214_pt1 | contig 13547 bp, 20 predicted proteins | sample AusTroGonzalo_MG_3_FD_193486 | JGI IMG/M metagenome (GOLD analysis project Ga0265298, IMG submission 193486) | Bovine rumen microbial communities from tropical cattle in Woodstock, Queensland, Australia - Gonzalo_01 | ecosystem: Host-associated > Mammals > Digestive system > Stomach > Rumen ...
ATATCCTTCGAAATTTGATTTGCATGAATTGGTTATTCCAACTGAAGCATTCCAGAAATCAAAGATGGATATTAATGCTAAAAAACAAAGCATAAATCAAGCAAGAGATGAATGGACTGCATGGACTAAGGCAAAAGAAGACTACAAGGTTCATCCAGAAAAATACACCAGAGAACCTAAGATGCCAAAGTACAAATACAGAAAAGACCAGCATAATGTAGTCACAATCGACAAAACCCGGTTCATAGGAAAAGATGCAGATAAAATCACACTTCCATGTTCTGACTATAAAGTGCAGATTCCACATAATATAAAGAAAGAATGGATTGTGATGATTAAGATAAAGTTCGTCAAGAACAACCAATTCAAAATCACGTTCATTTACGACCGGAATCTGAAATATCTTGATGAGTTAAAAGAGAATAAAGTCAAAGAGCAGCCGGTTCTTTCTGACAAAAAATGCTTAGGTATAGACTTGGGTGTCAAGAATCTGATGACTTGTGTGACATTTGGCTTAGAGAAAGAAACATCGTTTATCATTCGCGGCAGCGAATTGAAACAAAAAATCAATGAAACGAATGATGCGATTGCTCATCTTCAATCTTGTGCTCTTGACTCAAAGAACAAAGAACTGATTAAAGTCTCAAAGAAAGACAATCAATTAAAACTCATTCATCTGTCTATACAGATGGCAGAACTTCTTCAAAAATACGAAAACTTCAAATACAACTATATTCACAACGTAAGCAGTATGATAAAAGATTATTGCTTAGAAGAAGGAATAAAGATTGTTGTAATAGGTCATAATGAATTCTGGAAACAGAATTCGAATATTGGAACAGACAATAACAGAATATTCTGTTCTATACCGCATTCTGAGTTGATTTCTAAACTGAAGTATAAATTAAAAGAAGTTGGAATCAAACTAATTGAAGTTGAAGAGTCATACACTTCAAAGTGTGACCATCTAGCTTTGGAAACTATGGAGCACCACGAACAATATCTCGGAAAGAGAACGAAGCGTGGTCTGTTCAAATCATCAACAGGCAAGTTGATGAACGCTGACTGCAACGGTGCAGTTGGAATCTTGCGCAAAGCAAATGTAATACAGGATACTGACCTAGTCAGTTTACTGGATAGAGGTGACGTTGTCTCACCGTGTGTTCTGAATGTCCGCGGATTTATCCGCAGACATAGAAAGAGCACGAACGTTTGATTCGGATTTATATACTTTATTAAAGTTTATAGATTTTATGAAAACAAGACAACTCTGTCTGGAACTCGGGATATGGGAAGATATGCTGCTGTCAGACGGTCATAACTGCAAGGAATGTCCCGAGCGAAAAAACTGTTCTGCATATTTCAAAGACGATCCCGACCAAGAGCAATGTTCTGGATGGCAAAAACTATACGGATTCACAAAAGCACCGTCTGTCGAAAGCCAGCATCTGTCTGAAGAAGAAATAGCAAAAGCCTTCTACGAGCGATGGGTCAAATGGGCTCAAGACTCTCCCCAAAAATCAGCAGAATCAGTTCAAGATTGAGCCGAATCGTTAAAATTCATTAATTCTGGAAAACTTTTTTCTGAAAAACTTGTATTGTTAAAAAATAATGCATACCTTTGCAGCATCAATCGGTTTTACCGGTTGATAAATAAGAAGTGAGTCTAGCGAGACTCCACAACGAGAAACAAATGGGGCCGACCGGATTTGACGGCTATCGGAAGTTTCAGTTGGCATGCCGAGATATGAGAGTAACCTCCCGTAAAATGTTCTTTCAAACTAAGATTAAATGGCAATTCACAGCCTAAGATGAGGATGGCTGCCTGAGTGAAGCACAGTAGCTCACGGCTTATCGGCTGACCAGGTCGGCTGACCGTCCGTTCGCTTGAAAGTCTGCGCAAGCAGATGTAACTTGTATCCACGAGAGTTGCAGTCAGGCGGATTCGTCAATTCGGGGATATGTTGGTAGAGGCTCCGCTCTGCCGGAAGAAAGGCGGGAATATTTCCGCCCCCTCGAAGGAGATAGGTTTCAGGTTTGCCTGTTCCGGGCGCGTCTGATTCAGAAAATCTAAACGGGACTACGCATGTAGAAGACAGAAATCATGGCAGTGCGGACGAGGGTTCAACTCCCTCCGGTTCCACCCAGAAAAGATGAGAGACTCGAATTTCGAGTCTCTCATTTATTTTTCTGAAATATTAAAAATTCCAAATAATTCAAATTTTTCTCCCTGATTGTTTGTACATCAGAAATATTATTTGTACTTTTGCCAAAAATAAACGTTTATGAGCGAAGAAAAATCAAAAGTATGGAATATGCTTGTGCCCGGTGACAAGATATGGCTGGCTGCTCCGGTGGTCAACGATAACCAAGTGTCATCGAACTTCCAAGAATGTAGTGTGATACAATCAAAGCCGATTGTCAACCGCTACAATAACAAGTTTGCGTACTGGTTCATCAAATTCAAATATACTGCTCCGGACGGGCATCGCAAACGTGCATATCTGAACATAAGCGAAAGTCTGTCTAAAATAACAGGCATTCAGAGAATCAACGGACACTATGAGCACCGAGGCATCAAGTTCGGTGACATCATTGTGTCTGTTTCCCTTGAACATCTCAAGATGCAATATAACCAGTTGATTATAGAAGCACTCCAGCAGAACGACATTGAACTCAGCAGACTCGAGCATCGCCGAGACTTGTTGAGAAAAGCATATATAACAAATGTCAAAATAACAAAAACCAAAGATTATGAGTAAGAAGAAAGTCGAAAACATTATCGTTTTTATTTTAGTAATAGTTCTGTTAGTCACAATGTGGCTATGGGTAAAAAATCTGAGAGACGGATTGCCGTATGAGGACTTCTGCTGCCCGAAATGCGGTTATCAGATGCTCTATCGTCTGGACAATCCAATGCGCCCCAATGAGACAATATACAAGTGTATGAACTGCAAGTCAGAAATGTCCGTATCTGAAGATGTTCCGTTAAAAGATGAGTATAATGAGTGAATAAGAAAAGATAATTTATGTTATACATTAAAGGATTTTTACACTTAGAATCATGGCCGGAACGAGAGCATTTCTCAAAGAAATTCCCAATCGGAACTCTGTTCAAATCAGAACAGACATCTGCTGAACTGAAACTATACTGTTGGGATTCTTGGGATGCGCAGCCAGTGTTCGAAATCACCGAAGAAGACAATGCTTCGAATTATTCCGGTGATGTGACACTTGTGAGTACTAACGATGCTGAATTATCAATGACTGTCAATAATCTCACAGACATCACTGAGAAAATCAGCAAAATTTCTGAGACTCGCAATATCGATGAAGTAATCAAGAGTACTAACGGTTTTATCTGTCTTGAATAATGAGCACAACAATCAAGCCCATTGAGCCTCTATACTTCGATGACGGAGCATTCGATGACTTCGCTCAGTTTCTGTGGAATATCCAATGCCAGTGGACTGGCTTGTTCTGCGACTACGCAAGAGCATATTCTGAACAAGGTGGTTCGGGCAATATGTACGAAGATGTTCCGCAGATGAAAGAAATCTCCCGCAAGATGGATATGTTCAAAGAAGTCTGTCGTGATATGTTCGGGTACGAAGAATACAAGACTCCTGGTGGTGGTTATTATTTCAGAAAGATTAAAGTAGAAAACGATGATTAGAAAAGTTTCGAGATATATAATGGGTCGTTATCGTCTTGAGTACTACTACGGAAAAGACGAATACAAGACTTCAGATGATGGTTGGTTTGTCTTAGACTTAGAATATGATGAGATGAACCTCCAACAAATCATCAGCAAAATTGAGAAACTCGTCATTGAATATACGAAAGAATACAGATCGACACTCGACAAGGAGAAACCATGGCGATATGAATATAAATTCAAATCATCATTCGACTGCAATGAATTAGAATTTCTCTCGAAGAGAGCATATGATGTTCTAAGCGAACACGGCGAAATAACATTATTAGAAAACGTATGAACAAAGAAGACATTGTTTATTTCAGTGTGAATAACTGGAGTTATGACTTATATCCACAAGGTGAGACATTTCACAACTGGATGAAAGACGATTTGAATCTTCAGTTGAGCAACGAACAGTGGGCTATAGAAAACGAACTCTGCATCGTTGAAGAAGCAATCGATATGAGCAGTAATTTCTGTGTTGCTGCAAAGCGAGAGTGGGTAGAGAAACATTGTCCAGAAGTTCTTGGTACGAAATTCGAGTATAAAAGTGAAAACGGAGAACAACCAGAAGAAGGAATGTTCGGAACTCCCTTCCCTGAATACTGCGAAGAAAACTTCGGTGTTCATTTCATTTACGAGCCGCTCGACTGCGATGATGATGAAGACCTCGATGAAGATGAAATAGAATAAAAAGATATAAAGACAATGACAAAAGAAAACGATTTTTATGAAGAGCCTCAGCCGTGTATCATCGATACGAGCGATGAAGGCATCCATCTCGGGTTTTGTGCAAACGGCCGGAATGTCTCAGACTTTCTGCTGACACCCAGTGATATTGACTTCTTGATGGAAGAATTCTGTGACTATAAGAGGAAGCATCCGAATTTATTCCCCGTCAAATGTTAAGACTATGGAGAAAGAACAACGAGATATTCTGATGAATGCTATGGGACTCTATTTCGGTTCCGGAGTAAAAGCATCATCGTTCACTGACAGGGCTGTTAACTGTGACTTCAGTGAGCATCATTCAGAAGCATTCCAGGTTTCTGTATTGGAATACGTTCCTCAGTTCGGATATGCCCATATCGAAACTTGTGATGCAGACGGTCCGGAAGAGAAAGAAGGTCCGAGCACGATACCCGAACTCTGCCGTATGTATCTGTTCCCGATGTCAGCAATCGACAAGGAAATAGAAATCAACGGTGAGAAGTTCAAGATGACTGACAAGTTGAATGCAATCATCAAGCGAAACGGAGGAAACGGAACATTCACCGACGAAGCATTGACTGGTCCGATGAATCATTTCGGCACATACGTTGACTACGAATTTATGACAGAAGTAACAATGCTGTTGATTGAAAATCACTTCGATGTGCTTGGACTAATTCCCCAAAAACTAGCACTCGATGCATACGAACATAAAGTATATTAAGATGGCAAATATAGATTATAACGAGAAAGGAGATTTCTTCAACCAGGAGAATTCTCTCACTCATATGGACTTGCATCCGGGTGATGTAGTGACTACAAAACTGGGTGGCTTGCTCGTCGTTGATGGTGTATTCGAAGAATTCATCCTGGCAAAGAATCACAGTATATCTAAGTACTACTACATGGACTTGAAGCCAGTGAGTCTGTACGACACTGATTCCTTGCTGGAACTCGGCTTCACTCATCGCATTGCTGATGATGAGCCGTATGAATACCTAGAACTCGGGAACCTGAGAATTTCATTCGAACTCTACGGTGAAGATTACTCGATTGAAATCAACAAAGCCGGAGAAGAATACAACAAGACTCTGCACTTTATGAAACTCCACGAGTTGCAGCACGAATACTATAATATAATGAACGAACATCTACCAATTAAGCATGACTAAGATCCAAAACTTCAGAAAAGGAAACATCGTTGACTTTGAGACAATTCCATACGTAGTGTCAAAAGTCAACAAGAACGGCACCGCAACAGTGAAACCGCTTTGGCACGATTGGGAGCCGGAAAACTGCGGCATCGCAGAACTGACACCTATCGAGATTTCGAAGAATTTCCTGAAAGGCAACGGCTGGAAACATCACCAGGGAATACCGGAGCATATATGGTACTACGATGCAAAAGTCAACACAGAGAAATTAGTAAGCATCATATACAACTTCGATACGAAGTCTGTTTTCATCAACCGTGTATCAACGAGAAACATAAAAGGAACTGCCAGTCAACCGGCTGAGACGGTCGGAAAGATCGAGAATATTCACGAATTACAGAACTTCTTTGAGGACGAACATATACACGGTCATAAGTTCTATTTCATCCGCCAATACTTTGTAGAGAATGAATGCAAATGACCGTTATATCAATACGATTCAGAGAGTTCTGACGTTCGAGAAATACGAAAAAGACTTTCTTTTCGGACTGCCAATAAAGACAGTTCTCAATAAAGTACGAACATTCGCTAACCACAACAGTTTCCTTGCCCGGCTTATATACACTGCTCTGAACGCAGAGATGTACAGCTGTATGGCAAAGCGGGAGAAGATTGTCAATCACAACATCAGAAAAAGCGGTACGTATTATTATCTGAAAGAAATGTACGTGACTGAATTGTCCAGATTGTTCTATACACATAACCTGGACCATCCAGAATATCTGATGTTGTACGGAAGAGGTCTCGATGAAGATGAAGATGCAGTGATGACGAAAGTGCTGTACTTCCACATTCCAGGATGTCAGCAAATCAGCTACCATATCTCGAATGATGATGTATTCGCTTCTGTTCCAGAATATACAATGAAATGGGATGAATGCAGAAACACTACACTTTCGAAACTACATGAGTGTATATGGAAGATGTTCTGGCAAGAACTGAAGATTGAAAAGTATCCGGAAACAGAGCCGATTGACTTGGAAATTCCAGATGATGCATACGAGAATATCCGAAAGATGTTCAGGAAGAAATGGGAAACTCAACAACCGGCAATCATCATTAAGAAAGAACCGGAATCAAAGAAAGAACCAGTTCAACAGAAAATAGTTACGCATACTACGAAACTTTCGAAGCAGAAGAAACAGAAGAAACAACAAGCAGTAATAGGTACAAAGACTGTCAGTCTTTCTCCCACTGAGAAGTTCAAGTCAAGATACAATTCATTCATCAGAAAATAATTACAACTATGTTTAATCCGTTCAAAAAGAAAAATATGAGTAAAGAAGAGATAATTGCGAAAGCAGCCAAGAAGTTCGTAGAGAAATTCCGTCAGGATGCAGAGTACGAAGATGATGATGTTACTGAGATGACCGATGATAACATCAAAGACCTCGTTACTAAGTTTTTCGACTACGAACAGTTAACAGCAGCGAATGATTACTTCTATCACGCATTCGATAAGTTCGTGCCTGACACATACGAGCAGATTGACTGGGAACTCGAAGAAGACAAAAGAAAAGAAACTCCGGAATTCAAACAATGGAGAAGACACGGTGATGTTTCTGGACACTGGTTCTGCGCAAAAAGAGAATCTGAACTAGAAGAACGTTGGGTAGATGTGCACGGCAAAATTCGCACTGATGAAGAAGCTGCAACAATGGCTGCTGACAAATGGTGCGAATTGTTATTCGGTTGGCATCTGCAGGATAACGGTGCTCTGAATGAAGACCATCCAGGAGGTTTCACTGCATGTGCTCTCGGGACAGTCCTTGCCAATAAAAGCAAAGAAAACATCACTGAAGAAATGAAAGTGAAGACTCGTGAACTTTTCATCGAGTATTATCGTCGTTTCCTGCATCTGTACGAAACATTTGACTTAGATGACATCAAATGGGCAGAGAAGACGATGCCAGATGATGACAAAGAAAGACCTTACAACTGGCACTACGGGTTTAAATCTGGGTCAATGTACTGTGATTACGGACCTTACACACCTCTTTATCTTCTGTTGATTGCTGCTGGAATTCCCAAGAACGATGCTAACAGCATCTGCCCTTGGAAAACTGGCATCGATATTCGTCCTCTCGATAATGCAGTTTTCTATAATACATATCAACACCGAGATGAACTGTAACGAAAAGAGGCTCTCGTTTGAGAGCCTCTTCTGTTTGTTATCAAATTGGATTAATCCATCATCTTCTGAGCCGTCAACGGAGCAGCAATCACCGAACGCACATCCTTATTCATCAGGAACGCATTCTTCTCCGGATTTCCGAGAGCCATCGAAACAGCCTGATTATCCGGCACAATGAACGACGGAACGAACGTTGTCTCGGGATTACCGGTATTCGTCGGAGTCTCTCCGGCTGGAATCTTATATGTCTGATAACCCTTTGCACCGGACAGATTCATCAGTTCAGAACTACTCATAAACTGAGGTGTATAGATATTCTTGTCATAACGTCCGCCGGTGAACTTATCGACTTTCGTCTCAAAGTCACTCGTAGCACGAATATAGTCAGGCAATTTATAGATACGACCAGAACCGCGATTGAACATCGACTGAATAGCAGCCTTGTCACGGGCCATAGCATGTTCGATTGTATATGTGACTTTCAGTTCAAGCGGGAAGTCATCCGGACCCAACTCTTCTCCGAACTCAACATCCATCTTCTTACATATCAAGTTACCACAGACCATAATCGGGTTCAACGGGTTTCCGATAGTCAGATGCCAGTTTCCTACCGGTGTACCGGTCAACAGGGCTCGCATACCTTCAATTGAAGGAAGTGTAGTCTCCTGAATAACCTGGTCTTTCCACATCTTGTTCAAGTTACCGAACAGACTGTTCAACTTCGACTCACCAGCAGCCTGCTGCTCTTCACTCGACAAAGCATCTGTTCCACTCTTCAGCCAAGAACTCAGTTTCGATGACTCACCGAACAGAGTAGAAGAAATACTCTGAAGCATACCGCCGATTGCACCCATCGTCTGACCGAGGATGTTACCGAGGTTTGCAGTCACATTCGACCATTTGAACTCAGAACCGCCGTTCATACCGAATTCACGAAGTCCGCTCAATGCATTTGCGATAGCACCGTCATTACCGAATATCTTACCGGCATACAGAGCATCCATAATATTGTTCTTCGTGTTCGTATTCTTGAACGGATAAACTCGTGGGTGAATCATAAAGCGATAGCCGCCGCCCCAGAACACTGCTTCGGGTGATGCAAGTTCCATACAGTTAGCGAGAATATCCAAAATTGCCGCCTTAGTATTAATGCCGCCGATTGGACGGGCAACATACTGGCAAATTAACGTAAACTGCTGGTTGAACTCAATACCGGCTTTACGCTTCTGAACAGACTGGATACGGTTGACTGGACCGATGATACGGTTCATAAACAATGACTCAGTCGGATCCACATTAGCAGCAGTCAGTTTATCGAACGCAGCCTGACTATGACCGGAATAACCGTCTGGTGACAGCATACCCGTGAACTTAGCGAACGAGAAATACTGACCTGTCAGGAAACCGGTCTTCTGAAGTGATGAGTTGATAATGTTAGACAGAGAGCCAACACCATTGAAACCTCCCTTTTCATTCATACGGTCAATAACAGCGTGAGGGTTATCTCCAGTATCACCACTAACCTTATGAACATCAGCAGTAATTTCCTCCCAAAGAGTACCCGTAGCAAACTTCAGGAAGTCACCGAGCTTGTTCGGACTATCTCCGCCGAAATAAGTGACTACTGTTGCAATCGGTGCACACTGAATATCTGTCTTCTGGCCCTTTGCATCTGTCTCCATATTCGGGAAGTTCAGATTATCAAATGTCGGAACACCATATTTACGGAATGTAATCAGACGGTTGTTCGGGATGATATTCCACCATTTACAGAAGACAAAATCCTGGAAAGAATAAGGAGTTCGTCCCCAGCGGTCTTTATTCGACCAGGCAATAATATTCGTCACTGTCGGATTCAAGATAGAAGTGAAGTCATCTGTATCCTGGATGATGCTTCCCTTACCTTCCGGAGTATTATCAAAGAAACGCTTCGTGTCTCGAACATCATACATATTGCTCTGGAACTGAGTCTCTCCGAGTTTCGTCAGACCGCCGACTAATCGAGTAACACAATACGGATTCATCAGAGACTGGACACCATACATATCAGGATCGTTCTTCAAATCATCTATTTCATCTTTATTGACGAATACTTTATCAGTTGCCTTTCCGGTAGTCTGACCTTCTGAAGTTCCTTCTGAACCTCCAGACTCTCCGGAACCTCCGTTGCCCATCATCGCATCCTTTGCTGCTTTCTCAATATGGAACGTCATATCGTAGAATACAGAAGATGCTGTGTCAGTAGCAAACGGGATAATTGCTCCATCAGACTTCACTGCATCGAAACGAGTCAGACGCGGGTCGAATGATGCAGGGTCATAAGTTGGTTCCGGCTGCGGGGCACCGTTCGGGTCTCCGTCTGTATTCACTCCTTCCGGGACTGCTTCTGGAGCATCCTGACCGTTCTGTGCAGCAGCAATCTGTCCGTCTATATAATTAGCCCACCAGTCATCATCACTGCTTCCGTTTGGTTCTTCTGGTGCCAGTGCTTCATCATCACTTCCGTCATCGAACTGCACATCTTCTGCATTGTATATACGCAACTGACCCATCATCTGGCTAATGTAAGCATCCATTGTAGTTCCCTGGCTCTCATCTTCTTCAGAACTGTAGAATTTAGAAATATCAGCGGCTTTCGCTTCATCGGTTTTACCGCTGAGCCAGTCAACTGCACTGTCAAGCCAAGACTTTCCGTACAGCATACCGTCGGGAGACACAGCACTACTTCTCAGCAGTTTCTTCGATGATGAATTATTATGCTGAGAATTTGTTTTCTTCTTTGTCCGTTCATTCGGATCACTCACATAGTTTTTCTTGCCTTTCTTGCCGATAAGCCGTAGCGTCTTCGAACACATTATTCAGTATATAAAAAGAAATTTCATTATTTATCACAAAAATCTCAAAATTTCTCTTTAAAATAAACAATTTTGGAAAAATTACAAAATAAATAATTTGACTTTCGTCAAGAAATGAAGTACAATAACCAGAGAAGGTAGTGACCTTTCTTTTTCAATTTTCATATACGTTTTATATTCGAGGTTTGAGCCGTTCGTGAGAATATGCTGCCTCAACAACAGTTGAGGTTCTCTGCAAATGAAACTATCAAGGATGAATAACGAGAGCCGAGACGTCTCAGTGCCCGTCAGACGACACTGCCTGGCGGGGACTTTTTTAGAGCAAAGTAGCACATTGTTAAAAATGCATAAAACTCGATATAAAACGCACTTAATTTTAAAATTATTCGTATCTTTGCATAAGATTTTATCAAACGCAGATAATTATGTCAGAAGAACTGAAAAAGAACATACAGGAGAAAGCATCTGAAGTTGTCAGCAGTATGCTGGAATTATCCAAACAGACTGCCGTATTCGATGATATAACAGAATGGAAACTGTCTGCATCATCTGCAATAGACAACATCGAAGAAGAGAGTTCTGATTTGCGTGACTTAGCTACAAAATCTCTGTATGAATATGAGTCTGACCGCCTGGTGCGCAACATAAGAGCAGTCCGATATATGATTCTGGATAAAATCGATGCAGACAAACCGGAACAATACGATACTGACTATATCAAGAAACGTATGTGTGATTGGCTCAACTACCTCGCTAAACGCATAGAAACAAATGTAATATCGTTATTAAATACATAAGACTATGACATCAACAGTTAATTCATCAAACGAGAACAATCCTTTGCAGAACGCATCGTATCTGCTATTGTGTATCCTAATTATCGCTGTGATTCTGTGGTTCTTACCGAAAGCAATATTCCTCGGACTCTACATCACTGTCGGTTACGGATTATGTGAACACTATCTCGGTAAGGACTTCGCCAAATCAATGAAGTGGAGTCTTCTCTGGTGGCCAGTAGTATTCATCAAAAAATATTGGTTAGAAAATAACAAATGAACGAAGAAGAAAGAAACATACTCGAAAAAAAGAAACAGCAAATCGAAGAGATTATGGGAGCCATCCGAAAATCGGAAGGTGACACTCTGAACGAAATGCTTCCGGCAACTGTGCGCAAGTACGGTTTCAAGACATTCTATATAGATGAAGTGCTTATCGTATTGATGTGCCAGTTAGATGAGAAGACATCAATGAGCATCAATCTGAGACACGGTTACAACGAAGACGGAAAATACGCAATCAGTGTTTCGAAGCCGATGTATTATTCCGACTTCGACATATCAACAGAATCAGAAGCAACTATCTACTGGATTTCCATCGGACATCTGATTAACAACAGGAAATTCCAGGACAGTACTCTGACACATCTTGAGACATTCCACAACAGAGTGCTTGAACTGAAGAAAGACTATCAGGAAATCGAGAAGCAACTAAATCCAGAACAACAATAACTCAAAAATCAATTATCATGAACAGTTCAACTGACTACGATGCATTGCTCGATATTGAGCCCGACTTCGACCCGTACCTCGGCATCTGTCCAAAGAATCAGAGAAAGAAAAGTCCAGTAGAGATGGAACACTATCTCGACAGTTTAATGTAATAGAAAAATATGAACAAGACTATATTTTTCAACGAGCACGATTTCAATCTCTGGAAAGATGCGATTGAAGAACGTTACTTCAAGAAGACAGTTGCTAGCCTTGGTGTTCACTTTGATGTAGAACAGCCAAAAGAATATCCGGTGATTGCTGTGACTGACATATACGAAAGTCAGATTGACTCTCATGGTATGCCGTTCAAACTCTGCCGTGCTATCCTAGTTTATCCATCTGATTTCAAAATCATACAGAAATGAAAGAAATAATAACACCGAAAGAACGTCCGGACCTTCTACAATCCGGTCAGTTATGCAAAGTCTCATTGCCATCTGAATGGATTGGTGCGTATGATGCATTACACAACGGCGAACGAGTTGTCTGGTTACCCGGAAAGATTACAGAAATCTCTTGGGGAAAGAATGATGTCTTCAAGAAAGAAGGAACATATCCGGCAGTTTGCATAGAAGTCCGTCCATCTAAGAAATACAACACCGTCGGGATGAAGAATCTCCAGGTTCTACCGACACAAGTAGAAGACTGTATTCGCTTCCGAAACAACTATAAGAAATGAACATTGACCGAGTTTTCAATGAACAGGATTATGATTCAGCAGACCAGGATGTATCTGTTGAACTCTCTGAATGCACCCATACGCTGATTATCGGATGGGGTGATTTAACGAACTCATTCATACAGAATTCAATATTCGGGAAATACGATCCGGAAAAAGCACACAATCAGGCAGTTGCAGATAACGTAAACTTCTGGGCTAACATCGAGAAACTCGAGAAAGTAATCAAAAGACTGAGTCATTTGGTAGAAAGATGCGAATACGAAAAAGACATATTCTATGTGAACTATCCTTGTGGCATCAGAGAAGCAAAAGGCAGAAGCATCTACTTAACAAGAATACCGGATGAATTCAATTTCGATAAAGACAAATCGAATCTGCTTCTGCATTTCAAACACAAATGGACAACTGTCATCTTCAAGTTCACACCATATGATGACTTGCGAACCACAATGGCATTCTTTCAGACTGTGTTCGACTATAATAGCAAAGTAGGAGATTTCCGAATCCAGTATGCCGGGAATCTGCATCATCCGTCAGAAATGGTGAACATCAAGAATCTTATCGAATCATCTTTTAGATTCACTGATTTCGGCAATATGCTACGTACATCTTCATATGATATTTCATCAGTATTCCAAGAAATATATCACCTCGGTTTCTTTAGCCTCTTTGATGAAAAGAACGATATAGAAGAGATGCAT
>Ga0265298_10007215_pt1 | contig 13540 bp, 8 predicted proteins | sample AusTroGonzalo_MG_3_FD_193486 | JGI IMG/M metagenome (GOLD analysis project Ga0265298, IMG submission 193486) | Bovine rumen microbial communities from tropical cattle in Woodstock, Queensland, Australia - Gonzalo_01 | ecosystem: Host-associated > Mammals > Digestive system > Stomach > Rumen ...
CCCGACGAAAGCGCTTGTACTCTGCGGACCGGAGTTTGAACCGATAATAGCGGAGATAGACTCTACGGCCGGTAGTATATTGCTGTTGGATTGTTATTCTCCTCACCGGAAAGGAGTGTCGACGGCAGTGCTCAAACGTTACGGCGGAGGATGGTTAGCGGGCGCGATGATCCATGAGTTGAAGATGCTGCTGATCAAAGGTCTAAACGGTGACCGGATTATCGACGCTATCTCATCCGGTATAGAAGACGGCTACCGCGAGAGCGAAGGAATCGCATATCAGGTTGTGACGCTGGCGGAGGGCTATGAGGGGTTGAGTATGATTGATGAAGCTTTCAGTATCATCACCCGCGACAGTATCATGCAGTTCGAATTCGCGGAGGGTGCATACGTTCCTGTATGCGGCATGGCGCGGCTTGGGACGTTCAGTTTCTCGCAGAACTACTACCGTGCCGCGATAGGTATCGGAGAGGACTGTTCTATTTATTCGGACAATATACCCTTCTCGCTTATCTATGACATAGGATCGATTGTGAGGGATTATATAAACCGCTGGGCGCAGGATAAGGCATGGCCGGAACAGGAGATCTACGGCATGGCAACAGGACATGTGCGTATCGCATACAACGAGCGTTTCTACTCGTTGTTAGGTTCTTTCCCGGAATGGACGATAGGAATGGATAAATGGCATGCGTTAGAAGCGCAGTATCAACCCGCAGCTTTGGAAAAGGAGGTGAGTCATGGGTATTAGACTGCGTCATTGGTCATTGGTCATTTGCCATTTGTCATTGATCCTTGTTCTTTGCTCTTTGTTCTTCGGCTGCCGTTCGGAGAACCCGGTGGAGGGTGTGACGACCACGTACAAAGTGGCGTTGATTTCGCCGCAGTCGATGTGGGATAGCGAACGCTCTATCGTAGCGGGTGGTTTAGCCAATATAGACAAAGCGCAGCGGGGTTTGACGCGCCGCATAGGGATAGAGGTAGAATGGATAGACGAAGATGCGCCGAACCTGAGCAATACGGTCTATCGCATCGTCAACAATCCCGAGTATGCCGCTATCGTCGGTCCCAAGTATAGTCGTCATGCGCGGATAGTGGCCACGGCGAGTCTTGACAGCCGTATTCCTGTTCTGATGCCGAGCGTGACGTCGGCGGAAGTACAGCGTATATACGCCGGCAGCAACAAAAACGCACCGAATATCTTCTGTATGAGCGAGAGCGACCTCGCGCAGACGCAAGCTATGCTCAATATCCTTCGAAAGAAGTATCCTACGGACCATATTATCCTCGTGTCGCGCGGCGGCGGCGCGGATGACTACGTATCCTCGTTCACCGCCTATTTGCCTTATTTCGCTACCGAACTGCGATTCGGCGGAGTGGAAGAGTTGACTTTCTCGGATAAAGAGAGCCTACGGGAGAATCTGCGGTTGATACGCAGCAAGGATATCTACGAGAAGTTCACCTCGGTCATCTTTTATGTCCCTTCGACGGTAGAGGACATGCGGATGATAGACGAACTACTGACGGAAGAAGACATCACACCGGGAATCAGTATAGCCGGGAATACGCAGTACATGGATAATAACACCTTCCCCAGTATCTTCTGTCCCGATTTGGCATGCAATGTCGTATTGGAGAACAGCCTGACGCATGAGTACGAAGGTATCGCTTTATGCGGCGATCCGGAGAGCGGTTTTCCGACCGCGCGCAAGGCGCAAACGGGTAAAGAGATCCAGAGCGGCTATGCGCAGTTATACGACTGCTTCACGCTGATAAGTCTCGCCCTTGCCCATCAAGAGACGGCATCCTTACCCACGCTCCGCGAAGCGATTGTGGCGGTCATGGAAGCGTGCGACGGCAGTGGCGATGAGTTCAGCTGGACGGAAGACGGTTTGCGATACGGTTTCCGTTCTATTCGCGACGGGCATATCCCGTCACTATCCGGTGCGTCCGGATGCTGGGTATTCGACCGCGAGACGCATATCAGCCAACTGGGCAGCTGGTACGGGCATTGGCGATACTACGACGGACAATACCACTTGGTGGAGTATATGACCCGCAGCGACCATGCCCAACAAGCCGGCATGGACCAGATGTGGGATTGGAGTTCCGATGTCCTATTGAACATTAGCGACGAGACGAAGGAGATCGTATACGAACCGCTGGAGGACCGCTATGCCGTGGTCATGGCGACGAGTACGGGTTGGAACAACTACCGCCATCAGGCGGACGCACTCTATATCTACCGCATGCTCCGCAACGCCGGTTACGACGATGCGCATATCGTGCTGATTACCGAAGATGACATCGCGGACAATCCCCAGAACCCTCATCCGGGAGTAGTACATGTCACGCCGGACGGCGAGAACCTGCATACGAATATCGTCAACGACTACCGCATCAGCGAGTTGACGCCGGAAGATCTGGGTCATATCCTCTCGGGGACGGTGACGGAGAGGACGCCGGAGGTGGTACATGGCAGTAAGAACACGAACGTACTTCTTTTCTGGAGCGGGCACGGCACCTATAACAAGAAAATCAACTGGGGCAATACGGGGTATATCATGGCCGATGAGATACATGCCATCTTAAGCGCTGCTCAGCCGAACTTCCGCAAGTTGCTCTTCGTGATGGAGACCTGCTATAGCGGTTCGGTAGGTGAGGATATGCCGGAAATACCCGGTTTGCTGATGCTGACGGCTTGTGCTCCGGGTGAGAAATCGCATGCCGATGTGATAGAGGGAAGTATATACCTATCGAACGCGTTCACTCGTGTCTTCCGCAAAGAAGTGGAGCAGAACACGCATATCACGCTTTATGACCTCTACACGGCTCTTGCGCGGCATACGACGGCAAGTCATGCGATGATGTACAACTATGCATCCTACGGCAGCGTGTATAGCAACACGATGGCTGAATATTTTAACCCACAATATTAACTTTTTAAAAACTAAAGCAATGAAAAAGTATCTTTTTTGGCTGTTTGGCGTTGCAATTGCGCTGACAGCATGTAATCAGAACAATCCGGAGCAGAATGCAAAGGTGGATGATTACAGTTACCTGATTGAGAGCCTGATGCGTTTCGACGACAACGGTGAGATTACGGGTTACATGATCGGCGACAACCTCAACGAGGCAGATCCGCTGGATATCTCCGTACCTGTCGGGAACTACGACGAGGCTGTAAAGATTTTCCGTTCCCTGCTTCCGATGGACGTTACATTGAAACAGGAAGGCACGTCATTCATCTGGGCCATGACCGACTCGCTGGGTAATGATGAGGGCGAACTGATATTGGAAGAAGGTTCTACGGAGGAAAGCATTGCGGTGATGCGATTGAAAGGACCGAAAATTCCACCAGCACCGGCTCGTATAGCGCCGAACCGGAGGAACGGTGTTAAATGCACCTTCATTCCGGAATCGGCATGGCCGGAGAACGCCGGAGCCGCAGAAGAGATTCTCAATGAGCAGTACTATCTCGGCGCTGTTGTGAAGAAAGAGAAAGACGAAGGCTACGGCAGCGGTTGGTTTGTTGTGATTGCTCCATGGACGCCGCAGGAGTGCGGACTGATGGTGAAGATCGAGAAGAATTCCTACGACTATAACGATATACCGAAGAAGAAATGCTCCAGCGCCAATACGCTCCATCGCGTGTATCGCGAGTTGCATAAGGGCAGTAATTACCATGATATCTTTGAGGTGATCGGACAGCAAGAAGAAGTGAACTGGCCGACCACATTGAACGGCTGGTATCTGACCAAATCGATGAAAGGTAAAAGTTATATCTTGGTTAACCTGGAGACCAATTCGGAGAACTACTACAATCCGGATGCCGGCCGACGCATCGATCCGGCTCCAGCTCGTATGCCGGCGGCATCGGATAAGATGCGAATGATATACTGCTACTGCTTCCGACCGGACGGCGACAAAATCAAGTTCTGGTAATGAACGATTACCTTTGCGGCGCAATCTTGTAAAAGCTATGACAGACGAACGCTATTTACGCTTATTAAGTGAGAAATTTCCGAACGCGCAAGCCGTGGTGACCGAACTGATTAACCTGCGGGCTATCCTCTCGTTGCCGAAAGGTACCGAGCATTTCGTTTCCGACCTGCACGGCGAATCGATGGCCTTTATCCACATGATAAAAAACGCATCCGGCGTGGTGCGCAAGAAAGTGGACGAGGTATATGGCTATGCCATGGAAGAGGATGAGAAACGGGCGCTGTGTGCACTCATATACTATCCCGACGAGCGTATCGAATACGAACGCACCGTACAAGCCGACATGACCGCGTGGTACAAGCGTCGCCTGGGTCAGGTAGTGGAAGTGGCACGCGCGGTGACCATCAAATACAGCCGGTCGAAAGTGCAGAAACTACTGCCCAAAGACTACGCGTATATCATCGGCGAGTTGCTGCACGAGTCGCACCTCGAACTCAAAGACCGCAACACCTATTACAACGCTATCATCGATGCCATCATCGAGACGGGCTGCGCCGAACAACTCATCATCGCCATCAGTTATCTCATTCACGGTCTGACCATCGACACGCTCCACATCGTCGGCGACATCTTCGACCGCGGACCGGGTGCCGCGAAGATACTCGACGTGCTCTCCACCGTGCGCGACTACGACATCCAGTGGGGCAACCACGACATCGAATGGATGGGAGCGATGGCCGGCAACATGGCGTTACTGGCTACCGTGCTGCGCGTCAGCATCCGCTACGCGAACATAGAAACCCTCGAAGAGGGTTACGGCATCAACCTGCTGCCGCTCGCTAACTTCGCCATGACCGTCTATGGCGACGACCCGTGCACTATCTGGCAGACCAAAGACTTCGACAATAACCCGCGTCTGACGCGTTCGGCACAACTGATGGCGAAGATGCACAAAGCGATATCGATTATCCAGTTCAAACTCGAAGGACAGACCGTGCGCCGCCATCCCGAATGGCACATGGACCACAGGGCGCTGCTCGACAAGATTGATTTTGCCAAAGGCACCATTACCTTGGACGGCATCTCCTACCCGCTTCTCGACACCTACCTGCCTACCATTGACCCGAAAGACCCATATGCGCTCAGTCAGTACGAACAGGATCTGATGCACCAGTTATGGCGGTCGTTCCGCAAATCCGAGAAGATGCAGCGCCATTTGCGTATGCTCTACGAGCATGGTTCGCTCTACCTCGTGCGGAACGGTTTCCTACTCTACCACGCCGCCATTCCGCTGAATGCCGACGGTTCGTTCACGGAAGCGGATGTATGCGGCCAACGCGTGAGCGGCAAGGCACTCTTGGACCGCACGGATGCCATCATCCGTCAAGCCTATTACGGCGAAGGAGAAGCCAAACAGAATGCACTCGACTACATGCTGTACCTCTGGGAAGGCGAGTTCTCTCCGCTCTATAACAAAGACAAGATGACGACCTTCGAGCGCTATTTCATTGCCGACAAGAAGCCGCACGAGGAGAAGAAAGGGGCGTATTTCAGTCTTTCCGACGACGAGAAAATATGCGAGCGTATCCTTGCGGAGTTCGGCTTAAATCCGGCTACGGGACGCATCGTCAACGGTCATGTGCCGGTACGCACCATCAAAGGCGAGACACCTACCCGCGCCAACGGCAAACGCTTCGTCATCGACGGCGGTTTCAGTAAGCCGTATCAGGAGAAGACCGGTATCGCAGGTTATACACTCATCTACAACAGCCACGGTATCCAACTCGTCGAGCACGAGAGTTTCGAGAGCCGCGAACAGGCTATTCTCTCCGGCAGCGACATCCACAACCGCACCCTGCTGCAGGACTTCTCCGGCAAGCGTATCCGTATCAAGGATACGGACAAAGGAAAAGAGTTGCTCGAGCAGATAGAAGCACTCGAACAACTCCTTGCATTGTACAGGAACGGTTCCCTGCGCGAACGTTGATTATACGAGAGCCTTTACGAGGCTCTCTTTTGTACCCGGCAACAGGTCTATCGGGGCGAGTTCAATCATGGTCTTCGCTCCGAAGTCTCCGCGTTCTTTCAGACGCAGCGCCGCACGTGCACAACTAACCAGCACCTGTCCCGTGAGTGCAGGGTTGTTGATGGTCATGTTAAACTCAAAACGCTGGTTATGCGTCTCGCCGCTCACGCCGTTCCGCACGAGGTTCACGCCATGTGCCACATTGTTGAGGGCATCGACACTCTCCACAGGAATGACATGCGTCTCGTCATGCGCGAAGTAATCGTCCGCCAGCAGCGCCTTCTCCACGGTCTTGAAGTCCGCGCCTTCCTCCAGTTCGACATACACCATCCGACGATGGATACCCGTGCCCAACGGAATGGTCATACTCAGCGCATTCTTCACGCCTTGGATAGCCTTTGCTGCCACGGTATGCCCCATACTTCTGCCCGGACCGAAATTGGTGTACGTCAGGCCTTTCGGCGCGAGTGCCAGCAGGATAGCACGAATCATGGAATCGCTTCCAGGGTCCCAACCGGCAGAGATGATGCTGACGGCTTTGTTGGTCTTGCAGACCGCGTCCAAGTTCTCGCGCAGGTTCCAAATTTGACCGTGGATATCAAAACTGTCCACCGTGCATATACCGCGTGCCGCAAGGACGGTAGCAAATTTCTGCACCTCGCGTGTCGGCGTGCACACGAGCACAGCATCCGCGTTGATGCAGTCCAAACAATCATTGTGATGATAAATACCGGCCAACTCCATGTCCGGCGCAGCCTTGATGGCTTCTTCTGCGGCACGGCCTATATTGCCGTAACCGAGTATCGCTACGCGAATTTTAGATGTTAGATTTGACATTTTATATTTGTTTTTTACTCTACAGTTACTGATTTTGCCAAATTACGCGGCTGGTCCACATCGCAGCCTTTGACGACGGCTATATGGTATGCCAGCAGTTGCAGCGGAATGACCGTCAGCAGCGGCGTGAGACATTCTTCGGTCTCCGGCACTTCGATGACATAATCCGCTATCTTGCGCACTTGCACATCGCCTTCGCTGACGACGGCAATGACCCTACCCTGCCGCGCTTTGATTTCTTGGATATTACTTACGATTTTCTCGTATGTCCCGCAACGCGGTGCGACCACAACCACCGGCATTTCTTGTGAGATGAGCGCGATAGGTCCGTGCTTCATCTCCGCTGCCGGATAACCCTCGGCATGGATATACGAAATCTCCTTCAGCTTGAGTGCACCTTCCAGCGCCACGGGGAAGTTATAGCCGCGACCGAGATAGATGAAGTTCTGGGTATAAGTGAAAGTCTTGGCGAAATCGCCGATACGCTTGTTCTGCTCGAGTACCCGCTGTATCTTATCGGGTATTTGTCCCAACTCCCGCACGATGCGTAAGTATTGCTCCTTGCTGATGGTCTTTTTCTCGCGACCGATACAGAGCGCAAGCATGGTCATGGCTACCACCTGCGCCGTGAACGCCTTGGTCGATGCCACACCTATCTCCGGTCCCACATGGGTATAACAACCGCTGTCACTCAGACGCGGGATGGAAGCGCCGACGACATTGCATATCGAGAAGATAAACGCACCTTTCTCTTTCGCCAACTGGATAGCCGCCAGCGTGTCGGCCGTCTCTCCGGACTGCGAGATAGCGATGACCACATCGTCTTTGTTGATGACCGGCTTGCGGTAACGGAACTCGGACGAGTACTCCACCTCCACCGGTATCTGCGCGAACTCCTCTATGGCGTACATGGCGATAAGGCCTGCGTGCCACGAAGTACCGCACGCCGTGATGATGATGCGCTTGGCGTTCAGGAATCGCTCTTTGTTGTCGATAAATCCCGACAGCGCGATGTTATCCTGCCGCACGTTGACACGCCCGCGCATGGAGTCCGTCAGCGTACGCGGCTGCTCGAAAATCTCCTTGAGCATGAAGTGCGGATAGCCGCCTTTCTCCAACTGGCTCAGCGATAACTCCAAACGCTTTATCTCCGGCGTCTTCTGTACATTGCCTATCGTCGTGATATCCACTTCATTACCTACTCGCAGCACTACGATTTCCTCGTCCTCCACATAAATGACCTGGTCCGTATATTCGACGATGGGCGTAGCGTCGGAGGCCAGGAAATACTCGTCCTCGCCGATACCCACTACGAGCGGCGAACCCTTACGGGCAGCGATGAGCGTGTCCGGATGTTCCTTGTCGAGAATGGCAATCGCATACGCGCCGACAACCTGTTGCAGCGCCAACTGCACCGCCGTCTTCAGGTCCACATGTTTGTTGAGTTGGGTATATTCCACCAACTGCACCAGCACTTCGGTATCCGTGTCGGATTTGAAGGTATAGCCCTCTTTCTGCAGACCGGCTTTGAGCACGGCGTAGTTCTCGATGATACCGTTATGGATAATCGCCAGACGCTCCGACTCCGAGTAATGCGGATGGGCATTGACGGTGTTCGGTTCGCCGTGCGTAGCCCAACGCGTGTGCGCGATACCTATATTTCCGCGCGTGTCTTTGTCGGCGGCAAAAGCCTCCAACTCGGATACCTTGCCTTTCGCCTTGTAGATATTGAGTTGTCCGGCTTCGTTGATGAGTGCCACGCCGGCACTGTCGTAACCGCGGTACTCCAAACGATGCAAACCCTTAATCAAAATCGGATACGCATTCCGCTTACCGATATATCCTACTATTCCGCACATACAAACTGCGTTATTTGTAATTGGTTATTTGTAATTGGTTATTTGTAATTGGTTATTTGTGATTTCATTCTTTTGAGCGCCTCTTCGATATCTGCCCGTTTCGAGAACGCGGAGAAGCGCACGAAGCCTTCGCCGGCGTCTCCGAAACCCACACCCGGCGTACAGATGATTTGGCACCGGTTCAACAGGATATCGAAGAACTCCCAGGAGCCTGTCTTTTCCGGCGTTTTGCACCATATATAGGGTGCATTCTCTCCTCCGTACACGGCGTATCCCAACGCCGACAGGCCGTCCCTTATGATATGCGCCGTCTGCTTGTAATAGGCCAGATTCTGAGCAAGTCCCTGTTGACCTTCCGGCGTAAAAGTAGCCTCAGCAGCACGCTGCGCCACATAGGAAGTACCGTTATATTTGGTACATTGGCGACGCAGCCACATCGCTTGCAGACCCGTCTCTTTGGGAACAACGGTATAGCCGCAGCGCACGGCAGTAAAACCGGCACTCTTGCTGAAACTGCGCACCTCGATGGCTACTTGCTTGGCTCCCTCCAGCTCGTAGATACTATGCGGCACGTCTTCTTCGGAGATATACGCTTCGTATGCCGCATCGGAGATGATGATACTTTTGTTGGCTATCGCATAATCCACCCATTTCTGCAGTTCCGCACGGTGGAGTACCGTTCCCGTCGGATTATTCGGCAGGCAGAGGTAGATAATATCCGCCTTCCGCTTGGGCAGTTCCGGCACAAAACCATTCTCTATCGTACAGGGCAAAGGGATAACTTCTCGTCCGGCCATGATACTGCTGTCCATATACGCCGGATACGAGGGGTCCAGAATGGCTACCGTGTTATGGCTTAAGAATAACTCGCTCAGATTGCCCAAATCGCTTCCGGCACCTTCGCTGACAAACACCTCATCGATGTCCAAATCAATGCCTCGCGGCGTGTATTCGTGGTCAATGACCGCTTGTCTTAACCACTCATAGCCCTCTTCCGGACCATAACCGCGGAAAGTGTCGGCATGCGCCAATTCCTCCACGGCTTGATGCATGGCTTCGATAATCGTTTCCGGCAGAGGAAGCGACACATCCCCTACTCCCATGCGCAAGAGTTGTTGCTCCGGATGTTGGGCCGTATAGGCGGCTGCGCGCACGTCAATCTCTTTGAAGAGGTACCTATCCGGCAATTGGTCAAAATGTGTATTTCTATTCATTATGAGTACATATATTCTCCGCGGAACACCTCCGTAGCCGGTCCGGTCATCAGGACCATTGACGAATCCGTATTCCACTCTATCGTTAGTGCACCTCCGGGCAGATGTACGGTCACTTTTCGTTCGGCAAGTCCGTGATAGATGGCAGCTACCGCAGCGGCACAGGCACCTGTCCCGCAAGCCATGGTCTCTCCGGAACCGCGCTCGATGACACGTACTTCCAGTTCCTTAGGATTACGCACGCGCACAAATTCCACATTCGTATTCGGCGGTAACTGCGGGACACTCTCAAGGAAGAAGACCGCATGCGGATTGCCCATGTTGACGGCCGTATAGCCTATCGGGTCCTGTCCGCTAAGGAGCGTTGCGGGGCGTATCTGCGGGATGCCCATGATAACCGTCACCTGCTCCACAATCCCTTCGTTGACCTGCAACGACAGACTCCGTATCCCTGCCAGCGTGCGTATCTCCATGCGCAAGTGCTTGCATAATCCGCTCTCATACAGGTATTTTCCCACGCATCGGATGGCATTCCCGCACATCTCGGCTTCGCTGCCGTCGGCATTGAAGATACGCATTTGCGCGTCGGCATCTTTCGCAGGACAAATCAACACCAACCCGTCCGAACCGATACCCAAATGACGGTCGGAGACATGACGCGCCAAGTCCGCCAAGTCCGCCTTGGCGATGAGCGCGGCCGTCGTCTTCTGGAAACAGTCTATATAGACATAATCGTTCCCCAGCCCGTGCATTTTGATGAAAGGGAGAACCATATTAGTGAATAAACATCAGTTCTCTATATTTGGGCAATGTCCACATCTCGTCATCGACAATCAGTTCGAGGGCGTCGGCATGTTCGCGAATTTCCGCCATCAGCGGTAACACTGTGTCGTGATAAGCAATCGCTTTGCTGCGTTCGTCAGGCATACGGTTCGCCTTATGCCGCGCTTCCGTCATGCGCTCTACGCCTTCGAGGATAGCACCCGAGTGATGCTCTATCTGCTTGATGATGCTGTAGTCCATCTCGTTGAGCGAAGCCGTCTCGTCGGCAGAGAACACCTGTTTTACTGCCAGCACATTCTGCAGCAGCATGGTCTGGTAACGCTTCGCTGCCGGCAACACATGGTTCACGACCAGGTCACCCATGACGCGGCTCTCTATCTGGATTTTCTTTACATAAGTCTCCCATTTGACCTCACTGCGGCTTTGCAGCTCCGCCTCACTGAGCACACCCGTGTAGTCGAACATACGGATGGTCTCCGGCGCGAGATAACGGTCTATGACCAGCGGCACACTCGTCTCGCAGTCCAAGCCCCGCTTCGCTGCCTCTTTCTTCCATTCGTCGCTGTAACCGTTGCCGTCAAAGCGAATCGCCTTGCATGCCACGATATATTTCTTGATGACATCGAATAGCACGCGCTCTTTCGGCTCGCCCTGCTCGATACGCTTGTCCACTTCCTCGCGGAAAAGCATCAACTGCTCCGCCACCGCCGCATTCAGCGCTAACATCGCCGCGCCGCAGTTGGCACTCGAACCCACCGCGCGGAACTCAAAGCGGTTACCCGTGAACGCAAACGGCGAGGTACGGTTGCGGTCGGTGTTGTCCAACAGAATCTCCGGGATATTGGCCACGCCGAGTTTCATCTCTTTCTTCGCGTTGATGATAATCGCCTCTTCCGCACTCGCATGCTCTAACTTGTCCAATACGGCACTTATCTGCTTGCCGAGGAAGACGGAGATAATGGCCGGCGGTGCTTCGTTGGCTCCCAAGCGGTGCTCGTTCGTCGCACTGACGATGGAGGCTTTGAGCAGACCGTTATGGCGCTGCACGGCCATCAGCACATTGACTAGGAACGTGATGAACTGCAGGTTCTGGTACGGGTTCTTGCCCGGCGCGAGTAAGTTAATACCCGTGTTCGTCGCCATCGACCAGTTACAATGCTTACCGCTACCGTTCACACCGGCATACGGTTTCTCATGCAGCAGCACACGGAAATGATGCTTCTCTGCCACGCGCTCCATGATACTCATTATCAGCAGGTTATGGTCGTTCGCGAGGTTCACGTCCTCGAAGATAGGCGCCATCTCGAATTGGTTCGGAGCCACCTCGTTATGCCGCGTGCGAACAGGGATACCGGCTTTCAACGCCTCGTACTCCAACTCGCGCATGAACGCTAACACACGCGCCGGAATGGCACCGAAATAATGGTCCTCCAGCTGCTGGCTCTTCGCGCTGTTATGGCCCATCAACGTACGGCCTGTGAGCATCAGGTCCGGACGGGCATTGTACAACGATTCGTCCACGAGGAAATACTCCTGTTCCCAACCCAAGTTCGCATGCACATGCTTCACCTGTTTGTCGAAATACGCGCACACCTCCCGCGCCGCATGACAGAGCGCAGCCGTCGAGCGTATCAGCGGCGTCTTGTAATCCAAGGCCTCACCCGTATACGCCACGAATACCGTCGGGATACACAGTGTGTCGCCGATGAGGAACACCGGACTTGAGGGGTCCCAAGCCGAGTAACCGCGTGCCTCGAAGGTGTTACGGATACCACCCGAAGGGAACGACGAAGCGTCAGGCTCTTGCTGGTACAGACTGTCGCCGCTGAACTCTTCCAACAGCGCACCGCTCTTGTCCAAGGTGAAGAACGCGTCATGCTTCTCCGCCGTACCGCCTGTCAGCGGCTGGAACCAGTGCGTGAAATGCGTAGCGCCGTGCTCTATCGCCCATTTGCGGATACCGATGGCTACCACGCCCGCAATGTCACGATGAATGGTGCGACCGTTATCCACATCGTCGAAGAGCTGGTCCAACACCTCTTGCGCAATATACTCCTTCATCTTCTCACGCGTGAACACGTCCCGCGCAAAATAATCCTTCACGCGTTCTTTGCCCAACTCGTTCTCTCCCGTTACGACAGGTTTATGCGAAAAAGCCGACTTTAACGCTTCAAAACGAATATTACTCATACTTTTGACGTTGTTTTTTGTTTTTAATCCGATTGAATTTCAAAATCGACCGCAAAAGTACAACAAATTTTTGAAACATGCAAGAGAAAAATACTTTTTTGCATAAAAAAAACGCCCCGAAGGGCATTTTTTAGTGTACAAGAATCTTTTTGGTGTGCCATTCGCCGTCGTAGAAGGCTTTGACGAAATAGACTCCGGTTGAAACCATCGGCAGATGCAGACGCGAGAGTTGGCTGTCTCCGGCATCCTCCAGATAACCTTCATAGACATAGATAAGTTTGCCGGTGATATCAATCAGATACAACGTCGTACGCGAGTCACGCGCGGTGCGTTCTGCCTCGGTCAGGTCCTTCGCCTCAAACGGGTTCGGGACAAACGCCTCCTGAATATTCTCAATCTCATCATCGTGCCATTTACCATTCACGCAGTCCGGCATGTAACTGAATTCCACTATCGTACGCACTAACATGTCGTTGAGGTGCTCCACCTTGAGGCTGTCCGTCGTCGGTTTGAGGTGCGTATGACCGATACCGGAGTCGTCGGTGAGGAAGAACGAAGTACCGTTGGTGGCAAGCGCCACCGTACGGAGCAGGAACTCCCCACTCTTGTCCAGACCGCTACAAACGACCGGTACGATACGGACACCCTGTGCCGCCGCGTTGAGAATCTGGTCGTGCAGCAACGCG
>Ga0265298_10007216_pt1 | contig 13539 bp, 9 predicted proteins | sample AusTroGonzalo_MG_3_FD_193486 | JGI IMG/M metagenome (GOLD analysis project Ga0265298, IMG submission 193486) | Bovine rumen microbial communities from tropical cattle in Woodstock, Queensland, Australia - Gonzalo_01 | ecosystem: Host-associated > Mammals > Digestive system > Stomach > Rumen ...
CACCGTCCATCTGTGCTGCACCGGTGATCATGTTCTTTACGTAGTCTGCGTGGCCCGGGCAGTCAACGTGTGCATAGTGACGTTTTTCTGTCTGATACTCAACGTGAGCTGTTGCAATCGTGATACCTCTTGCCTTCTCTTCCGGAGCCTTGTCGATGTTGTCGTAGCTTACGAACTCTGCGCCGCCTACTGCTGCCAAAGTCTTCGTAATCGCTGCTGTCAACGTCGTTTTGCCGTGGTCTACGTGACCTATCGTACCGATGTTTACATGCGGTTTGCTTCTTTCAAATTTCGCTTTTGCCATTTTTTCCTCCTTTGTTAGAAAGTTATCCCAAATTTTTGTTTTTTAATATTGTCAGGAATTTCCTTGTAGTGGGAAAATTCCATCGTAAACGTTCCTCTTCCCTGCGTCTGCGATCTGAGGCTTGTCATGTAGCCGAACATCTCAGCCAAAGGAACTTCAACATTGATGATCCTGATTCCGCCTGCAGCGTCTTCAAAACCGATGATCTCGGATCTCTTTGACTGAAGGTTCCCCATAACATCACCCAGATACTGCTCAGGAACATTGATCTCGACTTTCATGACAGGCTCGAGAATCCTCGGACTCGATTTTTCCTCAGCATCTCTAAAACAGTTGAGCGCCGCGACTTTGAATGCCATTTCAGAAGAATCGACTTCATGAAAGGAGCCGTCAACCAAAGCCACATGCACATCAACCACCGGAAAACCGTATCTTCCTCCGAAAGAAGCCGTCTGAACGCCTTTTTCGATCGCGCCGACGAACAGCTTCGGAATGATCCCGCCCTTTGTCATATCCTCGAAAACAATGCCCGAACCTGCAGGAAGCGGCTCGAATTCCATGACGACATGAGCATACTGCCCCTTGCCGCCGGTCTGCTTTACAAGCCTGTGCTCCATTCTGACAGGTTTCGAGAAAGTTTCTCTGTAACTTACCATCGGGTTTCCGACATGAGCATCTACCTTGAATTCCCTGCGGAGTCTTTCTACAAGGACTTCGAGGTGAAGTTCGCCCATTCCGGAAATGATGGTCTGACCGGTTTCAGCGTCTGCGTTGACTCTGAAACTCGGATCTTCCTTCGCAAGTTTTTCAAGAGAAAGCGCAAGTCTTTCCTCGTCGGCTTTTGTCTTCGGTTCGATAGCGATGCTGATTACGGGTTCCGGGAAAGTGATCTTCTCGAAAAGGAACGCGTCGTGTTTCGAGCAGAGTGTTGATCCCGTAGTCGCGTATTTCAGACCGACGATCGCACCGATGTTTCCGGCCGTGATGACTTCGACGTCTTCTCTTTTGTTTGCGTGCATCCGAAGCAGTCTGCCGACTCTTTCAACTTTGTCGGAAAGCGGGTTGTAATACTGCTGGCCGACAGCAAGTTCGCCGCAGTAGACCCTGACAAAGCTGAGTTCGCCGACGTAAGGATCGGACATTATCTTGAAAATCAAAGCGCCCGGGAAAGAATCTGTCGGTTTGACAAATTTTTCCTTTTCGTCTTTGACAGAAGTGACTTTTATCGGAGGAACATCCACCGGAGAAGGCAGATAATCAACAACCGCGTCAAGCAGAAGCTGGACGCCTTTGTTTTTGAACGAACTGCCGCAGAGAACCGGGAAGATCGAGTTGCTGATAACAGCTTTGCGCAAAGCCGCGCGGATCTTCGCAGGTTCGATCGGAGCGCCGTCAAGGAAAAGAGCCATGATCTCCTCGTCGTAGTCGGACAAAGCTTCGAAAAGTTTTTCGCGGCACTGGTCAACTACTTCTTTATATTCTTCAGGGATCGAATTCTCTTCTCTGAAAACGGCACCGAGAACATCGCTGTCGTAATAACGCGTCGTCATGTTGATAATGTCGATGATCCCGCGGAAAGAATCCTCTTTTCCTACCGGGACCTGCACCGCAACAGCCTTTGCGCCGAGTTTCTGTTCCATCATTTTGATAACGTGGAAGAAATCGGCACCGATGCGGTCCATCTTGTTTACGAACGCGAGTCTCGGAACTTTGTACTTGTCTGCCTGTCTCCAAACGGTTTCGGACTGAGGCTCGACACCGCTTACCGCACAGAAAACAGCTACCGCGCCGTCAAGGACTCTCAGCGAACGCTCGACTTCGATCGTGAAATCGACGTGTCCGGGAGTGTCGATGATGTTGATCCTTTTTTCGCGCCAGTAGCATGTCGTTGCAGCGGAAGTGATCGTTATGCCTCTTTCCTGCTCCTGATCCATCCAGTCCATGACTGCGGTTCCCTCGTGGACTTCGCCCATTTTGCGGGAAACGCCCGTGTAGAAAAGTATTCTCTCGGTAGTTGTCGTCTTACCGGCGTCGATGTGAGCCATGATGCCGATATTGCGGATATCTTCGAGAGCTATGTGCTTTTCAGCTGCGGACATGGAACTGGAGGCCTCCGATTATTACCACTTGAAATGAGCGAAAGCCTTGTTAGCTTCTGCCATTTTGTGAGTATCTTCTTTTCTCTTGAAAGAGTTTCCTCTTTTGTTGAAAGCGTCGTCTATCTCGCCTGCAAGTTTGGCTGCCATGCCTTTCTCGCTTCTTTTGCGGGAGAACATGATCATCCATTTCATGCCGATAGCCTGGCTGTTTTCAAGAGAAATCTCGGTCGGAACCTGATAGGTCGCGCCGCCGATTCTCGTCGATTTAACCATTACCTGCGGTCTGATGTTGTCGAGAGCGGCCTTGAAAATGTCGACCGGATTCTCTTTTTTGTTCTGGGCAGCTGTTTCAATAGCGTTGTAAACTATTGTTTCCGCTACACTTTTCTTACCGCGAAGCATGATCTTGTTGATGAATTTCTGAAGAAGGACATCTCCGTATTTCGGATCTGCCGGAACTTCTCTTTTTGAAACGCATTTTCTTCTTGGCATTACTCAACTCCTTTTTACTTCGGTCTCTTAGCGCCGTATTTCGAACGGCTCTGCTTTCTGTTGTTTACACCTGACGTATCGTTCGTGCCTCTGACGATGTGATAACGAACGCCGGGGAGGTCTTTGACCCTGCCGCCGCGGACGAGAACAACGCTGTGTTCCTGAAGGTTGTGACCTTCGCCGGGAATGTAGCAGGTAACCTCAAAACCGCTTGTCAGACGAACTCTGGCAACCTTTCTGAGAGCTGAATTGGGCTTTTTCGGGGTTGTGGTGTAAACACGTACACAAACACCCTTTCTCTGGGGACATGAAACAAGTGCCGGACACTTGCTTTTGTTCTGCTGGTCCTTACGACCTTTTCTTATTAACTGATTAATGGTCGGCATTTTTAAACTACTCCTAATATTACCATTACCAAAAAACCGGAGGCATTGTATGGAGGGAAGGACCATTGTCAAAGATTTGACGATTTTTTGCCATAACATATTGATTATATTAAGCTTTTACGAACGGCAAGTTTCTTTATTTTTTTCGTTTTTCTCTTTTTCGGGCAATTTTTGCCTTTACAAAAAATTTAATAAAAACGCATAAATCGATGGAACTTTCAGGAGAGCTTTTTTGACATCAGAACTGCATTTTCGACTGGATCATGATAGTAGTTTTTCCTGACTCCGTTTTCGGCAAAACTATACTTTTTATAATATGCGCGCGCCGGAAAATTCGATTCCCTCACTTCGAGAAAGATCTGCGCGATTCCGTTTTTTGCACACCATTCGCAAACTTCGTCCATAAGTTCGGAAGCGATCCCCTTTCTTCTCATATTTTCCGAAACGGCGACTTCAATGATTTCAGCTTCGTCAAAAACCGTCGAAAGAATCAAAAATCCGGCGACCTTTCCTTCGCGCAGAACTGCAAAAACTTTATGCTGCGCCTTTTTATTGATGATATCTTCTATAAATAAAGATGTGTTTCCGTGAAAAACGGGGTCACCGATACGCGAAATTTCAGCCCCCGATTTTGAGAGTGAAGAATGATCGAGGAGCATCTATTCCGCCGTTTTCTTTTTTCTGCCTCTTTTTTTAGGTTCTTCCTCTGCTGTTTCCGCAGGAGGGTTTTTACCGTCGTCAAAAAGAGAGCCTTGGGCCTCTTCTTCCGCTCCGGCAGATTTTGCAGTTTCCTTTTTAGGCCCGGATTTCGGTTCAGGTCTGACTTCCGGTTTCACTTCCGGAACGATTTCCGGCACGGAGTTTTTTTCGGCTTTAACTTCCGCAGGTTCGACAACGTCTTTGATTTTTACGACTTTATAGGTTTTCTGCGGAACGAGAACTTTTTCGGGAATTATCGCGCTGTCACCGTTCGATGCATTTTCAAACCACGACTCGAAATCGACGAGCCCGTCACCCGAAACGACGCTTCCGCTGTACTTTTCCTTGAACGCAGCGATCGTCTCCTCCAGTTTTTCCTTCTCTTCACCGAGCGGAACAAGTTCCGACACGATCCTGACCTCGTAATTTCCCGGGTAAACGCGGTCAACTCTGTCGATATCGACTTCACCCAAATCGTTTTTGCCGACAACTTCAGTAGTGCCGTCAAGATACATCACGAAATAAACCATCTCTTTCCTCCATCTCAAAGATTTTATGAAATTCTTACCCTTTCTTTCGCTGTAAACGCCGCAAATGACATTGTATTTGCAGAAATTCGAAAACGCGCCGCACTCCGACGAAGCCTGTTTTCTCTTCGGGCAGTAGAACTGCGCCAGCTTCCTGCGTTTCGCGAGCCCTTTGTTGAGTTCGATGATTTTCATATTCAGCGGACTTTCCCTAAGTTCTATCCACTCCGGGAAAAACGCCGTGAAAAGCTGAGGCTTTACCGGACAGAATCCGCGCGGACATGCTATACACTGTGAAAGATGAACTTTCGTTCCCTGCATAAGCCCGAAAAACTCCGGTTCCTCGCAGACCGTCCAGCTGTTGTTCAGAAAAACTGCCATTCCCAACTCAAAAAAACGACCTCGGCGAGTTTACCGCCCGCGATTTCAATTTCAAGAGATTTCGGTTTCTAAAAATAACCTTTGACAAAAAAAACTCTTGCATTATTATTACCGGCGTTTTTTTGTAGTGTACTTTTTTAACATTTCTGCTTATTGAGGTGATTTAATGAGTAAAAGATTTTTTGTTTTGGCTCTTTTGGTCTTCCTGCTGCCCTTCGCGGCCGGAGCTAAAGCCATAGGTCCCTCTGTCTCGAAATACAGAGGAACAGAACTCAAATGGGAAGACGGAGCTTACGGCTATCACGTCATGTTCAAATCGCTCCTTGAAAACAAGGAACCCGATTCCAATCAGCAGAATCCGCAGGGCGACACCTGTAAGGATTCCGCCACTTACACTCTGAATGCTTCCCATGTTCCTTCCGACGCAATAATTGAAGATGCCTACATCGTATGGACTGCAGCACAGCCGGTGGCAAAAAAAGACTCCACCACCGATAGCGAAGTATCGCTCACGTTCGTTTCAGAAGACGGATCGATTTCAGAAAGCCAGACGATCAAAGGAAAAAAGGCCTACAAAGTTTCGGAAGCAGGAACCGTAGATTTTGAATTTGACGGTTTCAGAGATGCCGACGACATCAACAAAAGCTGGTATACTTACCGCGTAAAGATCCTTGATTTCTTCAAATCGATACAGGAAAAAGGAAGAGCTCAGGCCATCGAAGGTTCTGCGTTCTACGACGGATACTCCCTTCTCGGCAACTACACCTTTTCAGGTCTTGAGTGCGCCAACGACAAAATTTACAAAGATTCGACCGAAATGGTTGCGGACTGGTCGATAGTACTCATCTACTCTTCCGTAGAAATCAGCCCGAAGAAAATCTACATCTATGACGGCTTCAAGGTTTACTGGCACGAACTCAGCGAAATCAACGTAACAGGTTTCGAGTTCCCGATAGACCCCGAAATCAGGATCACGCTCGCATCGCACGAAGGCGACCCGGGCCTCTGGAATCTCGAACCGGAAGGTTTTGCTCTCGTTCCGGAAGGTATTCAGGTTCAGGGCGACAACATCGACTGGCTCCTCATCGACAACGTCTGCAACCCGCCTGCATACGCATCCAACGGATTCATCAACTTAGACTACACTGAAATTTTCAACTCGATTTCATCTGTCTACGGATATGCAGACACCGTACCTACCTGCATCGGCGGAGAGCCGCCTGTTTACAACACCGAAGAGATCGAATACGGCATGGATGTCGATACTTTCGTCATGGATTCTTCCGCAGACGCTTCGTATGCGGCACACTTCCATAAAGGCGGACAGAAAATCGCTCTCAGGATCGGTGCAAACCAGGATTCTGTCATCACGAACTACATGATCGTTTCGGTTGACACCAAGGCTCCGCAGTTCGATATTCCCGCTCAGCCCGAGAAAGTCGCATGCACTCCGGCAAACAACTTCGACAACGACGCCATCGAAGGCAAATGGTGCCAGAACGGTATCGAACACACTTTCGCTCTCAGGATCCAGAACTGGGGCACGGACGCTACCGGCGCAGTCACAGTAATGGACACAGTTCCGGCAGGAATGGAATATGTTCCGGGCTCGACTGAATACGCAACAAGTTTCAAAGTCGAAAAAGGCAAAAAAATCGCTACCCGCTGGATGCCGATTCCCGACAATGGCGGTTTCCCGCTTGAAAAAGGCTTCAAAGTAAGCGACGCTCTCAATTTCTGCGACTTTGACACGCAGGACTACCTCTCGTGCGATGACCTCATCATCGTCCGTTTCAGAGCAAAAGTAAAAAGTGAAACTCCGAAGAACCAGATCATCGAAAATACGGCTACATACAAGACCGCAGGTGTAAATGACTACAAAACGAACCTCGGTATTCCGGTAAAACTCAGAATGGTTTCGACCGGCTGCGTAAATTCACAGGACGAAGTCGATCTTTCGGACTGCGGCGGCGTCGGCGCGGCGGCATGCACGAAAAATGAAGACTGCGGCGAAGGACTCGTATGCGACACTGCAAGCGGAGCATGCGTCGATGATCCGTCGATAGTCAAGTGCCAGAACACTGTCGTTGAGGCTGCTCCTGGTAAAAACAGCCTCAACAGCGCAGTCATCTTCATCGGCAACCCGCAGACCGACCTCGTAATCGGCCAGCTCGAACTCGCAGGAAACGGTGAAAAATGCTACTTCGGTCTTGACCAGATCAAACTTAAAGTCAATGTCAACGATTCCAACATTCAGATTTCCGACCTGAAAATGTACAACGATGCGAACAGCAACGGCGTCGTTGACGCAGGCGATACTCTTATGGCTTCAGCAGACAGCTTAGCTTCCGGCTATGCACTTTTCTCGGCAACAGCGGCGAACAAACTCTGGAGCAACAAAAAGAACAACATCCTCTTCACGCTCAATGCAAAATACAAAGAGGACGCTTCGATTTCCAACAGCGCGTTCTTCAAGCCTTCGATCGAAAAAGAGGGCATCCTTATTTCCGACGGCGGCACACCGGCAATCGAAGGACTTCCTGTCGATTTCAGCCAGTTCCAGTTTGAACCAGACGAAGGCTTTATCGTAACGAAAGGCCTGCATGATCCCGAAGTTCCGGCGAAATCGGAAATGAACAAATTCCGCGATATCCTTCAGATCAGAGTCAAAGCTAACGGCGCTGACGAGACGATCAAAAAGATGACAATCAAAGTTCCGAAGAACAATATGGCTTCTTTCGGCAAAGGCATTGTAAGACTTGCCGTTTACGAAGACAGCGACAACGACGGCACAGGCGATGTCGAACTTGCTTCGACGACGGAATTCGAAGGACTTCAGAAACATCAGTTCACCCTTAACTTCGATGTTCCCGAAAACACCGACAAATATCTCACGATAAAGGCCGAGCTCGCTCTCAGCGACGGAGAAACGGCACAGATCCAGATCTCAAGCATCTCCGTAAACGACCTTACGGTTCTCGGTCTTCCGGTCGATTCGAGACCTTACGAATACTCCTGCAATCCTGATCTTGAAGACTGCGGCGGTGACGGCGGCTGCTCGATAGTCGCTGCGGAAAGCACCGGCAGCACTGCAGTTTTTGCACTTGCAGCAGCTCTTGCGCTTCTCCTTTCGGCCCTCGCCCTCAGAATGAGAAAGAACTAATCCTCTTGATTCCTTAAATTCCCTAAACTCCCTAAACTTTTCACTTGCAATTCCCGACTCTTTGAGTATAAAAACGCGTTTTAAGTTTTTTGAAAAAAAATGATGTTTTTAACCGTTAATATTTGAATTTTGGAGGAAAAAATGGCAGCAAAAAAATTTGTCTATTTCTTCGGACCTCAGGGTTCTGAAGGAAACGCAACAATGAAGAACACCCTCGGCGGAAAGGGCGCCAACCTCGCCGAAATGTGCAACATGGAAATTCCGGTTCCAGCCGGTTTCACGATCGCGACTGACATGTGCACTGTTTACTACAAAAACGAAAGGAACTATCCGCCTGAACTCGCAGAGCAGGTAGATGAAAACCTTAAAAAAATAGAAGCCGTAATGGGCAAAAAATTCGGTGATCCGCAGAATCCGCTCCTTCTTTCGGTCCGCAGCGGTGCCCGTGCATCTATGCCAGGAATGATGGATACGATTCTTAACCTCGGCCTCAACGAAACTACGCTTAACGGACTTATCAAAAAAGAGTCCGACACCCGTTTCGCATGGGACAGCCTCCGCCGTTTCATGCAGATGTACGGCAATGTTGTCATGGGGATCAAAGGCGAGCATTTTGAACAGGCTATCACCAGCCTCAAAAACAAATACGGCATCAAAAACGACCTTGAAATGACTGTCGAAAACCTGAAAGAACTTGTAGAAAGCTACAAAGTTATCGTAAAAGAGCAGACTGGCAAAGATTTCCCGACTGACCCGAAAGAGCAGCTCTGGGGCGCTATCGACGCAGTTTTCGGAAGCTGGATGAACGAGCGCGCGATCGTTTACCGCAAGATGAACGGATTTTCCGACGACTGGGGAACCGCAGTAAACGTTCAGGCGATGGTTTTCGGAAATATGGGCGATGACTGTGCAACAGGTGTCGCTTTCACGAGAAACCCCGCTACCGGCGAGCACATTTTCTTCGGCGAATACCTCATCAATGCTCAGGGCGAAGACGTCGTTGCTGGCATCAGAACTCCTCAGCAGGTAACTCTTGAAGGCAGCAAAAAATGGGCGGCTGAGCACAATATAAGCGAAGAAGAGAGAGCTTCGAAGTATCCTTCACTTGAAGAATATATGCCGGAAGTTTACGAAAATCTCTGCAATATCTACAAAAAACTCGAGCTTCACTACCACGATATGCAGGATATAGAGTTCACGATCGAAAACAGAAAACTCTGGATGCTCCAGACAAGAAACGGCAAAAGAACTGCTGCTGCTGCTGTAAAGATCGCAGTGGATATGGTCAACGAAGGGCTTATCGAAACAGATGACGCGCTTCTTAGAGTCACTCCCGACCAGATCGACCAGCTTCTTCACCCGCAGTTCGTCAAAGAGAGCAAAAAGAGTGCAAAACTCATCACGAAAGGTCTTCCGGCAAGCCCGGGCGCAGGAACAGGCCAGATCGTTTTCAACGCTGAAGACGCTGCAGCATGGAGAGCTCAGGGTCTCGACACGATCCTCGTCAGACTTGAGACAAGTCCGGAAGACATCACCGGCATGGTAGCTGCAAACGGTATTCTCACCGGTCGCGGCGGAATGACCTCTCACGCAGCAGTCGTTGCAAGAGGCATGGGCAAATGCTGTGTCAGCGGATGCGGTGGACTCAACATCGATGTTGAAGGAAAAACGATAAAAGCAGGCGATCTCGTTCTCAAAGAGGGCGACTGGATCTCAATAGACGGCAGCACGGGCGAAGTTCTTCTCGGCAAAGTTGCGACAGAAACCCCGCAGTTCAACGATGAATTCGAAAAACTCATGAACTGGGCAGACAACCGCCGCACTCTCAAGATCAGAACGAATGCCGACACGCCGAGAGACGCGGCTCAGGCACGCAAATTCGGTGCTCAGGGTATCGGACTCTGCAGAACCGAACACATGTTCTTCGAAGGCGACAGGATCAAAGCTGTAAGAGAGATGATCCTTGCAGACGATCTTGAAGGAAGAAAGGCTGCTCTGGCTAAGCTCATCGGCCACCAGAGAGACGATTTCTATGCGATTCTCAAAGAAATGCAGGGACTTCCCGTAACAGTCAGACTTCTTGACCCGCCGCTTCACGAGTTCCTTCCGAGCGAACCTCAGCAGATCAAGGAAATGGCTGAGATCATGGGCTGCACAGAAGAAATAATCAACGACAAGATCAAAGCTCTTCACGAGATCAACCCGATGCTCGGTCTCAGAGGATGCAGACTCGGCATAACACGCCCCGAGATCACCGAAATGCAGACAAGAGCTCTGATCGAAGCGGCCTGCGAACTCACCAAAGAAGGGATCAAAGTATTCCCCGAGATCATGGTCCCGCTCGTAGGCAACGTAAACGAGTTCAAATATCAGGAAAAGATCATCCGCGAGACAGCTGCGAAAGTTTTTGAAGAGAAAGGAATCAACGTCGAATTCTTAGTCGGAACAATGATCGAAGTTCCGAGAGGCGCACTCACCGCTGACGAAATCGCAGAACACGCAGAATTCTTCTCGTTCGGAACAAACGACCTCACCCAGATGTGCCTTGGCTACAGCCGTGACGATGCAAACAAATTCATCTACCAGTATATCGACAAAGGAATCCTTGAGAAAAACCCGTTCCGCTCGATCGACCAGACAGGTGTAGGACAACTCGTCGAAATCGCAGCGAAACGCGGCAAAAAGGCAAGACCGAACATCAAACTCGGTGTCTGCGGCGAACACGGCGGCGATCCGGCTTCTATCGACTTCTTCCACAGATGCGGCCTTCAGTATGTCAGCTGCTCGCCTTACAGAGTTCCGATAGCACGTCTCTCCGCGGCTCAGGCAGCAATCAACAACGATGTTGTCCGCCAGATCAAACAGACCGCCGAAGACGCTTACTCAAAGGCTGAAACCACCGCAAAAGATGTTTACAACACTGCGAAAGACGCATATTCAAAAGCTGAAAGCGGTCTCAAGAACCTTAAGGAGACCTTAGAAAACAGCGAAGAACTCAAAAAAGGCGTTGAAGGAGCAAAAAAACTCTTCAACGACATCAAAGACAAATTCAAAAAAGACTAAAACATCTGATTTTATTGACATTCTATGTAGAGACGTTTCATGGAGACGTTTCATGAAACGTCTCTACCAAACGTGATTTTCCATAAATGAGACGCACCATGGCACGCCTCTACAAAATTTATTTCCTCAAATTGTTGATCCTGTCTTCAAGGCTGGGATGTGTTGAAAAAAGTTTCGCGACGAAACTTGCTTTGGGCGAATAAATGAACATATGCGCCGTCGAATCGTAGACTGCACTTCTGCCCTGAGCTTCAAGGATCTGATCTTCTCTGCCCGAGATCCTGTTCAGTGCGCTGACCAAATATTCTCCGCTCCCCATCAGCTTCCGGCTGTAGTCATCAGCCAGATATTCGCGGGAACGGCTTATCGCGGCCTGGATCAGCATCGCTGCAATCGGCGAAAGAAGCGCGACAAAAAGCCAGCCGATCGCATTACCGTCGCGTCTGTCTCTTCCCATGCCTCCGAAAATCCCGAACCAGCGGGTCATCGATGCGATCCACATGATCGCTGAAGCCATCGCCGCAACTATCGTCTGAATAAGGATATCGTAATGTTTTACATGCCCGAGTTCGTGTGCGATTACCGCCGCCACTTCATCGTGCGAAAGCGTGTTGAGCAACCCCTGCGTCACAGCAACGACCGCATGTTTAGGGTTTCTTCCCGTCGCGAATGCGTTGGGTTCCGCTATCGGAATGATGTAAAGTCTGGGAACCACTGGAAGTTCCGCCGCATTCGCCAAATTGGTGAGAGTATCAAAAAGCCATGCATGCGCATTAGGGTCGGCAGGTTGGGCACGGTAAGCCGCAAGAACGATTTTATCGCTGAAAAAATAACTGAAAAAGTTGAAAACCAGCGAAAGGGCAAAACAAATCACAGCGCCGTCGGCGCCGCCGGTGAGATAGCCGATGAAAACAAGAAAAACCGACATGAGAATGATCAAAAATCCGCTTTTGATAATGTTGAGCATGAAAGACCTCCTTTTTCGCCGCCGCCATTTTTTGTCGATATTTCGAGACGGCGAATCGAAATAATCAAAAAAACTACTCCGCCACTCCCTAAATTCCCTTATATTTCCCGAAAAAGAAAAAACAACCCGAAAAGGACTAAAATAATTGCCTTTTATGCCGTAAATATTAAAAATTCACGGTTTTTTGGAGTGAATCATGGATTTGAAGACAAAATTTTCGGTCAATTTTAAGGAAATCGTCACAAAAACCGGTTTTTCGGGGAAAAATTTTTCAATTCTCGTCGCATGTTCCGGCGGCGCCGATTCTTTAGCTCTGCTTTATCTTCTTAGTGAACTCAGAAAAGATTTCGGTTTCGAACTTGCCGCAAGTTACGTAAATCACAGGCTCAGAAGCGAAACTGCAGACGAAACAAAATTTGTTGACAAAATTTGTCACGACCTTGAAATTTCCTTCTTTCCGCTCGAATTCCCATGTGATTTCTGGGAAAATGAAACGAAAAATATCGAAGAAAGGGCAAGGCTGAAACGTTACGAGCTTCTTTTTGATTTAGTAAATTCAAATAAATTCGATATGTTAGCCACAGCGCACCACCTTGACGACCAGGTCGAGACACTCCTCATGCGTATTTTTGACCGCGGAACCGGCCCGAAAGGTTTAAGCGGCATAAAACCGCTAAATTCAAGCAGTGATTTTTTATCGAACACTCAAAAAGGTGATTTTTTTGTCATTCGCCCAATGCTCAATATCACCAAAAATGAAATCTCCGACTTCATGAACGGGCGACAATTTTTGTCCGACGCCTCAAATTTTGATACCGAATATCGCCGCAACTACTACCGCCACAAAATTATTCCAGCTCTCGATGCGCTTCTTCCCGATGTTCCATACAAAGAAAACCTCGGCCGCCTCGCCGAAAATGCAGCCTGCGAAAGCGGGATCATGCGCGAACTTATGAACGATTTTTGGCGGGATCTTTTGGCAAAAGATGCTTCAAACGAGATTTTCATCCCAAGAAACACAATAAAATCACACAGTTACAGCTTCTGGCTCACCGCGTTTTCGTACTTTTTTTCGTCGACGATTTTTGGCAGATCAGGCAATCTCCGCTCTCCTTCGACAAAAACTCTGCACGACATCACAGATTTCATAATCAAAACAGATCCCGGGACCGCAAATTACGCCCCGTTCGTGTTTGAACGGAACAGAGAAGGAGTGAAAATACACCAATAAAATCAGCGCATTTCTGAGACGCCATAATATGACGTCTCTACACCGATCCCTAAATTCCTTAGACACCTTAGATTCCCTAAATTCCCTAAAAACAAAAGAAGAGACGTGTCAGGTCACGTCTCTCCTACCGATAAATGAGTAATATTTCTTTGTTTGCAAGCGGTTCCTTGTTAATTTTCACAAGAAATGCTCCGGGACAGAAGAGCCTTCACGTCTCCAGGTCGTAG
>Ga0265298_10007217_pt1 | contig 13539 bp, 10 predicted proteins | sample AusTroGonzalo_MG_3_FD_193486 | JGI IMG/M metagenome (GOLD analysis project Ga0265298, IMG submission 193486) | Bovine rumen microbial communities from tropical cattle in Woodstock, Queensland, Australia - Gonzalo_01 | ecosystem: Host-associated > Mammals > Digestive system > Stomach > Rumen ...
GCTGACAACGGGGATGATGTGCTTGGTCGGATTGAGGATGTATCCGTCGTCGATCGCCTCTTGCATCGTGTACGCGTCGAACGGAACCCAAGTCGGGATGATGCTCGCGCTCTTGAACTCGCCGAACCGGGCCAGTACCTTTTCGGTGGGCGTCGCGGTAAAGCCGACGATGAGGTTTTTCTTATAGACTAAACCCCCGTCCCGTGCGACAGAACCGTTGATGCCATCCTGCAGCTTCTCGAAGAGGTTGATCATCTCCTTGTTGCTGTCGCCCGTGTTGGAACGGTGAATCTCGTCGATGAGAAAGGCGACGCGCATCTGCTTCAAGGTCTTGTCGGCCTTGTCGAGCGCGCTTTGGAGCTCGAGGAACTTCTGGATGTTGACGACGATGATTCGCCTGAGGCCGGTCAGCGCCGCGATGAACTCGTCCTGGTTCGTCACTTCCGTGAACATGCTCTTGTCGATGTTCATGGACATCATCATCGTGTCGATCTGGTCTCGGAGCTGGAGACGATCCACGACGATCATCACCTTGTCAAACGCCCACGCGCCTTCGTGACGGAGGTCCTTGAGCTGGAGGGCCGTCCAGCCGATGATGTTGCTCTTGCCGAAGCCCGCTGCATACTGGAGAAGGAGAGAATAGACGTACTTGTTGTTGCAATAGCGGTCGCGGTCGGCGAGGATGCCTTCGATCTTCTCGGCCGTCACGCCGAGCGCTTTGAGCTCCTTCTTGAGTCGCTCACGGTAGAAGTCGGGCTCCTTCTCGTGCGCCAGCATCTCGCGAACCCGCCCGAGGATGCGGTCGCATCCGAACTTCTGCTTGGGGCGCGGCGAGATGAGCGTGCCGCGGTTGCTGACACGCACCTTGTGCTTTTTCCTGCCCTTGCCTTCGTCCTTGTACTTGTAATGCAGGAAGTTGTAGTAGAGAATCTCGCGCTCGATCATCTTCTTGGAGTAGAGCGCGTGCATCACTTCGACGAACCGTTGCTTGTTCGACAGCAGCTCGCTTGTGATCGGATAGAGCTTGAAAACCTTTTCCATGTCGGGCTTGAGCTGCGTGATGCTCGTCGCATTGTCGGCGAAACCCTTTATCGCATCGTCGTAGAAGACGCCGATGGAGCGGATGACATAGGTTTCGTTTACGTCCGTCGCCGTGAGATGGATGCCTTTCTCGAACATCCAGAGCGTTTCGCGCCGGTCGGCAAGCGCGGTAGGATGCGCCTTGGCCCTTTCGGCCATACCCTTGACGCTTTCGAGGTAGTCGCCTATGACCTTGCCGCGCCCCTGGACCTTGGCCGTCTGTCCATTCGTGACGCTCTTCAACTCCATGTAGCCGATGAAGATGCCGTTGAGGAAGAATGAGATGTCGGGACGCAGGTTCTGGAGCGTCACGCCATCGCACGTAACCTTGTGCTTCATCTCCTCGACGGCGGCGAAGATGTTCTTCTTGAAGTCCGCGTCGCCACCAAGTTCCGTCCCGCTGACGAAATAGAGCGGTACGGTCTCGCCCTCGAACGTGATGGTCTTGTGCGTGTTGAGCCAGACCGCGACGTTGCTCGATTCGAGGATGCCTTTCTTGATCGCGTCCTTGAGCGCCAGTGCGAGTTCCTGTTCGTTGCCGTGATGGTTCGACAGGAGGGACTTCCATGCCTGCGGGTCGGCAACCTTGACGAATTCGGCCAGCTGGCTGGGGATGAAGAGGTCGTCCGAGACGATGTTCGGCTCCGTCTCGCGGTAGCCGAGCCCGCCGCTTTCTTCCGGTTTGCAGAAGAACGGCATGATTTCCTTGTGTTGGAGTTCGGTTTCGATCATATGCCACCTTTGATGTTTCCGTCAGCAATCAACCGATTGTTAAAACTCATTGACAAGTCTCTTTGACTAACAGGGCATTTCGCGCTTTGTCAGTGAGTTTCCAGAGAGGTTTTGTATCCGTCCCAGCATTGTAAATGTCACCTTTTCGGCGCAAATACGTCAATAAATTGCTGATTTTTGTCAATTTCTCCCTCTCTGACAAATCGCCACGAATCTCCTCGAGCATGTATTCATTAATTTCCGCCCGCGTCAATCCGTTGAATTTTCCAATGTAGTCAATGAGCAATCCACGGTAATGCGCCCCCGTTCGCTCCTTCTTCTTCATGTAAGCCGCCTTTTGATTGGTCAGCGCGGCAATCTTGGCCGAAACGTGCAGATGGGGGACTCGTCCTTCGATCAGTCCCTCGCTCCGCAAATGTCGAACAGCATCCGCCCCGATGCGCAATCCTTTCTGCACTCGGTCCAGGAGCAGGATGTCGTCAAGGCGCATCTCGCCGCCACGGTGAATGAGGAGTGTCGAATAGGCGATGTCCACCACGTGCCCGTACATCGTCATCTCGACGGATGTGTCTGTTGTCTTGTAGTCGGGCAGCGGGAAGTACCGCTTGGCCTGCCCGATGTAGATTGAATGAATGCCGTACCCCAGCGTGTCGATCATGTTCAGTTCGCGCATGGCGGACGCGAGGAGCGGATTGCGGTAACGGTGCGGCGTGTGATCGCCGGCGATGTAATCGGTCGGCGCGCCCTCGAAGAAGCTGCCGCCGTTCCAGAACGTGAGCCGGTCGACATACTCTGTGACGATGACGCGCTCTCCCCGAGAATAGTCCTGATGGGCGATGCAGTTGTTGAGCGCCTCCAAGACGCTCTTCTGGTTGTACTTCGGAACTTCCGTTGCCAGCATCTGGTCTTCGGGCAAGACCCGCACCTGCACATTTCGGATGCGTGAATAGAGTTCCGTCGTCGCCATGATGAACGGCGGATAGAAGATGTCGTTCGCGGTTTCCTCTCCGACAAGCTTCCAGACGAGCTGCGGCGAATAGGGCGAGAGGACGTCTATTGCCGCCCCGCTCTTGCCAAGCAGCAAAATGGCCGCCCGTGTCAGTTTTCCGTTCCGAATGAGGTGGAGCTTGTCGAGGAATGCGGTTGTCGACCATCCGGCAACGTCATCTGGTGACACCGTGCGGCTGTGCTTGTCGATGAACTTGCTTCGCGCCAGGGCAAGCGCATTTGGATCGAGACAGTCCTCCGTCACGCCGTCCACTGTCTGTGCCGTCCAGTCGAGCGTCAGTCCCTGCCCGCGAATGGCGTCGAGCTTTTCGAGCCCGAGTGCCACGATATTTTCCCCTGCCCGAGCAAAGTAATGCCGTTTCCACGGCACGGGCATCCCTTGCGGTGCCGCCGGAATCTGGAAGAAGATGACATTGGCGTTCGCGCCTCGCGGCAGCACATGAACGCCTGTAAACGACAGCCCGCCCGTCCCTTCGACGATCTGCGCCTTGAGGCCGCCCGACTTGTTCAGCGAGTCCGCGTCGCAGGGATATTCGCTTCCGGGTACGGCGTGCGTCTTGTTGTTGACGCCGAAGACCAGCCAAGAGCATTCCGCGCCACGCAAGTTCGCCTCATTGGAAAGCGCCGAGAAATATCTGCCGATCTCGTCCGTCGAGAAGTTCTTGTTGCCGCTCTTGAATTCGACGACTTCGTCTTCCCAGTTCTCGATCAGCCGATCCAACAGAGCTGTCATTTCCTGTTCAGTCATGCCTTGCCTCCGTGTATATTCAATGACTTCCAGCTTTGCTGTGCAAAGCGATTTGATTCCGATTGCAACTCGGGGTGTTGTTGCAAATAGAGAAAAGCCGATCCCAGCACCGCCTCCAAGACTCGTCCTGCACGACTTGAGGTGCCGGGGCAAAAGGATTCGCAACTTCCTGACACATGTATAACTTCGACCGCATTAAGCAAGAGCCATTCTGCGGCATTTCGTATTTGTTGCCTTAGTTCGTCTTGGTCACTGGTTAGGTCTATCACGCACAATGACTTTTTGTTACGAATACAGCTCCGCATCGTTTCCAGTTCGTCTCTACGCAAATCCCCATGATAATTCACCAGGAGAAGTGTAGCGTCTGAAGCTTTAACATTCATCTCAGTCGCCTGATTGAGACTCATGCCAGCCATGTCGATCAAGACGTGCTGATGTTTCTCGTCCAACCGACAGTCATCCACCCAAAAATCTTCACCGGTGTAGCCGCCACACGGCATGCCCACCGACAGCGCAAAATTCAACGCGACACGCTCTGCGCCACTTCGCCCGGCTGCGATCAAACAATCAATCATTACGCCACCTCCCGCTTCCCCGTCATGACCTCGTTGACGAGCGAGCGCTTGAGCTTCCTGTAAAGTTCGATCTCCCGCGTCACCAGCTCCGCCATCTTGTCGATCTTCGCACACTCGGCATCAAGATAATCGGCAATGGCTATCTGTTCTGCAGAAGGTGGATACGGCATCGGCGTCTGACGCATCTTCTCTTTCGTGAAGTGTGGAATCGTTGCCACATTACATGCACAACCGATGTAACCCCGCTGCCCCAGGTCATTGAACCAGTAATTCAGAAACCGATTGGAGCCAGTCGAAGTTGGGCGAATCCTCAGAATTGAATTCTGCATGCAAACAATCCTGTCGACATTCTCTGCAACCGAACACCCGCCTGCGCCTGCACCGCCCTCAACGACTAAAAGGTCACCTGATTTCACGCGAAACGTCTCAATCTCTCTGGGTAGATACCACATCTGCTTCAAGCCATTCAGTGACACGCCATCGTAGTGAACGTTCGCTGCGCAAATGTATTCCAAGACAATTTCACTGGCATCCGATGGCTTGGCCGACAGCATCTTCCCAAGTTGCACATCATAGTGCGATTCAACCCTGACGGCATCCCATCCCACCGGAATCTTACCGATCCAATCCACGCCCGAATCTTTGAGGTTCGCCTTAGGGTTGAGACCGCGAGTGACGGCGCGGTTGATGACGCTCGCCTTGAGCCGCTTGTACGCAGCGATTTTCTTCTCCAACACCGCCACACGAGCATCAATCGCAGCCGTCTTCTCGTCAAGATAGGCGACAACTTTGTTTTGGGCTTCTTCTGACGGCGTGAGAATCGACACTCCTTTTAAGATCTTACGCGTAATGCTAAAGACCTTTATGCCACAGATTCGAGACTGTATCTGACTGCGCCAAGCCACAGATTGAAACAGTCGCGCAAGATAAGCACCGCTGTTCTGTTTTTTAGGCCGCGCAACCAAAGTGTGATATCCGGCATAGACTTCGTCGTCCGTGTCAACCAAGATGCAATTACCCACACCCGCTACGTCTTCCGACGTGTCAGCGAATACGATGTCTCCCCGACGAAGGCGGCACGTTTCGTTGCCTTCGGTCAGTTCTCTTGGAATATAACGCAGCAGGTCACGTCTCAGATGCACCCCGTCATTGCTTTTGGCATGAATCTGTCCGTAACTGATAACTGGGACACCATCGTCAACCAAATCTTCTTTTGTTATACCAAGCCCTTTGAAGTATGTAACTTCATGGGATAAGAAGCTCCAGTCGCAATCGCGACTCCCCACCCAATCTAATCGACCTCTCACAGCTTCACCTCCTGGAGCTGCGCGTCGAGCGCCTTGATCTCGGCGTTGAAGTCCTCACCGGATTTTCCCGTTAAACCACTATACAGATAACCAAGATCCTTCAACCGCATACCGAACCTCCTTGAGTCTCCGCTTGTCCGTGAGAAGATAACCCTGTTCTACACACTTGGACATTACGCCGATTCTGCTTTGTCAAATAGGAAACAAAAGGAGAAATCGCAAATAAAAACGAAAAGTTGCGCTTTTCTGCCAGATATCCACCTCTGTTATGTCCTGAAAGCAAATGGCGTACAAATAAAAACGTCAGCAAACAAACGGCAAATAGAAAAACTAACGATTCCGCCATTATTTTCGCTTTTATTAGCAACATAATCACTCTAATAGTCCTTTCAGCAAATAGCACACAAATAAGTTCCTTCCCTCTTTCCCTCTCACAGATTAACTTCCTGTAGCTCGGCGTCGAGCGCCTTGATTTCGGCGAGGATATCCTCGACCGAGTCGAGCTTTTCGGGCACATAGAACTCCTTGTTGAAGTTGAGTTCGATGCCGACCTTGTTTTCGCCAAGTTCGCACGGCTTGAAGATGTACTTCTCGATAAACGCCGCGATCTCGGCCTTGTTCGCGTCCGAATCGAAGTGGTGCGGAATGATCTCGTAGTCGGTCGTGATCTCCGGGCCGACGGTCACCTTGATGGACTTTGTGCCGCGCACCGATCCCGGCATAAGGGCGAAAGTGAACGTGCCGCGCCCAAGCGCTTCCGTCTTGCCCTCGCTTGTGACGCGGACAAGCGTTTCCCGTCCCTGGTCCCATGCGTAGCTCGTGTCGTTCTCGTCCCGGAATTCGGAGATCTCGCTACGCCAATCGAACGCCTTAAGACGCAGGAGGAGCATATTGGCTTTGTCCGGTTCAAGATCGACCAGAGCCTTTTCTTCTAGAACGTTGTCGCTGTTGTCGGCATCAAGATCCACATTTCCCAACTGCGCGTACGACAACTTGAAAGTGAAGGATTTCTCGACATGCCCGCCATCGCGGTCGAGTTCCGTCAAGAAGACCTTCTGCTTGTTGTAGTAGAAATACTCGCGGTCGAAGATCTTGCAGATGGCGGACGGCTCAAAGTCGTGCAACGCCTGCACGATCACGGCGCGGCACTCCGTCGTCATTTCACGGCGCTTGTCGCCCTTGGACTTCTTGAGCGGAATCCATCCCTTGGAGCCATCTATAAGCGCGACAAGGTTGCGGCGCGACGAGGGCTTGTTCTTGTTGAGGATCCACAGGTAGGTCGTGATGCCCGTATTGAAGAACTCCTGTTGCGGCATCTGGACGAGCGCCTCGACCCAGTCATGGTCGAAGATGTACTTGCGGATGTTGCTTTCACGCGATCCGGCGTCGCCGCTGAAGAGCGTCGAACCGTCGGCGACCACCACCGCCAGCCCCTTGGAGTCGAGCTGCCAGAGGATATGCTGCATGAACAGGAACTGCCCGTCGCCGACCGAAGGCAACCCGCCCTCGAACTGTCCCTTCTGGTCGTTCTCGATCTCCTTGGCATATCCTTTCCACGGCGTGCCGTACGGCGGATTCGCCACCACTGCGTCAAAGGCGATGTCGCTGAACGGAACCTTTGTGAGCGTGTTGCCGTATTCGATCTTCGAGAAGTCGCGGAATCGGCTTTCAATCGCCGCCAGCGCGTAGAGGGCGTCGTTGTACTCCGAACCGTATGTTGCGATATGCTCGTACCCGCCTTGCTCGTGCAGCCGGTCTGCGACGCCGAATAACAGGTTCGCCCCGCCGCACGTCGGGTCATAGACGTGGACGATCTCGTTCTTCGGCTTGTGCATCTTGTCCGAGACGATCTCTGCAATGAGCGAGATGATGTCGTCGGGCGTATACTGTTCTCCGGCGGTGGAGGCGGAGATGTCGGCCCACTTGCGCTTGATGTGTTCCTCGAGCGTCGTGATGGCCGAGTTGTCGTAGGGCGAAAGGTCGATCTCGGCCCACTTCGCGGCGACCTGCATCAGGATTCGTTTGCTCCGCAGTTCCGCCGCGATCCCGTCCATGTTCAGGAACTTCTGCTCCTGGCTTCCGCAGCCAACACCCAGAAGCCGACGCAAGTCAGGGTCGAATCCTTTCAGGTATGCCTTGAAGTCCTGTTCGAATGTCGTGTCGTTCGAGCAGATCTTCGCCAGCGTCTTCCCCTCGATTACGATGAACTCGTTGAAGCCGCAATCCTTCGTGAGAAACATATCGCGGAAATCGTCCGGATTCTCCTCCGCCGACACGCCGAACTCCGCCTCGACCGCCTTCGCCGCATTGCGCATGCGACCCTCCAGCATCATCACCGCGAAGAACGGCATCATGTAGGCGGGGAAATCGCTCTGCTTCACGCTTGCGGCGATCAACAGGTCCGCGACACTCCAAATGTCGCTCTCATACCGCATGATATCCTGAATGTTCTCTTGCATGATTCTCTTTCGATAGATAGTGTTCTTCTCAGCAGTCCTGGGCGACCACTTCGCGCCCGATCAGCTTCACGAGGCCGTCTCTGAAGGCTGTTTTTGTGATCTTCAGATCCCCCGTCATGTCACGCAGTTCCTCAACAGGCGGATAACCCGGCTGGCTACGCAATGCTTCCAGTAGGCTACTTGAATCGCCCATCCCCGTTGTCTTGTGCGGAACGGGTCCACACATGATGGCCGCTATCGAAGGGCTGTACTGCCAGTCGCGGCAATCTTGGCTTTTGGTCTCCTTGTAGTCAAGGAAGATAAAGCGGTCTTTTGAAAAGCCCATTTCTTTGGCCACGCCGCGCAGTTTATCTTCCTTCACGCTCGGCTCGCCAATAACAATGATACGTCCAAGGGGATCGTTTTCAATGCCGTAGGAATCGCCAGACGTCAGCAAGTGCTGCATTCCGATCTTCGCAAGGAACTCTTCGAGCGTCCCTTGTTGGTTCTCAATGCAGATCCGGCTTGTCACCTCCTCGATGACCCTGTCCAGTTCGTTGATTCCGAGTGGCATTCTTCAGCCCTCCGTCACGGTCTGGTCGTAGACCTCGCGCAGCGAGTTGATGGCGCGTTCGAGTTTGACGCGGTAGAGCGCCACTTCGTCGATCTTGGCGCGAAAGCGGTCAGCGATCTTCTTCTGCTCCGCCAGCGGCGGCAAGGGAATCTTGATCTCCTTGAGGCGTCCCAGCGAAATGGACGGCATTACCGACGCGAGGCAGAACCGCTGAAGGAGCGCCATTCCGCGTTCGCTCTCGAAAAATGCCTGCAGATAATATGGATCGGACTTCGCCTTGTCAACTTCAATGATGAAAAGACTGCCATTTCCGAGGAGCGTCTTCCCCGGCGCGACCTTGGCAACGGCGACCTTGAAGGGCCGTCCCATCTTCGAGACGATTAAATCACCGTCCTTAATGCAGTACGGAAGGAACTTGCGCTCGATGTCCTTAAGGTACGGCAACTCCGCATCGATCATGCCGTTTTGAATGTTGCTTAACATCAGATACTGAAAGTCAGTAGGAACATTCGATTCGAGACGGTCCAACTCCGTTGCGGTGATCGTCGCGCCCCGCGTCACTGACTTCATGACATTTCCAAACTCAACCGCATTGGGCATGTCCTTCTCGGTGGAATCGCCGCCCGTGTAGAAAAGCGGATTCAAGATGCTCTCACGGGCGATCAGCTCCTCGACGGAGAAGGCCGGACAGGGCGTCGGCATTTCGTCATGCACCGTCATGAGGATGTCGCGGATGTTCTCATCGGAGAGCTCGTTCGTCCGACGTCCCACGATGCACATTTTCGTCGCATCGAGGAGCTTCACGCTCGAGTTGTTTTTCTTGCTCAACACCACGAGTGTCGTCGGAATTGCCGTACTTTGGTAGATCTTGGGCGGCAGCGACACGACGGCTTCGACAAAATGACGCTCCAGAAGGAACTTGCGGATATCCGCATCAGGCTGATTCCAGACGGCGCTATTCGTCATGATGATGACAGCCCGCCCCTCTTCCTTCAGTGAATAGAGCGCCCGAAGCGCAAAGAGCCAGTCGCTTGAAATGCTGTTCTTCATCTGCGGAAGAGAAACCGGCAGACGGGAAAGGAACGACTCTACGGGAGGATTCCCTTTCAATCGCAACCCCCACGGCGGATGGCAGAAAATTTTTGCATAAGACGCCTTGTCTTCGCAAAGGGCAAAAACGTCGCCGCCATGAACGTTCATCTTGTTGCCGAGATCAATCAGATAGGCGCGAATCCGAGCTATGGTCAATCCCTCTGGATTCAGTTCGATTGCATCAATCGACTTGATCTCAGGGAATTCCAACCCGACTGCTGTGGAAAAAAGACCAGTACCGCAGCATAACTCCGCGAACGCATCATCCTTCTTGATGTCCAGCAGACCGCGAACGAGCATCGCTACCGAAGCTGGCGTGGGGATGCCAAACCGCCCCTCGGTTTCTCCTTCGTATGTTGGGTCGAAGATGAACGCATCAAGCGCCTCGGGCGAAAATGCCGTGATGTACCGCCGCCATCCGTCGCTCGTTCGGTGAAGGATCTTTTCGACCGCTTCCGCCAACTCCTCTGGTACGCCGCCCTCGCAAAGAACTTTGACGATATCCTTGAGTTCGACATCGACCCGACCGACCTTTCTTGCCATTAGCATGACAAACGCGGCGCAGACGGCTCTTGAATAGTCCACGAACGCTTCCTTTTTCAGAAGCGCCTCGGCAATATGCTTCACCTCAATTTCAAGTTCTGACACGATGATTTCTCCTTGTATGTTGAAAACGCCGCGTATTATATCATATCCCCGAACCCCCTGTCAAGGTGGCTCAATATCTTTTATCGTGGTTTTTTATAACCACGCTTGGAATGGAGTTCTTGAGTGACAAAATAGGCAGAGCTGGTCATCACACGTGTCTCTATCGAGTGACCAAATATACGATTGAGGTGGAAGGTAGCACTCTGCCTATGGAAAGTTCGAAAAATGCGGCATGAAGAGTGCGGAATCTTCACAACAATTGGCGAAAAGTTCGCAAATGGGTGGTGATAAAGGTGAGAAATGTCCGCAACTAGGGGAAGCACCATCTTAATGTGCCTGGCGATAGGTTTGCGAACTTGCAAGATAATGATGGGAGTTTGCAAGATAGCGGTTCCGCCATGCCCAATTGCCCGTCCACCATGCCCAATTATAGGTCAGCGATGCTAAATAATAACTCAACCATGAGTAATAACAGTTCTGCCATGAGCAATAGTAGGCGTGGCATGTGCAATAGCGGGGGTAGCATGTGCAATAAGGGGCGCTAGGATCTGATTGGTGGAGTAGGCGTGGTGGAGTAGGGGAATACGTGAGGCTTTATTCCAAACTGCCGCTGGCGGCGTGTGCCCTCAGCCATCCCCCGGACGAGTCGAGCGCGGGGTTGTCTATGTGCGGCCCAACATGAAGGGGTTCGTGGAGGATGGCAAGATTGCCAAGGCGTGGAAGAACGGGATTGGACTCGTGTCCGTCATGACGGCGAACAACGAGATCGGGACTCGGAACAACATTGCCAACCTTGCTCGTTATGCTCACAAGAAGAGGGCGTTGTTCCATACGGACACCGTTCAGGCGGTCGGACATGTCCTTGTTGATGTGCGGGCATGGGATGTGGATTTCCTCTCTGCGAGCGCACACAAGTTCAATGGCCCGAAGGGTATTGGTTTCCTCTTCATCCGCAAGGGGTTGAAACTTGCGCCTCTCCTTGATGGTGGACAGCAGGAGGGCGGTATTCGCGCGGGGACGGAGAATGTCGCGTCTGTTGTCGGCATGGCAACTGCGCTCAAATGGAACTGCGACAACATGGAGCGGCATTCACGTCATCTCATGAAGTTGACGTCGGAGTTGAGGCACAGAATCGCCGGTTTCTATCCCAAAGCGGTTTTCCTGGGATCGGATTCAGGCGATCAGCTACCGGGATTCACGAGCGTGGCGTTCCCCGGTCATTCGGCCGAGGGGCTTCTTCACTTGCTCGACCTCAAGGGAATTGCGGTTTCGTCTGGTGCGGCGTGCGATTCAAGGAACACACAGGTGTCGCATGTGTTGAAAGCCATTAGAGTTGCTCAGTCTGTTGCCCGTTCGGCCATTCGCATTTCACTGGGTGCTGAAAACACCGACGCGGACGTGGACAAGATTCTTGCGGCATTGAAAGTTACCTTGAGTTGTCAAGGATGATCCCACCCATACGAGCTTGTTCCAGTCTGCGGCGAACGTCTGGCGGTTTGTGAAATCCACGCGACATAAACCAGATTGTTGATTGTACCGCAAGCCGGGATATGGTATCATGTCCGCGCTTTCGGGCATTGATGCCCTTGTTGGGGCTATACAGCGAAAGCCGTCCGGACCGGACCCGTTTCTGAAGTACTCGGGATTCGCTTGAGCCGGGTAGCGAGTCCTCCGCTGGAAAACGCGGACGCCACTTGAGTGGCATAGCTAGCAGGGCCGATTCCAAACTGCCGTCGCGGCGCGTGCCGTCGGCGAGTCAACAGTTAGGAAACACATCCCGCACGACGGGAGAAAGGAATCGGCGATGAGTGGAGAAGCATTCTACGACATACGACTTTATGGATTTCAGATAGATGAGGCCATACAGTTAATGTCCGAACATCAGGCAAATATGGAAATCGAAGGGTGTCCGCTTTCACCGGAGATGGACGCTCGTTTCAATGAGCTCAAGCGGCAGTTCTGCCATTTCGCGGGATTGCTTCACGCAGTCAATTACTTGATTTCAGGAGACATCGGTGAGAATAGTTTTGACGAAAACGCCAAAGATGAGGAGGAATATCGTCTTGGAAACATCATGCCCATGGAGGAGGTACGTAGAAAGGTGAAGAAGATGATAGCGGAGGATGGATATTACCACAGGTAGAATAGAGAGCATAGGGAAAGTTAATGGCGATGCCACAGAGAAGCGTGACGGTGATGGGGGCGAGTTATGTTATAATTTCAGTGCGAGCTGAAGGAGCGGATATGCCAACGGGAAAGACAAAATCAAGATGCGCACGGGAGGCGGTGAATATACCTGCCATTCGATGTCTGCATGTAATGTGCTCTGGCTACGCCACCGGAAACAAGAATCTGGCAGAAGGAGGAGCAAATGTCAATTGGAGAAATCAAAGTATCCCGTGGGGACAGACCCTTGCCAGGTGAGAGTAACGAATGTAGAGAGGGATATCCCATGTCAGATTTCGGCATGGGGTGAGAATAGGACAATGAGCATTTCAATATTTTCTTGCCAATAGCATAATTATTTTATCACCGATAAAATAATGCGCCACGGAGCGTTACATGATCCTGGACGGCAGCAACATCGTCGGGCAGGCTGAACTGGCCGAAGAACTTCCAAGCCTTTCAAGCCATCGTGGATGCGTTTGAAGGGTTCCCGCCAGCCGCCCCTGAAAAGCAAGAATCTACAGCACGAATGGCGCACCAGCCGAATTGGCCAGATCGGATGTCTTGGCCATGATGTCCGAACCATGTAATTAAGTCTTAAATCGCAAATGATAATTACATGGTTGAGAAGATTTATGGCGTGAAGACTGTAATTAACCTATCAACTCGCAGCCGGTCTCGAGCGAGAGAATGGTCTACTACCACCCGCAAACCGCGTGCGGCAATCGCCCTTTCCAACGACATCATCAAAGTGGTGAAACGTGCCTTGATGGATTCTCCCAGTGTGCCCAAATCTGACACCCCCCACCTGAACTTCGTACTGCATACCATGTTACTACTCCTCCGTTTCATTTATTGCAATAAATGAAACAGAAATGCAGCCCGCCATGTCCGATGTCTCATTAGTGGGTTGCGTCATGTATAACTGCAAGAGCGAAGGAAAGGTTTGTACATACATCTTCGATGAGCAGGCGTACCACTTTGTAACCGTTTCTTTGTAGGACGCGATCCTCCTGTCGTGCCAGACGGTACCGTTCGACATCAGAAATATCTTTGATTTCATCTAGCATGATCGCGATCTTATCGTTGGCGGATAGCAAGTCCACCTCGATAAAGGGATTGCCACCAGCTTGAACAGGCAGACGGACATCCCCTGAGAACTTGCCTTTCC
>Ga0265298_10007218_pt1 | contig 13539 bp, 12 predicted proteins | sample AusTroGonzalo_MG_3_FD_193486 | JGI IMG/M metagenome (GOLD analysis project Ga0265298, IMG submission 193486) | Bovine rumen microbial communities from tropical cattle in Woodstock, Queensland, Australia - Gonzalo_01 | ecosystem: Host-associated > Mammals > Digestive system > Stomach > Rumen ...
TAATTTGAAATTATGCCCATAACCGAAGATAGACTCAGACAGACATTCAGCGAAGGTGGTGCACAGAAGATTTACCAAGAGGTAAAGGCCAGTGGGGATTTCCTTGGCTTTGCTCGTCGGTATGCATGAAACTCGCCTTCCGCATGTGCAAATTCTACCCAGAACTGATGGACGAATTGAAGCGCACTCTCGAAGCGATGGAGATTGACTATTACAAACCCGCTGTGAAATGCGTCCGTAGCAGGATTCTAAGCGGTAGACTCAAATAAAATTTTTTCCCTAACATTATCTTATTCGATCAAGAGAAAAAGTATTTATTCACCCCATGCCTTCAGGTGGTCAATGATGGTAGTTTCTACCCTACCCGTCCATTGCTCAGAGACACCATATTTCGTGGCAATAGCCCTGAACTGCTTCAAAATTACAACCTCTACGCGCGATACAGAATAACAATGTGGGTGAAACGGGAAAAATCGGGGGTGAAATGTCAGAGACGAAAAGCATCCAGCCGCATTTTCAGCAGTTGGATGCTCTCGTTTTTAGAGATGGGAACCTTTTAATCAGACCTCAGACCTCGCCATCTCCCATCCTCTTAGCATGGTGAACCAGTCGATAGACGTAGTTCCGTTTTCTTGAATCGCCATAGCCATGCCTATCATCAGCCATTGTGCTGCATGTGTGGCAGGGTCGCCCAGCTCCTTATCGGCGTTGATGCCCGTCCGCTCTGCCACACTGCGGATATAGACCGATGTCCCATTCTCGTTAGGCGGTGCCCAGCGATAGATAATATCCCGTATGGTGCGCAACTTGTACTTCCCGTAGTAGGTGTGGCAGAGCAGCCTGAATGCTGCTCGCCAACCCCATTTCATCTCACTAAACTGAAAGAACTCCTTATCTTCCTGCAAGGTCTTTAAGCCCTGCCACTTATCCTTTGAACGCCTAATATTCAACGGATTGTTATTCCTTAATCCACGAGGTAATTTTGATATTTCACTCATAACTTTATTTTTTTGCTTTTTGGAAACTGAATACTGAACCTAATGAGGAGATGGCAAAGAAGAAGAGCATCTGCACCAGTCGCAGCTTCAACGGCATGATAACGGACTTAGATACTCTCCGCACCCATGTTGCCAACTATGCAGCCCGTTGCGCAGAGAAACTGAGACGGCAGGACACCGTTACTACCATCGTCAGCGTGTTCCTGAACACCAACTTCTTCCGTGAGGATTTGCCCCAATACTGGAACTTCCAAGAGAAGCGTCTGACAGTCGGCACCAATAGCACAATAGACATTGTGAAAGCTGCTACCGAGGTGCTGCACGACATCTATGTGCCCGGCTATCACTATAAGAAGGCTGGCGTAATCGTCATGGGCATATCCCCCACCTCACCCCAGCAGCTTGATCTGTTCGATTATAATGCCAAGGATTACGACAAGAAAAAGCGTTTAGACAAGGCCATGGACCACATCAACAAGATTAACGGCTCTGAGACAATTGTCCTTGGTTCTCAGCAATATACGCAGAAGGATGGTAAGGGTCGTGCAGAAGTCTTTGCCAATGCCATCAAGCACGACCACAGAAGCAAGAACCCCACCACCCGATGGAGTGACATTATCAAGTTGAAGTAACTATTTTTCTTATGTAAATGGTATCGGAATGGTCGGTACCATGATCATCAGGATTCAGGAAAAAGACACAGTCAATCATATGTATTCAGTTATTCAGTATTCAGTTATTCAGTTTTGAAAAAAAGTTGAGTTTACAGTTACTAATATACTATATATAATATATATTATATATAGTATATTAGTAAACATTCTCACAACGAAAAATAGAAACTGAATACTGAATAACTGAATACTGAATAACCTGTTTGTCGTTTTACCCTTTTCAAAATGTCGTTTTATGGTATCGTTTTTTTTGACATTCAACAAAACTGCCGTACCTTTGCAGTGTCAAAAGATAAGGGATAAAACCAGCGGGTACTAAGAGAAACAATTGTTACTATTAAAAGAAAATTTTGCGCGCACTAATAGTTGCAAATGCACCCCCTAAAGGCCTTAAGGTTGAACCCCGTCTGATGACATTAGAAAAATATTTACAGATTTATTAACCACAGAAGGCGGAACGGTCTAACCGCTAACCGCTAACCGCTAACAACAAAATGTACTATGGCAATTAAAGTAATCGCACAGCGCCGAGTGCTTAAAATCGGCAAGAACCCTGGAGTAAAGAAGTTCGTAATGCGTCCTGAACTGTACACGCCCATTCAGGAGAAGAAGGTATTCAAGGAGGCCTCTGTAAGAAGCGGCATCAGCGTAGGCGCCATGAAGGCGGCTTGGGATGCAGCAGGCGAAGTTATCAAGGCTTGGGCCACAGAGGGTCACAGCGTACCACTGCCCGGTCTGGGTACCATGCGCTTCAGCGTCCGCTCTAAGGCGGTAGAGAACCTGGAGGACGTGAAGACCAAGCTCATCAACAGTCGCCGCATTGTGTTCACCCCCAGCACGGATGTAAAGGATGAACTGGCTGACACCAGCATCCAGATCACCTGTCTGGACGAGGACGGCACCATCCTGAAGCGTGTAACCTCCGACGATGGCGGAGAGGTAGAGGATCCCGAGCAGCCTGCACCTGACAACTCCGAAGAGGAGGGAGGCCAGAACCAAGGTGGCAACACTGGCGGGAACGACAACACAGTCGGTAACACAGGCGGTAACACCGGAGATGGTGGCGGACAGAACTGATTTTTTAAGCTGGGCTCAATGCCCGGCTTAAAAATGGATTAGAGATTAGGGATTAGAGTAGAGAGTTTAAAGTAGAACAATCCTCTTGCTCCTTGCTCCTCGCTCCTTGCCCCTAAACAATTCAATAACCTATAACCAATAACCAATAACCATTTAAGAATATGAAAAAGGAAACATGGAAATTCGTCATTCAGACGATACTGGCCATCCTGACGGCCATTGCAACCACATTTGGTGTGACATCCTGCATGGGTCACTAAGCTAATAAGCCAAAAAGAAAGCCTCTGAGCGCAATGCTCAGGGGCTTTTTCTCTCCCCCACTCCCCCTAAGGGGGACGGGGGCTTTACCATTCCTGGTCCCAGACGCTGTGGGACTCTTTGGTCCAGACGCCGGACTCTTCGGTTATCACACCGCTTTGGATGCCTACGCTCTGGCTGTCATGGTCACTGGGGTCACTGGTGCAGATGAGACGGAGTATCTTCGCTAACCCTGATAGCAAAGTTACGAAAATTCCTTGAAAATAATACCGATGCGGCAGAAGAAAAAGGGGAGAAATCTAACCTTTTTCAGCCCATTTAGGCGTCTTTCCCCCTGTAAACGACTTAATCAAAGGCCCCAAAAAGCCAATGAATACCAGCAAACGAAGAAGAAAGAGAAAAGAAAGAAGTTCAAAGAAAAGGAATGTTTTTGGATTTTTCTTATCTTTGCCACGCTAAAAAGGAAAAAACAATAATTATACAGATATATAATGAACCCAAACACACAGAAAATGCGATTCCTGAGACTATTACTGCTGTTGCTGCTGCCACTGAATATGTGGGCACAGTCCATAGATGAGTCTGAAGCCCGTCAGCGGGCACAAGCCTTCCTGCAAGAACGTAACGGCGGAAAGCCGAAAGCTATACGAACGGCCGTCAGGGGGCGCAGAGCTAAGGGACAAAAGGCTACGACGGGCTGCGACTACTATATCTTCAACACGGAAGAGAACGGCGGCTTCGTCATAGTCAGTGGTGACGACCGTACCATCCCCATCCTGGGATACGCTGACAACGGAAACGTTCAGGAGGGCTCGATGCCCGAAGGACTGAAGGTACTGCTGGAGGACTATTCTGAGCAGATAGAAGGACTGGAGGACAATGACACCCCCGTACAACATGTACGCAGGAAGGCACAGGCACGTAAGGAGATAGCCCCGCTAATAGCAACGAAATGGAGTCAGAGTGCACCTTATAATAATAAATGTCCGCTTATAAATGATGAAAAGACGGTGACAGGCTGTGTGGCTACGGCTATGGCACAGGTGATGTACTATTATAAGTATCCAGAGGGTGAATGCACCACAATCCCTGGTTATACCACACGAACTGCGAAACTGGAACGTCCTGAACTCCCCAGAACCTCTTTCAACTGGGGAGCCATGACCGCCACCTACTCGTCAACAGACACAGGTGAAGCGGCCGATGCCGTAGCCGAACTGATGCAATACTGCGGTTGGGCTTTGCAGATGAATTATGGTGTAGGGCTCTCTTCGGCCTACTTAGTCTCAGTGCCCGATGCGTTGAAAACGTATTTCTCTTATGATGACGGTATATACCATGCCAACCGCAACTGCTACACCTATCCTGAATGGGTGGAGTTGATATACTCGGAGTTGGCGCAAAGACGCCCAGTGATGATGGGCGGACAGAGCACAACCGGGGGACATGCATTTGTATGCGACGGATATGATGCCGATGACTATTTCCACATCAATTGGGGATGGAACGGAGGAGGTGACGGCTACTTCCGCCTGGCAGTGCTTGACCCATACCCTCAAGGAAGTAATGGTAGATCTACGCTGGACGGCTTCAGCTTCGGACAAGAGGCTGTCTTAGGCATTCAAAGGCAGACACCAGGTACGAAGGGCTATTGCCTTTCATTGGAAGATTTCTACCTGAATGATTATCCATCAAGCAGCAGTCATACGTTTACCCGCGCCTCTGCCAGCGATAAATTCACAGTTAATCTGAACTATACTTTGTGTAGCTATAAACCTGGTACTAACAATTATGATATTGCCTTCGTGTTGTTGGACGATTGTTATCAACCAAAATACACGATGTCTCAAATCTGGGATCAATCCATGATATTCAATAAAAATTATTATGGCCCCATATCGATTGATCTTCCTTCCATTGTCAACGGCACCTATTATATAAAAATGATGAGCCGACCTCACTCGGATGATGACAGCGGTGCTTGGATGAAATGCTATAATGGCGAACAACACATGATAACAGCCGTTGTCAGTGGAAATGAACTGACCATCAGCGTTCCCCTGCCAAAGAACACAAAACCCGTGAGTGCCGCTATCACTGTCGAAGGCAACAAAACGGTGGGCTATGAACAGGACGTCATTGCCTCCATTACTGGCGGAACTGGCGATTATCATGGCAGATTACTACTTTATGTAAATGATAAACCGATGATGGGAAAGGATGTTGAGATTCCTGCGGGAGAAACCGTAGATGTACACTTCTCGTATATCCCGGACACTGCAGGCGATAATACGATAAAGATTAAAAACGATAAATCAGATGACGACTCCTATGTGATTGGCGAGGGAACAGTTGCCATTCTTGACAGCGATGCCTCAAACACACAGGAGCTGACTATTGAGCCAACTATCACTAACCTGTACGACGGAAAGCTCTACGGCAATGCTTTGCGCGCGACGGCAAGGGTGAAGAATCCTTCCACAACGAACAGCTTTGCTAATTATGTGTACTGCTCGCTGAGAAGGTATGACAATGCCACAGATGCGGAAGACAACTACAACGATGACTATGCGAATATAAAGAATGTATTCACTGTTGTCCCCAAGAGCGAGAGTGCAGAGAACCTGAGTTATGTTGACATCAACTTCGAATTTGATGATCTGGATCCCAGCAAGTTCTACCGTTTGCGCCTGGGCTATGATAAAGGTGACGGATACGCTAGCGTTATAGTTTCAGGTGAAGACGGAAAGGCAATAGGAATGGGCTTGGGCTATAAGCTATACGCCTCAGACGGCAGTGTGGGTCTCTATCCTCTGACAGAATCCACCCTAAATGCCGGATCTTCTGCCTGCATGGATCTGCGTGGCATAAGCAGCTTCGAGGATTTGACCCTCTCTGCGAGCACCAATCCCAACTGCATCTACCTGCTGACACCCGGCGTAGAGACCCCGTCTGCACTAAGCAGTTGCAATGTGGTCAGCGGTACATTTACAGATGACCTCACGACCGCTACGCTGACCCTGCAGGACGGTTATGACTTCTTCACTCCTGTGCCCTTCACAGCCACCAACGTCAGCTACACACGCACCTTTACTCTTGCCGCTAATGGCGAAAGCGGATGGAACACCATCCTGCTGCCCTTCAGTGTAAGCAGCATCAGTTGTGAGGTAATTGGTACGGTTGACTGGTTCCACAGATACAGCGACACGGGTAAGAACTTCTGGGTGCGTGCCTTCACGCAAGACGCCCCGGGCTACGTGGAATTTGACTACACCGATGAGATGGCAGCCAACACACCGTACATCATAGCCGTTCCTGACAACCGTTGGGGAAGTGCCTGGCAGATGACCGGACGCACTGTGACCTTCAGCGGCACCGACGCCCGCATAGAACCAACCAACGTAAAATCATTTGGCGGCAACAACTTCAAGTTCAGCGGATGCACAAGCAGCAAATCACTCCAGGATGTGTACCTTCTGAACAACGATGGCAGCAGCTTCGTGCTTGCTAACACGGCAACAGAAGTCCCTGCCTTCCGTGCCTGGTTCTCTCCTGTAGAGCTATCCTCACTGACCCTGCCGACTCTGATGATTGGCAGTCCTGAAACAACGGGTATTGAGCTCACCCCTGCCCCATCACAGATTAAGGAGAAGAATGCCGACAAGTGGTTTGACCTGAGCGGCAGAAGACTGAACGGCGCCCCCATAAAGTCCGGCTTATACATCAATAATGGTAAAACAATTGTAATACAATAAACAATGAAGAACTTATATTACAAACCAGAAATGACAGTGGTTGCCTTGAATCAGAGGCAAGCACTGCTCAACCCAACTTCACAAACTTCAGGAGGCCCCAGCTCCGACTTCATGTCAGACCCCACCATCAGAACCGAAGCCCCCGCAAAGGAAAACAAAGGTGTCTGGGACGAGGAATGGTAAAAGAAACCCCTCCCCAGCCATATAAACTTTAGACTTTTCCCTTATTGATAATGTAAATTCCCGCTGTGGTGAGACAGGCCGCCACGGCATAATTCCACACAAAGGATTCATGCAGGCACAGGCAAGAGGTGACGGCACCCACAACGGGTATCAGGGAATTCCAGATGGCTATCTTGCCCACGGGATTACACGTCAGCAGCTTGTTGTAGAGCGTAAAGCCTATGGTGGAGATACCTATGAGCATGAGCAGGTAAAAGAGTCCTAAGGCGGTGACATGAGGCAGGGTTCCGCCCATCAGCAGACCAGGTATAATCAGCAGGGCTCCGCCTATGCCAAGGCTGTAGCCCGTACCTACAAACACATCCACACGCTGCCCCACTCCTCTGGTCATGAGTCCTGCACTGGCACCACACAGGGCATTGAGGATTATCATGCCGTCGCCAAGCAAGGTAAAGGAGCCACTCTCAGCACCCCCAAGATTCAATGCCAGGATACCAGCAAAGCCAACGGCACAACCCAGAAGCTTTCTAAACGTCAGCTTGTCGGACTTAAAGAAAAGACAGGCAAGAAGCACCAAGACAAAGACACTCAGGGAATTCAGAATAGCAGCTCTGCTGCCCTGACTATGAGACAGTCCGATGTAGAAACACGCATAGTGTAGCGTTGTATTCAACAGCGTGAAAATCAAAAGAAAAAGTCCGCTCCGTAAAACCTTTGTTTTAACTGCATCCTTGAGACCAAAAGGACGATGCGTCAGTCGAGCTACGGACAGGATAATAAGTCCGGAAATAAAGAAACGAATGCCTGCAAAGAGCATCTTACTGCCCGTCATCTCTGTGGTAATCTGGAACTCGGCAAACCCCAGTTTGATGAACGGATAGGCCCACCCCCACAGGAATGCAGCAGTAAACGCAAAAAGGGCAGCCCATAAGGGGCGTTGGAAAATACTGTTATTTGTCATACGAAATGTGGGCGCAAAGTTACGGCTTTTTGGTGTAATAACTATACCACAAACGAAATTATTGCACCCGAAAATGCATGATTATCAGTTTTTATTTGTAGCTTTGCCACGTCATTCGGAAGTAACGACACCTATTTAAAGACAATTAACCATTTAAAATAATGAAAAGGAACCTTATCATAACAACCCTTATACTCTTTTCTACCCTACCCGTTCCTGCACAGGAGATGGTCATGAAAGTCCAGAAGACGGACGGAACAGTCGCCAAGACACGCGTGGCTGACCTGAAGCAGATAAACTTTCTGGGCCTGGACGAAGACGGACAGACACCACAACCCTCCACAATGATTACAAGGCTGGTGAACGGTGCTGCCTTACGTACCGATATGCAAGAGGTGGGAGACATCACCTTTGCAGATACAACATACAACCTGAACAGTACCGGTTACCGCATCCTGGAAGCCAATGAGCTGTGCTGGCCCGAAGACCGCCTGCTGCCGTGCTTCCTTACCCCTGCCCCCACACTGAGGTCATTGGACATGAGCGCCGCAGGACTGAGCGATGCGGAACGCGTGATGTTCTGCACACTGCAGGGTATCATAAACCGTACCCGTCCACGCATCATACTATACAACCATAACGAGGAGGCCCAGACCCTATGGCCTACGGCACACAACCTGAAGACAACCCCTATCTCAACCAGTTCGCCCTATACGCTGGTAAAGGCGTTCAAGGAGGAAGTCAAGGGCCTGGTACTTTACAGCAACGAGAGGAGTGAACATTATGCCAATCTGGCCATTACCATAGCCGGACTGGACCGCCTGCTGCCCGTAACGGCAGAGGTCAAGGCAAAACTGGAGAAGAACGGCTTGGAGTTCCCCGTAGTGGAAGACCTGACCGGACTGACATATAACAATGCACAGAATATATATAACTACCTGTACAACAACTACTGGAGCCGTTGCAACCACCGTCTGCTGATCAGCGAGCGGCCCAAGATTCCGTACGTTCACGACATAGGCGCTGCCTGCGGCTCGGCCTGCGTATGGCTGGACCCAAGAAATGCAGGAGAAAAGGCTGTCCTGGACAAGTTCCTCAAGGAGATGACACCCGGCAGGGACTTCGTTATGGGATGGTATCCCGAGGAGCGCTCGGGCGTAGGCGAGGCAACAAAATACGGACTATCGAGCGTCCCCGGCGACTTCTTCGAGAACACTACTGTCTATACGGCTGTCAACAAGCCCGTGAAGATCTACCCCGTTCCCAAGCGCCCTAAACTGGAGAACAAGGTCTATGCTACCGTCTATATCAGCGACGGCGACAATATCCAATACTGCCAGCATGCCATGGCAAAAATCTTTGAGCAGAGCGGCAGAGGCAAGATGCCCATGAACTGGACCATCAGCCCGTCCCTGGCTGACATTGCGCCCATGATGCTGAACTACTACTACCGCAAGGCATCAACCAACGACTGCTTCGTCAGCGGACCCTCAGGCATGGGCTATTCCATGCCATTCAACGGGTTAGGCGAAGGCAGCGGTACATACTACTTATCATCAGGCCCATTATTTACGCCTTACACCAAACTGACACAGCGCTACATAGAGAAGGCAGGACTGCGTGTTATCACTATCTGGGACAATATCAGTACAGCCCAGCGCAAAGCCTTTGCCGAGAACTGTCCCTACCTGTACGGACTGACCATCAACGATTATGAGAGACAGAGCGGCAGACTGCAATATGCAGTAGTGTCTGGCTGGCTGCCCATCGCACCACAGTACCCCTGCTATCGTGGCGACATAGACGGAATAACGGACTTCTTCAACCGCGACATCAAGAACTTCAAAGGCACTGCCCCCATGTTCGTAACAGGACAGGCTGATGTCTGGAACCTGAAGCCTGACCAACTCATAGCACTGAAGGACAGATTAGACGCACTCTCGCCAGGCAATGTCAATATTGTCCGTGCCGACCACTGGTTCAGCTACTACAATGAAGCCAAACATTTGCCCTTCAACATCACTATCTTGCAAGATATGGAAATCACGTCCTCTCCTGTCAAGACAAATGTGAAGTACGCTGCCAACGGAACACCATCGGACGGTTTCATGTGGGTATCACAAAGCGCTAATGAGTCGGCATGGATACAGATGGACTTCAAGGAGACCTTCCAGATTAGCCGTTACGTGGTCCGCCATGCCGAGGCTGGTGGTCTGGAGCCTGAACTGAATACACGCAACTACACAGTAGAGACAAGCCTGGACGGCGAGACATGGAACACGGTAGGCAAGCATGTGGCAAACACCGACCCAGTAAACGACATCAAAATCACACCAGTTGAAGCACGCTATGTACGAGTAAACGTCACCAACGGTGGTAACGACGGCATTGTAAGAATAGGCGACATAGAGGTCTATGGCGCGCATTAAATACTCCTCAAACACTAAACTAAAAGCTGCAAGAAGGGGACTCAACATCTGTTGGGTCTCTTTTTTTGATAACGGTAGCAAATAATTCGCTCTTAATTCTTCTATGTTCGCTTTTTTTTGTAATTTTGCACCCGCAATTGGTTCTCCTATGCCTTAAATCACAAGAAACAAGGAGCTAAGACGGGAACGCAGTGAGATTCTGCGACATTACCCGATGCTGTAAGTCCTTTCTGAAAAAGACGGTCAACAGTGTCACTGGAGCCAACCGGAAACCCTGACAGGGCACAAGGTCGAAACATAAAAACTCTGGGAAGACCGCACCGCCACAAGGATAAAGTCAGAAGACCTGCCTCTTGCAAGAAAAACGCCTGCCTGCGGGATTACGGGCACTGCGCTAATCAAACTCAGCCCATACATGGGATGTGAAACCTACAAAGGTCACAGAACACACCTGAACTAAACTCCGTGAGACATCATGAGTGAGTGTAGATTCAGTGTAGTGTATAAATATGTATTAAAAATTAACAGATATGTTTAAAATCTTTACTGGTAATAACCTAGTTGAGGCCTATCATCGCCGAAAGAAAGAATTACGGAACGAATGCCTCATCTGCAAAGCTGCCAAACTGCTTCTGGCAATCATCATCGGAATTGTTATATGGACACTCCCCACAGATGCATTTGGTATAGAGGGGCTGACAATCATCGAGCAGCGTGTCATTGCCCTGTTCTGCTTTGCCACCATGATGTGGATTACAGAGGCTATCCCCTCCTGGACAACCTCAGTAGCTATCATCGTTATCCTGCTCTTTACCTGCTCGGACAGCGCCCTATGCCTACTCATAGACAAACCCGTAGAGGAACTGGGTACAGTCATCTCACACAAAGCTATCATGGCATGCTTTGCCAACCCCATCATCATGCTGTTCATTGGCGGATTCATCCTGGCCATTGCAGCTACCAAGAGCGGACTGGACGTGAAGCTGGCCAAGGTACTGCTGAAGCCCTTCGGCACCAAGTCTGAGAATGTATTGCTGGGCTTCCTGTTGGTAACAGGTCTGTTCTCTATGTTCCTCAGCAATACAGCCACAGCCGCTATGATGCTTACCTTCCTGGCTCCCGTACTGAAGTCACTGCCTGCCAACGGCAAGGGTAAGATAGCCCTGGCACTGGCCATCCCCATAGGAGCAAATATAGGAGGTATTGGTACCCCAATCGGTACACCTCCCAACTCTATTGCCCTCTCCTATCTGGGTGACCCCAACGGTCTGAACATTCAGATAGGCTTTGGAGAGTGGATGATGGTTATGTGCCCCTACGTTATTATACTGCTGCTCATCTCATGGTTTATCCTAAAGACCTTGTTCCCTTTCACACAGAAGAGAATTGAACTGCAGATTGAGGGTGAGACAAAGAGCGACTGGCGCTCTGTGGTAGTGTACGTAACCTTTGCCATCACCGTTCTGTTGTGGATGTTCGACAAGAAGACCGGCATCAACTCTAACGTTGTAGCCATGCTGCCCGTAGGCGTCTTCTGTACCTGTGGCATTATCACACGCCGTGACCTGGAGGAAATCAACTGGTCCGTACTGTGGATGGTTGCCGGTGGTTTTGCATTGGGTCTGGCCCTTCAGGATTCACACCTGGCAGAGCACCTGATCTCTACAATCCCCTTCGGTTCATGGTCACCCCTGCTGATGATCTTAGGCAGCGGTCTGCTGTGCTATGCTATGGCCAACTTCATCAGCCACACTGCCACAGCCAACCTGCTCTTCCCCATTCTGGCACTGGCAGGTATGTCAACCGTCTCAACCCTGGAGCCTTACGGAGGCGTAAGCACACTGCTGATAGGTGTAGCCCTCAGCTCATCATTGGCAATGATCCTGCCTATATCAACCCCTCCCAATGCATTGGCACACGCCACTGGCCTTATAGACCAGAAGCAGATGATGCGCGTGGGTATCATCATGGGTATCATAGGACTGGCTACAGGATATGTCCTGTTGTTCTTCATAGGCAAATACAGCATTTTATGCTAACCAAACAATAATTAGATACTTATTACTATCTGCATATTTTATTAACATTTGAAAAGCCTCAGCTGCGAAGCCGGGGCTTTTTTCTATATCTGAAAAAAGGGCATGCACTTGACCTAAGACAAGAAAAAGGCACCCAAACGGCTAAAGAAGGGATATCTTGTAAGTAAATATTACAAAATAGACGTACCTTTGCAGCGGATAACAAAAGGTACACCGTACCACAAGAGTAAAAAGATTGTTTTTAATTTAAGAAGAAAGGAGTTAATTATGAAAGAAATTCTGAACATCGCACTTGTTGCTCACGACTCCAGAAAGAACGAGCTGATAGAATGGGTAGGCTATAACGCCGAACTGCTATCTAAGCACCACCTTTATGCAACTGGTACCACTGGTAAGTTAATTGGAGAGATTGCTTGCGGAACAGAGGATGAGCCCGAATACCCCTTTACAGGTAAGGTAACACGCCTGCTGAGCGGTCCATTAGGTGGTGACCAGCAGATTGGCGCCATGATAGCCGAAGGCAAGATAGACATGCTAATATTCTTCTGCGATAACCTGGCTATGCAAGGACACCAGAACGACGTATCTGCGCTAAGCCGACTGGCATCGCTCTACAACATAGCATTTGCCACCAATCGTACAACAGCCGACTTGCTGCTTACCTCTACCCTGCTGGGCGATGAGTCGTACTCGCGCATCGTGCCAGAGTGCATACAGCAATATGCAAACAGAAAGCTGTAAGGACAAAAAAAAAGGAGTTGCTACTTTTTCAAGTAACAACTCTTTTTTTTATTCCTTAGTTCTGAAACCAGAGAGAAAAAGAAAAGGAGTCGCCACTCTTTTGAGTAACAACTCCTCTTTATTCCTTAGTTCACGTATTTTTCGAAGAGCGGCAAACGAGACTCGAATGCTTAGAGAACCTTGAGCTCTTTTGCCTGCAGATTTAACAATCTGCGAGCGGCAAACGAGACTCGAACTCGCGACCCCAACCTTGGCAAGGTTGTGCTCTACCAACTGAGCTATTGCCGCATGTCTAATACATTTCCGGCATTATGAGTGAAGAGGAGGAGACTCGAACTCCCACGCCTCGCGGCACTACCACCTCAAAGTAGCGCGTCTACCATTCCGCCACCTCTCCGAGAGGATATCTAAGAACTTGTGCCCA
>Ga0265298_10007219_pt1 | contig 13538 bp, 11 predicted proteins | sample AusTroGonzalo_MG_3_FD_193486 | JGI IMG/M metagenome (GOLD analysis project Ga0265298, IMG submission 193486) | Bovine rumen microbial communities from tropical cattle in Woodstock, Queensland, Australia - Gonzalo_01 | ecosystem: Host-associated > Mammals > Digestive system > Stomach > Rumen ...
CCACCTGGCGCAGGCCGGTGCCGGTCATCTCGAAGACAGCGAGTTCGGCGGTGCTGCCGAAGCGGTTCTTGATGCTGCGCAGGATGCGGTACGAGCCGCGGTTCTCGCCCTCGAACTGCAGTACGGCATCCACGATGTGCTCCAGAATCTTGGGACCGGCGATGTAGCCGTCCTTGGTGATGTGGCCGATGAGTATGACGGGGATGCCGCTTTCCTTGGCGAAACGCAGGAGCCTTGCGGCTACTTCCTTTATCTGGCTGACGGAACCCGGCGTGGACTCGACGGCGTCGGTGTACATCGTCTGGACGGAATCGACGATCATGAGGTCCGGAGCCACGGTGGCAGCCTGCTCAAGGATGTCCTCGATGCGGGTTTCGCAGTAGATGAGGCAGCCGTCGGGGGTGCCGTCGGGAGAGAGGCGGGCAGCACGCATGCCGACCTGCTTCTCGCTCTCCTCGCCTGTGACATACAGGGTCTTGAGCTCCGGACAGCCGAGGGGAATCTGGAGGCTGAGGGTCGATTTGCCTATGCCTGGCTCGCCGCCGATGAGGATGAGGGAACCGGGTACGATGCCGCCGCCCAGCAGGCGGTCGAGCTCGCCGATGCCGAGCTGGATGCGGGCCTCGCTGGAGCGGTCTATGTCTTTGAGCCTGCGGGGCTTGCGCTCGCTCTTTTCCTTTCTGGCGGCGGTGCTGCCGCGGGCGGGCTCTGCGGGAGCTTCCACGAAGGTGTTCCACTCGCCGCAGGCAGGGCAGCGTCCGAGCCACTTGGGGCTCTCGTTGCCGCAGCTGCTGCAGAACCAGACGGTTTTACTTTTGCCTGCCATCCTGCTTGAAGTAATAAGGGTCCTGGGCGAGGAACTTGACGCCGTTGCTTTCGTGTCCAAGGATGCGTACGGCGCCGATGGGCTCGCGCCCGTAAACCTCAAGAGTCTCTATCTTGACCTTCTTGGATGAATGGACGATGACACGGTCGCCGGCATAAAGTGCCACGTGGGTGACGCGGAAGGGGTCTTTGCTGCCGAAGAAGAGAAGGTCGCCGGGCTGCCATTCTTCAGCGAGGACGTTCTTTCCGCACTTTATCTGCTGGCTGGCGTTGCGGGGCAGGACGAGGCCGTTCATGTAGTAGCAGAACTTGACGAGTCCGCTGCAGTCGAAGTGTTTGATGGAGTTGCCTCCCCACATGTACGGCGTGCCGGCGAAACTGCGGGCGAGCTTGAGGATATCGGCGGCGTTGGGCCTGAGGGCCGCGGTGCGCTTGCCGAAGTCGGAGATGTCTTTGGTGGGCACCCAGCCTTCGCGGCCGTCGGGGAGAAGGACCTTGGTCCAGCATCCGCAGGAGCAGGTTTCGCCGGTCTGGCGCACCAGGTCGCCCATGGTGAAGTCACAGATGGGGTCGCTGTCCTTGCCGGGCTTCTCCCTGATGCGGGAGTACTCGGCGGTGCATATCCATTTGGGAGCGGCGAGCCATGCGTCTTTCTCGCTGTCGGTGAGTTCGTGGATGGCCAGGTCTGTGACCCAGCCGGTATAGTCCTCGGCGCGGACCTTGACCCAGTAGCGGTCGGTCTCGCCGAGCGTCTCCACGAGGGCGCCCATAAGCATCTGGTTTTCAAGAGGGGCCTCGTAATCCGGGCTCTGCCTCATAAAAGCGGACGACAGGGTGACCACCGCCCAGCTGAGTAAAGTAACAAGCGTCATAGTGGGACAAAAATAACAAAAAAAACATTACCTTTGGACATATGAAAAAGATAATCATCTCTCTGCTCGCATTAGCGCTGAGCTCATTTACCTTCACCTATGCGCAGGGCATACGGGTGGGAGACCGTTTTTTTGACGGGGGTGTAGTCTATACCGTAAAGGAAGTCCGTATGGGCACCATCGTCTATATGACGGATGCACTCGGGGATGAGGAACTGACTCTGGAACAATGGGGCTCGACGCCGGATGTGTTCAGGCTGCGGCCCAGCCGCAATGCCGAAGAGCCCAAGTACGGCGCTGAGTTCGGCTGCCGTGTCAACTTTGTCAGCCGTCCGGACAACAGCTACCTGGAGGTCATAGGGGACAACGATATGGTTCTCAAGGTGCTGCCGCTCGTAAAGCCTGTGGACGCATTGGATGATGGCAGTTTCTGGCACGGTGATGCGCTGCTCTATACAGCCCATACTTTCGAGGAGGTCAGCGTGCTTATGAAAGCTATGGCTGAAGGTGAGGAGCACGAGTTTGTGCTTACCCCGGTAACTGAAGGGGGCGACCTGTACTGCGTTTCGGACGGGCCGGATGACGGGGTGAACCAGTTCGGGGCTGCCGGCTATGCCCGGCGCGTCATGCAGGGAAGCCTCGATGTGCTGTGTTTTTACGGTAAAAAGGATAATCTGCTGATGGATGCGTTGGAGGCAACGAAAGTGTCGGACGCCCAGCAACTTAATGTCAGAAAGTGGATTGAGATGATAATGGGCGATTACTGCACCGAAAGCGGCTCCCAGGTCAAGATATGGAGCGATCAGGGGTCATATAAGGGAAAGGATATGCATTTTTCGCCGGTCACCTTCAACGGTATGGTTACGGGCGTTCTCGATTTCGGCAGCGGGGGGCCGTTCTTTGTGGGTAAGGTGGAAGCTGTGCCCACTCCGAAAGGCCTTCTTATGACCGAAGTCAAGATGAACGAGGGGGAACCCTGGTATGAGAAGACCGTCTCCAGTTATGAGCTCGAGTGGACAGGAAGGGAAAGCCGTTTCGACTTTGCAAGCCGCTCCCTGCTTAACAGCGGCCTTCGACGCCTGGACAAGCCCACGCTGCGCGTGATGCGCAACGCCATCCTGGCCGCCCACGGCTACGTATTCAAGTCAAAGGACCTGAAGGCCTATTTCGAGGATCAACTGTGGTACACTCCTGCGCAGAGCAACGCCTCAGTCAAACTGTCCCTGCTGGAGCAGCTCAACGTTGCTTTGATACAGGCTGCCGAGAGGGGAAAATAAGGCGGGCGACTGACAGAAAAAGGGACTTGCTCCCGGCAGACTGAGGCTGACCAAAAAGATTCTTCACTTCGTTCAGAATGACAGCCCCGTGTCATTCTGAGGCAGGTTTACCTGCCGAAGAATCTACTTTTTGGTCAGCCCCATCCCTCCCACTGCGCTTTCGCTTGTGGGTCCCTCCCCCTCACGCGGCCGGGGGCGGCCACGGTCTGCCGGGAGCAAGTCCCTTTTTCTGTCAGTCACCCGCCTGTGCAGATGCTTTTGGGTATGTCGAAATAAAAAACTTTTGTATCTTTATCGCTGCATTATTCAACACGATATTATCCTTTGCACGCCGCTATGAAAAAGCAAATTCATAAACAGACATGCCAGGAAACAACGCCGATGAATCGCCATCGCGCAATCTTCCTGGCAGATCATAGGGATGAGGAGCATCACGAGTATAGCAAATTAACCCTGTGCTTCTCGGATAAGGGCCCCTACCTGCTGGAGGACGTCTTTACCCCGGGCTGGTCTGCCGGCAACTACGGCGGAGGTACAGTCCGTACCGACCTGCCCAAAGGTTTCTACAAGGGCCAGACACCGGAGACCTTTGCAGAGCGTTTCGGCGAACGCTTCCGGGATCAGATCCGTCAGAATGCCGAACTTGCCGCCTTCCTCGACGAAGCCAACGGCCGGCAGGAGGATTGAGGCTCCCCTTTTTTGTGTCATGATTGTCTGTTTGCTTAACGTAAAAGATTTTCATTCTCAAGTGGTTGATTCTTAATGACAAGCCCATAGTCATGGCGCAACTGCTCAACACCTTCTCCGTAAGTGGCGGCTGGCAGTTCGAACTGGGCGGCCCCGGGAAATTGTCATCAACCCGGAGTATTGGAATAATGGAGACTATTAATTACTTTTGCTTGTTGAAGTATTTTGTCTTATGAAAAAGTTATTTATCCTCGCGCTCGCGACGCTTTGCGCTTTCGTGGGCTGCAACAAGGAAAACAGTTCCGATGGCCACTCCAAGGGAGGCGTGGTGCGCTTTTCCACCCACCTCAACGACTACGCCGTAAAGTCGTCTCTGGCAGAGAACGAGCAGATTGGCGTCTTTGCCGGCGCTCCCATCTCCCGCCTCAACGTGCTGGGTACGGTAAACTCCTCCAGGGGCGTAGACTTCGCCTCCGGCAGCGAGATTCTCTGGCAGGCCGGACAGACCGGAGCCACCACCTTCGCTGCGTATCATCCCTATAATGCCAACTGCGACGCAGAGCCCGCCGACCCGTTCAAATTCACCTTCAGCGTTCCCTCAGACCAGAGTTCCGCCGCCAATTACGCCGCGGCAGACCTCCTGACGGCCCTGGCGGCGAATGTGGCCGTTCCCGCAGACCCTGCCACTGCAGATCCCATTACCCTTACCTTCGGCCATCAGGGCGTCAAGTTTGTTGTTAATATTACCAAAAACAACTCTTCCGAAGTTGAGGCTGTGGAGATCCTGGACACCAATCTTTCCGGTACCGTAGACCTTGAAACTCAGACCGTTGGGTCGCTTACCACTCCCGGCACGATTCTCGCTTTCCGCCCGGATCCTTCGTCAGATGCCTTCGAGGCCATCATCCTCCCTGCAGAGGATATCGCCCCCAAGATCAGGATAACGGTTACCGGCGGTACCACTTATACTTATTCCTTGAACGCCCCCATGACCTTCGCCGCCGGCAAGCAGTACACGGCTTCTATCGATATTACCAGCCAGCAGATTTCCTCAAACCAGGCATCTTTTGTTGTGGGTGACATTACAGACTGGGAAGTGGTCTCCGATCCCCTTTCCTACGAGTCCGATTCCCTTTCCGACGACTCCGATTCTGAGGAAGACAGCCCGGAGTCCCCTCAAGGGAGGGTCCCTGACATGGAACACGGCTGGGATCTGGATTTTTAACCAATTAAAAAGTCTGCAACATGAAACGCATCATAACGATTATGGTAATGGCGGCCTGCGCGGCCGTTCTGGTGAACAGTTGCCAGGTATCAATTCCCGAGGTGAAGGAGGGCGTCCAGATGACGATCCAGGCGTCCGTAATCGCTCCGGCGAGCACCAAGACGATGTATGAATACACGGATGACAGAAGGATGGAAGGGTTCTGGAACTCGGAGGAAGCCATCACAGTGGTCTCTTTCGGCCGGAGCGGCATCACGGCTGTGGACACGTTCACTTCTGTCGGGGAGGAAGGCCGCAAGCAAGCAGAATTCTCCGGAACCTGGACCGGAAACGAAGGGGACAAGATAATCTGCCTGTATCCTTCTGTGGACTCGTACGCAGGCAATTCGATCTTCGATGGCGTGAGGGTGGGCTCTCCGACCATTTACATGAGAAACCTTTCGACTGCTTCGGGTGCCCTGCAGCACGATGATCCTGGGTCTGTTTCCGACGTCGATCTGATGCTGGGCGAGGTGACGGTCGATGAGAACGGCACCTGGGTGCATATGGCGCACCAGTTCGCCGTGTTCCGCATCGAGGTAACCCTCAGGAACTTTCCGTACGAAGCGCCTGCCGGCTCGCCTTTCGACCAGGCCAGGATCAATACCATCCGCATCAAGTGCGTGGATCCCGACTATGAAGAAGAGGAAGAGTGGGGCGTAAATGGAGATCCGGTCTTCGTCCGGTTCTCCGGTTTGGACGTGACCACCGAAAGCTACACTGGGGAGCCCTTCACGATAGAGAGAGGGCCGCAGGACTATTATCTGCTTGATAGCGGCAATAACAGCGATCTCTGCTTGATAGACGAAGATGTGGTCGAAAAGACCTTTTTTGTGCCCGTCCGCTTCGACAAGGACCTTGAGGCGGGGTATGAGCTGTGCTTCCAGTTCGGCGGCAACTATTACGACGACGAGGAGGAACGCCGGAATTCTGTCACCGTGTTCCCCGGCTGCGACATGCGGAAGACAATTACGTCCAAGCTCTCTCTCGAAAAAGGCAAGATTTACGGCTTCAAGGTAACCATATAAGCACCCGCCCGCTTGCTATGCTGTTAAAAAATGCTATCTTTGCCCCGGATTAATTCAAAAAGACATGAATCTTAGAGACATCAAGAAAGACATCGACTACGTGCTCAGCGCTTTTATCGAGGATTGCTCCCTTGTGGCAGCTGTGAATGCAAAGGTAACTGAAGAGAAGGCTTCCGCCCTGCTGGACAAGGCCATCGAGCTTTATAACGAACTCCGCGACAAGGCCGCCCACGCAGACGGTCCCGCCCGCGAGTACTATAACGCCCTCCGCAAGGAGGTCCTCGAGAAGACCGACGCCCTCTACGAGGAACTCAGCGCCGCCGTCAAGAAGGCTTGAGGACGACAGTCAGATTAGCGGCGGTCCTGCTCCTGTGCCTTTCCGGCACCCTGGTCCAGGCCCGCGTGAATACATCGACGCAGAAGCTCATTACCGGTTATGCCGGCAGGGAGCCTCTGCGTTCGGGTATTGTAGGCATACTCGCCCTCCGGGAGAACGGCGATACGCTTGCAAGCCTCAACCGTCAGGTCAAACTTGTCCCGGCCTCCAACGTCAAACTCATCACAACCGGCCTTGCGCTCACCCGTCTCGGGGCTGAGTGGCGTTTCCGTACGTCGCTCGCCTACAGCGGTGAAATCCGCGACAGCGTCCTCGTCGGCGACCTGTATATCGTCGGGGGAGGGGATCCTACCACAGGCTCCGGCAGCAAATGCGCAGAGCCGGTCGAGGCTACTTTCGGCGCCTTCAAGTCGTTTCTTGAATATGCCGGCGTGCGTCGCATAGAGGGGAGGATCGTTGCAGATCCGCGCCTGTTCAGCCGTCCTTCCCAGAGCCCGATGTGGCAGTACGAGGACCTCGGATTCAATTACGGCGCCGGACCGGAGGGGCTAAATTTCTTCGAGAACTCGCAGAACTTCATCGTCATTCCGTCCACTCCGGGGCTGCCTCCCGTCATCCGTCCCGTTTACCCCGAGACTCCGTGGATGAGTTGGACCATAAGTGCAGTGACGGGGGAGGCGCGGTCGGCAAATACGCTGTATTACATCAACTCCGGCTCAGGCCCCTGGGGGGAATTCTTCGGCAGTTTCCCCACGGACCGCAACAATTATAAGTTCCAGGCCTCCAACCGTTTCGCGCCCTGGACGTATGCGTATTACTTCTATAATTATCTGACCGCCAACGGAATAACGGTAAGCGGCGGGTACGCCGACATCTCGCCCCGGGGGTTCGTGCGCACGGACCTGCTGTATTCCGACATCGGCGTGAAGGCGCAGGACGCCGACAGTCTCACGGTGCTTGGGAGCAAGCTTTCGCCGGCGCTGTCGGCCATCATCACCGACACCAACGTGGAGAGCGACAACTTCTATGCGGAGACGGTTTTCACCGCCCTCGGACTCGAGGTGCGCGGTACGTCTGACCGCAGCGAGGCCGCTGCCGCCGAAGAGACGCTGCTCAAGGGAATGGGGCTTAACCCGCTGAATGCCTGTACTTTGGTGGACGGCAGCGGGCTGTCCCGCAAGAATTATGTCAGCGCAGAATTCTTCGTGCGCTTCCTGAGGAAAATGTTCCGGGGAAAGGCGCGGAAGGCTTATATCGAGTCACTGCCCATGCCAGGGGGCAAGGGGACTTTGCAGTACCGGATGAAGGGCGTTCCGGAAGACGTCCGCAGCCGGATCAGGATGAAGAGCGGTTCGATGAACGGCGTCCGCTGTTTCTCCGGATATATTCTTCCGGCCCCGGGGGAGAAGGACGACCGCACGGTGGTCTTTTCTGTACTTACGAATAATATCCCTGGCAACTCAAGCACCGTTTACGCCATCCTGGACGAGATCATACTCAGTCTGGCGGCAGAGCCGTAGTCTTTCATTCAAGGCCAAAGACTTGCGGTATTGGCGCAGTACTTTGGCATTTTGGCGCAGGTTCACTATTTTTGGCGCGGGTTCTCTAATTTTGGCGCAGGTCCTTTTTTTGGAGGGCTACCTGCGCCGCAAATCACCATTGTACGCTCTACAGTGGCGCAGGTCCTACCACTATTATCAGACTTGCGCCAAAAGAAGCAGACCTGCGCCAAAGGGCGCGAAATCCTTTTTTCATGGTTGATAGGATTCTTTTCAGAAAATACCTAACTTGCGGAGCACAAATCCAAAGGAAAATGAAAAAAACCATCCTTATCCTGCTCTCCGGCCTGTTCTGCCTCAGCGTATTCGCTCAGGAAGAATACATCGGCAGGAACTGCACCAGCATCATGGTCGGGCGCCTTGCATCAACAGACGGCTCCGTCATAACTTCCCACACCTGCGACGGGCGCTACCGCACCTGGGCGTATGTCGAACCCGCAGCCGACCACGGCCCGCAGGAGATGCATCAGGTCCTTCGCGGCACAATGCATACGGCCTTCAGGGGCGACACGACAGGTGTCCGCCTTATAGGCGTAATCCCCGAAGCCACACATACTTACGCATATCTCAACACCGCATATCCCTGCCTCAACGAGAAGCAGCTTGCAATAGGTGAGACCACCTTCGTCGGTCCGGACACCCTGGTCAACAAATCCGGCTGGTTCACGATAGAAGAGCTCGAAAGGGTTGCCCTCCAGCGCTGTTCCTCCGCCCGTGAGGCCATTTACCTTATGGGACGTCTCGCCGAGCAGTACGGCTACGGCGACAGCGGGGAGTGCCTTACCGTTGCCGACAAGAACGAAGTCTGGCAATTCGAAATCGTCGGAGTCGGCAAGGACAGGGTCGGCGCCGCCTGGGCGGCTCAACGCATTCCCGACAATCACGTGGCGGTGTCGGCAAACATCCCCCGCATTGGCCGCATCGACAGAAAGAGCAAGGACTTCATCGCCTCCTCTAACCTGGAGCAGGTGGCAATCGACAACGGCCTCTGGGACGGCAAGGGCGATTTCATTTTCTGGAAATGTTTCAATGCCCCGTATGCCAAGGGACGCAATTTCAGCGATCGTGAGTTCTTCATACTCAGCCACCTGGCACCTTCGCTCGGGCTGACTTACGATATGCCCGAACTGCCGTTTTCCGTCAAGCCGGACAAAAAGGTCAGCGTCCGCGAAGTGATGGCCCTATACCGTGAGACCTACGAGGGGACAGATTTCGATATGACGAAGAACGTCCGCCTGACGCTCCCGCAGTCGAAGGACCATCCGACCGACACCACCATAGTCAGTCCCGTCGCCAACCCTTGGCTGACCGGTACGATGATGCGCACGCTGAATACCATCGCGCCCGGTACCGTGGAATTCCGCCGCACCGTCGCGGTCGCCTGGTGCGCGTATTCGCACGTCACCCAACTCCGAGGCTGGCTGCCGGATGCAGTCGGAGGCGTCTGCTGGCTGTCCGTCGACAATCCCGGCCAGAGCCCCCGGGTGCCGGTGTTCAGCGGAACGACCGTCCTGCCGCGTGCCTATTGGGACTGCGGTCAGAAGCAGTACAAGCCCGATTGCGCCCTGTGGCAATTCCGCCGGGCCAACAAGCTGGCGACCGTCGCATGGCAGAGGACAAAGAAGATGTTCAACGACGAAATCCTGCGGCTGGAGGGAATGGCTGTCGACGGTCTGCCGGGCAAGGACGCCACGGCAGCCGGGCTGAACGCCTACACGGAGTTTATCTACAACGAATCCACCCGCACCTGGGACGATCTGGAGCAGAAGCTTTGGCTGATGTTCGGAATGGGGTTCTGAGACTACTCCCTCTCCATCTCCCGGCGGATGTCCTTTTCGCGGATGGTGGCGCGCTTGTCGAATTCTTTTTTGCCGCGCGCAAGGGCGATGTGCAGTTTGGCATAGCCGCCTTCGGAAATGAACGCCCGCACGGCAACAATGGTGAGGCCCTTGTTCTTCACCGCCTGCTGGAGGTGCCGCAGTTCGCGGCGGGTCAGCAGGAGCTTGCGGTCCCTCGCCGGCTCATGCGAGCCCCACTTGGAGGCCCAGAAGTAGGTGGAGATGTTCATCCCCCGCACGTACAGTTCTCCGCCGGAGAAATAGCACCAGGCGTCCTGCAGCGAGGCTTTTCCGGCCCGCAGCGACTTTATCTCCGTGCCCACCAGCACTATGCCGGCGTCGTACTGCTCGAGGAATTCGTAGTCGAACGACGCCCGCTTGTTGCTGATCTGCACGCGCGGAGTCTTTTTCTTTGATGCCGCACTCATAGGCCGAACGCCGCTTTGACCTGGTCGACCATATCCAGCAACTCCCAGCCGAAGAACTGCACCTCGCGCTGCTCTCCGCATACTTCGACCACTGCCCGGTAGGGCTTGCGGCCGACGTGCCCGTAGGCTGCCGTGGGCCCGAAAATGGGATTCTTCAGGCCGAATCTGCGTACAATCGCTGCAGGGCGCAGGTCGAACAGCTCGCGGACGCGGGCTGCGATGTCGCCGTCGCCGAGCGCCACGTGCGAGCTGCCGTAGGTCTCTACGAACACGCTCACCGGCTCGGCCACGCCGATTGCGTAGGCCAGCTGAACAAGGGCCTCGTCGCACACTCCTGCGGCTACGAGATTCTTGGCGATGTGGCGTGCCGCGTAGGCTGCGCTGCGGTCGACCTTTGAGGAATCCTTGCCGGAGAATGCTCCGCCGCCGTGGGCTCCGCGGCCGCCGTAGGTGTCGACTATGATTTTGCGTCCGGTGAGGCCGGTGTCTCCCGCGGGGCCGCCGATGACGAACTTGCCGGTGGGGTTGACCAAAAGTTTCCAGTCTCCCTTGAACAGGGCTGCTGTGCGCTCCGGCAGGGATGCTATGAGCCTGGGTATGACGATGTTCCGTATGTCGGACTCGATGCGCTCGTGCATGCGTTCATCGGTGTCGAATTCGTCGTGCTGGGTGCTGACGACAATGGTATGGACGCGCACCGGATGATGGTGCGACGAGAATTCCACCGTGAACTGGGCCTTGGCGTCGGGGCGAAGGTAGGGCATCACCGACGGTTCGTTGTGCCTGATGTCTGCAAGTATCTGCAGGAGGCGGTGCGAAAGCGAGAGGGCGAGGGGCATATACTCCTCGGTGTCGCGGCATGCGTAGCCGAACATCATTCCCTGGTCGCCGGCGCCCTGCTCGTCCTCGGTGGAGCGAACTACGCCGCGGTTGATGTCGGCGCTCTGCTCGTGGATGGTGCTGATGATGCCGCAGGAGGATGCGTCGAATCCGTATTCGGCCTTGGTGTAGCCGATGCGGCTGATGACTCCGCGAACCGTGGACGGGATGTCCACATAGGCGTTGTCGGAACGGACCTCGCCGCCGACGACCACGAGGCCGGCGGTGCAGAAGGTTTCACAGGCTACTTTGGATTCTGGGTCCTGGCGGAGGAATTCGTCGAGGATGGCGTCGGAAATCTGGTCGGCCACTTTGTCGGGATGGCCCTCGGAGACGGACTCCGAGCTGAAAAGATAATTCATTTTAGCATTTTTTTAGGCGAGGTTGCAAGCGGGCAAATCTTTCCTCGCGGGTTAAAGTTCGCAAAGGTACAAAAATATTGTTAATAAATTGTTAATTTTTCGTTTGCTTGTGATTATTTCCTGCCTTAACTTTGTACCAGAATTTTTATACCCTATTAACAATATGAGGAAAAAATTATTCGTTTCGCTGTTGCTGTCCCTGACGGCAATGGCTTTTGCCGTTTCAGCCTTCGCGCAGGTTACGACAGCTGCTCTCGGCGGCCGCGTCACAGACGCCTCCGGCGAGTCCGTTCCCGGTGCGGCGGTCATCGCCGTCCACCAGCCCTCCGGCTCACAGTATTATGGTCTCACCAATGCTGAAGGCCGTTACAACATCACCGGTATGCGCTCCGGCGGTCCCTACACCGTAGAGATCTCCTGCATGGGCTACCGCAAGGTCTCCTACACCGAAGTCACCCTCCAGCTCGCCGAGGTCTATTCCCTCAACGCCAAACTGGACGACGACAAGATGCTCCTGGAAGAGGCCATCGTCATCTCCACGGCCACGTCCAAGTTCGCCCAGGAGAAGACCGGCGCCTCCACCAACGTCTCCCAGGAAGAGATCCTCACCCTGCCCTCCGCCAGCCGCAGCATCACCGATGTCGCAAAACTCTCTCCTTACGGAGGCAACGACATGAGTTTCGGCGGCGGCGACGGACGCAGCACCAACTTCACCATCGACGGTGCCAACTTCAACAATAACTTCGGTCTCTCCGACAAGCTCCCCGGCGGCGGCATGCCCGTCTCCCTGGACGCCATCGAGGAAGTCCAGATCGTCGTTTCCCCGTTCGATGTACGTCAGTCCAACTTCATTGGCGGCGGCGTCAACGCCATCACCAAGTCCGGTACCAACACCTTCAAGGGAACTGCCTACGTCTACCACCAGAACGCCAAGCTCCGCGGCAAGACCATCGAGGGCTCCGACGAGCTCCAGGGCACCCCTTCCAACAGCACGGTCTATGGCGCCACCATCGGCGGCCCCATCATCAAGAACAAGCTGTTCTTCTTCATCAGCGGTGAATACAGCGGAGACACCCGCGAGGCCAGCTACGCCAACTGGCGTCCCTCGGTCGACGGCGTTGCAGACGACAAGAAGGGCCTCTCCCGTACCACCCAGTCCGACATGGACCTTGTAGCCAAATACCTCAAGGACAATTACGGCTACGAAACCGGCGGCTACACCAATTACGACCGCCCGTTCAGCAACCTCAAGCTCCTCGGCCGCATCGACTGGAACATCAATCAGGACCATCACCTCGCCCTGCGTTACAACTACACCAAGAACCAGTCCTGGACCGGCACCAACGGCAACTCCGGCAACTTCGACGACCCCGTCCTCATGGAAAAGCTCGGCGAGACCGAAGGCAAGGGCTACAGGCACAACAACCTCAACCGTATCTCCCAGTATTCGATGGCCTTCGCCAACTCGATCTATTCCACCGAGAATAACGTCTGGTCCATCTCCCTCGACCTCAACAGCCGCCTGGGCGACAACCTGTCCAACCAGTTCCTGGCCACCTATTCCAATATCGAGGATGTCCGCGGTTCCGATTCCGCCAAGTTCCCCTTCATCGACATCATGAAGCCGTACACCAACGACAAGGGCGAAACGCTTCCTCTCTATCCCTACATCTCCGCAGGTTACGAACTCTTCACCTGGTACAACGGTGTCCACAACCGCGTTCTCAACGTCAAGGACGACCTCACCTTCTATGCCGGTTCCCATAAGCTGATGGCCGGAGCCAGCGTCGAATACCAGTTCGCCGACAACGCCTATATGCGTGAAGGTGCCGGTTACTATCGTTTCAGCTCGCTGGATGATTTCCTCAACGGCGAGGCTCCCGAGACCGTCGCCCTCACCTATGGTTACGGCGGCAACGAGACCCCTTCCGCACGTATCCAGTTCACCCAGCTCGGCCTTTATGCACAGGATGAATGGAACGTGGCCGACAACTTCAAGCTCACCGCCGGCATACGTTTCGACACCATCCTCTACGACAACAACGACCTCATGCGTAACCAGGCCGTCTATAACCTTGCGTTCGGCGAGAACGGCGACATCCATATCGATACCGGCAAATGGCCTGCGACCAATGTCCAGATTTCCCCGAGGCTCGGTTTTACCTGGGATGTGTTCGACAAC
>Ga0265298_10007220_pt1 | contig 13534 bp, 7 predicted proteins | sample AusTroGonzalo_MG_3_FD_193486 | JGI IMG/M metagenome (GOLD analysis project Ga0265298, IMG submission 193486) | Bovine rumen microbial communities from tropical cattle in Woodstock, Queensland, Australia - Gonzalo_01 | ecosystem: Host-associated > Mammals > Digestive system > Stomach > Rumen ...
ATACTGCGTCGTCGGGATACCGACTTCCTTGTCTCGCTTGCGTCTCGCCGTGTCTGTCGCGAACCGCAGTCCGCCGTCTCGCTCCGCTCCTCCTCGTCAGCCCTCCCGTCCCTCACACACAGTCTCTTACTTATTTGCTAGCTCATTCTCTTCCCCTCGCAACCTAAGTGCCGCGATTATCCGTATGCTTCCATGTACTTCCTCTCGCAACTGTTTGGCGAATGGGCTTATAGAACGAACAGCGCGGAGCGTGGCTGGAGGAGAAGGCCGGGGCCGCACGAGAGCACTTTCGCGGGCCCGATGGATTTTTGACCCCCATGCGATAAGGCGAGCGCTCTGCGCGAGCGTCAAAAATCCGTCAGGGGGCGCCCGCGAAATGCGGGTCGCGCGGTACCGGCCTTCGACGACAGCACTTGTTAGTTCGAGTTCGAGGGTGGAATTGGAGTATTAGTTATGAGTTGTGAGTTGTGAGTTAAGAGTTGTGAGTTGTGAGTTATCTGGATATGTACCGGTAGGGCATGATGTCCTCATCGCGCCGCAATTGTAAGGCAATGATTCCCGGAACGGACAGTGCGAAGCGTGGCTGGAGGAGAAGGCTGGGACCGCACGAGAGCACTTTCGCGGGCCCGATGGATTTTTGACCCCCATGCGATAAGGCGAGCGCTCTGCGCGAGCGTCAAAAATCCGTCAGGGGGTGCCCGCGAAATGCGGGTCGTACGGTACCGGCCTTCGACGACAGCATGTTCGCACTCGTTAGTTCGAGTTTCGAGTTGGAGTTCGAGATAGGAATTTTGCAACCTCCATTCTAACTCATAACTCCCAACTCCTAACTCCCAACTCCAACTCCTCCTTCCAACCCAGCACGTAGTGGTCAACGATTTGACGCTGATGATTGGAGTTTAGTATAATATCAATACCAATGACGAACGGTGACGAACTGGCCTTCGTGGTCTTTCTGATTCATGCCTTGAGCGAGGCGTGGCGTGTCGGTTCTCCCAAAGTCTATTCGCTGCTCAAGGAATCCGGTGCATTGGATAAGTACATCGTACCTTTCTACGATGTTCTGCACACTTGCGGAAAGAAGTATCTCGTTGAGGACATAACCGGCTATCTTGCTGACAGGGGATACAAGCCATGACGGTTTTTCACGGCTCCATCTGCGAAGTGCGGTGTCCCGACCTCTCGCGTTCGAAGAAGTTCATTGACTTCGGCCCTGGGTTCTACGTCACCGACATTCGCAAGCATGCCGAACGCTGGGCCAGGCGCAAGGCCGCAAGATTTTGCGGAACGCCAATAGTCTCGACATATTCCCTTGGTGACAACTGGAGCGACTACAGGGTAAAGTCGTTCCCGGAGGCAACCAAGGAATGGCTTGATTTCGTCTGCGATTGCCGCAACGGTCTTACGCCGTATCAGTCGTACGACATAATCAGCGGCAAGGTCGCGAATGACAAGGTATATCAGGCGATAGACATGTATCGTCGCGGAATATGGGACGAGCAGCGTACGCTGAAGGAAATCGCGTACTACGAGGACAGCCGCCAGATCGCAATCAACAACCCTGCCGCTATATCGCAGTTGCTTTCGTTCACCGGATCATATGAGGTCTCCGCGCAATGACGGACGTTTCTTCCATATACAAGGAGCATCTTGAGGAAGACATAATCTCCAAGCTTGCGGCGAAGAAGGGGCTTGGCCTTTCGGATGCGATGGACGCCTATTACAGGAGCCGTCTCGCGCAGCAGGTGGATAGCGGCGAGCATGGCATCCAGTATCTTTCAGCCGACTATCTGGCTGAAGACATCATCGAGAACGAACCAGAACTCTTTCAGTGATTTTCCCTCTCTGGCATGTAACTCCAATAGTTAGGCACTTGCACTGTTGGTTAAAGATATGATAGAATACTCACCGAGCAAAATGCAAGAGGTAGACGGAGTGAAGAATATTTCTGAATATTCCGGTTGGTGTTGCACCAGCTGTTCTTCCTCTATCCCCAAGTGGGGGTAAACCTCTCTAGCAAACAATCCACTTATCTAAATTCGCGTAGGCATATACCAACACACGTTGGCATATGCCTTTCGTTTTATTTCGGTCGCATAAAACGTGCTGCATGATTCCATTTCACCACCAACAAATTTAATAAACAACAGATAGAAAAGGGGATGAATCCTATGATCAAAATGATGAACAGAATATCGAGCACGGCTATGCTGGCCGTAGCTTTCATGCTTTGCGCAACCAGCGCCTGGGCGGCGACACCGGTTGCGGTATGGGACGGTGACTTTACCGCTTCACAGACTGGGTTCAACCTCAATCGTAATGGCAACGCGATAAGCCAGGATAACTCGACCATTACGATTGATAAGAATGTTGGCGTAAAGGTCGATTTCACGACTGGTGTTGACGCTATTACAGTGATGTTCAAGTACTCGGAACTTGCGTTAAATGCCCAGAAAACCATCGCAACATCGTTTTGTAGCGGATATGATGAGAACAGAACAGGTGTGTATTTGGTGTCGGGAGGAACCGTAAAGGGTATTTGGAATACTAGCGACTGGGCAAACCCAAGCGAAACACCACTTTCGCAGTCGTCCGGCATATTGGCTTTCTGCTATAGCAAGAGTAGTGGTACTGCACTCTATTATGTAACATCTTCTGCTAGCACCCAGCTCTACAATAGGAGTGATCTTAAGGCCGGTAATGATACCGCAATTAATGGTTGCACAATCGGAGGCGAGCGTGCGAAAACTGGAGCAACGCTTCTTTCTGCTGCGACAGGGATGAAGATTACAGGCCTTGCTATTTTCAATGGGACACTGTCAGGATCAGATATGACAGGCTATGTTTGGCCGTCCGACAAGTATGTGATAGAGATTTCCGAATCAAAATCGTGGAGTCAACTCACTGTACCGGAAGGGGTAAAAAATATTGTTCTCAATATCACAGGCGATGCCACTTTGACTATTGACGAAAATATATCGCTTGATGAACTTGGCATAACCAGCACGGATTCGGAACTGACGCTAAATGTTGCACAAGGCGTTACAGCTGCTGTAGGTGCTTATGACTGCTCGCAAGCACAGGGTAGTGTTACGCTTAATATTTCGCAGGGGACGGCATCTGTCCGCGCAGGCTCAGATACGGTTCTTAACGGACTCGGCACTGGTTCTATCTTAATACCCGCAGGAAAGCGGCTTACGATTTCCGAGAGTGGGATGAAAAAGAGCCAGTTGACGAACAATGGAACTCTACACATTGTTGGTGGCACTGAATCAACCCCAATTGAGATATATGATAATGGCGGTGCTAATACTGGCATGGGCGTAATCACACTCGCTGCAAATGCCTATGTTCGCAACAACGCGACAAGCGGCAACAAACTCTATACGATTACCGGCGCGGCAAATGGTTCATCGACGCTCGTTCTTTCTAGCGGACAAAATTGGGGAATGACGAATGGAACGCAGATTCGCAACTGCAAAGTCCTGATTCGCGACAGGAATTTCTGGTGGGAGCGCGCTTCAGCCTTTGACAAGACGGTTGATCTGGACTATGGCACAATAACTCTACACCTTGGCAATCCCGATTCCACATTCGAAATCGGCAGCTTCACAGGTTCTGGGAGCATTAGTCGAGATAATGCAAGCGACACATTGACAATATATGCAGATCGAATTGATGGTGCGTTTTCTTGTGCACTTAGCAATATACCGCTAACCGTAAAAGGTACTCATGTCCAGTCGATTACAGCAGCCACAGGATCTATTACAGTAGACGGCGGCATTGTTCAGCTTGGTTCTCAGACGGTCTCTTCATTGCAGAATGGAGGTACTGTTAAATACGCCTATTCGGCGAAGCCGACTTTGCAGACATATACAGGTTCGGGCGTTTTTGTGGTAGACATGACAGGAACGACGCTTGTTGCCGGAACGCAATATCATGTTGTGGATGCAGCTGGCGTAACGGAGGACAAGGTCTCTGTGACAGGCGTTACCGACGATTCCTTCCAGCTCTATACGGTGGCCGACGGTGTCGTTTTGGCTGATGAATCGCCGTCTGCCGCCATCTGGACGGGGAATAGCGGTACATGGTCGGATTCAACCTTCGACGGCAAGGCGATTGAGACGGCAGGAGCGCCTGTCGCATTTGCAGACGCCAAGTCTGGTGCGGAGTCGGTGACGGTTACGCTTGACGGGCCTAAGACGGTTGAGGCAGCCAATTTTACTGCAAATACGACAGCCTACGAGTTGACGGGTAATGCTCTCACGGGCCCAATCAGTCTTGCTGGAACTGCCCCAGTAACGCTGAAAGTAGCGCCTGTTATCGGCAACGGCGGACTCAGTGGCACAGGCCCTATCGTGTTGGATTTTGGCGAGAATAGTACCTTTACCATGTCCGCAAACAACACGGCCTATGATGGTGAGGCGACAATCGCGAGTGGAACCGTGAAAATGGGCGATGCCAAAAGCTTTGGTAATTTCGGTCGCACTGGGTCTATACGCGTTAAATCCGGCGCGACGCTTGATGCAAATGGTGCGTCAAACAATGCTAACACAGGGGTCAACAATAAGCTAATCCTCGAATCGGGTGCCTCGTTTTCAAACTCAGTCAGTTTGAGCGACACTAAGTTTTTCGCTTTTTACGACTTGACTCTTGAGGGGGATGCAACGATTGTTGCAGATACCGCCAACAACGGTCTCACCCGACACTATAACTCCGAGACGTATGTGCATTTGGGTACCAATACGCTGACCAAGACCGGAAGCAATACTTTTTATATGGCTGCTCCGACTATCGATGGCACAGGAACTATTGATATTACCGAGGGTGTGCTGAGCCTATCGCGTGCATATACCACCTCTACGCAACCAACATTTTCTAGCGGCACATTTAGAGTCCGTTCTGGAGCAACCCTAACTCTTCAGAACTACAATGGCGGCGCCAACCTTACAACGAAAAAGATTGTTCTCGAAGGTACCGGGTGCATTAGCGGAACCGGCAGCGCGAGTGCTACTGATGGCGTAGAACTTCGTACAGTTAACGGTGTGGACACAGCGTACCCGACGATTGTAACCGCCGCGACCGCTGTCTCTGCAACAGGCAACGGCACCCTCGCCTTTGGAGAGGCTCGTCCTTCCAATACGGTTAGCCTTGGAGAGAACGTTGGCATTTCTGTAAAGATGCAGAATTCTGCAGATTCGGTAATCGAACTTAAACTTGATCGCACCCCGGCTTCAGTTACGGTATACGATGAGTCTGGTAGCGTGTGCGAAAACTCGGATTCCTCGTATGATGCAGATTCTGGTGTCCTGACTGTTTTTACGACATTCACCATTGAAGCGTCTTCAGGAACAGTCGATTTTGATAGCAACTCGTCTTGGACAGGCGGGACGACGCCGTCGACAGACGATAGAATTATAATTATTGCCACAGGCGATGTGACGCTTTCTGTAGAAGGGACCTATTCGCTTGATGTTGTTACTGTAAAAGGCGGCGGCTCAGTCTCGTTCTCAGGTAGCGGTTCGATATCGGCAGATACCGTAGCCGTGAAAGATGGGACAACGCTTGCGTACAACGATAATATCTCTGCGACGACCAGTATTAGCCTAGACTCTGGCACGGTGCTCAAGCTTAATGGTGTAACCGAAAACGCTGCCATTTCCGGCGCTGGCGCGGTGGAGACGTATGGCGCGGTAACGTTCAATGCGAACAATACGTTTACTGGAGGATTGACTGTCAAGTCTGGCAGTACTGCAAGAACTATCAAGACAGGCATCGGTGGTCAAGGCTATGGCAAAAACAACTATGGTCAGGCTATCGCAAACCTTTCTCGTATTGTTGTTGAAGATGGTGGAAGTCTTGACCTCGCCAATTCCGGTGACGCCTGCTATGCCATCACGATTGCTGGTAAAGGTGTTAAGGAGAATGGCGTTTACAAGGGTGCGCTTTACAATTCAGGCAATGAGATTGGTGACGGTAGCCGACAGACAGCATCACTTACGCTTTCAGCGGACGCAATGGTTAGAGCCGAGGGAACTGTCAATGGCTGGGGCCTTGTGAATTCGGGTCATGCGGCAACTGTTCTTGCGCTTAACGGACATACCCTTACCGTTTCGGGGTTGGGCTATTTCCCGATTGTCAACGCTAATACTGCGAGTGGAACTACCACTACGGGAACGCTTGTTCTGGATGGCGTCAAGCTCGGTCTTGTTTCGACAAGCAGTAATTTTACAGGGGTCAACATCGTTGCAAAGGGGTGCGCTACACTGAATATGTCTATCGCCCCAACTGCCATTGGCTCGTTGACATTGAAACCAACTGCGAGCGGGACGACAGCATCGGCATGGAATCTTCCAGCGGGATTAGTCCCTGTGATCGATGCATCCAATATCGATCCCTCCGGTCTTTCTTACGGCGCAAACCTTACGCTCTTCACAGCGCCGAATGAAACAAACCTGACAGACTCGAATATCTCTGCCAAAGTTGGTTCTCGCTATACTACTACAATAAGCGGCAATACTGTGACCGCGACGGTCAAGGCAGGAGTGCCAACGAATTTCATGCATTATGATTTCAATGCAGCAAATTCAATTGCATCTGATTCGACATACAATATAGGGAACCTAAATCCAGTTTTTGTTGAGACAAGAAATGGAAAAGCGGGAACATTTGATTCGTCGACTAAGCCCTATTATGATTCAAACACGTCAACCAAGTCACCCTTCTATGCAGGAGAGATGACGATTACGACGCTTCTCAAACCGATGGAGGCAAGCAATACGATTCTTTGGAACTTTGGTAGTGCATTTGGTCCTGGCATTGCCCTGATAGCGAAAGATTCTTCCACACTTGCGCTTGTTTCATGGACAGGAGACACCGATGGTACCGATGTCGTTTCTGTGTCAGAAGTTGCTGGTTTGTTGAATAATTGGCACCTCGTTACTATTGTTGCCAATTCCCGCGGGACTACCCTTTATGTGGATAATAAGTCCGCATCGGTTAGTACTGTTTTGCCGACAGGCATCGGTGCGCAAGGACAATTCGGCTCCATTCACGGAAAGGTCAAGAACTACGCTGCAGTTTCTGATAGCGGATTCCTCCTTGACGATTGGCGTGTATACGATGCTGCGTTGACTGCAGCCGAGCTTGAGTCCATCAAGACAGAACTTGTTTATGTTGATGTTACCGTTCCAACTGTTGCAAACACGACTGTAACTGTAACAGCCAATGGCACACCAGTCGAAGGTGATAATGGTGTCTACACAGTTCCATATGGCTCTGCTGTTGTCGTGACCTATGCAGCTGTGTCTGGGTACAAGATTTCTGGCACGGATACATATCAGATTGCTAGTGCAACTACGGACGCTACAATTTCTGTTGACCAAGACCTTAGTTCAGATTTGATAGTGGCGACATTCAATGGTACCAGCTACACGACGCTTCAGGCCGCGGTGGACGCTTGGGCGGCGGCAGGGATGGAGCAAGCATTGAATCCGGTCACCCTTATTGGCAATACAACGGTTGCGGGGCTTACAATTTCCGCACAGAACACGGGCATGCCTATCCCGATGCAACTTATGGGTGGTGGTTATACACTTACAGGGCCAGTTACGATTGCCGCCGATGCAACTCTCCAGCCATCAAATATTACATTGGCTGGTAATTTGACGGTCAATGGAACGCTTGTTGTGCCGACGACACTTTCTGTTGGCGGAACGGTAACATTTGCCGATGAGTCTTGCATTACAGTTACCACACTCAGTGATTCTGTTGCCAAAGTGACGGCGACTGGAGCTGTCACGATTCAGGGTGATTTGCTTGTGTATCTCCAGAGTGCTTCGCTTGAAGCGGGTACATATCTGCTTGCAACTGGTTCTAGTGTAGATGCCGACGATGCCGTGGCTACAGTGCAGCTTAATGGAACGGAAGATCCGGCATGGACCTTTAGCGCGACTGAGACATCTCTTGTCTTGAAGGCTGTCGCAGCCGAGGTCGAAGGGGTCAAGTATGAAACTTTTGCTGAAGCTGTAGATGCGGCGGATGGTGTAAAGACTATTACACTTCTTGCTAATGCCTCCTACACGCTCACGGTTGGAGAGGTTTTGATTGTGGATGCTGAATCGTTCACGATGACGGTAACTGCTCCGGATGGATATGCTGTCGCTCAGAGCGGTTCGGGTGTTGTTACTTACACAACCCAGAAATATGTCGCCAGACTCCAGAATCCTGAGGACGGAACATTAGCGTACCAGCCAGCGGTAGATTACACTTCACTTGCTGCTGCTGTTGCGGCTGTAACAGAAAGATCGGCGGGCTATTATGGCGGCGGTGACGCTATTGTCACATTGCTTGATGATGTGACGCTTGATGTGACAGTTACGGTAAGCAAGAAGATGAATCTCAACTTGAACGGCAAGACACTGACTGCGAGTGGCATTAATGCAATCAACAACAGCACCAAGTTGGCCGTCCAGGGTTCGAGCGGTTCCATTGCTGTCACATCTGGCAACAGCGTTGTGCTGACTGATGCGGCGGCTACGCTGACTGTTTCGGGCGGTGTGACGATTTTGCCTGCACCGGCGACGAACGTCTCACGTTCGAGGGTCGTTTCATCTACATCCGCAGGTACAACGACCTATAGGGTAGAAGTGATCCCCGGCACCATCTTCTCGGTGTACTGATCGCGCTATTGCGGCATAAACTGCGGGGACTGTCCCCGCAGTTCGCCGCGGTCCTGGACGATTGATTTAGATAGAAATTTACCCACAGCCTAGCCCGCATAGTCCGTCAGAATATATAATCCGGCCTGTGGTAGGGCTCTGACGAAACGCTCTGAAGGACTTATGCGCGGCTAGGCTGTGGGATTTCCTTTACCCTTTCTCCCCGAACATACTGTGGGGACAGTCCCTGAAATTACGGGGACTGTCCCCGCACTTTTGACCCTATCTGCAAACGTCGACAAAAATCTGCGTTTCAAAATCTCATCCCTCAAAACGCTTGAAACCCCTGTGCCATATGGTCGAAATCGACTTTTGGCTGCCGTTTCGCGAAAAATTAACGTTACGAAATCGTAACGTTATCGTAACGTTACCGTAACGATAATTTCTTCCCGTGATGCTATCATAGTCTTGTTTCTGGTGCGGGGACTGTCCCCGCATGATGAAACGTCTAATTACAAGGAGGAAAACCATGGCAAGAACAAGAAGGATCAAGTTCACCGACCGCGATGCCCTGCATCACGTGACGTCCAGGATATCGGGCAGGCAGATGCTGCTCGGGGGAGCAGACCTCAAGCGCGACATGCTGGACGTATTGGAGCGCTCCGCCGAGTTCAGCGGCGTCAACGTAGGTGCCTTCGCCATAATGGACAACCACTTCCATATCGTCCTTCAGGTGACTATTCCTGCGGGGACAGTCCCCGAAGAGGAAGTACTTAGACGATATAGAGTACTTATGGGAGAGAAGTCATCCCTCAGGCTGGAGGGGCATATCCGCAATCTCAGGAAGACCGGCAATGCCCTTGCCGCAGAGATGGAGATAGATAAATTACGCGCCAGGATGCATGACTTGAGCCAGTTCGTGAAGACCTTCAAGGAGGAGTTCGGACGACGCTTCCGCAAAAGGCACAAGTACCCGGGTACGATCTGGGAAGGACGCTTCAGAAGCACCCTTATAGGGGAGACGGAGTATCTCAGGCGCTGTTCGGCATATGTGGACATGAATCCCATAAGGGCGGGGATAGTGAACCGCACCGAGGACTATGTCTGGAACACCGTAGGAGCCGCCAGGCACGGGAACGCCTTTGCGATCCGCTGCCGCAAATGGCTCCTCTCCATCCTTGGCCTCACATGCGGGGACAGACCCAGCAGTGATGAGCGGCTCAAGAAGCGGATTGTGCAGGTTTCGGGCGGGAAGATACTCGGGAGCGCGGCATATGTCGCGGAGATGCTGGGGGTGTTCGCAGACAAGGTGAGGTCGCGAAGCGCCAAGGCGAGAGCGGTCGTGGGGTTCGGCTTCGCCTCACACGGTTGGAGGCTCGCGGCGATGGAGGCGGCGGCGTGAGAGGCTATGTGATATGCGGCAAGCGCGCGCGATGCGACATACTGCGGGGACTGTCGGGTGGATTGATAACTGCCGAGACCGGTATTCGCTTGAACGCATATTGGAGATGTCCGGCAAGGCAGGATGTCGGCGCGAGGTGTTTAAGGCTTTGGCGCATGAGATTGACACTGGCTACCCTTTGCGTGCCAAGATGTGCAAAACCGAGCCAAGCCCCGCACCGGAGCCGCCAGAATGGCCATTGCCGCCGACGGGGCTGCATTTGGGCATTTCAAGGCCACTCTTCACCATTGATGCGCACTGGTGGGAAGCTGAGGCGGTCCTTGTTAGCGTGGCGATCCATGAGGGGTTGCTTGACGAGGCGGCGCGCCGGTATCTTGCGCTTCCGCACAGACCTGGCGGGTACTATAATGTGTCAAAAGTGGATGGTCTCACCGATTTTGAGCGGGAGGTGCGTACGGCGCTCGCTGCGAAATATCCGGAGGTTGCATCCAAGCTACCTGTAAGATGTCTGAACAGCGTGAATATGATGCGGCGTTTTTGAGGCTCGGGAAATCGAAGTTTCGGAGCCGCTTTCGCCTTTCGCGGGCGGACAGGGAGTACATATCGGAGAAGGGCATGGATACGATACGTCGTCATTGCGAGGATTTCATTCGCTTGCGGCTGGCGCCGGCCAATCCGCAGAATGACGGGAAACAGACGCCAATGCGGGGTCATCCTGTTTTTGTCGCACAGCACGCTTGTGCCTGTTGTTGCCGTTCGTGTCTTGAGAAATGGTGGAAAGTGCCCCGCGGCATTCCGATCAGCCCGGAGAGGCAACGGGGGATTGTCGATTTTCTCATGGCATGGATCGTGCAGGCAAGCGTTCGCGGCTAATTGAACTCCGTGGCGATGGAGGTACGAACGGGGGCCATGAGAATTGATTTGTCAGATTTTGAGGGTTGGGATGCCTAACACGGTAAACAACCCGAGCAAATCAGAAAGAAGTTGCACATGGACAATGCGAAAAAGATGATTTTGGCGGCAGTGGTGGCTACGGCGCCGAGTCGAGAAGACGCCTCCCGCCCTCCGTCGGCATGCTGCAAACACTGTCCTCATAACTCATAACTCTCAACTCACAACTCTCAACTCATAACTCACAACTAAAGACGCCAATTCCACTCCCGAACTCCAACTCTGAACTCCAACTCTTCCCGTTCCCCAAGAACACTCTCAATCATGCCCTGGCGGATTTGCCCGGGGCGAGGAACTATGGTATACTACTCTTTCGACCGCGGTTGAAAGGTTTTGAATTTTGAAAGGCTACTAATGAAACGACCCGACGTCGACAAAGTGCTGATCATCGGATCAGGTCCCATCGTTATCGGACAGGCATGCGAGTTCGACTATTCCGGCACCCAGGCATGCAAAGCCCTTAGAGCTTGCGGATACAAGGTTGTGCTCGTAAATTCCAACCCCGCCACCATAATGACGGACCCCGTCATGGCCGATGCGACCTACATCGAGCCCCTGAACGAGGCGCGGCTCGAGCAGATAATCGAGAAGGAGAGACCCGACGCGATCCTCCCGAACCTCGGCGGACAGACGGGCCTCAACCTTTCCATGGAGCTTGCGAAGAATGGCATCCTCGAGAAGTATGGCGTGAAGGTGATCGGCGTCAACCTGGACGCGATCGAGCGCGGCGAGGATCGAGAGGTCTTCAAGGCGACGATGAACAAGCTCGGCATAGAGACGCCGCGCTCCGGGATCGTCCACTCCGTCGAGGAGGCGATAGAGCTCGTCGACAGGGAGATCGGCTATCCGGTCGTCGTCAGGCCCGCCTACACCATGGGCGGCGCTGGCGGCGGATTCTGCTACAACGTCGAGGAGCTCCGCACGATCTGCGCTCGCGGACTCGACGCCTCGCTCACCCGCCAGTGCCTCATCGAGGAGTCGATCCTCAACTGGGAGGAGCTCGAGGTCGAGGTCGTCCGCGACTCCAAGAACCAGATGATCGCGATCTGTTTCATCGAGAACATCGACGCCGTCGGCGTGCACACGGGCGACAGCTATTGCGCGGCGCCTTTCCTCACCATCTCCAAGGAGCTTGAAGAGAGGCTCAAGCGCGACGCCTTCAAGATCGTCGAGGCGATCGGCGTCATCGGCGGCACGAACGTGCAGTTCGCCCACGACCCGAAGACCGGGCGCGTCGTTATCATCGAGATCAACCCGCGCACCTCGCGCTCCTCGGCGCTCGCCTCGAAGGCGACGGGCTTCCCCATCGCGCTCGTCTCGGCCAAGCTCGCGGCGGGCATGACGCTCGACGAGATCCCCTACTGGCGCGACGGAACGCTCGAGAAGTATACGCCGGACGGCGACTACATCGTCCTGAAGTTCGCGCGCTGGGCCTTTGAGAAGTTCCGCGCCGTCGAGGACAAGCTCGGCACGCAGATGAAGGCCGTCGGCGAGGTGATGTCGATAGGCAAGACCTACAAGGAGACTTTCCAGAAGGCGATCCGCGCGCTCGAGCGCGGCAGGGCCGGGCTCGGTTTCGTGAAGGACTTCCACGAGAGGTCCTTGGACGAACTCCTGGCGATGCTCGCGGTTCCTAACTCCGAGCGCCACTTCCAGATGTACGAGGCCCTCCGCAAGGGAGCGACCAACGACCAGATATTCGAGCGTACGGGCGTTAAGGCGTACTTCGTCGACCAGATGCGCGAGCTTGTGCAGGAAGAGGAGCTCATCCTCATGCACAAGGGCGGGTTCCTGCCCGACGACATGCTCATCCAGGCGAAGAAGGACGGCTTCAGCGACAAGTACCTTTCGCAGCTTCTTGAGGTCCCCGAGAAGGACATCCGCGCGCAGAGGACGGGCCTTGGGTGCGTCGAGCGATGGTTCGCGGTCCCCGTGTCGGGCGTCGAGGGCCAGGCATACTACTACTCGTCCTACAACGAGCCTGCGGGCGGCGTCAGGAAGGAGTTCGGCGAGGCGCCGGTCTCCTCCAACCCGAAGAAGGTGATGATCCTCGGCGGAGGCCCGAACAGGATCGGCCAGGGCATCGAGTTCGACTACTGCTGCTGCCACGCCGCCATGGCGATGCGCGAGATGGGCTACGAGACGATCATCGTCAACTGCAACCCTGAGACGGTCTCGACAGACTACGATACCTCAGACAAGCTTTACTTCGAGCCGGTGACGGTCGAGGATGTACTTCAGATATACGAGGCGGAGAAGCCGATGGGCATCATCGTGCAGTTCGGCGGACAGACTCCGCTCAACATCGCGCGCGGGCTCGAGGAGGCGGGCTGCAGGATCCTCGGCACGTCCGTCGACTCCATCGACGACGCCGAAGACCGCGACCTCTTCCATTCCATCATGGATCGCCTCGGAATCCCCATGCCCGAGTCGATGATGGCTTCTGACATAGACGGCGCGCTTAAGTGCGTCGAGAAGCTCGGCTATCCGATAATAATCCGTCCTTCGTTCGTCCTCGGCG
>Ga0265298_10007222_pt1 | contig 13532 bp, 11 predicted proteins | sample AusTroGonzalo_MG_3_FD_193486 | JGI IMG/M metagenome (GOLD analysis project Ga0265298, IMG submission 193486) | Bovine rumen microbial communities from tropical cattle in Woodstock, Queensland, Australia - Gonzalo_01 | ecosystem: Host-associated > Mammals > Digestive system > Stomach > Rumen ...
AGGCTGTCGTTGCGGATGTCCATCTGCTGATAGCCGTCGAACTGGATGGCGAGGTCTTCGTACTCCTCCTGCAGTTCCTCTTTCTCGATGGTCATCTGCTCGACTATTTCGTTGAGTTCGTTGCGCTGGCTCAGGTTCCAATAGAGCAGGCCGCCGATAATAACCAGCAGAAGCACAACGAGAATCCAGATCGTACTATTATTCTTCTTTTTTGTTTCTGTCATAATAAGGGGATGATTTTTTCCATTTGGTTGGAGCGGCTTCCTTTGAGCAGGATGCGGCATCCTTTGAGCGGCTCCTGTTGGAGATGCGCATACAAGGCGTCGATGTCGTCAAAGACAGGGTAGGGCGCCGTGGTGTCCTTGTATTCCTCGCCGACGAGCAGTACGTGGTCCGCCTTGCGCTCCAGCAGCATATTGACGATGTTCTGGTGCTCCAAGTGCGAGTAGTCACCCAGTTCGCGCATCGCGCCGAGAATATAACAATCAGATTGATGATTGATGATTGATGATTGATGATTGGCAAACGCCTCGATGGCCGCCTGCATGGAGGTGGGGTTGGCGTTATAGGCATCGACGACGACGGTGTTATGCTCAGTCTGCACGAGTTGCGAACGGTTGTTGGAAGGCACATAGGCGCGGATGGCCGCCAATGCGTCTTTTTCCGACACCCCGAAATGCTTGCCGACGCAGATAGCGGCGGAGACATTCTCTGCGTTGTAGTTGCCGACGAGGTGGGTGCCTTCGGGCATGATGCCGGTGTGGTAAGGCACGGTCTTCAAGTCGCCAGCCATCTTCGCCAGATAGGGATTGTCGGTGTTGCGGAAACAGAAACCGCCGTGTGCGCGCAAGTAATCGTACAACTCCGCCTTGGTGCGCTGCACGCCTTCGAACGAGCCGAAGCCCTGCAGGTGTGCCTTGCCGACGTTGGTGATCAGACCGCAGTCGGGTTCGGCTATCTCCACGAGCTCTTGGATATCGCCCGGATGGGAGGCACCCATCTCGACGATTGCCATCTCGTGCGCGCGCGTTATACTTAATAAGGTGAGGGGCACGCCGAGCTGGTTGTTGAGATTGCCCTGCGTGTAGTACAGATTGTACTTCGTTTTGAGCACCGCCGCGCAGAGTTCCTTGGTGGTCGTCTTGCCGTTCGTACCGGTGATGCCGATAATAGGCAGGCCCAGTTCACGACGCCAAGCGCGGGCAAGGTCCTGCAGTTCGGCCAAGGCGTTCTCACCGCATATGATATATTCCGCGCCGTCCGCTTTGGCCTGCTCCACGAAGGCGTTGCCGTCAAAATGCTCGCCTTTGAGCGCCACAAAGACAGAGCCGGGAGTGACCTTCCGGCTGTCTGTCGTGACGTTAAGGGATGATTTATTTCTTATTAGGAAGCTCCAGTCCATAGTTCTTCTTTTTGTCCTCCACTTTGAGCGCGAGACTCAACAGGAACGCGAGTACGCCGAACGACGCAAACACGATCATCGGCACCAGATAACCGTCGGTCGCCACGCGCAGTTTGCCGATAAGCAGCGGCACGAGGCACAGACCGATGTTCTGCACCCAGAAGATGAGGCAGTAAGCCGAACCGAGCACTTTCTCGTCGATGATCTTCGGTACGGACGGCCACATGGACGCCGGAACGAGCGAGAAACTGACACCGAGTACCAGAATGGTGACCAGCGCCAGCAGTTTGCTCGGGTAAGCCGGCAGGACGAACGCGAAGACGCAGTGGCAGGCAATCATGATGACGGCGCCAAGGAGCATCATGGACGCACCCTTGCCCTTATAGTCGATGAAGGCACCGAGGAAAGGCGTAAGCACCATCGCGAGGATGGGGAACCACTTGAACAGGCCTGCCGCTTCGGCGTTGCTGATCTGAAGGGTCTCTTCGAGGAAGTTGGTCGCAAAACGCTGGAAGGGGAAGATGGCGCTGTAGTACAGCACGCAGAGCAGGGCGATGATCCAGAACATCTTCGAACCGAAGATCTGCTTGAGGTCGGACACATGGAAATCTTCTTCCGGATCGCTCTCCGCCGTCACTTCGCCGATGGCCACGAGCTGCTTGTCAAACTTGCTATCCATGATGGTGAATACGAAGAAATTGAGCAGACCGACAACGAGCAGCAGCGAAGCAAAGAGCAGCGGGGCTGTAACAGAATTGGTGCCGTCCACCGCAAAGGACGAACTGAACATCGGCGCAAGCCACATGGCGGCGAACACACCCAGACGGGCGATTGCCATCTCCAGACCCATGGCCAATGCCATCTCCTTGCCCTTGAACCACTTGGCGAGGACCTTGCTGACGGTTGTACCTGCCATTTCGCAGCCGCAACCGAAGATCATGAAGCCGAACATGGCCAGTTTGGCACTACCGGGCATCGCGGGCCACCACGCATTGAGCCATTCTACCGTGTTGGCGTCCGCCCACGAGATGCCCCAGTACTTGATGGCGGCACCCAGCACCATGAGGCTGGCGGAAAGCAGACCGGTGAAGCGGACACCCATCTTATCGAGGATGATACCTGCGATGATAAGGAATCCGAACACATTGAGCAGGTACTCGCCGGCGGCGTAGGTACCGAAATCGCCGCGGTCCCAGTTCAGGCTCTCTTCCAATAACGAAGCCAGCGGCGAAAGGATGTCCACGAACATGTACGCGAAGAACATCATGGATGCCACAAGGACGAGGACGGTCCAGCGGGCTGCTGCACTATCGCGAAGGGTTTGTTGAATTTTTTCTACCATACTTGTAGGAATAAGAATTTTTCTTTTTCAGCCATTCCGCCTTTTTCTTCTCGTACTCGGCGTAGTGGCTTTCCAGATAACCGTCAGCCATATTTACGATTTGACGATTGACGATTTACGATTTATTTGATACCGAGTTCTTTCTTGATGGACGGGGTGACATCCGTGGCGTCAGCGCCGATGTGCACCATCGCGGCGGAATCGAAGATATAGGTGTAGTTCTCACGCTCGCCGACCGCCTTGATGGCCTTGGACATGCGCTCGTGAACCGGGGTTAGCAGTTCCTGCTGTTTCTTCTGGATATCCTGCTCGGCAGTCTGGTAGAAAAGCTGGATGCGCTGGTTCATCTCCTGCAGCTCCTGCTGACGGATCTGCTTCACGGCGTCAGCCATCGTAGCCTCCTGTGCCTGATAGTCCTGCATTTTTCTCTGAATCTCCTCCTGCATGGAAGCCAACTGCGTCTCGTACTGGCCTTGGATGGTATCCATTTTCAGTTTGATCTGGGCTACCTCCGGCATCTGGGCAAAAAGCTCCTGCGTGTTAATGTGACCGAATTTCTGTGCGCTGAGGGCCATCGGGGCAATCAGCAGCATTGCGATAATAATCTTTTTCATTGTTATAATTTTTTTTAGTTTATCTAGTCTATCTAGTTTAACTAGTTTATATAGTTTTTTTATTTGGCGCCAAGTTTCTGGAGCACTTGGTCGGAAACGTCCAGTTTGGAGGACATATAGATGAGTGCAGGGTCGGCGGAGCGGTCCTTGACCACATCAATCCGTTTCTCGTTCGCCACTTCCTGAATGGCGTTATACACCTCGTCCTGAATAGGCTTGATGAGCGCTTCGCGCTTCTTGTACAGTTCGCCGTCCTGCCCGAAATACTTGCGCTTGAGTTCGAGCACCTCCTGCTCTTTCTTCACGATCTCCTGTTCGCGCTGGGCACGCATGGTCTCGGAGAGGAAGATCTGCTCGGTCTGGTAGTTGGTGGCGAGCACGCGTGCTTCCTGCTGCGCGGCGTCCACCTCTTTCTGCCAGCGCTTGGAGAGCATGGTGAGCTGTTCGTTGGCCTGCTCGTACTGCGGCAGGTTCTTCAGGATATAGCTCATGTCGATATAGGCAATCGGTTGATCCTTAGCAAAAGCCGTGCCAAAACAAAAGAGGGCGGCGATCAATACATTAATAATGAATATTCTTTTCATATGGGATGATTTTTCTAGTCATACTAGTTTAACTAGTTCTTCTAGTTGTACTAGGTTTTTACAGGTCCTGTCCTAAAACGAAGTGGAACTGGCTGCCGCTGTACTGCTTGGAGCCGTTGATTTCGTCGAAGCCCCATCCCCAGTCTATACCGAGCAGACCGAACATCGGCAGGAAGATACGTACGCCGACACCGGCGGAGCGCTTGAGATTGAAGGGGTTGAAACTCTCTATTTCCGCGAAGCAGTTACCGGCCTCAAGGAATCCGAGTACCCAGATGGTAGCGTTCTGTTCCAGCGTGATCGGGTAGCGCAACTCCATGGTGAACTTGTTGTACAGATAACCGAGGTTACGTCCCTGCGAGATGTCGTACGGCGTGAGCGAACCGGCGGAATAACCACGGAGCGCCACGTACTCGGTCGAATAACCGGACGAGTAACCGGCCATACCGTCGCCACCCATATAGTAGGTCTCGAACGGCGACTTGGCGTACTTGTTGAAATGGCCCAGATAGCCGAACTCGGCACGCGTCATGAGCACCAGTTTGCTGTCCCGTGTGAGCGGCGTGAAGACGCGGCCGGACAGTTTCCACTTATGGTACTCGATGAGGTGGTACCGCTCCGAGGCGGTCAGCTGCGAGTAGTCCCGTTTGCTGAACAGCGACCAAGGCGGCGTGATCTTCAGACCGATGGTGAACTGCGAACCGCGGCGGGTATAAATGGGGTTGTCGATGGACGAACGGCTGAGCTGGAGGTTGAGCGCCAAGTTATGCGCCGTACCGTTGGTGATGAGCAGGTAGGGCCAGTCCTTCATCCAGAACAGGGTATAACCCAGCTCGACGTAGAAGGTGAAATAATCGTCCGGCCAGCGCAGACGCTTACCGTAACCGATGGCGGCGCCGAACTGGCGGATGAACTTGTCCTTGTCGGCTTCGGCTTCCGCCAGCTGCTGGTAGTAGTTGGAGTTGCCGGAGTAGTAGTAATAGCTCGAATAGGTGTTGTACAGGTTCTGGTACGCTTTCTGGTAGCGGCTGGACCAACCGGTCTGGTTATAGAAGAAGAGGCTGGCGCTCAACTGGTTCGGGCGCTTGCCTCCCAGCCACGGCTCAAGGAAAGAGAGCGAGACGGAGGTCTGGTAAATACCGTTGGTACGCAGGTTGATGGAGAAAGTCTGGCCTTCGCCCTGCGGCACGATGCGGTAGGCTTTCTTGTTGAAGAGGTTCTGGATGGCGAAGTTGGTGAACTTGAAACCGATCGAACCCGTTATACCCGTAGCGCCCCAACCGAGCGAGAACTCGACTTGGTCACTGGACTTGGTCTCCAAGTTGTAGGTGATGTCCACCGTGCCGTCTTCGGGGTTGGGCTGGATGTCCGGGATAAGTTTCTCTTGGTCGAAGTGACCCATCTGGGCCAACTCACGGAGCGAACGCATGATGTCCGACTGCGAGTAGAGCTGTCCGGGTTTGGTATAGAGCTCGCGGCGTACGACGTGCTCATAGACACGCGTGTTGCCGACGATGTTGATTTCGTTGATGGTGGCGGGCTTGCCTTCGTACATGCGCATCTCGAAGTCAATGGAGTCGTTCTCCACGTTGACCTCGACGGGGTCGATGTTGAAGAAGAGGTAACCGCGGTCGGTGTACAGTTTGCTGACGGCGTCGTCATCGGTCTGCAGGCGCTCGTTGAGCGTCTTGAGGTTATATACATCGCCGGGCTTGACGCCGAGCGTAGCATCCAGAAACTCGTAGGGATAGATGGTGTTGCCCACCCATTTGATGGAGCGGATGTAGTACTTGTCACCCTCACTGATGGTCAGATAGACGTCCACGCGGTTGGGGTTCTCGGGGTTGGGTACCACGCTGTCGGCCACGATATAGGCGTCACGATAACCGTGCTCGTTGTATTTCTCGATAACCGCCTCCTTGTCCTTCTCGTATTCGGCGGTGACGAATTTCTTGGTGCGGAAGAGATTGACGATGTCGTTGTCGTTGGTCTTCTTCATCGCCTTGTTGATCTGGCGGTGGGTGAGCGCCTTGTTGCCGGTGATGTAGATTTTGCCGACCTTGGTCTTCACTTTCTTGTCAACGGCCACAAGGACGCGCACATAGCCCGGATGGTCGGCATCGGCTTTCTGGATGACGTGTACCTCGGCGTTATGGAAGCCTTTCTCGGCAAAGTATTTCTTGATGACCGTCTTGGCATGGTCCTCCACGTTGGGTGTCATCTGACTGCCCTGACGGATACCTGCCTTCACTTCCAGATCCTCACGCTCGCTCTTTTTCAGTCCCTCGAAGCGAACTTCGCTGATACGCGGACGCTGCTCCAGCGCAATGATGAGCCAGATCTTGTTGCCTTCGATCTTCTTGGCCTTGATGCTCACGTTGGAGAAAAGGCCCTGTTTCCAGAAGCGCTTGATGGCTTTCGTTATCTGCGAGCCGGGTACCTCAATCTTGTCGCCTACGGCGAGACCCGAGAATCCGATGAGTACAAAATCTTCGTAGCTGTCGGCGCCTTCCACCTCAATGCCTGCAATCTCGTAGGTCTTGCGCGTCAGGCCATACTCGATCTCTTGCGCCGATACACGGGAGAGATGAGTGGTGAAGGGTGAAAGGAGCACCGTCACCAGCAATAGTATCTTAATGAATCTGTTCACTTGTCTTTCCAAATCTTCTTTCGCGTTTTTGATAATCCACAATGGCCTTGTAGAACTCCTCTTCGGTAAACTCGGGCCAGAGGCAGTCGGTGAAATAGAGCTCGCTGTATGCCAGTTGCCAGAGCAGGAAATTGCTGATGCGGTATTCACCGCTGGTGCGGATGAGCAGGTCCGGGTCGGGCATGGCACCGGTGGTCATGAGGGAGGAAACGAAAGGCTCGTTCACATCCTCGGGACGCAGGGAGCCGTTCAGAGCCTGACGCACCGCCTCCTGCATGGCGTTCGTAATCTCCCAGCGCGCCGAGTAACTCAGCGCCAGCACCATCGTCAGGCCGGTGTTACGGCTGGTCTGCTCGATGCAGGCGAGGAACTTGCGGCGGGCACCCTCCGGCAGACGGTTGATGTCGCCGATGGTCTGCAGACGTACGTTGTTGTTCATCAGCGTCGGCGTCTCCTTGGCGATGGTGTCCACCAGCAGCGTCATCAGGGCGTCCACTTCCTCTTTGGGACGGTTCCAGTTCTCGGTGGAGAAAGTATATAACGTCAGGTAATCAATACCCAGTTCGGTAGCAGCCACGGTGATGTTATGCACGGTCTCCACGCCTTGGCGGTGGCCGAACATGCGTGCCATTCCCTGTTTCTTCGCCCAGCGGCCGTTACCGTCCATGATGATGGCGATGTGCCGCGGCAGACGCTCTTTGTCTATCTGTTCCTTATACATAAGAGGTGGTTTTCGTCGTTTGTGTTGTTAGCCTTAGTCCAAATCGCAGAGGCGGCATACCTTGCGCGCTTTGCTGAACTCAAAAACTATGCCAAGCGTGAGCATTCCCGTCAGATCGCAGTTCATCCAGTTCCATCCGTTGAGGTGGTGCCGGTCGTTGAGCGGACGCTGGCCCTCGATGTCATCCGCGATGTAGATGTTATGTTGCCAAGCGATGTTGAGGCCCACGTGCTCGTGGAATTTCCACTTGAAGCCGAAGCCCACCGGTATGAAACCGGCTACGGTCATATCGTGTGTCTGGTTGGTGGTCACGATGTCCTTGTACATGCTCAGGCCTATGCCGGCGAAGATATAGGGCGTGTAAGGACGGGTGCGTTTGTCGAAGCGGTTGTAACTGCCGAAACGGAAGAAGTTGAACTCCGCCATGACATCCGCATTGAACATCTGGTTCGTCCAGTTGGCATCCAGTTTCTGTCCGAGCATATCGTACTCGGGGCCGGTGATACGCTGACCGGACACCTTTGCCTGAATGGCCCAGCGCTTGGTAAACTTGTACCGGAAATGAATACCGTACGCCTCTCTGACGTTCATGAAAATGTGGGGCGTAGCGTCACCCACGTAGTACCCGCATCCTCCTTGGATGCCCAGTTCGCAGACCATCGGTCGTCTGGTGTGATCCGCCTGCGCCCATGCGCATGTGCACACGGCCAACAGGCATGCTACAACACTATATTTAATCCATTCGCGTACGCGCATAATACTCAAATATACAAAATCGGCCGCAAAGTTACAAAAAAAAATTGACATACACAATAGTGTATGCCGTTTTTTGCAATTTTTACTGCTTTATGAGCAGTCTAAACGCGTCTGTAACCTTGCGAACGGGTACCACGGAGATGGTAAACCGTGAAATATCGGGTTTCTGGTCGGCCGGAATGAGAATGCGTTTGAAGCCGAGTTTCTGTGCTTCGGAGATGCGCTGTTCAATGCGGTTGACGGGTCGTATCTCGCCAGCCAGTCCCACTTCGCCGCATAGACAGGTGCCCGGATCGAGGGAGATGTCCATGTTACTGCTCAGCACGGCCGCGAGGACGGCGAGGTCGATGGCGGGGTCTTGGACGCGCAGACCGCCGGCTATGTTGAGGAACACGTCTTTTTGCAGCAGTTTGAAGCCTACGCGTTTCTCCAAGACAGCCAGCAGCATATTCAGCCGCCGTCCGTCAAAGCCCGTGGACGAACGCTGCGGCGTACCATAAGCGGCGGAAGAGACGAGTGCCTGCACTTCGATGAGGAAAGGCCGTACGCCTTCGACGGCTGCGGCGATGGAGATGCCGGAAAGGCCTTCGCGGGCGGTACTCAGCAGCAGTTCGGAAGGGTTGCTCACTTCGCGCAGACCGTCCTGCCGCATCTCGTAGATGCCGAGCTCGGAGGTGGATCCGAAGCGGTTCTTCTGTGCCCGCAGGATGCGGTACATGTACTGCTGGTCGCCTTCGAACTGAAGGACGGTGTCCACGATGTGCTCCAGCACTTTGGGGCCGGCCAGCGAACCTTCCTTGTTGATGTGTCCGATGATGAAGAAGGGGATGTTACGCGTCTTGGCGAACTCCATAATGCGTGCCGCACATTCGCGCACTTGGCTCAATGAGCCAATGGACGCTTCGATGGCATCGGTACCGATGGTCTGGATGGAGTCGATGACCACCACTTCGGGGTCTATCTCCTTGACCTGCTCCAAGATGCGTTCGAGTGAGGTCTCGGAGGATATATAGAGGTTCTCCGCGTTGCCGGCAAGCCGTTCGGCGCGCAGCTTGAGTTGGCGCAGGCTCTCTTCGCCGGAGGCGTAGAAAGTCTTGCGTTCGCCTAACTGCATAAGCACTTGTAACGCCAAAGTCGATTTGCCGATACCGGGTTCGCCGCCCAAGAGAACGAGACTGCCGGGCACGAGTCCGCCGCCAAGCACACGGTTCAGTTCGCCGTTATGCATGTTAATGCGCATCTCTTCATTAGCCACGATTTCCTGAAGACGTCGTGGCTGCGCGGTTTTTGATATCTGACGGCTGACGGCTGAATGCGGACGGCTTTCCAACACTTCCTCCTCATACGTGCCCCATTCGCCGCAGACCGGACATCGGCCGAGCAGCTGCGGCGCTTTGGCTCCGCAGGACGAACAGACGTATTGTACTGAAACTTTGGCCATCGGCTGTCAGTTGTTGGCTATTCAGAGATTAAATACCAGATTCTCTTCGGCGAGGACGGTGTTGTCGAAAATGGGCTTGGCTTCGTTGAGGAAGAGCGAATGGTCTTCCACCCGGGCGGAGTAATGGCCGAGAATGAGCCGGCCCACGTTCGCTTTTTGGGCGATAGTGGCGGCATCGGCGGCCGTCGAGTGCTTGACTTCCTTACTGCGCGCGCCGTGCTCCGTGAGGAAAGTGGACTCGTGGTAAAGCGTCTCCACACCTTCGATGATGGGCACAATCTTCTCGCTGTACATAGTGTCCGAGCAGTAGGCGTATTTCTTGGTCGTCACATGGTCGAACGACCCGTCTTCTTTCTTCACGCGATGGGTCTCCTTGAACAGGAATCCGCAGGTAGGCACGCCGTGCTTGAGCGGCACGGTCTCCACGGAAACGGTGCGGTCCTCGTAGATGACCTCGTGCTTGCGCGGGCTGATGGGGTGGAAGATGATGTCGTACTGCCGGTCGTTGGCATGGTAGTCCAGCAGTGGCGTGAGCAGTTTCTCCAAATCAGGGTGCGCATAGATGTGCATCGGCTGGGTGCGCTTGAGCATGCCGAGCGTGGTGAGCAGACCTATCAGGCCGAAACAGTGGTCGCCGTGCAAATGGGAGATGAAGATGTTGTACAATCTGCCGGTATGCACGCCGAGTTTCTGCATGGTCAGCAGCACGCCTTCGCCGCAATCGACGAGGAAGGACTTGTCGCACAACTCGACCAACTGCCCCGATGGGGAAGTGGTCTTCGTCGGCTTGGCGCTGCCGCAGCCTAATATGGTCAGCTTTCCGTTGCTCATGATTTCTAGTTGTACTAGTTGATCTAGTTATACCAGTTTGTCTAGTTTTTCTAGGACTTTGTTGCCCAAAGCGGTCTTTTTCTCGATGTGTTCGAGGACGGCTTTGACGAACGAGTTGGACTCGAACGAGCCGCGTACCTCTTCGAAGTCGGCTTCCGCCTGTTCGCGGTCGCCATCAACGCCGAAGCCGGTCTGGCTGTTGAGGTCGAACTCCTTGCGGGCGTCGTTATAGACCATCTTGTCGAGGCTGACAACCGCTTTCTGCCAGTCTTCAACGGCCTTGCGAACCTGCGCAAGACTTACTTGGTCCACCTTGCAGCCCCATACCTGCTCCAGCTTGTCCAGCGCCCACGTCCACTCGTAGGAGTAGTAGTTGGCGTGTATCTGAACGAGCCGTTCCTGAATGGCGTCGAGGGTCAACCGGCCTGCCTCAATGTCGTTGAGCAGTTTGGTCACCTCGCCGCGCGGCGCAATCAGTCCGGCCAAGTCCACCCATGTGCCGAGGCCTGCCTCGCTGTCCGGACGGAGTGCCGCACGCACCTCTTCGAGGCTGTGCCAGTCGCTCTTTTCCAGACGGCTGATGAGGCTGTTGCCGAGGAATTTCTGGATGCCGATGGTGTATAACTCGCGTCCGTGCTGGAGCGAGCTGTTGCGTATCTTGCAGTTCTTGTAGCCGTAAACCTCCGTGTTCTCTCCGCTGAGCGCTTGGAGCTCGTTGAGCACCTCGCGTCCGCGCCACATCTTCTGTACCGTGTACGGACTGAGCAGGTTGAAATTGATCTGGTCGAGCTTGTGCGGGTCCTTGCGGTTGTCACGCTTCGGCCATTTCTGCGCGTCACGGATCGTTCCTACGGTACGCAGGTTGGCACCCGGCACGAGATAACTCTCCGACTGGTTCTCAATGAGATAGGAGAAGGGCAGATCGGATGTGTCGGCATGGTGGGTGTGGCGTCCCATGACGAGGCTGAACGCACCCACTTTGCTGGGCCACAGCAGATAACTGTCGCTCGTCGTCTTGGCGCCGCGTTCGGCTACGCCCTGATGGATCGGACCGAGCTTGTACATATGGTTCGACTGGTTGCTGCCCGAACCGGCGTTCAGGAACGAGAACATACCGGCAATCAGCAGGGTCGATTTATGGTGCGTCACGGTGTACGGTCCTGCAAAAATGGCGCAGGCCTCGCCGTGCATGCCTTGGCAGTTGGAGAAGAACAGACTCTCGCCGGCCGAATAGTGCTTGTCGAAGATACAACCTTGTCCCACGAAGCACTTGTCCACGAGGGTCGAGTCGCCTATCTCCACGCCGGAGGCGATGATGAAGTCCGTGCACTTGACGCCGCTGCCCAAGCGGACAGGCGCCGCCTCGTTGGAGTTGACCGTACCGTTCTTGAGACGGCTCACGCCGATCAGCTCGGCATAATCGCCGATGCGCACGTTCTTTATCGAACCGCAGTTGAGGATGCGCACATGGTCGCCGATATAGCCGTGGTCGGACGCCTGCGCCTCGGCGTACGCGTCAATCTGCTGCTCCAGCTCATGGATCATCTTCGGGCGGTGGCGATAGAGCGTGAGGATGTACGCCAGACTGGCGCTCAACTCGTTGAAGATGGGTATCTCGCGACCGCCGCCTTCGTTCATCACCGGCACGCGCACGCCGTTACCGAAACTCGTCTTGCCGTCCACGAGGATGGCGTTCACGTTCTCGATGCAGGTGTTGGCGCCGATGTGGTAGTTGGCGATGTAGTTGTGGATGTTGTACAAGTGCGCATCGTCGCCCACCTCGCAGTTGTGCAAGGTGGCGTTGTAGATGCCCGAGTGAATGCTCAGTCCGCCCGGCAGGTCTATCTCCTTGCCGAACACGCCGAGTTGGTTCTTGCCCGAGAAATGGGCGTTCTGCACGTATAGCGGATTGAATGCGTCAGCCACCTCTACGTCCGCCCAGTTCTTCGCCGTACAACCCTGTGCCTCCAGTTGCGCAATCTCTTGCGCGGTTAGTGAACGATAGTTCATAAAACTATAAACTTTCTACTAGAAGACTTCTTTCAACTTTCAACTCTCAACTTTCAACTTAATCATTGAGCAGCATCGGCATAAGGAGCATCAGCACGTCCTCGTTCTCCTCGTTCTCTGCCGGGAGGATGAGGCCAGCGCGAGCCGGGTCGGCCAGCTTGAGCTGTACGTCGGCGCTGGCAATCGAGCCGAGTAGGTCGATGAGGAACGGCGCCTTGAATCCGATAGCCATCGGCGTGCCGTTGTAATCGCAGCTGATGGTCTCCTCGGCGCTTGTCGAGAAGTCGATGTCCTGTGCGCTAATCTTTATCTGGTTCTCGCTGAGGGCGAGGCGCAGCTGGGCGGTACCGTTGTTGGCGAACACAGCCACACGCTTGCAGGCGTTGATGATGGTCTGGCGGTCAACCGTCACGATGTTCTGGTTGGACTGCGGAATAACGGCGTTGTAGTTCGGGAAACGGCCCTCGATCTGGCGGCAGACGATGATGGTGCTGCCGAACTCGAAGCGGGCGTTCTTCTGACCGAAGGTCACCTTCACGTCGCTTTCCTCCTTGGCCAGCAGGTTCTTGAGCAGCGAAGCGGGCTTCTTCGGAAGAATGAAGCTGGCGGCGGTGCCGGCCTGCACGCTGTTGTTCGTGTAGCGGACAAGACGGTGTGCGTCGGTGGCTACCATCGTCACTTTGTCCTCGGCGATGTCGAAGAAAATACCGTTCATCACCGGACGCAGGTCGTCATCGGCGGTGCAGAAGATGGTCTTCTCAATCGCGCTCTGGAGCACGTTGGCCGGAATGGCGATCTGACGTGCGTCGGCCTCTGTCTCCGGCATCTCCGGATACTCGTTGCCGTTAACGCCCACGAAAGAGTAGGTACCGTTCTGGCTGACCATGCTGACGGCGAAGTTCTGCTCGTCGATGGTGAAGGACAGCGGCTGCTCGCTGAACTCCTTGAGCGTCTCCAGCAGCAGTTTGGCAGCCGAAGCCACCTTGCCGGTGCCTTCCACGCCGTCCACCTCGACACTCGTGCGGATGGTCGTCTCGCCATCCGAAGCCGTCAGTTTCAGCTCATTGCCCACCAAATCAAACAGCACGTCGTCCAGAATGGGCAACGCATTCTTACTGTTAATCACACGGCTCACCGCCTGTAATTGCGAAAAGAGTTTAGAACTCGATACATTGAATTTC
>Ga0265298_10007223_pt1 | contig 13530 bp, 10 predicted proteins | sample AusTroGonzalo_MG_3_FD_193486 | JGI IMG/M metagenome (GOLD analysis project Ga0265298, IMG submission 193486) | Bovine rumen microbial communities from tropical cattle in Woodstock, Queensland, Australia - Gonzalo_01 | ecosystem: Host-associated > Mammals > Digestive system > Stomach > Rumen ...
AGCCGCAAGAAAAGCAAGCGCGACGCCCTGAAGACCGAACTCAAGGCATGGCTCGAACTCCTCAATGAAGGCAAGAGCTCAGCCACCGACATGGTGGAGAGCTGCAAACAGAAGGAAGAGAAACACCTCAAGGTGCTCACCCAAGGCATCACCGACGCTTTGGATGCCTCCAAGGACTTGGAGCGCAGCTACCGCGCCCTCGACATGTTCTTCAAGAACAGCGGTGGCGAGAAGGTCGACAAGCTGAAAGTCGTCAATGTGGCCAAGGAAGCCATCACCGACACCGAGTCGAGCTTCAAAGATCAGGTGGACGACCTGATGAAGCATGCCTTCGACCGCTTGAGCCTGAAGGACAGCTATAGTTTCGTTGTCATCCCTGGCGGTGTGTTCAAGGACAGAGTGGAGCTGCTGCGTTGGGCTAAGGTTGCCCACAAGTACAGAGCACTTCTCGTGACCGATACTGCTTTGGAAGATGAGAATTCACTTGAAGACCTGAAAGAGGTCACCAAGGGCTTCGTCGACAGCGATCCCGCTTTGCAGAACGTGGTCATGGCTTGCAACTGGATTGTGGGCCGCGAAAGCGAGAAGCTCAGTTATGACGAGCAGTATAATGAGGCCTTCTACATTTCACCTGCCGGTGCTCTGGCTGGTATGATGTACGACGAGTCGGCTCCTATCTCACAAGGCCGTGCCGGTAAGAAATACGGTACCGTGTCGGATGTGAAGGGCGTCAAACTCGACCTCCTCAAGTCGGAAATCGCCTCCCTGATGGATGACCATGTGGTCCCGATGGTGTTCTCCGAAGGCCGCGTCATGGCATTCAACAACAACACCTTGTATAACGGCGACCTCGACGCCATGATGGAATATCCCATCGTGCGTGTGTTCGACTGGGTCAAAAAAGTGCTCATGAACTATGTCCACGAAATCGCCCTCGAAAACTGGGATCCTTACAAGTCACCCCAGAAGCTGAAGGACAAGATCCAGGACTTCCTGAACCACTACCAAGGTTACCAGAACTTCTTCTCGAAGTACAAACTCGGTGATCCCAAGCAGGACCCGAAGACCAAGATTGTCACTGTCGACATCTCCATCACTCCTTTCTTTGCCGCCAAGAACTTCGTCATCAAGCTTGAGGCCGACAACAAGGACTACATGGGCGCTGACACCACATTAGAATAATAAAAACAACACCAACTAATTCACTTATTTATAAACATTTAAAAATTTAAAGTTATGGCTAAAACACCTGTAACATTAAAAGTTGACGGCCTCACCGAGCGCGAGGTCATGATGGTCACCTATTCCTTCAACCAAGCCACCGATACCGAAGGCCAGATGAGCGGCATTCCGAGAGGCGGTAAAATCACCCTCCGCGTGAAGGCTCTGAACGACGGCAATCCGGATCTGCTGAACTGGATGATTGCTCCCAACTTGGCCAAGAACGGCTCGATTGAGTTCAATGAGACCAAGTCAGGCAACTTGATGAAGAAGATTGAGTTTACCGATGGTTACTGCGTCAACTTCGTCGAGATGTGGGAAGACAAGATGGGTCACTACGAGGAGATCGTCTTGTCGTGCCGCGAAATCAAGAACGGCTCGGTGAACTACACCAACGACTGGGCATAATAGCCTATGTATTAGGGCGCAGCGGGCTAATGCCCGCTGCCCCCTTGTTTACACCTTATTAATTAATAATAGTGTTTGTATGGCGATTTACGGAAAACTTTACATTGACGGTTCACCCATCAGCAACTTAGGCAAGGACCACAACTTTTACACTGTACTGGAAAGTGAGTATTACATCACGCGTGACATTGAGTTGAACGGTACAGCCAAACGCCCAACCCTGACGTGGTTCAAGGTTACCATCATCGCGCCGGAGAAATGCAAGTTCTTCTATGAATGGCTGATGAAAGACGATGAGAGGCATGATGGCAGACTCGACTTGATGGTTGAGGTGAAAGGCGTACATTACAACATCGCTTTCAAGGATGCCTATTGCAGCGAGATCTATGAGAGCTACAACGCCAGATGGAACGACCTGATGGTGATGATTCTCTATCTCTGTCCCGAGAAAGTGGAGCTTCTTGACACCTACGAACTGAATAAACAAGGACAAGTCACGAAACAAGACGGCATTGTTTTCAACAACAAGACCGGAAGGGTGGGCATGTACTCTCGTTATCCTCGTACGCCTGAACAAGAGGCTATGCACAAGCAGTGGGCTGAGAATATGAAAAGTCAATTGAATGGAAATTAACGGAAATGGCAGACAATAAGAACGAAAACAGGAAAGGAAAGTTGGTGTTGGCGGGAGCGCCTCCTGGCTACTCCGAGTATAAGGTGCTGGCTTGCCACTATGCTGTGACCAGAGAGATGAAAGGCTGCGAGCCTATAGGCAAGCCTTCCGTTCAAGACTATATCAAGCTCACCATCGAAACCAACAAGAACGCGAAGTATTTGCGCGACTGGGCTTTGAGTGGAGAAAGAAAATGGGGTACCATATCCATGGTCATCTCTGCTGGCCGACATGGCTCAACGACCCGAACAATGCGCTACATCTATTTCGGGGGGCGTATCAAGACGATTAATGAGTACTTCAACTGCCTCACCAGCCAGATGATGACCACCACACTCCACATTGTCCCCTTTGATGTTAATTTTGCGGAATCGGATGGGAAGGCTGTCCGTCTCCTCACTGAAGAAGGAACCGTGGAAGAGAATGCCTCTGTCCCCCTTAACTCGGAAAGAATACCCATACTGGCTTTATAATGATGGGATACTCCATTTCTAGAAGGATAATATAACATTGAAATAAAAACAACTTGAAAAATGGCAGACAATAAGCAAGACAGGAGAGGAAATCTGAAAATCGTCAGTGCACCTCCAGGCTATTCAGAGTTTAAGGTGATAGCCTGTGACTATTCAGTCACAAGACCCATGGACGGCGGCGAGCCCTCGGGCGCTCCTGTCATTCGGAACAATTGCATCAAACTCACTGTGGAGACAACGAAAAGCGTGAAGTATCTGCGTGACTGGGCTTTGGGCAATGAAGACAAATGGGGTGTCATCTCCCTGGTCATCGCAGCTGGCGCACATGGCACAGCCTCCCGCAAGCTGCGCTACATCTATTTCGGAGGACGCATCAGCAAGATAGAGGAGGATTTTAGCAACCGTTCCGGGCAGATGATGGCCACCACACTATACATTCACCCCGTTGCAGTTACCTTTGCCGAGAGTAACGGAGTCGGCCCCCGTCTCCTCATCACCAAAGGGAAAGTGATAGAGGATGCAAAGGTCGACCTCACGGCAAGCAGAATGCCTCCCTTCCTTGACGGTCATGACATCTAATAAAGTTACCTATATAATAAACCAACATAAAACACTTTTGAACCATGCCAATTCAATTAGTAGAGACTCCCAAAATAGAAATCACGCTGAACAATGGTCAGAGATTTGCCGATTTCGCGCCTAATTTTCACATCGTGTGCTTCGAGATGACTAAAAAGCTCTTGGAACCCAACAAGTTCGAGTTCGTGATTTGCAAGAAAGAGGAATATATAGATGCTTCCGACATCAAGTTTGACCTGAGGGATGAGCTTTTAGGCGCCCAGGTGGATTGCTCGCTACAGGGCAGCCGCCGCGACGTGAATGGCGAAAAGCAGACCGATGTGGTGGATAATTTCTTCCATGGCTACATACAAAATCTCAAGTTGATGCGTGGAAACGTGAAGGATTCGATGGAGATACACTGCACTGCATACAGCCCCGACGCCCGCCTCAAAGGATTCCCCTGCAACAACTCGGGAACAGGCTGGACCTTAAAGGATTGGGTAGAATTTGTTCTTGGGTATAACTATGACAGCTCAAGAAAGTTCAATCCCGAAAGTGGGTATTATGATGCAGGTACGCCTTTGGAGAAGGAAATCAATCCGAAGTCGGACAACAAGTTGCCTTACACTGTTCAATACCACGAAAGCGATTACGACTTTTTGAAACGATTGGCCAAACGTTATGGCGAATTCTTCTACTATGAGGACGGCAAGGTCATTTTCGGCGCCATGAAGGAATATGACCCCATCACCCTGCGCACCGGTGTGGAAATTGACAGTTACAATTACGACCTCAACATGAACCACCATACCGGCATTGTGCTCACAGAATACGATTATATCGTGTGCAACCACTTTGGCGCTGGCATCGAAAAGTCGAATGTCCACAACTGGGACTACAAAGAAGAACCTTTCCATGACATGTCAAAGTCGGCTTTCGAACGCTCGACGGAATTTTTCAATGGTGATGCTAACGCAATATCGGACTGCCGCTCGGCACGCATCTTGGATGAGGAAGCCTCCTGCAACATGGTAGGCGCATGGGATGAGGGCAAGCAAAAGAATATAGATGCGAAATGGGCTGACCTTTGGACACGTGACCAACGTCAGGTCATCGAACAATACGTTATGGCCGACACGCTGATATGCGAAGGTGTGGCTCGACGTGCCGACCTTAAGCTTGGTAGTGTCATCATCATCGAAGACGCAACCCACACTGAAGAAGAAGCCCAAACTGAAGAAGAAGTCGACTATGTGCAGCACGAACCGCTGAAAGTCATCGACTTGAAGTACACATGGGTGAGAGACAGGAGCCTTACCTTGGAAAACTCCTTTAAAGCCATCCCGCAAAAAGCTACCGTGCCACCTTACCTTGAGCGCGATGAACATGGCTTCCTCACCTATGGTGATTTCGATATTTATCCCAAAAGCGGTCCTCAGCACGGGCGCGTTTATAGAAACGACGACCCAAGACACATGGGTCGCGTCAGCGTGATGCTCGACTGGGGGTTTGAGTATTCGTATTGTGTTGATGAGATTTCGTCCGACACCGATCGGAACAGTGATTTTATGATGATTACCCCGTGGATTCGTGTCGCGCAACCATACGGTGGCTGGCATCGCGGTACCTACCTGGTGCCGGAAGTAGGCGACGAAGTTATTGTGGGCTTCGAGCATAACAATGCCGAACGTCCTTACGTCATCGCCTCTATGCACAACTTTGTAAAGGACGAACCCGTTCAATCTTGGGTGGAAAAAGATGCCGTCGAACACAACGAATACAAGGCCATACGTACCCGCAACGGACACACCATCGAAATCCGTGACAAGGGCGACAACGGCTACATCAAGATATATGACGAAAAGACCCACCACTATGTGGTGACTTACGACACCGACAAGAAGCTGATCCGCTTCGAGTCTAAGGGCAACATCGAATTGTCTGCCAACAACAACATCGTGCTCCATGCCGGCAACAACATCAAGATGGATGCCAAGAATAACATTGAGGAAAAGGCCAAGAACGACATTAATCGTACTGCTGAAAACAACATTCTTGATGAAGAACTCAACGAATATATCAATAGTGCTGGCACGCACTGGAGTGCTCACATTACAGATTTGAAAACCCAGATCCACATCCAAAACGATAAGATTCAAGCTCAGCTTGACAGTGGCGAAAAGGTCATTCACATGAGTGAAGACAAAGGTGTCATGGTCAAATCTGACAACAACATTGTCCTGACTTCTCAAGACAAGGCTGGCATGATAGGTAATAACCAAGTCATCGTTAAATCGGATATGCAGATTGATGTTAAAGGCAGTAATGTAACAGTGAGTGGCGATGCCGAAACTGTGGTCAAGGGCGGTATGGTGAAAATCAACTAATTAGAAAAAAGACATGGCTAAGTCAGAACAATCACCTGAACTTTTCAAGTCATACTCAGAAGATGACCAAAACGAGATTCTTCGGCCACAGGAGGAAGAATTGGGTGAGTTGAAGATGGAGCGTGGTGAGATTGCTCTTGAAAAGGCGGAATTGGATAGAAAGCAGAATAGAAGAGCGAATTCTATGGGCGGTGATCCCAACGCCAACACGGCTCAAATCATCGCAAGCAATGTCCATTCCAATTCTCTGGGAGGAAGTAGCGATTTGATAGATGCCTTGAACGCAGCCGTTTATATGGTCAATATTCCTTTCCAAAAGCACAATGAAAGCAAATTGGAAGAAATTGATGCCAAAATAAAGCCGAAGCAAGAAGCATACGACAGGTTGGCCAATGTCAAAAACGACCCGGTTGACCCGGATAAGCTTAACCAAGAGTTGGACGCGCTGTATGATTCCCAAAAAAAGACTTATGAGGATTATCTGGATACGCAGGAAAGGATTGGACGCAAGAAGAACCAGATTGAAATGACAAAAGGCATTCTGTTTGCCCGTCATGGAAAGATGGAGGACGAGCTGAAGCAACTGGAGGATCAAGCGAGCGAATTGTTGTCGGATTTTGTCTCAAATGATGATCAGGTGAGGAAAGCATCAGGTCTGTCATCTGAACAAACGGAACGGTTTGACGAAATGGTGGATAAAATGGCGGCAGCCGTGAGGAAAGCCAATCCCGCTTTAGAGACCCCTGAACCTGTTGCTCCTCCTGAGCCGCCTGAGACTCCAACACCCCCAATGCCTATTGTGCAGACATTCGTCAATGCAGGCATGAAAATCACCTGTCCTTTTGCCAATGGGGCTCAAGTACCGTTTGGTGTCACGCCCGAACATCGCGTGCTGCTTGAGAATTTGCCCAAGGCCAACATCATGGACTTCAAGCCTTTGGTCAACATTCCTTCGTTTGGGATGTGCTCCACACTTACGAATCCTGCTGTGGCGGCTGCCACCGAAGCAAAATTGGGTGTGTTCACGCCTGCACCTTGCGTGCCTGCCATTATGGGACCATGGAAACCAGGAAAGCTCAATGTCTTGCTTGACGGCGCACCAGCCTTGCTCAATACCGATACCTGCCAATGCATGTGGGGTGGTGTCATATCATTCGTACCTGATGCACCAGGCTCGTCAAATAATTCCAAGTTAGGAGATGCCTTAGAAACCCTTGGTGGAGAACTGGCGCAAGAAGCTGGAGAAAAAGCCATAGAAGTAGGGGGAAAGAAAATAGCTGCTAAAGGTCAGAAATTAATGACAGGCGAATTAGACAACATTCCAAGGTATTTGAGAGTCATGGGTGATAATGGAATAGTGCGTCGGGTTCTCAATCCTGAATTGGCTAAACGATATGCCCAAGGCTTGAAATTGTTAAAGGCAGGTGGTAATATAGCTAAAGTGGCACCTCTCCTGACGCCTGTAACATTGGGAGTAGGATTCGCATTTGAGGACACTTCCGACTATGCCAAGTCTTCTGCGGATGCTGCGGCGAAGCATGATGGCCAGGAACCAAAATCAGCGTCTGAATGGGGTCAGGTCATTGGTGACTATGGTGCTGGCTATTGGAAAGACATGGGTGTCCCCGATGGTGTCGCTGATTTTGGCAATTATGTGGTCAGAGATACGGCCGATACTATCGATGCATTGAATACGGTAGGTTCCGAAGCTGGTGCGGCGTTGGCCGAAGAGCATCCTGCACCTTCATGGCTTTTGGATTTTTATGATAAAATAGCATATTGATACATGAACTTTATACCCAAGATAGAAGATCCTAAACTGGTAGTCGTCAATAGCACGATGCTCGCTTCCTTCGATGAGGAGAAGTGTAAAGGTTGTGGCCGTTTCGGCTGCACCGATCGTGGCTACACCATAAGTTTTGGTGACCCGCCTATGGTGTTGGGGGAGGAGATGTTGGCCCAGGAAGTCATCGAAAACCTGATAGTGCTTACAAGTCGGGGCAAAGGGATGGTGACTGCCCAAAACTTCCTATACAATGAGAAGCAGTGCGTGCGCAAGCTCAAGAAAAGTAATATCGTGACATTGTTTGAGAAGATGCAGGCCTGCGGTGAGGATTGTCACCGCAACTGTGTGTTCAGCACTGGTGGTCTCATGAAAGCACGCCCAAAAGACTATCGTTGCCCATTCCGCAATGAAGAAGATTCGGTGTGCCAACGCAACGTGGCTATGGACGGCAGTCCCTTGTTATGTTTTCCAAACGACGAAGACTTGTGGGATTGCGAGTTCCACGAAGAAGCTTACCACCGTTGTAACCGACGTAAGGAGGGTCAATGCGGTGACCTCATGGAGAAGTATGGTGTCACAGGCGACAAAGACCAACTGGTGCTGCTCAATCACCGATTTAGCATGGCACCGTGCCGCTTCATGGACGACGGACTCTGTTCCCACTCCGAGAGCCAGTACTATGAGGGTGCATGCAGCTTGAAAGGCTTGTCGGAAACTTGCGAGAAATATGCGCCTATCTCTTCCGACCAAGCCTACACCGAAGGCGTGGTTGCCTATGTGAGTAGCACTGACGACAAGGACGATCTCCGTGTGTTCCCTAGCTCAACATATGCTCGCCATTTGGAGCCCCAGCAGGCTCAAACACTCTGTACCGCTTGCCGTATCGTACACTCCGTCGCAAAACTCATGAAGGTGAAATGCTTGGGTGTGCGCCGTACGAAGAGTATGCCCTTCCTCAACAAGGAAACCAACCCCCTCAGCGACTATGCCATTCAACTCAACTATTTCTACATGTCACATCGCGATGACTTGACAAAATACGACCCCAAGAAGATGGCCTTGGCCGTCTATCTGGCCATGGCTTTCGACTGTGAGGGACTGCAATGCGAAGAATATCAATCCTGTAAATTTAACCCAATATAATTATGTCTGCTCCATCTTCAGGGCCAATGGCCCAAGGCGATCCTAAATCATTGGAAATTAAGGACAATGAGCAAAAGAAGTGTCTCACCTATTTCTATCCCATGGACGGATGGAAAGGTGAATATGGCTTTGACTGGTTCAGGCTGCCCAGCAAGCCCGAGCCAGAGGTCATCGACGAAGAGGGACGTAAGGCCTCCATCTACTTCGAGAACATAGGAAAACACTACGATTATGGTATTGTCGCATCATGGGATACTGTGGAAGGCGAGTCTACCGGAGAAAAGAAAGAAATCCATGCTTATAGCGATGGAAGTAAGTTTACTGGCTTGGGAGTTGATGTCAGGACCCATGACACCAAAACGAGAGAAGATGATTTGTTTCTCAACAGCAGAGGCAGTGTTGACATTGCGTATGGGTTTTCAACGCACGCGGAAACCCAAAGACTTATTAGTTATTTAACAGGTGGCACCAAGAGCTTTGCGCAGTATTGTTTAAAGGTCAACGGGCTTGACTATCCGGTATACCGCCTTTCCGAGCGTGGCCAGAAAGACTTATATTACATTATTAATTATTTCCCGTTTCGTGGTTTTTATAAGTATGTAGAGTTTGACTTCACTCCTGTCGAAAACGGGAAGAAGTATCATTATGCATGTGAATACGACATAGGTAGTCGCAAGCTCATGGAATTGATCCTTACAAAGAGAGGGGAAGATGACGATTGTGAAATAGAGCAAAAATTCACGAAGAAGAATGACTTGCTTTCCAAGGCCAATAAGAAGCATTGGGAGCCTAGCAAAGACCTTGTCGACCGCCTTTGGGACAACAAGGGGATTGACTCGGTTACGCTCCCAAAGGACAAGCGTGTCAGCAACGTGAAAGTGGACTGTCCCAAATATTCGGTCACCGTTTACCATGCCGACCATTCTTGGGAGTGCTATTACTATGAGGCTGCCACCATCTGCTATATCGAGTGCGGGCGACCCGCTCCCGGTGCCAAGAACGCGTATGAAGGCTATGGCGGATTGTACTATTGTTATTCGGGCACGGTGGATGAAATCAAGAAGAAACTCAAGGCGGAGAATCTGAAAGTCAACGAGGAAATGCTTACCGACCCCACTTGGCTTCCCGCAAGGATAATGAAAAAAGACTCCACCGTCGTGAAGGTGGAAACCACTATGCACAAGCCTGACGCGGTATATTACAAGTTGGAACTTGAGGAGGAAAGTGCACCTGTTGACTTTATAGACTTGTCGACCGACGAAATCAGCGACCAGGTCCTGAAAAAGGTGATGGTAACCTCGATGAAAGCCGATTCCATTCCCGAATGGACAGGGAAGGGGTTTAAGTTTACGAATAGCGAGGCAGAGTATAAAGGGGATGAGCGGCTGGAACTGTTCCCTTACTGGAAGGATGCTTTGGACGGGCATTACCACTTGTTCAATTACCAAAACAAGGTGGTGTTTTATCCCATCCCTACACTCAGCATGATTGATTTCGCATGGCGCGATAAGAAGAGGGACCTCGAGAAGAAAATCAAGCTGCAGGTGCAGACGGTGGGTGAGTTCGATAAAGTCTATTTCGAGTCAGACGACGATGATATAGTGGACTATGCCATTGGCAACGGATCCACCACAAAGAAGATGGACACCGTGAAACTGGTGCCCGAAGGTGCGAGTGAGGAACGGCACAGCATCATCGCCCGCGAAAAAAACGGACAGTTGGTGGGTCAGCTTGACGTCTACGTATTTAAGCCTATCCACCTGAAGATTTGTTTTATCGATGTCAATTTCCAAGAACGTGAGATTGAGGTTGATGGAACAGGGGAGACTGTGAAGAAAAAAAATGGCCTGCATCCTTCCGTTTCCGGTAATTCGGGCGGTGGCAAGAAATGGAAATACAAAGACGACAAATTCATCCAAATCTTTGGCCAGGCCGGCATCATCTTCGATGACATCGAGGAGGAAAGCATGACTATTGAGGAGGTCTATTTCGATAAAGAAGACCATACGTATTATAACAGGTCTGAGCTTGACCTTGCAAATACGGCAAACAGGGAACTCCTTGATTCGAAGGATGCCGCGTATCTCTCCAACTTCCAAGTGTGGAACCAAGAGTTGGGCGAGAATGTGTTTAATTATGATAACATGCTTGAGTATTATGCCACAGAATTGGAAGAAAAAGGAAGCCCCGGCGTGAGTCCCGCAAAATATTTCGATGAGAAGTTCCTGGGATTCTATCCCGAATACGTTGATTACATTAGGGTGTATGTGCTCGATAAGTACATGATACAAGAAGGAGACTTGGAGAAAACCATTCATCACATGAGCTATGACGGATATGAAGGTATTTTCGACTCAGGAGTGCTCTTGTTCAGGAAAAGCGTCGAGCTCTGCGATGCCAAGGAGAGCAACCCGCTTTCCAATGTCTTGCTCCGCTACTTGGGCTTGACCGAGAACTTCAACAACTACAAGAAATGGTGCTATGAATATAGGACTACCTCCAATGTGATGGACTACAGCGATTACCGCTATTCGCTCACCGCCACCCAATGGGAGAGGATGCGCGACAGGGCAAAAGAACTGTTGAAGTCGCAAGCCGAACTGAAACAGCGCATGAAGGAGGGAATAAAATAAATGGGTATCAATATGGAAACGACCGACAAATTCGATGTGTTCACTTACGAGCAACGATACGCCGATGGCCGTTGCCTCTTTAAGGAAGGCAATAACACCATCTATATGTTTGAGACCGACGAGGGCTACGGAAAGCACGTCATTCCCGACGACCCCGCCACCGTCGCTACCCAAATCCTCTATTATCCCGACACGCTCACCGTGAGCTGCGTGGGCGAGTTCATCAAGGAGTTTGAGATACAGATTGGCGTTTGGCGCAACTATGACAAGTTCGGCGAAGTGGAGCAGGAAGACAACATGGACGAGCACTATCCCGTCAGTTGGAAGGAGATGCAAGGCCGCTTCCTCGCCAACGACATCCGCTTCGACGACATCCGTCAACTGAAGCGTACCAAGGACCGCGAAACGGGTCGCTATGTGTGGATTCTCGTCCTCAACGCCCCCAAGGGCACCATGGACGTAGCCCACTTCGATGCCGAGACGGGCGAGCTCATCAAACGCAACAAATCTAATATACATAATTTGTAATCAGGAACGCGGGAATAACAATATTTCATTATTTTTTTAACCGAAAACAATAGAACGCTATGCAACCGATATTCAACACAAAAAACATGTTCTATGACTACTTCAACCATGTCCCACCTCATAGGATGAAGGAGGACTTTGGGTTGGATTATTATGAACAGAGCGCCATCCGGGACGAAATCCGGAAAGTCATTCAGAGATTCTTCGACAGGCTGGTCGATAGCCATGACTTGAAGCACTACGATGTTTATTCCGAGATAGGGGATGAGTTTGACGAGGCTTTCTACGACGAGCTTCAACGAGATGTGCACAGTTACTTTCACGACATGGCCCATTGGGATTTCCTCGACACGTTGATGAAAAAGCGTACCATCGAAGATCCTGTCCATCGCTCGCATTTCAAATCGTTAGTGGTGGCTGAAGCTGGCGGTGGTGCTCCTGAGTCATTCCAACATGGTGTTGTTGACCTAAAGGAGTCATTAGTGGCTCTAATCAACCTAGATCTTGCCCCACTCTCGGGACAAGAGTTGCTTTATCTCGCAAAACTTAGCTAATACAAATCAATAAAACCCATACGATATGAGAAAACATGTATTATTCGCTTTGTTGCTACTTGTGGCAGCAGTATCGCAAGCCCAAAACCAACCGGGCAACAGAGCTGACTCGTTCACTCTGAAGATTAAGTATCTTTATGCGGCAGACCTTTCACAGGCCGCCGACGATTATGTTGGCGAATTAGAGGTGGACTCTGTCTATAACATTCCCACTCCTTCCGTTACGGGGTATCATCCCGACAAGAATGAGGTGAAAGGCACGATGCCCGACCACGATGTGTTGGATACCGTGCTGTATACCGCTAACAGCTATACGGTGACCCTCAAGAGCGAACCTGAAAATGGAGGTACAACGCAAGGCGGTGGCACATACGACTACAATGCAGAAGCCACCGTGACGGCAACGGCCAACGAAGGCTTTTCTTTCTCCAAATGGACCAAGGACGGTGAAGAGGTGAGTACTGAGGCAGAATACACCTTCCATGTCACAGAAGACTGCACCTTGACCGCCAACTTTGCTGAAGTGACTCCTGAAAGATATACCATCACTGCAACTGCCAGCCCTGCTGAAGGTGGTACCGTCTCGGGCGCCGGCGAATTTGACAGCGGACAACGTTGCAGATTGGTGGCCACTGCAGCCCAAGGCTACAACTTCGTCAAATGGACTGAAAACGGCAACCAAGTCTCCAATGAATCCGAATACACTTTCACCGTGACTGGCAACCGCACTCTGGTAGCTCATTTTGAAGCACAAGGCCCTGCAACGCACACCATTACGATAAGTCCTTTGATTGCCCATGGCTCCATCAGTGTTTCTCCTGAAGGGGAGGCGGAAGTGGGTGCTACAGTCACCATCACGGCCACTCCTGAAGAGAACTACGAATTGGAGTCGTTAATGGTTTACAACAAAGACAACGTCAGCCAAACCGTAAATGTGGATAACCAATCTTTCGTCATGCCCAATTTCGATGTGATGGTCAGTGCAGTGTTCGAGCTTGCTGGAACGCCACCTGTCATAAATGAAGACATTGAAGCACCAGCCGCCATTTGCGATGGCGACGTGCTCGATGTGGTGGCTCCTTCCGTTACCAATGCTGACGATCAAGCTTGGCAGATGTCGGAAGACGACGCGTTTGACGTCATCGTTGTTTACGAAGGTCAGT
>Ga0265298_10007225_pt1 | contig 13527 bp, 15 predicted proteins | sample AusTroGonzalo_MG_3_FD_193486 | JGI IMG/M metagenome (GOLD analysis project Ga0265298, IMG submission 193486) | Bovine rumen microbial communities from tropical cattle in Woodstock, Queensland, Australia - Gonzalo_01 | ecosystem: Host-associated > Mammals > Digestive system > Stomach > Rumen ...
CGTAGGCGATATCAGCCTATTTTTACTTCGCTGTACAGCCTCGACAGGAAATCCATATACTCGGACAGCGCGACATAGGGAATGTCCCCGCCGTCCATGAAATACAGGTTCATCTCCCCCTCGGATACCTTCCCACCGTCTTTTTGTTGTAACACCACAGATGGGGGAATGTCTTTTTCTCAATGATAATGTTTGTCTGGTCCTCCGGGGTATTTGCCGTTTCCGGCAGGGCGCACACGGGTAAAAGTACGAGCGCCGTCAGCAGCGCCGCCAGTTTCGCGAGCCTTCTTTTCATTTTTTTATTCCTCCTGTCTTCCGCTCCTGTGATGTTCCTGCTCACTTATCCGAGTGTCTGAAGCCTTTATAATTTCATCTCCATATACCTTCTGTACGTTTTGAATCCCGCCGCTTCATAGAAGGCCAGCGCCCCCCGGTTGAACTCCCACATATTCAGCTCCAGCCGGTCAAAGCCTTCTTCCCTGGCATAGTCACGGATAAAGCTGATCAGCGCGCTGGCAACGCCCTGCCGCCGGCACTGCTCATCCACGCAGAACTCATCCACATCCAGATAATCACGCACATACATGAACGGGGTTTCCGGCCGGGTGATATGATTCAGCACGGCAAACCCGCAGATTCCGCCGTTCACCTCGGCAACGACGATTTTCTGCCGCGGATCTTTCCGAATCACGTACAGGTAATCCCGCAGTTCGTCGCTGAATCCCGGTTTGAAAACCTCCGGCTTTCCGGCCACGTGCAGATCGTTCACCTGCCTGCGCAGCTCGTTGACCCGATTCAGCTCCTCCTCCCGGGCGAACCGTACCGTGACATTCGCCTTTTCTGGAACCGGTTTTTGTTCCCTATCGCTGCGGATCAGGCCATAGCGGACTTCATCGCAGATCCCCTGGTTGTTCTTTCCCGCGCCGCGCATGATGCCCTCGAACTTCAGGCCGGCTTTCTGCATCACACGGCCGGACTTGGGGTTCTTCACATCGTGGCACGCAGTAACCCGGTTGACGCCTACCGTGTCAAACAGGTAGTCCGTCACAGCGCGCAGGGCTTCCGGCATAATGCCCCTTCCCCAATAGGCCCGGCTCATGCAGTATCCGATGTCAGCCGTCTCCGTTTCCTCAATAAATCTGACGACGGAAATGTTGCCGATGACCGTGTTGTTCTCCTTCCATTCGATCGCCCAGTTGAAAAAGCTGCCGTCTTCATATTGGGGAATCCAGCTGTTCAGAACCATCCCGGAAATGTCGGCGCCTGTATGCGTAGGCCAGGTCAGGTAACGGGTAACTTCCGGATCCGAAGCCCAGTTATGGAACATATCTTCGGCGTCTTCAATCCGGAATAGTCTCAGGATCAGCCGGTGGGTTTCAATCCGCTGTGTACCGGTTTTATTCATTGCCTTCATCTCCCTTGCTGATATTGTTACAGAAAAGACGCTTGCCTGTCAACCGTCTGCTGTCCTGTGTTTTTTCCTCTGTACGTCAATGCTGTTCATGAGGTATAATCGAATCTGATCATTTGCAGGAGGCTGGGTATGGAATACAGGATCGCTTCGGCTGACGATATCGGATTGCTTATACAAAGTCGTCTGGAAACCCTCAGAGCTGTCAATCACCTTGAAGATAATCACCCTTTCAGCAAGGACTTTGTGGAGACCAGCCGGCAGTATTTTCTGGAAGGGGATCAGACGACTGTCCTGGCCGTCGAGAACGATCAGGTTGCCGGCTGCGCAACCCTTTGCTATCTCAGGATGATGCCCACCGTCTCCCATCCGTCCGGCAGACGGGCACATCTGATGAACGTATACACGCACCCCTCCTGGCGCAGAAAAGGGGTCGCCCGCCGGATGGTTTCCATGTTGATCACAGAAGCCCGGAACCGGGGTGTGTCTGAGATCAGCCTGGACGCAACAGCCGCCGGCAGGCCGCTCTATGAAAATCTGGGATTTAAAAACTCCGATGAATGCATGACTCTCTGCCTTTGAGTCTGTGGTCAGTTCCTGAAAAGATATTTTTAGGAGAATGGAAAATATGATCAGAAACATCGCCATCGTAAGCCTTTCCAGCGGGATCATCGGTGAACCCTTCGTTCAGTTTGAAGTCGAAATCGGCCTTCGCAGGCTGAAGGAATATGGCCTGAATGTAAAGTTCATGCCGCACGCGCGCAGGGGACTTGAATATGTCAGAGAACATCCGGAAAAAAGGGCGGAGGATCTCCTTTCCGCCTTCCGGGATCCGGAGATCGATATGATCCTCTGTGCCATCGGCGGGGATGATACCTACCGCCTGCTGCCGTATCTCTTTGATCACAATGAACTGGCGGAAGCAGTAACAGATAAGATCTTCCTCGGTTTTTCCGACACCACGATCAACCATCTGATGCTCCATAAGGTCGGTCTTCGCACCTTCTACGGTCAGGCATTCTTCTGCGACCTCTGTGAGCTCGGTCCGGAAATGCATCCCTATACCCGGAAGTACTTTGAGGAACTGATTGCCACCGGAAGCATCCGGGAAATCACCCCCAGCGATGTCTGGTACAGTGAAAGGGAGAGTTTTACCCCGGACCAGGTCGGCAAACAGCTGCCTTCCCATCCGAACCACGGCTTTGAATTGCTACAGGGTCCCTCCGTTTTCTCCGGAAAGATCCTCGGCGGCTGTATCGATTCACTCTACGACTTTTTCAGCGGTGACCGGTATGCGGATATGCCGGTCTTATGCCGGAAGTATCATCTCTTCCCTGATGCGGAAGACTGGAAGGGACGCATTATTCTTCTGGAATCCAGCGAGGAAAAGATGAAACCGGAAGCATACCGTCAGGCACTTGAATATCTGAAAGAAACGGGAGTATTCGGTGCGGTCTCCGGCGTCCTGGCCGGAAAACCGATGGATGAGACCTATGCAGCAGAATATAAACAGTTGCTGGCTGAAGTCATCGATCAGCCTGATCTCCCTATCGTCTTCAACCTGAACATCGGTCACGCGATGCCGCGCTGCATTATGCCCTTTGGAGTAGATGCGACTGTGGATGTTGATCACCAGGTCATCCGCTTCGCCTGACCCTTATTGATCAGCCCAGCATTCGTTTTTGGTGCTTCCGTCCCTGTATGTTTCCTCATAGGGTTCCGGAAGAGCATCCTCCTCGTCCGGAATCCCGTCTGACCATTCCTTTTCCAGATGATCCTTTTCCCGTTCGCTCATCGTCTTCCTTCTCCTTTATGAATCACCGTCTGTTCCAGCTGAAGCAGACGGGCTTTTTTATCCATTCCCCCCGCATAGCCCGTCAGGCTGCCGTCGGATCCTACCACCCTGTGACAAGGAACAATCAGCGAAAGGGGATTATGTCCGACCGCGCCGCCCACTGCCTGGGCGGACATCCGGCCGAATCCCGTCTTTCCGTCGATCTGCTCTGCGATCTCCCCGTAGGTCATCGTATGCCCGTAAGGGATTGTCAGCAGAATCCCCCAGACCGCTTTGCGGAACGCGCTGCCTTTCATCTCCATCGCGGGAGTAAAATCCGGAATGTCACCGCTGAAATAGAGATCAAGCCAGCGGACTGTTTCCTCAAATACCGGCATACACCGTTCCGGAGGAAGCGCATCCGGAAAATGTTTTTGTCCGTCAAACCACAGACCGGTCAGCGCGCTCCTCCCGCAAGTCATCGTCATTTTGCCCAAAGGCGATTCATAGTGCCAGGTGTAATTGTCCATTATTTCTTTTCTTCTGTCCCCTGCATGAGCATCTGTGTCATTCCGATCCGAATTCCTCTCCGCTCGCACATGATTTTCAGTTCCCGATTCAGCTGCCGCTGCAGCCATCCGTAATACATCCCCTTGCAGTAAATGGCGAAGGACAGCACAAAACCGGTCTCTGTAATCTTTGAAACTCCCCGGTATTTCGGCCCGCCGACATCGCTTCCGCTGATTTCGCACAGCTTGTCATGAATCCGCGGCAATTCCTCCTCCGGGATGCTTTCAACCCGCTCTATGGATTCCGACAGGTCCACAATCAGGCTCGTCGTCACCCGGTCCGTCTTATCCGAAGGCATGTTGATGTAGTTTTTGAAATCGTTATTCCGGACGACCGTGAGCTCGCTGAACCATACCAGTTGGGTTGTCCGGACACCGATACTCAGGATCACGCCGTACTGTCCGTTGTAGGAGACGAAATCCCCTACATGAACAACGCCTTCAAACGTCATCAGAATTCCGGCCAGGATATCCGCCACGATATGCTGGCATCCGATACCGAAAATCACCCCCAGCACGCCGCCGGTCAGGCTCAACGTGGTCAGGTCAACACCGAAGTTGGCCAGGCAAAGGAAAACGCCCGTAATCGCCAGCACATAGGCGAAAAAGCTGTTCAGCAGGTGACAGATGGTTTCTCCCTTGGCATGCACCGCTCTGGCAATCCAGTACAGCAGCTTGTGCAGCACCAGCTTGATCACCAGCAGGATCGCGATATCAATAATGCATGTCGTAATGGAATACAGATTAATCCCGCTGTTCCATTCCCCGCTGATGCAGTAATACCACACGGAGTTTTCTCCGGAGATCATCGCCTGAAGAATAAGCGCAATCAGCACAACGATCGTGGTCACTTTCAGGAAGACAATGAATTTTTCATCCGGCGTCCGGTCCTTCCACCGAATGCTGTCTTCCGGCCATCGTTCTTCAAAATAGGGTTTCTTTTTATTGACAATGCTGTTAAGCATAACCAATACGTCGTCGTCCCGGTGTTTTCGATCTTCCTCCACGTCGTCCCCGGTCTCGGCCTCCGTCGAAACTTCCGTACTTTCTTCCACGGAAGCCTCCTCCGCTTTCCGCCCCAGCGTAGCAACCAGGAGCAGCAGGCACATGTATACCAGCGTACCGGCCACGGCAACCAGGATCGGCGTCATATGGTTGTCCGCAACGTTAACCGGGGGTCTCATAACCAGGAAATAGTATTCCCCGACCCGCCTGGCGGAAGCGAAATAACGGTTTTCAGCACATACATTTCCCCGTTATAGTGGTCCAGCAGCAGGCTCTCGTTGATGCCCATTTTTGAAGCGCGAAGTCCGGTATAGTCATAGCCGTTCAGGCTGTTTTTGAATACGCCGTCTTCCGCCTCACCGACATATTTCACCGTCAGATCCTTGTCGTCTATCACCAGCACGAAGGTCCCGTCCATCAGGCTGATCTGCTCAAACACGCTCTCGAATCCGAGATTGGCCCGGATCCTTTCAATTCCTTTCGAGTCCGCCTCAATCAGGATCATTCCGCCGACGGTCCCGTCCGAATTCCACAGGGGCACCCCGATGGTCTGAAGGGTCTCCCCGCTGATCTCGTCCTTTTCCTTTGTCCCGACAAACGATTCACAGCCCTCGAGCAGCACAGCAGCCGGGGAATCGTCGGGAATTGCCGCCTGTTTCCGCAGGGAATTGGTGATCGTTTTTCGGCCTTTGGTGTCATATACCGAAATCGTCCGGATTTCCAGGCAATCGCAAAGCTTATCCAGAAACTCCCTGGTAATCTTTTCCTTCTCCGTGTGCTCCAGGATGCTCCGGATCAGTTTGCACCGGATCACGTACTCTCCGTCATACCACTGCTCCAGCTTGTCCACCGTCGCCTGGTTTTTCTCCAGCAGATCCACCACCCGGGTAACCTTTTCCCGGCTGTAGCTGAACGTAGTCGCGAAGATGGACAGCGCTTCCTGGTATAACCCGCCCAGGAACACCAGCGCCATGGCGAAAATGGCAATCACCTTCAGCTTGCTTGCCAGGTTGTGGTCCCAGTCAAATCCTTTTTCTTTTTCCATACGGTCTCTTCCTTGTCCTTGATGTGGAAGAAGGCGTACCCGGCACAGATGCCGGTAATGAACATCATCAGCATTGCCAGCGTGGCGGCCGTGCTGACTGCTTTTCCGTGGATTTCCCCGACCGGCATCAGCTCCAGCGTCAGCAAATACGGTTCGTCCACCATGGCCGCAAGGTATGTTTCGTCGCCAATTCGGATTTCCGCGGTCCGCTCCTTCCCGCTGAAAGCATTCTTCAGTTCCTCCGGTCCTGCAGGATCGGCATTTCCGTTGATCCGGATTCCCAGCGTTTCGAAAGGCTGTCCCTCCAGCTTCTGGTCCTTCCAGGAAAGAATGGTGCCGTCCGAAGCGTCCAGCGCCAGCAGGCAGCCGTCTCTCCCGATGGTAATCTTACGGAGCACAGTCCGCCAGTCAAAGTATTCTGCAGCCTCCTTTTCTGCTTCGTTCGGCGTATCCCGGACCACCAGCGTCCATTCGCCCTGGTGGGCACTCCAGGCGAAAACATGCTGAAGCTCGCTGTTCACGAATCTGGAGGAAAACATAATGTCCCGGTACCGGTCATTCCAGACCAGCTGCTCATCCATCGTCTCAAACTCGTCCAGCGACAGCAGTTTCTGAATGGTTTCTTCCGTAAAGTCGAGCTCTTTGCTTTCCCCTGTCCGGTACAGGACCTTCCCTGTCCGGTCGTACATCACAAGCTCTTCCGCTTTATTGATTTTTGCGTACTCGTCCAGCAGGTCCCGGGCCGCTTCCACGTCTTCCTTCCCGTCCAGCGCCGTCGCCAGGGCTTTCAGTTTGTTGAACATTGACCTTGCGGCCCCAACTTTAGCATAGAAATGGTTTTCTCCCAGTGCGGGAAGCTGTCCGGCAATCATGTTCCCCTGGTCCAGCATTTCCTTCCGGCTTCATTCCAGATGATCCGATCCTCGATCGCATAGAAAATAACGCCCATCAATATAGCCCAGACAAGCCAGAGCGCAATAATGCTTATTCTCCGTTTTCTCACCGAACGGTCCATCTTTCCGATCCTCCGTAAACAGCTCGCAGATTCCTGCTTTTCTCTTATTTTGCCTTTCTGATCCGAATTCTGTCAATATCCGGAAAACCCTTTTCCTATTTCACAGCTTCTATCAGGTTTTTGTAGAAATCCACCGCCCCGGGCAGGCAGTTATATTCGATGTTCTCGTTCAGCCCGTGTATGCCTTTCATCTGCTCCGGCCCGTAGATCACCGGCGCGAAGCGCACCACATTCGGGCAAATCTTCTGGTAATACCGGGAATCCGTAACCCCGGTCATCACATAAGGGCTTCCGGCGCACCCCGGGAAGGTCTTCCTGATTACCTGCTGCACCGTACGGAAAGCTTCGCCGTGAATATCCACCGGTTTTGTATAGTCGTTGGCGGCAATCACTTCCGTCTCCAGCCCGTGCTTTTCCGCCAGCTTCCGAATGATCTCCAGGCTTTCCTTCATCCCCTGGTGAGGTATAAACCGCATATTCGCGGACACCGTCGCCCTCTGGGGAATCACGTTACAGGCATCCGACCCGCTCATCATCGTGAAGGCGATCGTCGTACGGATCATGGCTCCCGCCTGCGCGCTGATCTTCGGCAGCACTCTCAGCATCACCGGCCGGAACAGCCACAGGTTCGAGAACACCAGCTTCATCGGAAAGCTTGCGTAGGGCGCCAGTGTTTTGAACATGGCCTCGACTTCCTTCGGCATCTTCCGCCGGAAAATGTGCTTCGTTTCCACTTCGTTCACGAACGCTGCCAGCCGTGCCACCGGCGAATGCGCCTTCGGCGCGCTGGTATGGCCGCCTTCGGAAGTGGCCGTGAAGCGCACGTCCGCCCTGCCTTTTTCAAACACGCCGACCATAGCGAAGTTTCCGGGAACGCCGCCGATGGGATCCGTAATGATCCCGCCGCCCTCGTCGCAGACCAGCCACGGTGTCACGCCCCGTCTTTCCAGTTCCGAAACCAGTTTCGGGCAGCCGTCCCCGCCCCATTCCTCCGTGCATGTGCTGGACAGGTATACGTCCTGTGGCGGCACATATCCGTCCGCGATCATCTCTTCCGCCGCCTGAAAAAAAGCCATGACCGAGCATTTGGTATCCGAGGTACCGCGTCCCCAGACCTTTCCGTCCGCAATCTCTCCGGAAAACGGTTCGTGTATCCATTCTCCCTCTGCAGGCACCACGTCCTGGTGGCTCATCAGCACCAGCGGCCGGTCATCCTTTTCTCCTTTCCATCGGAACAGCAGGTTTCCGTCGATCTCCGTCTTTTCCATCGTCCGGTGTACCAGCGGAAACAGTTCCTCCAGCACTTTATGGAACCCCAGGAACTTCTCCCGCTGCTCTTCTCCGGGAACGGACACCGTCTCGTACCGGACCATGGCGGACAGCTTCCGGGCGTATGCTTCCGCCCGCTCCGGATCCGGCGCGGGAGAGTATTCGGATTTCTTTCCCGGAATCAGTATCGTCCCGATCACCGCCGCCAGCAGCAAAAACAGGATCAGGCCCAGGCATCCAAGAACAATCCATACGATGATCATTTTCCCGCTTCTCCCTTCGTTTCCCTGCGGTACTTGATCCAGCTCAGCCCGATCGCCAGCGCACCGCTGGGAATGATCATGAAGCTTGTAGAGGACGTCAGCGACGGCACCAGCGTAAACAGAACGATCATTGCCGCCAGCGGGATCATCGCCAGCTTCGGATCCTTCCGGTAATACTTGTATGCCATCGCGCCGAACAGGGCCGGTACCACGTTCGCGTATGCCGGTGCCAGCACCGGGTTCTGCAGCACCGGCTGCAGCGGAACCAACAGCGCCACGCCCGCTGCGAGGATCACGATCGTCACCAGCGAGGATGTGGCAATGGACAGCGTCGCGATCACCTCATTCTCCGCCGTGCCGCTCTTGGCGTTCAACAGTTCTTTCGCATTCATCGCGCAGGGAATCTTCATGTTGATCAGGTTGCCCGTAATAAAAGCCAGATAACTGCCGCCCGCACCCAGCATCGGCGTGTATACCAGGAACTCCACCACGCTCGAAACGGTCCACACCAGACCCACGGACAGAAATGCCCGTGCCACCGCGCCCAGGTCCGGCTGTGTGCCAAGCACGGCACCGATGGCAAAAGGCGCACCGACCAGCAGCATCAGCGTGATCACGGAGACAATCCGCCCCAACCGGTGGGTGGATTTCAGATAGGCCTCATAAGTTTTCCCGTTTTCCATCTGTTCATTCTCCCCCTTAATGTCCGATCAGCACTGCCACCAGCATTCCGACCAGCATGCTCCCCGCAACAGAGAAATTCTCCAGCCATTCCTTCCCCTTTTTTTCGGAGAAGTAGGTGAACACAGCCATTGCCAGCGCGGCTGCCGCTACAACTGCCAGCGGCGTCCAGTCGCCGGTAAACGTGAACCGTCCGTTTCTGGAAATGAAGTCACCCACATAGCTGCCGATATATGCGCTCACCATCCCGATGAACATCGCCGCCATAGCTCTGTCCCCGAAACCGCCGCTCTTGCGGGTTTCGGTCCCGCCGTTCTTCTGCAGCCGGTTCAGATACCGGCGGTTAAACAGCGTGGAAAGGATCATGCCCCACATGATGCAGATGCTCATCAGCAGTGCAATCGACGGGAATGCCGCAGTCGTCATCTGCCCGGGACTCAGTGAAATACCCATCTGCTCTGCCGCCGCGCTTGCCACCTGCGTCTCGTAGTGCAGCGCGCCGATCACAGACAGCCGCAGCCACGGCCACGGTACGCCCAGGCTCCCGCTCAACGCCAGCACACCCAGCAGAATGGCAACGCTGGGCAGAACGGAAAAGGTCGCGCTGGACATCACCGCCCGCTTCATCCGGGTCGTATCCATCCCCAGGGCCTTCCCGGCCCGCCAGGCGCGGATCATAAAAATCACGCAGACCACCGCAATAAACGCCACAATCAGTCCGCAGATCAGATAGATGCTTCCGCTGTTCAGTTGTTCCAGAACACTCATCAGGTTCCCTTCCTTCGTTCGCTTGCTGTCCGCTATGATATCATACCGTCCTCCCCCTTGTAAATCCGTTCAAAGGTTTTGCTGGATTCTTTCCGGTTTTCGAGTATAATGGAATCAGCGTAAAACAGATTAACAGCAAAGGAAGGATTACCCTATGCCAGACACCTTCAGGGAAAACCCGTTTCGTCTCGCTTTCGGCCTCATGCGGCTGCCGAAGCTGCCTGACGGTTCCATCGATGTCCCCCAGGTCTGCGAGATGGCGGACCGCTTCATCGCCGCCGGCGGCACTTATTTCGACACCGCCTTTGTTTATGACGGCGGTGATAGTGAAAAAGCCTTCAAGGCTGCTGTGGCGGACCGTTATCCCCGCGATGCCTATACCCTCGCCACCAAGCTGCATGCTGTCATGGGCGCAACGGATGCGCAAAGTGCCCGCCGGGAATTCTGGACCAGTCTGGAGCGCACCGGCGCCGGCTTCTTTGATTATTATCTCCTCCATGCCATGCAACGCTCTTTCTATAAAAAATATGATGAATACGGCCTCTGGGATTTCGTAAAGGAGCAGAAGGCAAAGGGCCTCATCCGCCACTGGGGTTTCTCCTTCCATGCGGATCCCGATCTGCTGGAGGAGCTCCTGGATGCTCATCCCGATGCCGAATTCGTTCAGTTGCAGATCAATTATGCTGACTGGGATAATCCCGGCGTCGCCTCCCGCCGCAACTGGGAAATCTGCAAAGCCCGTCATAAGCCGGTGATGATCATGGAACCGGTCAAGGGCGGGATCCTTGCCGATCCGATTCCCGAGGTCCGGGCAGTCTTCGATGCTTCCGGCGCGGATGTGTCTTACGCCAGCTGGGCCCTTCGCTTTGCCGCCGGGCTGGATAATGTCCACGCGGTCCTCAGCGGCATGAGCAGCCTGGCCCAGATGGAGGATAATCTGAAAACCATGAAAAACTTCCGCCCGCTGGATGAGGCGGAAATGCAGCTGATCCATAAGGCTCAGCAGGCGCTTGACGCAGACAAGTCCATTCCCTGTACCTCCTGTCATTACTGCGTCAAAGGCTGTCCCATGGAGATCCCGATCCCGGAAATCTTCAATGTGATTAACCGCCGAAAAGGCAGCCCTGAGTTCCGGACCATCCGGGAGTACACTATTGTGACCACCGGCCGGGGTACCGCCGGTTCCTGCGTTGCCTGCGGCCAGTGCGAAACCGCCTGTCCCCAGGGCCTGCCGGTCATCTCCCTCCTGCGGCAGTGTAAAACCGAACTGGAAAAATAAACATAATAGCAGCCCCTGCGTTCGTCACGTGCCACGCAGGGGCCTTATGAATCGTATATGTTTCTGAACCGTCTGATCGGACTCGATCCGGGCACTCCCCGGGGTGTCTTGTTCAATCTGCCGCCTTTCGTCACGCCTTTGCCGTTCGCGGGGAAAACCGTCTTCCATGAACGCCTCCGGCAGCTACCGAGCAGCCACGGACCTGATTACCTGAATGACCTGTACTCCCTTGGATCTCTCACCTCCTGTGTGTATTCGATTTCATTCATTTCTTGTTTGTGACATCATTATTACATACTTCTTTTCATTTGTCAACACTTTTTTAATATTTTTTTAATATTTTTTATTTTTCTGTAAAATTGACGTCCAGCCCTTGTATTTGCTATACTTTCAGCAGTTCAGAAACATCCGTTTCCGGGCAAATTCTGAAAAAACCGAGGTTTTTTTCATGAATAATCAAAAAAGAGAGTACCGGATCACTTCCGCTGCCGATATACCGGACTGGAATACCGTCCCGGCTCTGCAGGTCGATCAGGTTCTCTGGAAACCGGACTGCGGCATCCGCGCTTCCGGACAATTCTGCTATAGCGAAAAAGCCCTCCATGTTCATCTGCGCGCAGTCGAAACAGACATCCGCGCCGAATATACCGCTCCCCTCTTCCCGGTCTGCCGGGACAGCTGTCTGGAATTTTTCTTCATGCCGGAAAAGGAAGACCGTTATTTCAATTTTGAAATCAATCCGAACGGCTGCCTTTATATCGGCTTCGGCCATGGCCGGAAGGACAGCACCGTCCTGTACAGGGAAAACATGAAAGAACTGTTTGATATCCGCCCGCAAAAAACGCGGGACGGCTGGGAAGTCTTCTACCGGATCCCGCTTTCTTTCCTGCGTCTGTTTATCCCGAACGTCGCCTTCGCCGGCACGCTCCTCGCTAACGTCTATAAATGCGGTGAACTCACCGAGCACGAGCATTACCTGTCCTGGAACCCTGTCACGTCCGAAACCCCGGACTTTCACCGTCCGGGGGATTTCGGTCTGATGATTTTTGAACAGAGCTGAAAAGTCACCGAATATCCGGGCCGAAGAGTCCGTCCATCGCTTTCGCACAGAAGGTCCTCACCTGCAGAGACTCATCAGCATTTCCCTCATCTCTTCCTGATGCTTTTCCATATCCGCCAGCAATGCGAACTGCGCCCTTGCCCGGTCCAGATTCTGCCCGGGCCGGTGGATCCTGAAATACTTGTCCCCGTTCAGGTGATCCGCCAGGAAGCGCATTCCGTTCTCAAAGGTCATCAGCCGGGCGCCTGCCTCCAGGGACAGTATCTCTTCCTCCGACAGCTCTCCCTTCAATTCCTTCAGAAATCCGCGGGCAAAAGCTTCGGCCTTCGGCAGTTCCAGATGAACCTTGCTCAGGTCCCGTTCATCCTCTTCCGCGCTGCAGGCCCCGACCCGGATTGCGTCACCGAAGTCATAGGCCAGCAGTCCCGGCATTACTGTATCCAGATCAATCACACATACGGCCTTCTCCGTTTCCCGGTCCAGCAGCACGTTGTTGACCTTCGTATCATTATGCGTTACGCGCAGCGGAATTCTCCCCGCCGCATGTGCTTCGACCAGAAGCCGTGTTTCCTTTTCCCTGGCCCGGGCGAATTTCATTTCCTCCGCCACGTCTTTCAGCCGCCTGCAGGGATCCGATGCTGCCGCGTTCTCCAGCTGCTCAAGCCGTACAGGCGTATTGTGAAAATCCACAATGGTTTCATGCAAGGTGGCAGCCGGATAGTCCTTCAGCCGCCGGCTGAAGCAGCCAAATGCCTTTCCGCATTCTTCCAGCACACCCGGATCGTCCGGCAGCTGCGGGCTGACCGTGTCCGGTACGCAAAACATCACCCGCCATACCTCGCCCTCCTCGTCCTCAACCCAGGGTTCACCGCTGACCGACGGGATCAGCCGGATCGTCTCCCGGTCCGGATCGCCGCCCTCCTCGCGGATCCTCTCCTGCAGGTATTCCGTGATGTGGAGCATGTTCTCCATGACCTCCCTGGGCCGCACGAAAACATAACTGTTGATCCGCTGCAGGATATAATGCTCCTTCACCTGGTCAATGGTGATGAGATAGGTGTTGTTGATATGGCCGTTCCCGAAAGGCGCAGCCGTTTTTTCACCGTCTGGCAGGGCGAATTTCCCGGCCAGCCGCAGAATTCTGTCCAAAGCAGGTTATCTCCTTTCTCCTCATCCTTTTACGCCGCCGGCGGTCAGTCCTGCCGCCAGATGCTTTTCGATCAACATAAACAGGATCACCACGGGGATCGTCGCCAGCAGCGCCGCCGCGAACAGATACTGCCATTCGATCATGTTGAAGGAGGAAAACTGGGTGATGCCGACGGTGATCGGCCGGTTCGTTGTGGTGGAAATCAGCACCGTGGAAACGGTATATTCGTTCCACGCGT
>Ga0265298_10007227_pt1 | contig 13526 bp, 12 predicted proteins | sample AusTroGonzalo_MG_3_FD_193486 | JGI IMG/M metagenome (GOLD analysis project Ga0265298, IMG submission 193486) | Bovine rumen microbial communities from tropical cattle in Woodstock, Queensland, Australia - Gonzalo_01 | ecosystem: Host-associated > Mammals > Digestive system > Stomach > Rumen ...
TTGCCGCCGATAAGGGTATCGAATATGTGATTTTGGATGAAGGTTGGGCGGTGAACGGTGAGGCCGACCTCTTCCAAGTGGTGCCTGAAATCGACCTGCCGATGTTGGTGAAATACGCTGAATCAAAGGGAGTTGGCATCGTGTTGTGGGCGGGTTACGCGGCCATGGACAAGGAGATGGAGCGCGTCTGCCAACACTATTCAGAGATGGGCGTGAAGGGTTTCAAGGTCGATTTCATGGATCGCGACGATCAGATTGTGGTGAACTTCTACGAACGGATGGCCGCTATGGCCGCTAAATACCACCTCTTCATAGACTTTCACGGGGCGTACAAACCCACGGGCCTGAGCCGCACCTACCCGAATGTGCTGAACTACGAGGGTGTGTTCGGGTTGGAGCAGTGCAAGTGGGTCGATAGCAAGACGGATATGGTGAAGTATGAGGTCACCATTCCATTTATCCGGATGCTCGCCGGTCCGATGGACTTTACGCAAGGTGCGATGCGCAACGCCGCCTACTGGTGCTATTTCCCGAGTTGGAACGAACCGATGAGTCAAGGTACGCGCTGCCGGCAATTGGCTGAGTACGTGATCTTTGATGCACCGTTCGCGATGCTGTGCGATGCGCCCACGGCCTATATGCAGGAGCCGGAATGCACCGATTTCATTGCCAAAGTGCCCACCGTATGGGATGAAACCCGCATTCTGGACGGCAAGGTTGGAGAGTATATCATCACCGCCAAGCGCAAGGGTGACACTTGGTACATCGGCACCATCACCGACTGGAACACTCGCACTCTCACCATCGATCTCAAGGCGTTAGGCATCACCAAGGGCTCGGTCACAATGTTCGTTGATGGTCCGAACGCAAAACGCAAAGGTGTTGATTATCAGAAGAAAACGGTGGCCGTTCCCGCAGATGGCAAGCTGAAAGTAGAGTTGGCCCCGGGAGGAGGAGCAGCGGTGACAGTTAGGAATTAGCAGTTTTTGGTATCGTAACAGCAGGGGGAATGTCTATGCGGAAAGATACTGAATACGCTGATAACGAGCACGTTCTGTTGCGTAATAAACCAGATCCAGGCGGAGCGTTTGGCTGGTTGATTGCACTGGGGATTATACTGTTCTTCATATACATCTTTTACTCCGTCATGCTAGATTCATGGCCTAACGATGACCTTTTAGAACAGTTTTTGGACTACATCGCTTTCCTCATCGTCGCGGCCTTCCCGATTTACCTTTGCTTTGTTCTGCTGATTAAAATATATTGGTACGTTCTCGGAGGAGAAACGATATATTATTCTGATTCAGTTATTTATATCCAACAAAAGAAAGCATTGCGCCGGGAGGTCGTGATTCCTTGGGAGTGTATCACCAAGGTTGAGCCCTACGAAGAACCCTTGATATGCATCCTGATTCCCACTCAGGATCCGAAAGTCAGCATCACTTACAAGACCGCCGATGGCAAAACAAAAAAGATACGTTGCGGATTTCACCTCAATAAGGAGCAGCAAACATTCGTGGTTGATCGGATACGAGAGTTGTGCGTGGAGAGTTTTGAGTGAAAAAGATACAAAATGGTAGGTGAACGCTATAACTCGTCAAGCAAAAAAGCCATATAAAATGGCAGCGTAAGCAGCGATTCGTTTCGCCCGACGTTATAATCTCCCAACTTTATGGCATGGTAAACATGGTATTTTTCAGGATGTGCTAATAATGTTTTTAGGGACTTTGCATTTCCGGTTGTTGCTTTACATTCCAACGGTGTGCATTCTCCTTTGTAACGAAATACAAAATCAATCTCCAACCGATCGGTTTTTTGGAAATAATACAACTTTTTCCCCATTTTCCCGAAAATGTCAGCAACGATGTTTTCAAAGATTGCCCTTTTGTATCCCAAAAGATTTCCTTGCAGAATATCTGATTGAGTTCCATCATCCAACATGCTGATAAACAATCCAATATCTGCCATATAAACCTTAAAACAATCTTGTATGGCATTGCCGCTTAACGGTAATTCAGTAATTGAAACGTTATGACAGCGATGAATGATACCGGCATCCTCAATCCACTGCAGACATCCGATATACTCGCTTCTGCGTCCTCCTTTTTTCACGGTTGCGTAGGTAAACTTCTTATTATCTTTACTAAGTTGTCGTGGTATAGATTCAAAGCATTCCCGAATGCGGACTTTATCCTCCCCTTTCGCATACTTCACCATATCCGCCTTATATTCTTCCACAATATTTCGCTGAACTGACTTAACTTGGTTTACATCATGTGTTTCGAAGAAAGTCTTTATCGATTCCGGCATTCCTCCCACGATAACATATTGTAACAAAAGCTGTTTCATTCGATAATGTATCGCATCCGGAACAACAGATTCCTTGTTCAGACATTGGCGTAACAACTGGATTGCCTCGGGTTGGACTTCGTTGGCCCATAACCACTCTTCGAAATCCATAGGATACATATCCACAATCGTTTCAAATCCTACTGGCACGGAAAAGTTATCTTCTTCCGAGTTTTCATTTTGGGAACGATAACCGCTAACCCCCAGCAACGAACCGGTACAAATCACATCATAACGTCCATCCAGTTTAAAGAATTTCAGAGAAGCTCTTGCCCTTGGGCAATCTTGGATTTCATCAAAGATGAGACAGGTTTTTCCTGGAATAAATTTTGCTCCTGGTATGGCAGCGGAGATTGCAACGGTCAGGTAATCTATCTGTAATGAATCTGAGAACAAGGATTGTAAACTCTTTTGTTCATGAAAATCCAAATAGATGACATGCTCATAGTTTTTCCGTGCAAAATCGATTACAGAACTCGTTTTTCCGCATTGGCGACAACCTTTTATCACTAAAGGTTTATGATTTTGCTGGCTTTTCCATTGATTGAGAACGGACTCTATCTTTCTTTTGTACATATTCGTTAATTCTATTTGTCGGCGGCAAAGATACACTTTTTCGGGCGACTTTTACCACTAATCTAACACTCTTTCGGGCGACTTTTATCATAATTCTTACACTTTTTCGGGCGACTTTAAAATTCAACAACTGATTATCAATAAGTTAAGTTTTATTGCTTCAAGGTTTTTCGGTATTCCCTAAAAAAGACTATTTTTGCGGCTGGAAAAAGAAACGCTATGACAAAGGATAACGAATTAGACGGCCGCACCAAACTGCTGAGCAGCCGTCCGGAGCCAGATAACATTTTGGTATTCGGGTTGGCGACTCTGATTGGCTCGGTTTTCTGTTTTTTTGCGTTCTATTTCGTGATTTCCACGATAATTGAAATCGGATGGGGTGGTTTGCAGGGCTTCTGGCCGTTTTTGTATGGTGTTCTTCAAGCATTCATTATTTGTGGAGTCCCTGTCGCATATACTTTACTTGTTTTAGACCTGCTGATTTGGCAGATTAAAGGGAAAGAGATTGTCACATATTCGAAAGAGGATCTACTAATTCAACATAAGCGTTTGTTCAGCAGAGAATGGCGGATTTCGTGGAATTGTATTCTTGAAGTGAAGACATACGATGCCCCATGGTATTTCTGGCGAGCGGAAGAGAAACTGCTCCTAACCTATAAAAACGAGAAAGGAAAAATTAAGAAAGTGAAATTTGGATTGCTGCTTAATGAAGAGCAACAGGAATATGTTATAGAACGGATTAAGGAACTTTGTTTGCAGAATTATAGTAAATAAAATTAATATATAGATTATAAAATCGTTAAAAACCTTGCTTTTATAAAGTATAGATTATAAAATTTATTTGCCGCACGATTCATTTACAAAAATGTTGAGAAAGACACCAACCATCAAAATCATATATGTTGCTTTTTTTGCAATGTGCCTGCTAAGTATCGTTTGGATGCCGATACCTGCCTTCTCACAAACAAATCAGCAACGAGATTTATTGGAAAGAGCTTTTGAAACGAAATCCTACGATTTGTTGGCGACATTTTTCGACAAATGGCAACAAGAATATGTGGATAATGAAGCTGAAGCTCCCGATAAATGGGTGGCAGAAGCGCATAAGGTGTTTGCTGCAATCCTTCGTTCTGAAATCTCATCAAAAATGGGTGTTGAGGTATATGGTCCTGTTCTTGTAGTTCAAGGTTCACTGGGGAAAATAGGTTGTGTAAAGAGAAAAACTACAGACTTTCTAACTGGAGATTTGGAGAACACAGTATATGTCATTATTGATTCAGCCATAGATTTCCGACCGAAATATCAGCTTGAAAACCTTATAACTTTATATTTGACAGAAGATTACAGAATAATAGTTAACGACTATCTTTCAACATTTAATCCTCCTACAGCGGAGTTTGATTATGATATGTTCGATGGTTGGGAATTGACGGAAAGTGACAGTATTTTGACTGTAACTGGCAATGAGAAAGAACCTTACGATGAATTTGAGGCAAGATTACAGGCAGAATTCGAAAGATCTTTATTTTTAAGAGATTATGCTGGTTCGATATACTGCCCGCACATGTTTGGCCCATCAACTATTGTTCCTTTTTTCACCATTGACGAGATTGTATTTGATCGTTCGCTTCATTATGCTGTTGTCGTTTATAGTGAATGTATTTCAGGAGGAACTGTTGTGCTTAAGAAAGTAAAAAACAAATGGACTTTTGACCACCAATATGAACGGTGGATAGAATAATATAGTTTTTGAGAAGTGTTTTTAAAAATATGGAACATAAAGTATCCCTCTACACCTTGTGCAATGCCCACGGTATGACCGTGGAAATCACCAACCTCGGCGGGCGCGTGGTGTCGCTCATCGTGCCCGACAAGAACGGCATCCCGCAAGATGTGGTCCTCGGGTTCGCAAATGCGGAAGACTACCTTCCTGAAAACCACCTCTCCGACTTCGGAGCGGCGATTGGAAGGTATGCTAACCGACTGAACAAGGGACAGATAACGATTGACGGACGGACTTATCAGTTGCCGCAGAACGACGGCGAGAACTGTCTGCACGGTGGGCCCGATGGCTGGCAGTACCGGATGTTCAATGTGGAATCGGTGAGCGACAACCGGCTGGTGCTGAGTCTCGTCAGCGAGGATGGCGACAGCGGATTCCCGAGCAACGTGTGCGCACGTGTTACTTACATGCTCACGGACGACAATGCATTAGACATTCAGTATGAGGCGGTTACGGACGCGCCGACGGTCATCAACATGACCAATCACAGCTACTTCAACCTCAACGGTGATGCCTCCACCGACATCCTCAACCACCTGCTGACCATCGACGCTGACCGCTACACGCCTATCGGGGAGACCTTTATCCCCACGGGCGAGTTGTCTTCTGTAGATGACACCCCGATGGATTTCCGGCAGGCGAAAGCAATTGGTCGTGACATTGCCTCTGATTTCGAGCAGCTGCGCATCGGTCGCGGCTACGACCACAACTGGGTACTGAATACGAAAGGCGACGATTCCCGCCCGTGCGCCCGACTGGAAAGTCCCGCGACGGGCATTGCAATGGAGGTGTTCACCACCGAACCAGGCATACAAGTCTACACCGGCAACTTCCTCAACGGTACGTCGTTAGGAAAGGGTGGGGTGGCGTATCACCAGCGCACCGCCGTCTGCCTCGAAACGCAAAAATTCCCAGATTCGCCCAATCAGAATTGGCCGGAATCGGATGCATTTCTACGACCAGGAGAAATTTATCGCAGTCACACAAAATTCAAATTCCTATAAAAAATGGCTGTCCAAAAGGGCAGCCATTTGTGTTTTACGAATTCACAACTTGTTTTACAACAAATTGTAGGTGTCTGTGGCGATCACCAGCTCCTCGTTGGTCGTCACCACCACCAGTTTCGTGGTGGAGTCGGGTGTGGAGATGATACCGTCTTCGCCGCAGTACTTTTGGTTGGCTTCGGGGTCGAGTTTTGCGCCGATCCATTCCAGGTTTTCGCAAATCTTCTCGCGTTGGAACCAAGCGTTTTCACCGATACCGCCAGTGAAGAGGATAACATCCACGCCACCCATGGCTGCTGCATACGCGCCGATGTACTTGCGCACGCGGTAAGCAAACATGTTGAAGGCGTCGGTGCTGCGTTCATCGCCAGCGTCGCGACCTGCACGGATATCACGCATGTCAACGCTCTTGCCAGAGATGCCGAGCAGACCGCTCTTCTTGTTGATGAGGGTGTTCATACCCTTGGTGTCGAGACCTTCGGTGTCCATGATGTAGAGCAGCGCGCCAGCGTCGATGTCGCCCACGCGGGTACCCATTACGAGACCTTCGACCGGGGTGAAGCCCATGGAGGTATCGATGGATTTACCGTTTTTAATAGCGCAGATGGAAGCGCCGTTGCCGAGGTGGCAGCTCACGATTTTGGCGTTCTCGTAAGGAATACCGGCCAGTTCAGCGGCCTTCGGACCCACATACTTGTGGCTAGTGCCGTGGAAACCGTAACGACGGATCTTCTTTTCGGTGTAGTACTCGAAAGGCAGAGCATACAGGAAAGCCTCGGCAGGCATGGTCTGATGGAAAGAGGTGTCGAACACGCCGACGTGCTTCACATTCGGGAGCAGCTTTTTCATAGCGTCGATGCCAGTGAGGCTGGCGGGGTTGTGCAGGGGAGCCAAAGCGCAGAGCTTTGCAATTTCCTCGCGCTCTTTGTCGCCGATGACCACGCTCTGTTTGAAGTATTCGCCGCCGTGTGCCACGCGGTGACCTACTGCGCCGATTTCATCGAGGGATTTGATGACACCGTGCTCAGGGTCAGTTAACATATTCAGAACGAGTTTAATACCTTCTTCATGAGTCGGGATAGGAGTTTGGACATAGCATTTTTCCTTGCCAACGGGTTTGTGGGTGAACTCACCCATTTCCAAACCAACGCGCTCCACGAGACCTTTAGCTAACAATTCGGGTTGCGGTTCCATCTCCAGCAATTGATACTTGATGGAGGAACTACCGCAGTTGAGGACTAATATTTTCATATTCAATTATTTGATTAATATTTTTTGATAAGATATTTCAAAAAAGCAGGGCAAAGATACAATTTTTTTGGAACGTTAGACAAAAAAAAGAGACGCGATTTATCGCGTCTCTACAATTTTAATATCTGTACATATCTGATTTGTATGGTCCTTCGACCTTTACGCCGATGTAGTCGGCCTGCTTCTGCGTGAGCTTTGTCAGTTTTACACCGATTTTGCCCAAGTGCAGGCGGGCGACCTCTTCATCTAGATGTTTCGGCAGGTTGTAAACGCCCACTTTGTAGTCATGTTGCCATAAGTCGAGTTGTGCCATCACTTGGTTGGTGAAGGAGTTGCTCATCACGAAAGAGGGGTGACCCGTAGCGCAACCCAAGTTCACGAGGCGGCCTTCCGCCAAGATGAAGATGGAGTGTCCGTCGGGGAAGATGTATTCGTCCACTTGCGGTTTGATGTTGCGTTTGGTGATGTTCGATTGACTCTCAAATGCGCTGACCTGTATCTCGTTATCAAAATGACCGATGTTGCAGACGATGGACTGATCTTTCATCTTGTTGAGGTGATCCACGGTGATGACATCGCAGTTGCCAGTGCAGGTGACGTAGATGTTGCCTTCGTCGAGGGCATCTTCCACGGTCTTGACTTCGAAGCCTTCCATAGCGGCTTGCAGTGCGCAAATCGGGTCAACTTCGGTGACGATGACGCGAGCACCGTAGGAACGCATAGCCTGTGCGCAACCTTTACCTACATCGCCATAACCGCACACCACGACCACTTTACCAGCGACCATCACATCGGTGGCGCGCTTGATGCCGTCAGCGAGAGATTCGCGGCAGCCGTATTTGTTGTCGAATTTGGATTTCGTCACGGAATCGTTGACGTTGATGGCAGGGAAGAGCAGCTCGCCGCGCTCCATCATCTGATACAGACGGTGCACGCCGGTGGTGGTCTCTTCGGAAACGCCCTTGATATCCTTGACCATGTTATGCCAATGGTGCGGATCTTCTTTCAGCACCTGCTTCAACGTGTTGAAAATCACGGCTTGCTCGTGGGATTCGGGTTCAGCATCGAGAACGGTCGGGTCGTCTTCGGCTTTGCAACCGAGGTGGATGAGCAGCGTGGCGTCACCGCCGTCATCGACGATGAGTTGCGGACCTTTACCGCCAGGGAACGAGAGAGCATTCACTGTGCACCACCAGTAATCTTCGAGGCTTTCGCCCTTCCATGCGAAGACGGAAACGCCATTGTCAGCGATGGCAGCGGCGGCGTGGTCCTGCGTGGAAAAGATGTTGCAGCTGCACCAGCGCACTTCTGCGCCAAGGTGTGTCAGTGTCTCAATCAACACGGCCGTTTGGATGGTCATGTGCAGCGAGCCCATGATGCGCACCCCCTTCAACGGTTTGCTGTCACCATATTTCTCGCGGATAGCCAGCAGACCCGGCATCTCCTTTTGGGAAACATCAATGTCTTTGTGTCCCCATTCTGCCAAATTCATATCGGCGATTTTGTATTTTAAATTATTGTCTATCATATAATTACAGTTATTTCTTGTTTCGTTTTTATTAGGCTGCAAAGATAGTATTTTTTGGTTTAAGGTTTAGGGTTTAAGGTTTATGGGAACTGGTAAAAGGGAATACAACCATGCGAAATCATAGAATATCAAAAATCAAAAAAAAATGTATTTTTGCAGTTTGTAACCTTAAAATTGTAACAATATGGCTATCACGAAATTAGACCAATTAGTAGAATTAGTTAAATCAAAACCGAGAAAAAGATTGGTGGCTGCCAACGCCAACGATGCGCACACCATTGAGGCCGTGTATGCTGCAGTGGAATTAGGCGTGATCGACGCTACCCTCGTGGGCAACCCTGAGGAAATTGAGAAAGTGTGCAAGGAGCACGGCTTTGACATGTCGAAGTTCACTATCGTTCCCGAATATGTAGATACGAAGGCTGCCACGAAGAGCTGCGAGCTTATCAACGCCGGCGAAGGCCAGATTTTGATGAAAGGTTTGCTGCCTACCGATAAATATATGCGCGCTATCCTGAACAAGGAAAAAGGTCTCTGCCCTCCGAAAGCTACCTTGTCACACGTGACTGTGATCGAGAACCCGGCTTACCACAAATTGCTTGTCGTGGGCGATGTGGCTGTGATCCCTGCTCCCGAGTTCAAAGAAAAACAAGCTATCCTCAAATATTTGGTCGAAACTGCCAATGCTCTCGGCATTGAGAGACCGAAAGTGGCTTGCTTAGCTGCCACCGAGCAAATGTCCGTGGGTATGCAAGCTTGTGTTGACGCTGCTTTGCTCGCTACTATGGGCAACCGTGGACAACTGGGTAATGTTGCCATCGAAGGTCCCATCTCTTTGGACCTCGCTATCGACAAAGAGACGGTGGAAATCAAGAAATTCAAGAGCGAAGTGGCCGGCGACGCCGACTGTCTGCTTTTCCCGAACATCGAGACGGGCAACGTATTCTACAAATGCTGTACGAAGTTCAGCCATGCTGAACTCGGTGCTTTGCTGAAGGGTGCGAAAGTGCCTTGCGTGCTCTCTTCCCGCGGCGACAGCGCTAAAACGAAAATGTACTCTATCGCATTGGCTGCCTTGATGGCATAATTCTATAAGGGTATGATGGAACTTGCGGCCATTTTCAACTTTATCCATTTTCGCATCATCGATGTCTTGGACATCCTGATCGTGGCGATTTTGCTTTTCGAGCTCTACAAGCTGACGAAAGGCACGGCTGCCGTGAAGATTTTCTGGGTGTTGGCGTTGATTTTTGTGATATGGGAGGTGGTTTCCTTTTTCCATTTTACCATGCTTTCCGCGTTGATGGGAGAGCTCGTCAATGTCGGTGTGCTCGCCATCATCATTTTGTTCCAACCTGAAATACGCAAGTTTTTGCTCTATATCGGAGATGGCCGTTTGGTCCATTTTTTCAGCGACCGATTCATGAAACAGTCCAAGACCTCTGAATATGTCGAAGAGATTGAGGAGGTGAAGACGGCTTGTCGGCACATGTCGGCCACCATGACAGGTGCTTTGATTATCTTTGCTCGGAAAACGCCTTTGGATGAGTTTCTGAATACGGGTGAAGAGATTGATGCTAAACCGTCGGCGGAACTTCTGGAGAATATCTTCTTCAAAAACAGTCCGTTACATGATGGTGCGGTGATTATCAAGGATCACCGAATTACGGCCGCTCGCTGTATTCTGCCTGTGTCGAAAAGCCGCGATTTGCCGCAAGAGGTGGGTTTGCGACACCGTTCCGCGTTGGGGGCCACAGAATTCACCGATGCTGTTGCGGTAGTTGTTTCCGAACAGACCGGCAACATCTCCATTTGTCACAACGGGGTCATGACTCGTGACCTTACCTCTTCCTCGCTCCGTCAAATGCTGGAAGAGCTGCTGACGAAAGATTGATAAAGACTTGCGATTCACAACAGAAAAGGGAGAAGTTCAACTTCTCCCTTTTTTAGTCTTAGCCAACAGCTAACAGCCAAAAGCCAACTACCCGTTCAGCGCATTGGCACCGCTCACAATCTCGATCAACTCGTTGGTGATTGAAGACTGGCGGGCGTTGTTGTACTTCAGACGCAGGTCGCGCAGAATCTCCGTGGCGTTGTCCGTAGCCTTGGTCATGGAGATCATTCGGGCACCATGCTCCGACGCGATGGAGTCGGACAGTGTCTTGTACAACTGCGTGCGTAAAATCTTGGGAATCAGCTCTGAAAGCAGCTTATCAGCGGAAGGTTCAATGATGTAGTCGCTGTTCACCTGATGCTCTTCGTCGCTTTCGATGGCGGTCACAGGTAGGTAATCTTCCACCGTAACGCGTTGAGTAGCAGCATTCAGGAACTGGTTGTAAACGATGTCCACCTTGTCCACTTCGTGGTTGACGAACTTTTTCATCAGGTCGTCGGCCATGACGGAAAGTTCAGTGAAATCGGGGTTATCCAGCAATTTTTCATTGTAATAGATTACCGGATAATGCTTGCTGAGCTGTTCTTTGCCTTTTTTGCCGAAACAGATCAGTTGAACGTGTCCAGCATTGTGCTGTGCGGCATACTTCTCCGTAATCAGGTGATTGACGGTTTTCACGATGTTCGAGTTGAATGCACCGCAAAGACCCTTATTGGAGGTGATGACCACGATAACCACGTTTTCGGGTTCGCGTGCCTCGAAGAGGGGCAGTCGCTCGGAATCGGTGTTGGAACCGGCCAGATCCTTCAGTATCTCGTTGAGTTTTTGGGAATAAGGACGAAGATGCTGGATGGCAGTCTGGGCACGGCGAAGCTTCGCAGCCGATACGAGCTTCATGGAGCTGGTGATCTTCTGCGTCGACTCAATAGAGGTGATTCGCGTGCGTATTTCTTTCAGGTTGCCCATAACTATTCGTATTTTTTAGCCACTTCAGCGCAAGCGTCAGTCATTTTCTGCATAATCTCATCATTGATGGTGCCCTTTGCGAGCGTGTCGAGCACATCTTGCTGATGAGCGTGCATGTAAGAGATGAATTCGGTCTCGAAGTTGCGGATGTTGGCGACGGGAACTTTTTGCAACAGTCCGCGAGAACCGCAGAAGATGATGGCGATCTGCTCTTCCACCTTGTACGGAGTGTATTGCGGCTGTTTCAGGATTTCCACGTTACGTACACCTTTGTCGAGGACGAACTGGGTGGCGGCATCCACATCGGAGCCGAACTTGGCGAAGGATTCCATCTCGCGGTATTGCGCTTGGTCGAGTTTCAGTGTACCAGCCACTTTCTTCATGGACTTGATCTGAGCGTTACCACCGACGCGAGACACCGAAATACCCACATTGATAGCGGGACGCACACCAGCGTTGAAGAGGGACGTTTCCAGGAAGATCTGACCGTCAGTGATGGAGATCACGTTGGTCGGGATGTAGGCGGAGACGTCACCAGCCTGCGTTTCGATGATAGGCAGAGCCGTCAGGGAACCGCCGCCCTTCACGATGGGTTTCAGCGTTTCGGGCAGGTCGTTCATCGTGGCCGCAATCTTATCGGATTCGATGATCTTGGCGGCGCGCTCCAGCAGTCTGGAGTGGAGGTAGAAGACATCGCCGGGGTATGCCTCGCGTCCAGGCGGACGGCGGAGCAACAGCGAAACCTCACGGTAAGCCACAGCCTGTTTCGACAGGTCGTCGTAGATGATGAGGGCGTTACGTCCAGTGTCGCGGAAGTACTCGCCGATAGCAGCGCCTGCGAACGGAGCGTAGAACTGCATGGCAGCAGCGTCGGAGGCGGTGGCGGTCACCACGATGGTGTAGGGCATTGCGCCGCGCTCGGTGAGGGTTTTCACCAGAGCAGCCACAGACGAACCTTTCTGACCTACAGCCACATAGATACAATATACGGGGTTGCCTTGTTCGTAGAAAGATTTCTGGTTGATGATGGTGTCGATGGCGATAGCCGTTTTACCGGTCTGGCGGTCGCCGATGATGAGCTCACGTTGACCACGACCGATGGGAATCATGGCGTCGATAGCTTTGATACCTGTCTGCAACGGCTCTTTCACGGGTTGACGAAAGATGACGCCGGGAGCCTTGCGCTCGATGGGCATCTCGTAGAGTTCACCTTCGATATCTCCTTTACCATCAATGGGTTGTCCTAAGGTATTGATGACACGACCGAGCAAGCCTTCACCGACTTTGATGGAGGCGATGCGGCCAGTGCGTTTACAGATGTCGCCTTCGTTGAGCGATTTGGAATCGCCGAGCAGCACGACACCCACGTTGTCCTCTTCCAGGTTGAGGGCGATGCCAGTGATTTCGTCGCCGCTTTTGGTGTTGAACGTCACCAGTTCGCCGGAACGGACGTTCTGCAGGCCGTAGACACGAGCGATGCCGTCACCGACCAACAGCACGGTGCCAACTTCTTCCATTTCAGACTTCTGGTTGAAGTTCTGCAGTTGCTGGCGCAGTATGGATGTAACTTCTGAGGGTTTAATTTCTGCCATTTATATGCAAATTTAGAATTGTACTTGGAAACTGTTTTGGGAAAATTCTTGCTTTAACTTGTTGATTTTGGACAAGATACTGGAATCAAGATAGTAGTCGTCCATCTTGATGACAAAACCACCGATGAGGTCGGAATCGACAATTTGACGAAGGTCGATGGTAGCGTGGGTCTGTTCGGCGAGCATGGCCACAATTTTGTCTTTCAGCGGTTCGCTGAGTGGACTAGCGGTGGAGATAGTCACCGTCTTGATGTTGTGGGCTTGGTTGTACAGTTTGAAAAACTCCTCACAGATGGTGTCCAACGCCGGCTCGCGATGCTTTTTGAGCAATACGTCCATAAATTGGTAGGTGATGCTGTGGAGGGCGCCGGTGAAGACACTCTCGAAGATCTGGTGCTTTTGATTGCAAGGCACCACTGGATTGCGCAACAACACCTGCAGCTCGCGGTTCTCCTTCAAAGTCTTCGCGAACAAGGTGAGGTCGCCGTACACCTCCTCAATTTGATTGTTCTCGCCGGCAAAGTCAAACAAAGCCTTGGCGTATCTATTGGATAATTTAGGGTTCTTCATCTATATTTATTAA
>Ga0265298_10007228_pt1 | contig 13525 bp, 7 predicted proteins | sample AusTroGonzalo_MG_3_FD_193486 | JGI IMG/M metagenome (GOLD analysis project Ga0265298, IMG submission 193486) | Bovine rumen microbial communities from tropical cattle in Woodstock, Queensland, Australia - Gonzalo_01 | ecosystem: Host-associated > Mammals > Digestive system > Stomach > Rumen ...
CCCGATTCCGGCCCAGAAAACCGCCCAGGTCACTTTTACCCTTACTGCCGATAAATCCCTCTACGGCGGCAACACCTACACCGCCACGCCCGTAATCGGCGGGAAAAAGGCACAGAAAAGCATTAAAGTATCGGCCTTTACCCAGGAGAATTTCGCGCTGCTGACGCCGGAGGAGAGGGATGCAGCTGCAATACCCATGTTCAAGACCAGCACGTATGAGTTTGGAACAGTGGCAAAGGGAACGGATGTGGAAGGGGACTTTGTGTTCGAGAACAGGGGAAAACGCCCCTTGCACTTTTTCAAGGCCGATGCGGAGGATACTGCCCTGAAAGCCGTCCTGCCGGAGGATATCGGCCCAGGGGAAAAGGGTAGCCTTCACTTCAGGCTGGACACCGGAGGGTTGCCGGAAGGGGAGAACGTGATTATGCTCACGCTTACCACCAATTCGCCGCTCAGGCCTGTTGTAAACCTTTTTGTTGCAGGGGTAATCCGTTAGAAGCCGCTTTGTTTTGCGGCTTTTTTTGATTATATTTGCAAGTTAAGAACGTGTATAAGAATATGGCAGAGATTGTCAACCATACCTATAATGATGATTCCATCCAGACCCTGGAATGGAACGAGCACATCCGCCGCCGCGCGGGTATGTACATCGGCCGCCTTGGCAACGGAGACCGCCAGGGGGACGGTATCTACGTACTCCTGAAGGAAATCATCGACAATTCCATTGACGAATTCTCAATGGGATTTGGTAAGCGTATTGACATCTCCATAGAGGACAAAACCGTTACCGTGCGTGACTTTGGCCGCGGCATTCCGCTAAACAAGGTTGTTGATGCCACATCCAAGCTCAACACCGGCGGCAAGTTCGACGACACCAACTTCAAAAAGTCCGTCGGCATGAACGGCGTTGGTACAAAAGCCGTAAACGCCATGTCCGTGGACTTCTATGTGGCATCTTACCGCGACGGCCAGTGCTCTTATGCCCATTTCTGCAGGGGAGACCTTCTGGAAAGCGCAATCGTCCCGTGCAATGAAAAGGACGGCACCCTGATCCGCTTCACTCCGGACGAGGAAATGTTCAACGACTTCTCCTTCCACATGGAATTTGTGGAGACCATGGTCAAGAACTACTCCTACCTCAAGAAAGGCCTCACGCTCATGCTCAACGGTACGCCCTACAAGAGCGAGAACGGCCTTCTGGACCTTGTTACGGAGAACATGAGCGAAACCCCGCTCTATCCGCTGATCCATCTGGAAGGGGAGGATATCGAAATCGTCCTAACCCACGGCAACAGCTACGGTGAAAACATAGCAACCTTCGTGAACGGCCAGAACACCCGCGACGGCGGAACCCACCTGGCCGCTTACAGGGAAGCGATAGCAAAGACTTTCAAGGACTTCTACAAGAAGGACTACAAGCCGGAAGATATCCGCCAGGGTATTGTGGGCGCCATTTCCATTCAGATTCAGGAGCCTATCTTCGAGGGCCAGACAAAGACCAAGCTGGGCTCCACATATATGTGGGAAAAGCAGACAAAAGGCACTGACGGCACCGTTTCCACGGACCGCGGCCCCACCATCCGCACCTTCGTGAACGACTTTGTCACCAAGAACCTTGACAATTACCTCCACATGCACATGGACATCGTTCCTGTGATTGAAGATAAAATCAAGGCGTCTCAGGCAGAGCGCGAGGAAATTGCCGGCGTCCAGAAGAAATCCCGCGAAAGGGCCAAGAAAACGGCTGTGTACAACCGCAAACTGCGTGACTGCCGTTACCATTTCTCGGACACCAAGTTCCCCAAGGGCCAGGAGGACGAGCGTGAAAAGACATCCATCTTCATCACTGAGGGTGACTCCGCATCCGGAACCATCACAAAGGTTCGCAACGCCAATAACCAGGCGGTGTTCTCCCTGAGGGGCAAGCCCATCAACTGTTTCAAGGAAAGCCGCAAGAAAGTGGCGGAGAACGAGGAACTCAATCTTCTGATAGCTGCTCTTGGCGTGGAAGAGGATCTGGACAACCTCCGCTACAACAATATAATCGTTGCAACTGATGCCGATGACGACGGCATGCACATCCGCATGCTTGTCCTCACCTTCATCATGAAGTATTATCCGGAGCTCATCCGCCGCGGTCATGTGTATATCCTACAGACGCCCCTTTTCCGCGTCAACAACAAGAAGGAAAGGGTTTACTGCTACACCAAGGAGGAAAGGGACGAGGCTGCAAAGAAGCTTAAAACCGGCGTAGAAATCACCCGGTTCAAAGGTCTGGGAGAAATATCGTCGGACGAGTTTGGCGCCTTTATCGGGGACGATATGCGCCTTGACACTGTTAAGCTTGCCGATGAAGAATCAATCTCCGAGATCATGGAGTTCTACATGGGCATAAACACATGGGAGCGCCAGCACTTTGTGATGGACAACCTCCGCAGCGAAAAGGAACTGGAAGACGTAAACATCTAGCAATATGGCAAAAGTCAAGTCAGAGGTACGCCCCGGCTGGGCAAAATTCTGTGGCTGGCTCCTCAGGAAGATGGGCTGGAAAACCGTCGGCGGCCCCATGAAGGAGCCAAAGGCCATAGTCCTTGGCGTCCCGCATACCACACTCCTGGATTTCCTTGTGTGCTACCTCTTTTACACCCAGTTTGGGAAGGTGGCCCACATCATGGTAAGGAAGGAGTTCTTCCGCTGGCCTCTGGGCGGGATTCTCAGGGCCTGCGGTGCCGTGCCTGTCAATACAAAATCGGCTACAGGGACGGTCAAAAGCCTTATCGAGCAGATGGAAAGCGTCTCTGAGTTCCACCTTGCACTTGCCCCGGAAGGCACACGAAAGCCTGTGAAGCGCTGGAAAACCGGTTTCCACTTCATCGCAAGGGAGACCGGCGCCACCGTGTACCTGGGTTATTACGACTGGGGTCGCAAACAAATCAGCGTGGGAGAGCCTTTTCCCCTCACGGACGACGTCACCGCCGACATGCAGCGCATGTACGACCATTATCGTCCCATGGGCATCAAGGGCTACCACAAAGACAAGTTCATAGTCCCGTAATTCAAGTGTTTTATGGCTAAGAAGAAGTTAAAGAATCCGTACAAGGCGTGGCGAAGATACCGCGAGAGGGAAGTAACCTGCTCTACCCTCCACAAAGTGTTTGACTACGCTACTACCAAATATGCAAAGAAGGTCGCCTATCAGTTTGTGGACGGCGGCCAGACATACACCTATGAGCGTTTCCGCCGCAAGACGGAGCAGCTGTCCCTGAGGATGACCCGTTTTGGCATCAAGCACGGGGACCGAGTTGCAATCTTCTCACAGAACATGCCCAACTGGGTGGTTGCATTCTTTTCTGCAACCGCATTCGGCCGTGTGGCGGTTCCGGTGCTTCCGGACAGTTCTGAGGTAGAGCTTACAAATATCCTTAACCACTCTGAATCCAAGGTTCTGTTCATTTCCCAGAGGATGATGCCCAGGCTGTCGGAAGAGTGCAGGAAAAAGCTCACCCTTATCATCGACATAGAGACCTTCGAGTTCATCAAGAAGAATAACGACGATTTCAAGTGCAACGGATGGGTAAAAGACCCCCAGCCGGACGATCTCGCCTGCCTTATTTATACCTCAGGTACAACAGGCAACGCCAAGGGCGTGATGCTGAGCCACCGCAACATCTGCAGTAACCTTGCTGCTGCGTTCAAGGCCCAGCCTGCATTCAGGAAAGACCGCTTCCTGAGCATTCTCCCTGCCGCTCACGCCTATGAGATGAACGTCTCCACGCTGTACTCGTTCTATGTCGGTGCAACCTGTTATACGCTCCAGAAACCGCCAACACCTACAATTCTTCTGGCGGCAATGAAGAAAGTGAAGCCTACGATTGTATGCTCCGTGCCTCTTATCATAGAGAAAGTGGTCAAGAACAGCGTCCTTCCTACAATTCAGAAGAGCCGCGTCCTTTCGTGGGCAGACAAGCGCATACCGCACATACTCCACTGGTTCATAGGAAGACGCATGGTCAGGACCTTCGGCGGAAAACTGCTCTTCTTTGGAATAGGCGGAGCAAAACTGGACCCTGCAGTGGAAGAGTTCCTGCGCAGCTGCCATTTCCCATATGCTGTGGGTTACGGCCTCACGGAAACCGCGCCTCTGGTGTGCAACCTGATGGTTCACAAGAGCAAGGGCGTCGGATCAATCGGCCCTGCATCTTACAAGGTTGATATTCGTCTGGATAACGTGAATCCCGCCACCGGAGAAGGAGAAATTGTAGTCCGAGGCAACAACGTCATGCTTGGCTATTACAAGGACCCGGAGCGCACCCTCCAGGTAATTGACGATGATGGATGGTTCCACACCAACGATGTTGCTACTGTTGACGAGGATGGCTACTACTACATCAAGGGTCGCCTTAACAACACTATCCTTGGACCTTCTGGAGAAAATATCTATCCGGAAGAGATTGAGCAGGTGATCAACAACATAGAGGGCGTTGAAGAGTCCCTGGTTATGGAGCGTGACGGCAAACTGGTTGCCCTTGTCAAATTCTCGGACAACGCAATTGACTGGAACCAGGCAACGGAAGACAAGTGGTTCGAGGAACTTGAAAGGCGCAAGCAGTCAGTTCTGGACTGGGTAAACAAGACCGTTGGCAAGAACTCCAAGATAGGGGAGGTTGATGCCATGAAGGAGCCGTTTGAAAAGACGGCCACCCAGAAAATCCGCCGCTTCAAGTACAAGGATTCCCACGGGGACGAGCCCGAAAAGTAAAAAAAGAACCCAGCCGCTTTGGCTGGGTTCTTCGTTTATTCGGCTTCCGCCGTTTGGGCCGGCTTCATCACCAGGTCGATGAAGTTGCCGGATCCCAGGATTTCTCCGAGGGTTTCCTTGATGATATTGGCATCAAGAGCGTTCACAGCGGCCTCGTATTCAGCGTTGCGGTCCTCGCCATAGGTGAGGTACAGTTCAATGCTGTTGAGCCACCAGCTGTTCTGCTGCCTGCTTTCAGGGAGGTTCTTCAGGAGATTGAGCTTGGCCATGTTCACTTCTTCCTCAGTGGGGCCCTTCTGGGCAAGATCCTGAATGCCCTTGACGGCAAGTTCACGGAGTTTGTCGCACAGGGCGGGCTTGCAGTCGAAGTACACCTGGATAAGGGCGTTCTCCTTGGGCCTGCGGTTGAAGCTGGTGATTGCGCTGGCGCCATAGGTGCCGCCTTCTTCCTCACGGAGGCTTTCGGTGTAACGCATGTCAAGGATGTAGGAAATGGCATCCATTGCGGCGTCCTTGGCATAGGTGTAAGGCATGTCGGCGTTGTACACCTGGAGGACGGTGCTCTTGGGAGTCTGCATGTCCACGGTGAAGACATCGTCATGGATGCCCTTTACAACGTATTCCTTGGTGTCTTTCCACTTGGTCTTACCGCCAGTGGGGATGGAGCCGATGTACTTCTCTACCAGAGGCTGGAGAGTTGCAACGTTGATGTCACCCACGATGACCATCTTGGCACCCTTGGCGCCCTTGAAGAGCTTGCGGTAGTACTTCTCAACAACCTGGAGGCTGGCCTTGTCCACTTTCTCCTGGGAGAGGTACTGGCGGCGGGGGTTGTTGCCGAACACAGTCTGGTACATCCTGTTGGAGAACTTGTAGTTGGGCTGGTTCACCATGTTGGGAAGAACCTGATTGAGCTGGTCGATGCCGTTATCCCACTCTTCCTGGTCGAAACGAGGATCAGTGAACATCAGGTAGATAATCTGGAAGGCCGTTTCAAGATCCTTCACGGTGGAATTACCGTTGATACCGTGCTCAATGCCGTCGATATAAGGATTAACTCTCAGATTCTTGCCGGTGAGCATCTTGCTGACCATGGTTCCGGAGAACTGGGACACACCGCTGTTGTTGATGAACAGGCTCAGGATGCTGCGGTCGAAGGATGCGAGATCTTCAGTGGCGATGAGGCTCTGACCACCGTCCTTATATATATTAAAGAGGATCTGGTCCTTGTTAAGGTCTGTAGGATAAACCACAACCTTGACACCGTTCTTGAGGGTCCACTCTGTAGCGTCGTAGATGGTGGAAGAGTACTTCTTCACCTTTCCGCCCTTGAGGGTGTCAGGATCAAGGAACTGTTCGGGGATTTCCTCTCCTTCCGGAGCGGCGATGTCAGATGCGTTGACCTCTGCAATGACATTCAGTATGTCTGCAGCGGTAGGAGTGGCGATGCCTTCCTTCTCGGGGCCACTGTAGATAGCAACGAAGTTCTCCTGTCCAAAGAGCTGTGCAGCCATCATGCTGATTGCCTGGGCGTTAACCTGTGCAAGCAGGCTCTGGAGCAGCTCCAGCTGGTCCTTGGGCTCCATGATGGGCTCCTTGTCAAAGAAGTTGTTCAGGATGGGACGAATGAACTCGGCATTGCGACGGGTATCGGCCTTGTTTGCACGGGTTTCAAGGGAGCTGATAAGATTGCTCTTGGCCCTGGCGAACTCAGCGTCAGTGATACCGTACTTCTTGAGGCGGGCAAGTTCTGTGTAGAACTCCTTGAGACCGCCAAGGATGTTGTCTTCCTTGAGAGCAACCTGAGCGTATGCACCCTCGATATCCTCATAGATGAGGCTCTCGATGCCGAATGCACCGTCGATGTATGCGGAACCGGGCTTGGAGGTGATGTCTGCAAAGCGCTCCGACATGACCATGCTAAGGATAGTTTCAACGAGGTCTGTGAGCTGGCCATAAACGGTGGCGTTCATGGATTCGGGAGCGGCCTCGTCGTGCCAGATGAGCTCTACGCTGGGATTTGTGGTCTCGGGATCAGTGATGATACCTACACGGGGCTCTGCGTGGTTGGAGATGGTGCGGATGCCCTTGGGTTTCTGGTTCTCCTTGGCAGGGATGGGGCCGAAGAACTCCTTAATCTTGGCCTCTGTGCGGTCCACGTCAATGTCACCAACTACTACAACTGCCTGATTGCAGGGGTTGTACCAGGTGTGGTAGAACTCTACAAGGCTTTCCGGCTTGAAGGTCTCAAGATGCTCCTGAAGGCCGATGAGAGTTACCTGTGACAGAGGGCTGTCCTCTCCAAAATAGTAGGGGAGGGAGCGCTCCATGTTCCTCCACTGGGCGTTTCGCCTCTGGCGGCGTTCCTCGATGATGACTCCGCGCTCCTTGTCAATCTCTTCCGCTGCGCAAAGCACATAGTGGGAATAGTCCCTGAGGATCATGAGGCAGCTGTCCACCACGCTCTCACGTGCCACGGGGATGTTGTTGAGCATATACTGGGTCTCTTCAAATCCCGTGGATGCGTTGATGTTGCGGCCGAATTCTGCGCCAATTGAACGGAGATAGTTTAGAATGTCCTTGTCCGGGAAATTCTGGGTTCCGTTGAAGCACATGTGCTCAAGGAAGTGGGCGAGGCCATCCTGTGAAGGATATTCCTCCTGACTTGCGCCCACGTTGGTTGCCAGGTAAAACTCTGCACGCTTTTCCGGCAGTGCGTTTTGCCTGATGTAGTAAGTGAGGCCGTTGTCCAGATGGCCGATACGGACGGCTTCAGAATTGGGGATCTTGGGCATCTGGGCGATCATCGCCTCCATCTGCTCACGGCTGGGAGCCTGCGCGAAAGCCATTGCGCCCATGGTGAGCGCAATGGCAAAAACTGTAAGGATTCGTTTCATTATTTACCTGCTAAACGTTTATAAGTATTCAGGCGGACCTTTGCAAACTCTTCTGTCTTCTGGAGCAGCTCGTCGGCGCTTTCAGGGAACATCTTGTAGAGTGATGCAAAGCGGACCTCGCCCTTGAGGAAGTCCTGGAATTTGCTCCAGTCGGGTTCCTTGGAATCAAGGGTGAACGGGTTCTTGTCGGTGCCTTCAAGGGCAGGGTTGTAGCGGAAGAGGTGCCAGTAACCGCATTCAACGGCCAGCTTCTCTTCCTTCTGGCTCAGGCCCATGCCGGCTTTGAGGCCGTGGTTGATACAAGGGCTGTAGGCGATGATGAGTGAAGGACCGTCGTATGCTTCTGCCTCCTTGATGGCGTTGAAGTACTGAACGGGGCTTGCACCCATGGCAACCTGGGCAACGTAAACGTAGCCGTAGGAAATTGCCATCATGCCCAGATCCTTCTTGCGGATCTTCTTACCGGAAGCGGCGAACTTGGCAATGGCGCCCACAGGGGTAGCCTTGGAGCTCTGGCCGCCAGTGTTGGAGTAAACCTCGGTGTCAAGGACAAGGACGTTCACATTCTCGCCGCTGGCAAGGACGTGGTCCAGACCGCCGTAACCGATGTCGTAAGATGCACCGTCACCGCCAATGATCCACTGGCTGCGGGCCGGGATGAAGTGCTTGTATTCGAGAAGCTTCTTGCAGGTGTCGCATCCGCACTTTTCTGCCAGAGGGACAATCTTGTCTGCTACTTCGCGGGTATTGGCGGCATCCTTGGGAGCCTCCAGCCACTTGGCTGCCAGTTCCTTGATGTCCTGGCCGCAGCAGCCGCACTCCAGAGCCTGCTTCATGAGGTTGGCAACGGTCTCGCGTGCGCGGTCAGAGCCGAGCTTCATACCAAGACCGAACTCGCAGAAGTCCTCGAACAGGGAGTTCTGCCATGCCGGGCCGTGACCCTGTGCGTTGGTGCAGTAAGGGCTGGCAGGGAAGGATGCGCCATAGATGGAGGAGCAACCGGTAGCATTGGCAATCATCATGTGGTCACCGAACAGCTGGGTGATGGTCTTGATGTTGGGAGTTTCACCGCAGCCTGCGCAGGCGCCGGAGAACTCGAACAGAGGCTGTGCGAACTGGCTGTTCTTCATGTTGGCCTTCTTGTCCACATACTCCTTGTAACCAACCTTCTTATTGAGGTAGTCAAAGTTGGCCTGCTCTGCAGTATCCTGGATGTAAGGGACCATGGAGAGGGCCTTCTCAGGCTTGGCAAGACAGACGTCTACGCAGTTGCCGCAACCGGTGCAGTCTGCAACGGAAACGGAGATGGCGTACTTGTAGTCCTTGAGATTGGCCTTGCCCTGAGCAAGCTTGAGGCCTGCGGGAACCTTTGCGGCTTCCTCTTCGGTAAGAAGGAAAGGACGGATAGCGGCATGAGGGCAGACAAATGCGCAGTTGTTGCACTGGATACACTTCTCTGCATCCCAGGTGGGAACGTTCACAGCAACGCCGCGCTTCTCGTAAGCAGCGGTGCCGGCGGGCATTGTACCATCGGCATAGGGCATGAATGCGCTGACCGGGAGGGTGTCGCCTGCCTGGGCGTTGACGATATCGGCAATGTCCTTGACGAATGCGGGAGCCAGGCGGTCCTTGCCGGGATTCTCGAACTTGGCGGTGATGTTGGCCCAGTCGGCAGGAACCTTGATTTCAGTGTACTCGCCGCCGCGGTCAACGGCTGCGTAGTTCATGTTGACAACGTTCTCACCCTTCTTGCCGTAGGACTTGACGATGGCGTCCTTCATATATTTCACTGCATCCTCGTAAGGGATGATGCCGGTGATCTTGAAGAAGGCGCTCTGGAGGATGGTGTTGGTACGTCCGCCAAGGCCGATTTCAGCAGCGATCTTGGTAGCGTTGATGATATACACCTTGATGTGCTTGCGGCCGATGATAGCCTTCACGTTGTCAGGGATGTTCTTGATTGTCTCTTCCTCGTCCCAGAGGGAGTTCAGGAGGAGGGTGCCGCCTTCCTTGATGCCCTTGAGCACATCGTACTTCTTAAGATATGAAGGGACGTGGCAGGCAACGAAGTCGGGGGTATTCACAAGATACGGGGCCTTGATGGGCTGCTGGCCGAAACGAAGGTGGGAGCAGGTGTAACCGCCTGATTTCTTGGAATCGTAGTCGAAATAGGCCTGGGAATAAAGGTCTGTATGGGAGCCGATGATCTTGATGGTGTTCTTGTTTGCACCCACGGTACCATCGGAACCAAGGCCGTAGAATTTGCACTCGGTGGTGCCGGGCTTCACAATGGAGACCTCGCTCTTGATGGGCAGGCTCTTGAAGGTGACATCGTCCACAATGCCGATGGTGAAATCCGTCTTGGGCTCCTTGGCCTCGAGGTTGTCATATACGGCAACGATCTGGGCGGGGGTGGTGTCCTTTGAGGAGAGACCATAGCGGCCGCCGATGATGAGGACATTGTCCTTGCCCTGGAAGAGGGCCTTGACGTCGGTGAAGAGGGGTTCTCCAACTGCGCCGGGCTCTTTGGTGCGGTCCAGAACGGCAATCTTGCGAACGCTCTTTGGCAGAACGGAGAAGAAGTACTTCTCTGAGAAGGGACGATAGAGGTGGACGGTTACAAGACCGTACTTGCGTCCGCGGCCGGCCAGATAGTCGATGGTTTCCTTGATTGTCTCAGTGACGGAACCCATTGCTACGATGATGTTCTCCGCAGTGGGGTCACCGTAATACTCGAAGGGACGATAGCTGCGGCCGGTGAGCTCGGAGATCTCTCCCATGTAGCGGGCGACGATGTCCGGAACTGCTGCATAATACTGGTTGCGGGTTTCTACTGCCTGGAAATAGACGTCGCCGTTCTGGGCGGTACCGCGGGTTACGGGGGCGTCAGGATTAAGGGCACGCTCACGGAAACGGGCGAGAGCCTTCTCTGAGACCATATCTTTAAGTTTGTCCTCAGGAAGGGCCTCTATCTTCTGGATTTCATGGCTGGTACGGAAACCGTCAAAGAAATGAAGGAAAGGTATAGAAGACTTGATGGCTGACAGATGTGCAACTGCAGCGATGTCCTGGGCTTCCTGTACGGAACCGGAGGCAATCATTGCAAAGCCGGTCTGGCGGCATGCCATAACATCCTGGTGGTCTCCAAAGATGGACAGAGCATGGCTGGCAAGTGCACGGGCGCTCACGTGGAACACCGTAGGAAGCATTTCACCGGCAATCTTGTACATGTTGGGGATCATGAGCAGAAGGCCCTGGGATGCGGTGAAGGTGGAGGTGAGGGCGCCGCCCTGGAGTGATCCATGGACTGCACCGGCTGCACCGGCTTCACTCTGCATCTCAGTAACTTTCACTACTTCTCCCCACAGGTTCTTTTTGCCGTGGGCTGCCCACTCGTCAATGTTCTCTGCCATTGTGGAGGACGGCGTGATAGGATAGATTGCGGCATGTTCGCTGAACAGATAAGCGATGTTTGATGCTGCATAGTTACCATCACAGGTGATGAATTTCTTTTCGTTTGCCATTTTAGTTTTGGTTTTATGTAGTATTTGTTATTGAATTCCTTCAATTATAATATCAGCTTCACCTGCAGTGCGCTTTACTAATCCCTGTAGCACTGTTCCAGGCCCTAATTCCACAAATCTTGTGGCACCATCGGCAAACATGTTCCTGACGGTGGCGGTCCAGCGGACGGGGCTGGTGAGCTGTTTGAGGAGGTTGGCCTTGATCTGGTCCGGATCCGTGGAAGGGGAGGCCGTGACGTTCTGGTAGATGGGACAGACGGGCATTTTGAAAGGGGTTTCCTCTATGGCTTTGGCAAGTTCCGCGCGAGCGGGCTCCATGAGAGGGGAGTGGAAAGCGCCGCTGACGGGGAGGGGCAGTGCCCTCTTTGCACCGGCTTCCTTGAGTGCCTGGCAGGCTTTGTCCACGGCTTCTTTTTCTCCGGAGATGACCACCTGGCCGGGGGAGTTGAAGTTGGCGGGGACTACTCCGGGGATACCTTTGCAGATTTCTTCTATGATTTCATCGGGAAGGGCGATTACCGCAGCCATTGCGCCGGGGGTGCTTTCACAGCATTTCTGCATGGCCATGGCGCGCTTGAAGACAAGCTTGAGGCCGTCTTCAAAATCCATGGCTCCGGCTGCCACCAGGGCGGAGAACTCTCCAAGGGAATGACCGGCCACCATATCAGGGACGGGCTGGTCCATTGCAAGGAGAACGCTGTGAAGGAAAATTGCGGGCTGGGTGACTTTGGTTGCCTTGAGGTCTTCCGATGAGTCCCCAAACATGATATCTGTTATTCTGAAGCCCAGGATGTCATTTGCCTGTTCCATCAGGGCTTTCCTGACAGGGTATAGTTCCTTGGCCATACCGGGGAATTGGGAACCCTGTCCGGGGAAAATATATGCTGTTTTACTCATAACTTACAAATGTACACATTTTATGTGACATTTTCAAACCTTGAAAAGCATACCTCCGATATTGTCTTTTGAGGCCCCTGTAACTGATTTCAGGCAGGAGGGAGTGTCCGTCATGTAAAGCACTCCCAGAAAGGCAAAAATGAGCGCTTCCTTGTACTGGACAACTTCTGGTTCCGGTATCGTCAGGGCGCATTTTGAAAGGTCCTCCATGCGGCTTATCAGGAACTTGTTCCATGCGCCTCCGCCTGTGACCAGGATGCGGCTTCCGGGCTTTGTGACCTTGGCAAGCTGGATGGCGCAGTGCTCGCAGTATGTGCGGAGGATGTCCTGTAAGCTTAGCTGTGAACTGTTGATGAGGGGAAAAACGTTCCTTTCCACCCATTCGCGTGCAAGGGATTTGGGAGGTTTGGCGCTGTAGTATTCAAGGGCGTTGAGTTGTTGCAGCAGGTCTTGGTCCATAGTGCCTTTTGCAGCAATTTCTCCGTCTCTGTCCATCTCCAGGCCTATTTTGCGGGTGTAGTGGTTTATAACGTAATTGACGGGGGAGATGTCAAAGGCAATGCGTTTTTCGCCATCATCGTAAGAGATGTTTGAGAACCCGCCGATGTTAAGGCAATAGTCGTATTCGCCGAATAATTCTCTGTCTCCTTTTGGCACCAGCGGAGCACCCTGGCCTCCAAGCATTATGTCAAGGCGCCGGAAGTCGGATACCGTAGGAATACCTGTCTCCGCAGCTATTGCCGCACCGTCCCCAATCTGGAACATGATGCCCTTGTCCGGCTCATGGAAAACCGTGCTTCCGTGGGAGGCGATAATGTCAGGCCTGGTTATGGAGAATTCTTTGATGAATTCGTTCACTTTCTGCCCCAGGAAATGGCCATACCGGCTGTGGAATGTTATGAATTCCTTTGCCGACATGTTCTGAACGCCGTTAATTAGTGTATTCCTCAGTTCCGCTGTGTAGTCATACTCCCTGGCGCACTCAATTCTGTACTTCCAGTGCCCGTTATTCTGTGTGAATTCCGCACAGCAGACGTCCAGTCCGTCCGCCGATGTTCCGGACATTAATCCAATGCTTTTGTAGGTCATAATCTTTCCCGTCCTTCGCCGGCTTGACCGGCGAATCTGTTTATGTGGGTAAAATTACAAAAAATGTGCTATCTTTGCAATCCCTTCCCGTGCGCTATTGCGCCGGCTGGGCACGCCTCCGTAGTTTAAAGGATAGAATAACGGATTCCGGTTCCGTTGGTCCCGGTTCGATTCCGAGCGGGGGTACAAGGAGCGCAACTGATACACGCTCACCGCCAAAAATGGCCTCACACGCGCAAAAGTGTTGGTGAGGCCGCTTTTTTACCATGTCTCAAAGCCAAATAAAGCCTCTGGTGCACAAAAGTGCGGGTGTGAGTGTATCAGAAATAAAGACACGTGGTTTATTTGTCATATTACTC
>Ga0265298_10007230_pt1 | contig 13522 bp, 14 predicted proteins | sample AusTroGonzalo_MG_3_FD_193486 | JGI IMG/M metagenome (GOLD analysis project Ga0265298, IMG submission 193486) | Bovine rumen microbial communities from tropical cattle in Woodstock, Queensland, Australia - Gonzalo_01 | ecosystem: Host-associated > Mammals > Digestive system > Stomach > Rumen ...
GATCACTTCTTTCTCCTGCGCCGGAACATCTTCAACCTGAACGATGACTTCTTCCGTCTGGGCAGGGGTCTCTTCCGCCTGAACAGTTACTTCTTCAGCCTGTGCCGGGGTCTCTTCCACCTGAACGATTGCTTCTTCAGTTGAGGCAGGAGCTTCTTCCGTCTGAGCAGAGACTTCCTCGGCCGGTGCCGCGGCTTCTTCCGTCTGCACTGCGGCTTCCTCGGCCGGTGCCGGAACTTCTTCCGTCGGTGCAGCTGCATTATCAGCGGGCGCCGGAACTTCTTCTACCGGTACTGCGGCTTCTTCTGCCTGTACAGGAACTTCCTGCGCTGTTTCCGGAACGACGGCATAGCGGCTCGATGCGAATCCGCAAAGCAGAAAAATAACCCCTAATGCCAGCATTAACCAAGCTTCTCTTTTCATCTTTCGTCTCCTTCTCTCAATTATTACCGGTTCCATTTGTCCTTATTTTATCACGAGAACGCGCAGGATACAAGACGGTAAGCGCAGGTTCTCATTTTTCTGCATTTGCGCGGACAGACAGCAGCTTATTCCAGATCCCCGAGTTGGAGTTGCTGCATGTTCCCTGCCTGCAGGATGCGGTCAAGGATGGTCGAAAAGGTTTCGACCGCAAGGCGGATCTTTTCTTCGGAGTAAATGGTCTGGTTGAACATGAGATACGGGACGATGCTGTCCGCGTTCTCTATAATCTGTACGGCCAGGCTCCTGGAGTTGATGGGCGCATGGCTGGTGACGTTCAGTCTGGTCCCGCCGATGGAACCGATGCTGCTGCCGCTCATGATCTCGGTCGTCTCATAACAGACGATCATCATGTCCTGCTCATAGACGTTGTCCTGCAGCACGCTCCACTCATACGAGCAGTGTGCGAGGCTGTCGTTGGAGGCTTCGGAAACCGCCGTAAAGAAGTTCTGCAGCGTCATGGATCTGGTCACTGTCATTCCGACCGGTACATAACGGAAAAGACAGCCGAAGGCATTCTGTCGCACGGCATCGGTTCTGTCATGGAAAATCCACTGCAGCAGCACTCTGTCCTTCTTCTCCATGACATGCATGGCCAGCAGGCCGACCCCCGTGAACAGAAGATTTCTGGAGATGTGATGCTTCCCTTCCCAGGCGGTCATTTCATCCGGGGCCACCGTCCGCGTCAGCGGCAGCAGGGTTCTGCCGCCCGGACGTGCCGTGACATCCGGCAGAAGATTGATGCACCAGTCGTCCTTTCCGTAGCGTTTCTCAAAAAACGCGCGGTCCTCGCGGTATTTTTTGCCCGCACGCATCTCTTCCTGTCGGTGCAGATAGCTGTAATAGGTATCGGTCGGAAGCGCCTCTCCGTTCCAGGCACGGACGATATCCCCGTTCAGAAGCTGCATGCCGGACCCGTCCGTCATGATATGATGCACGTCAAAGAACAGATAGACATGTTTCTCCGTCTGCCAGAGTCCGGCGTGAAACAGCGGCTCGCCGATCATGCGGAAGGGGCGCATAAGGCTCGGCTTCTTCTTTTCAAACGAGGCCTCACTGCATTTTTCCACCGCAAGCCGCGTCATTTTATCCTTCGCAATACGCTGGACCAGCGAACATTCTTTATTGAATTCGAAAACCGTGTACAGCGCCGGACGATTCGCAATCGCCTTGTTCATGGCCTCACACAGGCGTACGGCATCCGTATCCGCCGGAAAACGGTACAGCCGCGGCAGATTCCACATGACGGAATTCGGGGAGAAAATGCTGTAATCGAAAATCGAAATCTGATTGGGTGTCAGGGACTGCTCCCTTTTCCGCTCACGTTTCTCAGTCACCGCCGGGTCTTCGGGGTTCTCACCGTTCTGGCGGTTTTCATAGATCGCTGCGATACGTTCAGGCGTGCAGCCCTCAAAGATATCCGCTGCGAGCAGACCGGGCAGGTTCGCCGCCGCCAGGACGCGCATACTCCCCAGAGAATCACCGCCGAGATGGTAGAAATTGTCCCGGATGCCGACGCGGTCAAGCTGCAGTGCCTTTTCGAAAGCGGCGCAGAGAATTCTTTCGGTGTCGGTCTGCGGCGGCACATAGTCCTTCAGATCCGCTTTCAGCTCGGGCTTCGGCAGAGCGCGCCGATTCATCTTGCCGTTGGGCAGCAGCGGCACCTCGTCCACCCTGATAAAGAAAGACGGGATCATGTAATAGGGCAGATACTGCTCCATCTGATGTCGAACATCCAGTTCGTCGAACGTGACGTCGTCGGTATAGTACAGACAGACAAAGGCAGGTTCCGTATCTTCAAATCCCCTGGCCGCACACCAGGATACACCCAGGACCTTCTTGCCGACGGCCTCGATCTCGGCAGGCTCAATGCGGTTGCCGTTGATCTTGATCATGTCTGTGCTGCGGCCCAGCAGCACCAGGTTGCCGTCCGGCAGCTTTTTTCCGATATCTCCCGTATGGTACCAGCCGCCGCGCAGCGCCTCCTCGGTCTTGTCCGGAAGATTGATATAGCCGCGGAAGAAGGGATCCTCCACACAGATTTCACCTTCCGTACCGTCAGGGACGTCCTTTCCTTTGTCATCCAGGATCCGAAGGACGATTTCCTCCCTGTCCGGCTTCCCGACAGGACAGGGGTCATAAGGCTTATCGATCTCAAACTCGGCCAGCGGGTAACCGCACTCGCTCATGGAATAGCCGTTCAAGAGTTCCTTTCCCTCAACGAAGATGCCGTTTGCCGGTTCCCCGCCGATCTGGATTTGGCGGATGGTCGGCCCCGGGTCCCCGATCAGCCGGATCAGTGAGGGCGAGCAGTAGGTAAAGGTAATCCGGTTATCCTCATAAAAACGGCGCAGCAGCACCGGGTTCTTGATGGTGCTGTAAGGGACGACAAAGGCGTGGCAGCCGTCGTATACGGCGTAGATGTAGCGCCGCAGGGCCGCGATGAAGTTCAGCGGCGGAATCAGAGCCATGCGGTCAGACTCGTCAAGGCGCGGCTTCCCGGTCTTCGGGTCGAGGGAAGCGGCCTGAATCATTCGGATGCTGCCGTATTCATGCAGGGCGCCCTTTGGGTTTCCGGTGGTACCGGAGGTATAGACCGCAAAGGCGGCGTCCCGGATGTCGGGCTTTTCATAGCCGTGATGCGGCGGCGTCTGCAGGATCTCGTTCCAGGCGTCCGTATCGATCACGGCCTTGCAGTCGCAGTCTTTTTTGATATAGGCAATCCGCTCCGGCGGATAATTGTCCTCCACCATGGTGAAGGCGGCGCCGGCCTTCCAGACGCCCAGCAGAGCGATCAGCGGGACCGCACCGCGGGGCAGGCACAGAAAAACAAAATCCTCGCGTCCGATCTTCTTCTGCTTCAGCCAGGCGCAGACCCGGCCGGACAGTTCATCCACCTGGCGGCGGCTCAATCCCCGCGGGTGACGTTCATCCGTCAGCGCCAGGGCCGCGGGATTGTCCTTGACGTACATTGACCAGACATCGAGGATATACTCCGTCTGATTCAGAAATGTCAGATCCATGTGGTCGTCCTCCCTTCGATGCTCAGCATATCCGCAGTATATCACAGTTGCCTTCGGAATGGTAGAGCTCATACTTGTATTTGATCGAGCGGTGTGCTATGATGCATATGTTATGAAAGAAAAGAGGTCATTCACCCCATGAAGAAGTTCATCTGCCTGCTGCTTGCATTTTCTGCGGTTTTCAGTCTCTGCGGATGCGGAAAAAAAGATAAAAACACGGACAAACTGACACTCAGTCCCGGCCTTTACACGGTTGGGAAGGAGATTGCGCCCGGTGTGTATTCCGCTGCCGCAGACGAGGCATCGAAGACCGCCTATATCAAATTGAGGCCTCTGACGCAGGCTGACGCTCTGCCCGAGATGAAGACGCTCAGCCCGGATGCCAATTCCGCGGAAGTCATTCTGGAAAACGGACGGAAAATGGAAGTGATCTTCTCATCTGTCACGTTCCGCCTGCTGAACACCGATATCGAAGCAGCAAAGGCAGCCGCGGCCACGCCCGAACCGACGCCGGAGCCAACGCCCACGCCGACCCCGACACCCACGCCGGAACCGACCCCGAACGTGATCCCCGAGCGCGGTGAAGAACCCCTGTCGGATGATACGATCCGCCCGGAGATTCAGGAGTTTCTGGAGTCTTACGAGGCCTTTATGAATGAGTATATCGACTTCATGCAGGCATACATGTATGGCGGCGAGGGCGACAGAAAGGATGAGTACAACGATCTGATTGCCCGATATGCCGATTTCAAGAAGAAGGTCGAATCCCTGGATGATCATCAGGACGAGCTGACCCCGGCCGAGCGGACCCTTTACCAGGAGGTCAGCGCCCGCGTTGCCGAAAAGACCGCCACGCTTGGCCCCACCGAAGAGATGGAGGATCTGGGCTGACAGCGTTCCGGATGCATGAAAACATATTTTTCAGCAAGGGGTAACAGAACATGAATGAATTTTTTAAACTGCTGGTCTGGCAGATGGCGCAGATCCTCGGCTATGAGGGACAGACCGACCTCGCCGAACACGCCTGCCTTCTTCTGGTGGACTATGACATCAACACCTGTCACCCGGTCTTTATTGGGAAGCAGTTTGTTTCGGAAGCATTCGATCCTGCGCTGCCCTGGGACGGAGCAGTGCAATACCTGCTTTCGGATGTGATCTCGGAGGAATACAGAAAAGAAAGCGAGATTTTCTTTTCCGAGCATGCTGCGAGACGCAAGTTCGAAAAGCAGCGCGTCAATGACTCGATCAACTATATGTCACAGCTGCTGAACGGGAAAAAATGGACGCACTGCATTCAGTCGATCTTCACCAGCCAGCGGACCATTCAGGATATTACCGCGCAGTTTATCCGGGAATCCTCGTTTCTGCGTTCACCGGGTATCCTCTTCCCCGACTTCGATCCTTCCGCCCCTCAGCCCGAGAACCTCTTTACGCCGGAGGGCTCTGCCGAGAACAAAGAGCATCTCCTCTCCTATTTCCTTGTGATCGAAGTGGATGAGATCCGTAAAAGTATCGAATCGCTGCGCTTTCTTGCCCGTCATGACCAGCTCACCGGTCTTTATAACCGACACATGATGGCAGAGCTTGTGGACGACGGACCGTCGGTGGTCATCATTCTGGATATTGACAACTTCAAAGAGATCAACGACACCTATGGACACGCTGTCGGCGATGAAGCGCTGTGCAATGTTGCAGGCAGGCTGGAGGCTATCTTCTGGCAGCGGCAGAAGGAGTTTGTCTTCCGCCTCGGCGGGGATGAATTCCTGGTCGTTATGAAAGATGCCTCAGAAGAGGAGGCCGTGAAGCGCCTGAAACAGCTCTGCGAACCGGTGAACTTCATCAGTGCCGATAAACAGGCGATTCATTTTACGTTATCCGCAGGTTATACGCTTTGCAACGGGGATTTCAAGGGCAGTATGAAATCCGCGGACATGGCTCTGTACCTTGCCAAAAACAACGGCAGAAACAGTTTTCGCAAAGCCGAAGAATAAAGCCGGAGAATAATATAAGAACGGGGTTGTCCAACGCAAACTATGGACAGCCCCGTTCTCATCTGTATGCGCCTTACAGCTTCGCCAGCGCCTGGTCGAGGTCGGCGATGATGTCCTCGACGTTCTCGAGGCCGACCGAAAGACGGATCAGACCCGGCGCGATGCCGGATTCGGCCAGTTCTTCCGGCGTGTAGGTCGAGTGTGTCATCGAGGCGGGATGCTCAATCAGGCTCTCGGCGTCACCCAGCGATACGGCCACCGTAATCAGCTTGAGGCTGTCGACCAGCTTGACGCCGGCGTCCTTGCCGCCTTTGACCTCAAAGCTGATCATGCCGCCGAAGTCTTTCATCTGCTTCGCGGCGATCTTGTGTCCGGGGTGATCCTTCAGGCCGGGATAATAGACCTTCTCAACGGCGCTGTGCTTGGCCAGATATTTCGCGATCTTCTCGGCACTCTCGCAGTGCCGCTTCATGCGCAGCTCGAGCGTCTTCAGCCCTCTCAGGATCAGAAAAGCCGCAAAGGGATCCAGTACCGCGCCGGTCATGTCCTTCAGGCCGAACATGCGTACCTCAGAGATAAAGTCCGCCTTGCCGACCACGAAACCCGCGATCACGTCGCCGTGTCCGTTCAGGTACTTGGTTGCCGAATGCACCACGACGTCCGCGCCGAGGGCGATCGGATTCTGCAGCGCCGGTGAGGCAAATGTGTTGTCGCAGACGACCTTGATATCCTTGTTGTAGGCGTGGGCAATCTTGGCCACGGCGGCAATATCGGTAATCTTGAGGTTCGGGTTGGCCGGCGTCTCGAGATAGACGGCCGCGGTGTTCGGCTTCAGATGGGCCTTGACCGCCTCCAGATCGGTGCTGTCGACGAAGTCTACCTCGACGCCGTAGCGGGTCATACCGTGACTGAGCAGTGCGAAGGTGCAGCCGTAGAGTGTGCCGTCAGCGAGAATGTGCTTCCCTGCGCCCGCGATTGTCCACAGGCAGGAAGAAATCGCTCCCATGCCCGAGCCCGCGGCGACACAGGCCTCGCCGCCTTCCAAAGCGGCAACCTTGCTCTCAAGCACCGACACGGTCGGATTTCCCAGGCGGGTGTAGATATAGCCGCCCTCCTCGCCGGCGAACCGGCGGCCGCCCTGTTCGCAGCTGTCAAACACAAAGGTCGACGTCTGATAAATCGGCATGGACAGCGCCCCGTACTGGGTGTCTCTGACATTTCCGGCGTGGATGGCCTTGGTGCCGAAACCGCAGGATTTCTTTTTCATTGCTGATGAACCTCCTGTTCCATCGTTCTTTTTTGTTGTGCAACAGGCTTAAATCTTATGGCCTGTTTTCTGGTGTTTATTATAGCATCTGCACAAAAAAGAAGCAATCCCCTTTGTTATTTCTTTTGCAAAAAAGCAAATCATTGTCATTTTCTGCGGTTCATGGTACAATCTGTCCGCTTTGCATCAAAACAATCCGGAGGTAGATGGACTTGCTTGTACTGGCTGTACTTCCGAGCGTCATTCTGTTTGCCATCATTTATCACTGCGACAAGAAGGAAAAGGAACCGCTCGGCTTTCTCCTGAAACTATTCTTCTTCGGCGCGCTGACGATCCCCTTCGCCATTATTCTGGGAAATCTTCTCGAAAGCTTTTTCCGGGAACTCGTCGACGCAGACAGCTATCTGTTCTTTTTTCTTGACAATTTCATTGCGACGGCCCTGATCGAAGAAGGCGGAAAACTGTTTGTCCTGAAGAAAGCGACATGGAAGCATCCCGCGTTCGACCATTCCTACGACGCTGTCGTCTTTGCCGTCGCAGTGTCTCTCGGCTTCGCAACCGTTGAGAACATCGTTTTTATCATCGGCGAACCGGTGTCGACCGCGATCGCCCGTGCGGTGTTTTCGATCCCCGGCCACGTGATTTACGCGGTCTTCATGGGCTGCTGGTACGGAAGGGCCAAACTGGCGGAAAAGGTTTCGAAAACAGAGAAAAGGAAGCACCTCAGACGGGCACTGTTTATCCCGGTGCTGCTGCACGGTTTTTATGACTTCTGCCTCAGCACGGAGGACGATGTTTTCATTTACGTCTTTATGGTCTTCGAGCTGCTCATTACCATTCTGGCGATCATCAAGGTCAGGAAACTCTCCAAAGAAGACCGGCCGATCAATGAACCGGAAGCTGAAAGTATTCACGAATGTACTCCATAAACGGAATTCACGCAGAAAACGGGGCTGTCCATCCAGGACAACCCCGTTTTTCATGACGCCTTGGCAAAGCTCTGCATCGCCTCGACGATCTTATATTTCTCTTCCAGCACTCTTGGGTTCCCGCCGGATCCAAGCTTTTTGGCTTTCTTTCCGTCGCTGACCACGGCATAGAGGGTATAGGCCTCGTTCATTGCCGTCATTGTCGACGTCAGTCCGGCCGGGCCGGTCAGGAAGAACAGAAGCGTGTCACGGTTTCGGTAGCTCATCCAGACTTTTTCGCCGGACGGTACAAGACTGTTGAAATCGGTCATGCTACCCTCCCTCTGAAGATCTCTTCCAGTAATTCGATGAACTCTTCATCGGGCTGTTCGCTTTTCTCTCTGCGCTCAAGCCAGGGCGCGGCATAGTTCTTTTCAGATTCCATAATCCCATCTCTTTCCTGTGGCGGCGCTTCGGCCTACCACATCTTGTTCCCAACGCTCGTCAGTATACAACAGATGGAAAGCGATGTCGACAAAAGAGCGGAATCAAAAAGATAAAAAATGCTAATGAAAATCTGACGAAAAGTTACAGCGGCCTCTGTCCCGCTTCAAGCTCATTTACCAGCCGTCATAGCTTCCATTGGAAGCTGTTCCGTAGGGGGGACGCGCCGTAGGGGGACGTACCATAGGGGGATGTGCCGTACGAAGATGTGCCGTAGGGCGGTACACCGTAGACCGGAACTTGATCAACCACACGGATAAAAGCCCAGCTGGTTTTCGCGTTGTCAATGTTGCTGTGGAAGCTGCAGTATACCGCCCAGCCGTCCAGATCGGCGCTCACGCTGCCGAGCGACAGCATGGAGCTGTATTCACCCGTTACCGTGACGTCGGGAACCATCTCACAGAATTCCTGAACGGAATGCTCGATTCCGCAGGGGTCAACAAAAGTCCAGTCCATGGTGCTGTAGTACTGGGCGTCGGCTTCAAAGCTGGCCGTCTCCCCTTCCGCCCAGGTTCCGCCGGAAGGGTTCCGGGTAACAACGATGCCGTATTCCGCATAGGCAAAAGCGACCGAGCCGGCAGCAAGAAGCATAACCACCGCCAGGATCAGGCAAACAAGCTTTTTCATGTCTTTCCGCCTTCTTTTTCCTTTGATATTGTATATTATACCAGACCTCCGGTCACAAAACAATCACGCGATCGTAAATTCAATAAAATTGCTTGACGCTGAAGCATCCGGCACATACAATAAACAGGAACAGCCTCATCATAAAAAAACGATAAAGGAGAGTTGAGAAAATGGTCAGGACAGTAAGCGTAGTACTGGAAACAATCAAGGCAATTGCCTGTCGGCAAAAGCTTCCAACCGGCGGCTCCGGCATTGTGATCATTCGCGAGGATACGGCACAGCCCGGTATTGCCTCCATCAGCAAAACATCCGGCGAAGCGATCCCCACGCCAAACACGTCAAAGAAGCTCTTTCCTCTGGAAGCTTTCCGGGAAGCGATTGCCAAGACCGCAGGACTGCCGTTTAAAAAGCGGGGCAGCATGCAGCTGAACGAAGAGCTGAAAGAAAAAGGCGCGGCGGCTGACACGGCGCAGGAACCGGAAGCGCCTGCCGAGGAAGAGATCATTGTGGACAGCGCAGAATATCAGATGATCGTCGACTATTATACGGATAAGGACGGCAAGCTGTCTTATGATCTTCTGAACAAAGATCTGATCAAGTTCTCCCATTCCAGCAGCAAAGTACGCAAGATGCTGGAGGAAGGCAAAAGCACAGACGAAATCCGGCTCTATGCTGTCGGAACAAAATTCCGGAACATTACCGGAAATAAGGACCTGACCGACGACCAGGTGCTCAAAATGGCGGAGCTGCTTGATGAGGTCTATCCGAAGGGTGTCTTCAAAGAGTTTAACGAGGAGCTCCGGCGCAGTCAGAGCGCCCAGAAAAAGAAATAACGGCTTGAACAACGGGAAATGACAGGCCGGGCAGCCTGATGTCAGACATCAGACTGCCCGGCCTGCCGTTTTGGCAAGTTTCGATTCCGATTGCCGGATTAATACGCGTAGCCGAGAATGGCACCCTTGATCCAGCCCTGTACCGGGGCAGTAATATACACCCAGTTGCGGCCGTCTGCCTGCGCGAACTGATTCGTCGCATTGGCCTCTGTTCCATTGTGAAGCGTTGCAACGACCGGGGCGTTCACGCCGGGATAGCTTCTGATTGCTGCGTCTCTGGAATCACCGGTGTTGACGATGCGCCATTCACCGCCGCTTACGCTCTCGAGTTCTTGATCGTTCATCAGGTTCTTTTCTGCCATTTTTGTTTTCTCCTTTCGTTTATCGGAGGCTTTGTCGGCCTCAATTGCTGCTTGCGTGCTTATCATAGCACAGGCTTCGTCACAATACTGTCACACAACATACAGTATTTCTTACATTGATTATACCATATCTTCGATGAATGGCAAGCGGGTGTGACAGATTGACACATTCGGCGAAAGGTGTGCTGAAAGCAGTCAGCCGGCAGAGGCTGCCTGCGTTTCCTGTGCCCAGGTTCCTTCCCGGAACACCGGCACCGCGCTTCCGTCCGGACGGATCCCGTCGATGGACAGATCGTCCGCGCCGATCATGAAATCCACATGGATGATGGAATCATTGATGCCTTTCTCCTGCGCCTGTTCATTGCTCAGTTCATCTCCGCCCGGCAGGACTTCCTTGAAGCCCATGCCCAGAGCGCAGTGGCAGCAGGCGTTCTCATCGAAAAGGGTGTTATAGAACAGAAATCCGCACTGGTTGACAGGGCTCTCCTTCGGGACCAGCGCAAGTTCGCCCAGCATGGCCGCGCCCTCATCCATGGCGATCATCTGTTCCAGCAGCGCCTGACCTTTTTCGGCACGGCAGGAGACGGCCTTGCCGTCCCGGAACGTAACGGAAAAGTCCTCGATGAGCTGACCGTTCCAGGAAAGCGGCTTTACCGCCACCAATGTGCCGCTGCAGCTCTCCGCCAGCGGTGAAGTAAAGATCTCTTCCGTCGGAAGATTGGGAATATAGTCTGCGCCGTTTTCGCTGTTCGTCGCACCCGCACCGATCCACTTTGCGCCGGGAATCAGGCCTGCGGTAAAGTCGGTTCCGTTTTTGCTGCGGTAACGAAGGGAGACAAAGCCCTGTTCGTTCAGCCATGCGGCCTTGGCCGATAGGAAGACTGTATGCGCCTTCCACGCTTCGACAGGATCCTCCCCGTTCTCCTCCACACGCACCGTCCGAAGAATTGCCTCCCACAGGCTGTCAACCGCCTCTTCCGCGTCGAGATCGGGGAAACATTTCTTCGCCCATTTGACGGAGGGATATGCGGCAACGACCCACTGGTGCTTTCCTTCTATGGCATCGCGGTAAGGCTTTCCCACTTTGGATCGGCTCTGATCCACGGCCGACAGCTTCTGCGGGTCCACGTCCTTCAGTGCGTCCGGGTCCTCCGATTCGATGAAGATCCGGCAGGGCAGGTCCTCCACGATCTGCTTCATCCTGGCTTCCTCCCATGGGAGGACAGTGGACAGCACCGCTTCCTCTGCATAGAGCAGATTCAGCCGCTGCTGGTCGTCCGAAGTCCAGGTCACATTCACTTTTTTCGCACCCGCTCTGTAACACGACTCCATAATCAGAGCGGCAAACGCGTGCTGCTCCACAGCTGCGGTCAATTCTACGATCTGCCCAGGCCGGACATTCGCGCCGGTGCGGACGATCAGCGCCGCGTACTTTTGGAGAAGGGCTTCAGATATCATCACTGACTCCTTCCGTCAGCACAAACGAAGCTTTTATCCATGCTGACCCTTTATATAAAAATATATATGAGGTCCGGGCAGATCTCAAATTCCTGCTTGCGGAGGGCAGGGACCCAAACTACCACGATACCTGTTATCTGCTGAAGTCCATGCACGAAAAGGAAATACAGTGATCGACCCATCAGGAACCGTTCCCACAAGGCAAGGGACGGTTCACTGAATTAAGTATTCAGGCCGGATCTGACAGAGTATTCATTGCTGTTCTTACGGTAACAACTGTACCGGCTTCCATTTCAGATAGTCGCCGGAAACCAGCCGATACTGGACGCCGTTCATTTCCCCCTGTATGCTGTCGCGGAACCTCAGCTCACCGTGGCTGTGGGCGTAAACCAGCTGCTCGGCCCCGTATTTCTCGGCCATTCTTGTAAACGGGCTGTCATCTTCCAGTATATTTGTCGGCGGATAGTGCAGAAACACGATGAATTTTCGAAAGCCGTCTTTTCTCGCCAGTTCGATAGAACGCTCCAGCCTCTCCGTCTCCCGTTCAACAAGCTTTACAGAGTGTGCCTCGTTTTTTTCATCCCAGCCGACAATCTGCCCTCTTCGATTCAGATAGAACGGTCCCTCAAAACAATGTCCTTTTGTTCCCACAAGCGCATACTCCTGATATGGGCAGTAATTGTCCTGCAGAAAAAAGAGCCTGCCGGAATACCGCTCGTTCAGTGCCTGCGTCTTCTTCGCGTCCCAGAACATATCATGGTTTCCCCGCAGAAGCACCTTTTTTCCCGGAAGAGCCATGATATATTCGAGATCCTGCTCACACTCGGCGAGATTCCTTCCCCAGCTGTGATCGCCGACCAGAACCAGCGTATCGTCTGCTCCGATCAGTTCGGCACAGATTTTCCGGAACTTCTCCTCATGGTCTTTCCATACACGTTCTTTCTGCAGCCGCGCTTTCAGTTCCGTCTGAAAGTGTAGATGCAGATCCCCCAATGCAAACAGACTCATCTCCGCTCCTCTTATTGACTCAACTCTCTTGCTGAATGTCCCAGGAATGCCCAGGGACTTCAACGGCGTTTCTTCCGGGATTGCAGAATACCGGATATGTCACTCCCTGTGCCTTCACGTAGGTCGCCAGAGAGCGCATCCCCACTTTGATCATCGAACCACATCCTTATATTGTGACAGCACATCCGCATATGCGGATGTCAACAAAAATCGTCTGCTCTCTTATTTGTCTGTTTGCTTTGGCATACTATGCTGATCGATGTATAGTTCGTAGACATTCATAATCTCGGCGTTTCCCTTCAGATCGGCATAGATGTACACCAGTGCCCATTTGGGTTCGGGGTTCGGCACCACCGGGCTGATCTGGCAGAGAATGCAGTAGTTCGTACCTGCGACCATCTGGGTTGCCATCAGCGAAACCGGGGTGTATTTCGCACCGACCAGTTTCTCAACGGCCTTGTCAAATGCAGCCTGCGCATCCTCCGGGAGTTCTTCCGCCTCATGGGGAATGATTTCCCAGCCGCCGACCTTAGCCGGGGTGCTCTTGCCGGGTGATTTTTCCGCAGACGCGGAGGAAACACAGATCACGCTGATAACCAGGATCAGGGCAAGCATCAATGCCAATTTTCTTTTCATGGATATTCCTCCTCTTGTATTATGTATTGTTTTTTCAATCATCAAAATGAGACGGTTTGCCTGCTGCTATCTCAGATCATATCATTATTATACCATACCAAAGACTTTGTCACAGAACGGGCACACGACAGCGCCGGCAGAACAAGACAATTCTTATGTCGAACTGGACAGACGCAAAGGTTTCCGTGTATTTCGTTGAGATATAGTCTGAATGTGCCAAGGCTGTATTTATTAGGGTTCACCCCATCCTGATTATGCGTTTTCCCTGTCAGCTTTCCGCGTGATTGCCAAAATAGGTAGTCAGAATTTCCAGTGCCTGCTCACGCAGGACGCCGCCTGTGACTTCCGGTTTCCAGAACGAGTTTTCAAAAACAATCCTGCTGCAGTCACAGCCTTCTTCTCCGCGGATCTTTACCAGTTCCCTG
>Ga0265298_10007231_pt1 | contig 13522 bp, 10 predicted proteins | sample AusTroGonzalo_MG_3_FD_193486 | JGI IMG/M metagenome (GOLD analysis project Ga0265298, IMG submission 193486) | Bovine rumen microbial communities from tropical cattle in Woodstock, Queensland, Australia - Gonzalo_01 | ecosystem: Host-associated > Mammals > Digestive system > Stomach > Rumen ...
TGTGATCTCGTCGATCGTGCCCTTCGTCTCTCACCAGGACAGCTCAGAGCACGATGTGAACATCATCGTGACGGAGCAGGGTATCGCCGACCTTCGCGGCAAGGGTCCCATCCAGCGTGCTGAGACTATCATCGAGAACTGTGCACATCCTGACTACAAGCAGTTGCTCTGGGACTACCTGAAGATTGCCAAGATGGGTCAGACCCGTCACAACTTACCTGCTGCTTTTGCCATGCACGACACGCTGGCTCGCAAGGGCGACATGAAGCTGACGGACTTCTCTGAATACGTGAAGTAACAGATAAGGATCAAAAAAAATCGGGGTGCCGAACAGCATCCCGATTTTTTTATTGTCTTTCGATTAAAGAGGATAATCCTCGAAGGCATAGAGAACGGTCGAGAGATAGCGCTCGCCAGTATCAGGCAGAAGGGCGACAATCTTCTTCCCCTTGTTTTCAGGGCGCTTGGCCACCTGGATGGCAGCATAGAGGGCTGCACCTGCGGAGATACCTACCAGCAGACCTTCAGACTGGGCTACCTCACGGCCTGTACGAATGGCATCGTCGTTCTCCACGTCAAACACCTCGTCGATGACGTCGGCATCGTAAGTCTTGGGAATGAAACCTGCTCCGATACCTTGGATCTTGTGAGGGCCGCTCTGTCCGCCATTCAACACGGGACTTGATTTCGGCTCTACGGCGATGATCTTCACGTTGGGGTTCTGCTCCTTCAGATACTTACCTGTGCCAGAGATCGTACCGCCTGTGCCTACTCCGCCCACGAAGATGTCAATCTGCCCGTCAGTGTCGCGCCAGATCTCAGGTCCCGTGGTGGCATAGTGCTTGGCGGGGTTGGCGGCATTCTCAAACTGCTGTAGGATCACAGCCCCAGGAATCGAATTGCGCAGTTCCTCGGCGGCGCGGATGGCACCTGGCATGCCGTCTTTACCAGAGGTGAGGCGAACCTCGGCACCGTAGGCCTTCACGAGGTTGCGACGTTCGATGCTCATGGTCTCGGGCATGGTAAGGATAAGACGGTAGCCCTTGACAGCCGATACCAGTGCCAGTCCTACGCCCGTATTACCAGAGGTTGGCTCGATGATGGTGGCGCCGGGCTTCAGGATGCCCTTGGCTTCTGCATCTTCGATCATCGCCAGTGCGATACGGTCTTTCACGCTACCGCCGGGGTTGAAAAACTCTACTTTGGCAATCACTGGGGTCTCCAGACCCTTTGCCTGTGAATACTTGTTGAGCTCCAGAAGTGGGGTGTTGCCGACGAGCTCAGTCAGCTGTTTTGCAATCTTTGTCATAATCTTATCCTTTTTATATTATTAATAATGTGAACTTCATTCTTATCCGCTTAATCGCGGCTTTCTGGGTGCAAAGGTACGAACATCTGCTGAGACAGGCAATACCATCAGTGTGGTATTTTTCAAAAGTTGAGGGTAGAATTAAACCTTTTCAGCGTTTTGGAGTCAAATAAACACCTAATCAACTGTACAATTGATATTAATAACTTATGAAAAAAGTATTATTACCGCTTCTGCTCTTCGTAGCAGCGTCTGCTCATGCAGCAGAAAACCCAGTGTTAACAATCGAAGGTGGTCAAGTTCAGGGCGTGTTGGCCGATGATCATCCTGATGTGTTTGTCTATCGTGGCATCCCCTACGCAGCACCTCCAATCAAGGAGAACCGCTGGAAGGAACCGCAGCCCATTGTACCCTGGAAGGGCGTGAAGATCTGCGACACTTTCGGCCACCCCAGCTATCAGGCTGTTCAGTATCCTGGTGGCTATTACACTGAGTGGGGTTATGGTAAGGAAGCTCCCTACAGCGAGGACTGTCTGTATCTGAACGTGTGGACGAAAGCCCCTGGACAGGTGGGCAAGAAACTACCGGTGGCTCTGTGGATTCATGGTGGTGGCTATCGTGAGGGCTTCGGCTCAGAGCCTGAGTTTGACGGTCAGGAGTGGGGTGCCAAGGATGTGGTGCTCGTCTCCATCAACTATCGTCTCGGCGTGTTCGGATTCCTCGTACACCCGGCTCTGACGGAGGAAAGCCCGCATCATGTGTCTGGCAACTATGGTATTCTGGACCAGATTGAGGCCCTGAAATGGATTAAGAAGAACATCGAGCAGTTTGGTGGTGATCCCAACAACGTGACCATCTTCGGACAGAGTGCAGGTGGTGGCAGCGTGCGCACTCTCTGTGAGAGTCCGCTGGCCCGTGGCTTGTTCCACAAGGCAGTCATCATGAGTGCTCAGGGTCTGAGCATCCCCGATGCCAATGGTAACATGATAGGTGCCCGTTATAGTGGCGGAACTTTTGCTGATGCCGAAGCCAATGCCAAGAAGGTGTTCGACTGGGCTGGTCTGACTGATCTTCAGAAGATGCGTCAGGCATCTACCGAGACTGTCTTCGCCCTTAACACGCTTTACTATCAGGTCAATGACGACGGTCAACAGGCTGGTGGCCCTATGGCATTCATGCGCCGTGGTCTGCCCTTCATGCCAATGATCGACGGTTATGTCAGTGAGAAGAGTTTCGACGATGCCACTCGTGGTGGTACGCTGGCCGATGTGCCATATATGATTGGCTTCACCCTTAACGATATGGGCAACATGTCTCCCAACATTGCCGAGTTCTGTAAGGTTCGCGAGCAGAAGGGCGGCAAGGCCTGGGCTTACGAGTTTGCTCGTCCGCTGCCCGATGATGGTTCTCATCCTGAGGTGACCGTTCGTCTGAAGGGTGCTTTCCATTCTTCTGATCTCTGGTTCGTATTCAAGAGCCTGAAGCATTGCTGGCGTCCTTGGACCAAGGGCGACTGGGATCTCTCCGAGAAGATGCTCACCGCTTGGACCAACTTCGTGAAGTACAGTGATCCTAACGGTCCTCAGGGTGGTGCCTGGGCTCCCTGTACAGCCAAGAATACGAAGTTCATGGTGTTCAAACTCGACGATAAGGATGCCGAGGCTTCTTTCTTCGGCGAGCCTGAGATTGCTCCTCAGCCGCAGGGCTTCCCCTTTGGCGGTCCTGGTGCTCCTGGTGCTCCCAGACGCCCAGCAGCTCCTGGCAGAAGATAATCCTTCTATCCATATTAAGCCCCAGCCTACTCGTTTGTAAGCTGGGGCTTATTCATGTCAGATGTTTTGATCTCCGATCTAATCTTCTTTGACGATAGGATAGAGCTCGATAAACTCTCCCTGATGATTCTGACCGTCGTTGATGAGTTCTGCCATTTTCTCACCCACCGTCTCGATATCGTGGAAACCAGGCAGTGCCATATTACCATTCAGATCTGTGGTGGTAGGCCCTGGGTGAACGGAGAATACCTCCAGCGGGGTGTTGCTCTGCTGGAACTCAATGGCCATCACACCCATCATCGCATTCTGGGCAGCCTTGCTGGCGACGTAGGCCAAGGGGTGCCAATATGGACTGATCTCTGAAGGAACGGTCACGTTGACGATACGACCCTCGTTTTTGGTGAGCAGAGGCAGCAGCGCCTTGGTGAGGGCGAAAGTGCCGATGAAGTTCACGTCAAGTGTCTCCTTGATGTCGCTGATCTCTGTGTGCAGACTGTCCACACTCATATCACCAGGGATGCCGGCATTGTTCACGAGTAGGGAAAGACCTGCATATTTCTCGTTGATCTCCTTGGCTGCCTGTTCGATATTGGCGAGGTCACGTAGTTCGATGTTCACCCAACCCAGCACGTCGACACCTGCCGACTTCAGTTCGCCAATAGCTTTTTCTGCAAGCTGTTCGTTGCGTGCACCAATAATGACCTGCCAACCACTCTTTCCGAGGTGCTTGGCGATTCCAAATCCGATGCCTTTGTTGGCACCTGTCACTAAAACAATTTGTTCTTTCATTTTTCTAGTTTTGTTTTGTTTAGATATAAAATTCACTCGCATCTATCAATCCCGCACGGAGCGCGTACTTCACCGCTTCGTGCGCTGTGTTGATACCCAGTTTGCGGAAGATGTTTTTGCGATGGGTCGTGATGGTATGGATGCTCGAGAAGCGCTCGGCAGCGATCTCCTTTGTCGTCTTACCCAGGGCGATGCCCTTCACAATCTCCGTCTCCGTCTGCGTCAGGATGCTGGGAGCCTCCTCTTCCTGTTGCTGGCTGATGATCGTTTCCAGTGCCCGCTGGCTGAGGTAACGGTTGTGCTGGCCGACTGCCTGCAGGGCCTCACGTATCTCACTCATCGGGCCGTCTTTGAACACCACGCTGAACTGGTGAGAGGAGTACACCACGCGACGTATGAACTGGGGCGTCAGTTCGTCGCTGATGAGTATCCACTCCGACAGGCTGAAGCGCTCGGCTACAATGAGCAACTGGTCTTCGTCGGCAAAATCAAACAACGTATAGTCAAGGAACACGACTGAATCCTCGTGTTCCTTGAGCAATTGTATCAGTCCAGCCTTATCCACAGCGCGATAGACCGCATGGTTCTCGTCGCGTTTCAACAAGCTTTGGATCGCAAAGCCTGTCAGCTCCTGATTGTCCGCAATGATATAATTCCTCGTCATGTCGGTTTTGCGAGTGCAAAGTTACATAATTTATTCATAATAGCAATAGATTACACGGATTAAACGGATTTTCTGTACACATATCATGTGACAATCCGTTAAATCCGTGCAATCCGTTGTCCTTAAATCTTGTCAAGGGCCTGTGCGATGTCGTCGATGATGTCGTCGATGTGCTCCGTTCCGATGCTTAGACGCACGGTAGCAGGCGTGATGTGCTGCTCGGCCAGTTCCTCAGGCGAGAGCTGTGAGTGGGTGGTGGTGTAGGGGTGGATCACCAGGCTCTTCACGTCGGCCACGTTAGCCAGCAGCGAGAAGATCTGCAGGGCGTCGATGAACTTCCAGGCCTCTTCCTGTCCGCCCTTCACTTCGAATGTGAAGATCGAGCCGCCGCCGTTGGGGTAGTACTTCTTGTAGAGTGCGTGGTCGTGGTGACTCTCGAGGGCAGGATGGTGAACGGCAGCCACCTTCGGGTGCTTGGCCAGGAAGTCTACCACCTTCAGGGCGTTCTCCACATGACGCTCCACACGCAGGCTCAGGGTCTAGACACCCTGCAGCAGGATGAAGGCGTTGAAGGGGGAGATGGCAGCACCAGTGTCACGCAGGATGACGGCACGGATACGGGTCACGTAAGCGGCAGCGCCTACAGCGTCGGCAAACACGATGCCGTGATACGAGGGATCGGGCTTGGCCAGTGTGGGGAACTTATCGGGATTGGCCTTCCAGTCGAACTTACCACCGTCGACGATGACACCACCCAGACTCGTACCATGACCACCCAGGAACTTCGTAGCCGAGTGAACCACGATGTCTGCACCATGCTCCAGCGGACGAATCAGATACGGAGTGCCGAAGGTGTTGTCCACGATGAAGGGAATGCCATGCTTATGGGCCACAGCTGCCACGCCTTCGAGGTCGAGCACGTCAGAGTTGGGGTTGCCGAAAGTCTCGGCATATACTACTTTTGTGTTGGGCTGGATGGCGGCATCGAGGGCTTCCAGGTCGTTCACATTAATAATGGTATTGGTGATGCCCTGCGTAGCCAGCGTGTGGGTGATCAGGTTGTAGGAACCACCATAGAGGTTGTCGGCAGCTACGATGTGGTCGCCATTCTGCACGATGTTCTGCAGGGCATAAGTGATGGCAGCGGCACCAGAGGCGACGGCCAGACCAGCCACACCACCCTCAAGGGCAGCCACGCGATCCTCGAACACACCCTGTGTAGAGTTGGTCAGACGACCATAGATATTACCTGCATCGCGAAGGCCGAAACGATCGGCAGCGTGCTGTGAATTACGGAACACGTACGACGTGGTCTGATAGATGGGCACTGCACGAGCATCGGTAGCGGGGTCAGCCTGTTCTTGGCCTACATGCAGTTGCAAAGTCTCAAAACGATAATTCTTCTTACTCATAATCTTATCCTTTCTTCTAATTAATTTGTTTATTATTGTTATCTGGGTGCAAAGGTACGGAGTTTAGAACAATCCACCAAATTTTTGCTAATATTCAGAATATACACCTAAAGCTCACATTCATTTCATTGTTTCTTTCTAATTCTTCCTATCAAACAGCCCTCAAACAGAATAATATTCCAAATAACCCCGTTTTAGGCCTTGATATCGTGGTCTGTCATCGCGCAAACGCAGGAATCTGACCACACATTCTCGGCTGTTTCCACCATATCGATGATGGTATAGATGGGCAGGATGATGCCCAGAATAGCCACAGGAGCCCCGATGCCCGACATCAGTGAGAGCGTCAGGAAGAAGCAACCCATGGGGACGCCGGCGTTACCGATGGCCGAGACCACGGAGATGAATATCCACAGCAGGATGGTGCCAAGGGTGAGGGGCGTGCCACCGTTCTGCATCACGAAGAGCGAGGTGACGAGGATGAAGGCAGCGCAACCGTTCATATTGATGGTTGTACAAATGGGCAGTACAAAACGGGCTATTTCCTTGCGAACGCCTAATCGCTGTTCAGCCGACTCCATCGTAACGGGCAGGGTGGCAGCGCTGCTCTTGGTGAAGAGGGCCATCAGGACAGCAGGCGACATGCGACCTAGCACATGAATGGGGTTCAGACCACGCGCCAAGAGGAACAGCGGCAGAACGATGAAGAACTGAATCACGTTGCCACCCAGCACCACGAGCACATACTTGCCTATCGAATCGGCCACGACCCCTGCAGAGACCTGTGCCGCCAACTGAGCCGAGAAAGCCACGATGCCCAACGGCAATGTCCAGATTAATCCGCGAATCAACAGGAACAATAAATCCTGCAAACCCAATAATCCTTTCACAACGACAGACTTATTCTCACTATCGGGTAGTTTTGACAGTCCGATGCCAACGGCAAAGGCCAGTAGCAACAACGAGAGGACATTGCCTTCGAGGAACGGCTTGACGATATTATTAGGAATAACGCTGAGAATATGATCATAGAATGATGTTTGAGGGCTGATGTCTGAGGGCTGAGTAGAGCTGCTGATGGTTTCTACAGGTAAATTACCAGGTGCTATCACGACATACAGCAAAGCACCTATTGCCGCTGCTGCAATGGTCGTCAGCAACGTATATATTAATGTATGTCCGAAGATCCTCCCCGACCCTTTCGAACCAAAAGTGGCAAACGTCGTGATGACTGCTAGCACGATTGTAGGCACAGCCAACAACTGGAACAGCCTTGTATAGACCGTCGCCACGAAATCCATCAGTCCATTAAGCCAGTCCAGTCCCAACAGTCCTAATATCGCACCCACCACGAGTGCACCTATCCATAACAATGTTTTCTTCATCACCGTAAAGATATAATTATTATTTAAAGTTCGGGCGCAAAGCTGTAGAAACTTCATCGCCCGAACCAAATAAAGATTGCAAAAACTATTGTTTATGTGTCTGGCGCCAGGTATGGATGTAGTCTACAATCTTGCGCAGAACCTCTTGATTCACATCGTTGAACACAGAATCGTCAGCGCCAAAAATGAAGTTGGCAGGTGCATCCTTGAGAATCTCGTCGATCTCAGCCTTGAGTGCCTTGATATCGCCATCTTTCAGTGCCTGACTGCGGTTGTTGAGTCCACCCAACACAGGACGCTTGAAGAGCTTGCTGATGTCGGCAAGACTGATGCTCTTATCCTTCCAGTTGTGGAGTGGTGGATTGATCACGCTACCAGGATAGTCGAGATAGTCGTTGAATGTCTCTGGAGTGAAGTGGCCACCGCTTTCGCAGATATGGAGGATGTTGAATGGAGCTATCTTAGCGGCCAGATCACTTAATTGGCGATCGAAAGGCTTGATAATGTCGGCAAATACACCATCGCCAAACTCTTCAAGGTCGTCGCCCTGACTAGAAATGTAGAATCCGTCGGCACCTGCCTTACGCGCCTCGCGGATATAATAGAGCAGACTCTGGGTGACCGATTCGAGAGCGGGTTTGATGGCTTTGGGGTCTTGTTTGATGAGTTCCACGAAGTGACGGCGTCCTTCTCTGTCGCTCGATAGCTGCGAACCAGCAGTTTGAATCAGCACACGTAGTGGTGAGAAAACGGTGGGGATAATAAGGGCCTCACTACCAAGTTCGCGTTTTAACTGGCGTACTACATTGAGCTGCTCTTCCCATGTCTCAGGGGCGAAGGGTTTGATATTCTTCCAATCCTTAGGACTGCTGACAGCCTGAATCTCAGGAAAATACTCATATTTTACATTAACAAAGTCGACGTGGGTGGTCTTATACCAGTCGATATGTGACTGTACTGCTTTCTGACCTTCCTTGGCAGGGAAGTGGATGTTGAAGAACACGGGCACATAGTCGTTGGCACGACTCTGGTCCAATACTTGCCACAGCAGTTCGCGCTTGTTATAGTCGGCATAAGTCTGGGCGTTAGCGGCAGTACTGAACACTGCCAAAGCAATCATTGCTAAACTTGATTTCAATGTCTGTTTCATAACCTTATCTTTTTAATGTATTACTATTCACTTTTCTCTTTCCATTAGTCCCATCCTAAAGCTGTATAGGGATCGCCAGAGGTCTCACCTGCATAACCCCAGTTCTGTTTCAGATTCGGATTGAGTACAATCTGTTCCTCTGGCAGTGGCAGATAGTAATTGCGGGTGGTAATGTTCTTGTATTTCAGGTCATCGGTAGGCACTTTCTGTTTGATGGTCTTCACAAGATGATGCCAGCGCTTGAGGTCGAACCAACGATTGCCCTCCATGATGAATTCCTTGAAACGCTCTGCCTGTAAAGCCTCGCGGAACTGCTCTTTGGTAAGTCCAGAGAGTTCGAGCGTTGTTCCATCGGTAGGCTGGTTCTGACTATTACTATACGGACTCCAATAAGCGCGACGACGGATGGCGTTCAGTGCCTCGTAGGCTGCCGTTGTTGGTCCGTTCAGTTCGTTCTCTGCCTCAGCCTTCACTAACAGGATCTCTGCATAGCGCAACACTGATGAACTGGTGTTCTGACCAGATATATAAGGAGCACTCTCGTTGGCCATATAAAGCGTATCGATGTATTTGCGGAAGCGCAGTCGCTCAAAGTTGAAATACTCACCTTTCGACGGGTCGAACAGACGTACGGTGACTGAGGCATCGCGACGCTGGTCATTGGGATCGAAGTTGTTGTAGACATTGTTATTAATGGCTGCTATCACAGGCAACTTGGTGTTGGTAAAGCCTGTAGAGAAGACGCAGTGGCCTGTTACGTTTCTGTTGATACCAAACTTATGCTCTACTGTGAAAATCAGTTCGGGACCTTCTTTCTTATCCAACGACCAGTTGTCGATGAACTTGTTTATCAGCTGGTACTTACCAGAATTGATCACCTTGTCGGCAGCAGCGATGGCCTTCTGATAGAGTTCTGACTGGTGGGCGAGTGAGTACTCGGAGTCTGTCTGTGCCCACGTGATATACACCTTCGACAATAGTCCGGATGCTGCCTGCGACGAGGCTTCGCTGGAGAGTTTGACAAAGTCGGCTGTGATTTGTTCGGCTTCTGTCAGATCCGCTACAATCTGTTCATATACCAAATCCTTAGAGGTACGTGGCTCTCCCTCACCTTCTCCATCGTGCAGTACCAAGGGGACGTCGCCAAACAGACGCACCAGATCGAAGTAATAAAGTGCACGTAGGAACTTGGCAGAACGGATATAATTATTACGCTCCTTCTCGCCTACGCTATTGTTCTCGGCTACCTTGTCAATCAGGATATTGGCACGGTTGATGGCCTTGTAGCGATAGAGCCAGGCTGTCTCAACAAAAGCGTTGGTAGGCGTAATGGCGAAGTTGCCAATCTCTGTGATGTCGGCACTGTTGGCAGTACCTCGACGTGCATACTCGCTCTGAAGGTCGTTGAGGAATATCAGTTCATCGTTCCACGGGCCGTTCATGCTACCGTCTGTCAACACCTGATAGACACCATTCAGGGCTACCTTAATATCTGACTCATTCTGATAGAAGTTATCCTTGTCTATCGAACTGATGGAACTCTGGTCCAAATCGGCGCAGCTGCTGAACAGCAATCCAGCCGAGAGGATATATGTTGATAAATACTTTTTCATAATCTTCAATGTTCAATTATCAATGTTCAATGATTACAGTGTTACGTTAATTCCAAATAATATGGTTCTTGCTGTGGGATAGGTGGCCATGTCGATGCCTTGATAGAGGGCACTCTGCTCGTCAGCACCATTGCGACCACCCTCTGGATCGTAGCCTGAGTAGTTGGTGATGGTGAAGAAATTCTGTAGCGAGAGGTATAGGCGCAGGCGTGCATCCTTGGTGATTTGTGGCACAGCGAACGTATAGCCCAGTTGAATGTTTTTTACCCTAAGGTAGCTGGCATCCTCGACGTAACGACTGTCAGATACGACTGTCAAGTCATTGCTGGCCTTCTGAATGGTGTTACTGGGGTTGCTGGGTGTCCAGCGATCGGCAACCACAGCCAGACTATTATAATAGGTGGAGCCCTTGGTAAGTCGTGTGGCAAGACCATTGTAGAGTTTGTTGCCATAGGAGCCTGCGATGTTCACAAACAGGTCCAAGTTCTTGTATTTCAGGGTGGTGTTCAGTCCGTAGGTGAACTTTGGCTGTGAGTTACCCAGTACGGTCTGGTCCTCAGTGTTCACCACGCCGTCGCCATTCACATCCTCATAGTAGGGATTTCCTGGCTCCAGTTTGTTGATGGTTTGTGGTGTGAGTTGTGCTGCCTGCTCGTCAGACTGTACGATACCCTTGAATTGATAGCCATAGAAGGTTCCAAGCGGTTCGCCTACAGCCACGATAAGAGGCGAGATGTAGCCGATAGTGGCACCACTGACGTTGGGGATGATAGATGAGGCATTACCCAGACTGGTCACTTCGTTTTTGTTGTGGGCGATGCTTCCGTTGACATTCCACTTCAGGTCCTTGCGGTCGAGAAGCACGGCACCCACTTCAAGCTCTACACCCTTATTGGTGACAGCACCAATGTTGCGCAGAGAAGTCGCGTATCCAGTCACCCCCTCAACGGGTACCTGCAACAAGAGGTCGGTCGTCTTTTTGTAGTAGGCATCGAAGGTGACGGTGAGACGCCCCTGGAAGAAACCAGAACTGATACCTGCATTGTAAGAGGCTGTCTTTTCCCATTTCAAATCAGGGTTAGCCTTGTTCACGATATAGTAGGCTACGGTTTCTTCGCCATTGTAGATGAACGGAGTAGCTGTGGGCGATACGTTGGCACCAAACTGATAGTCGCCAATTTCCTGATTGCCCACGATACCAGCCGAGAGGCGCAGCTGTAGAAAGTCGACACGCTTTCCGAAGTGGATGAACTTCTCCTTGTCGATATTCCACGACAAACCTGCAGAGGGGAACCAACCCCACTTGTGGTTCTGCGCAAAGCGGCTGGAGCCATCGGCACGCAGGGTCAGACTGGCGTTATAGCGCGAGTCGTAAGAGTAATTAAGTCGACCTAATACAGACTGGAGGGTACTGATGTAAGCCTCGCTTGTGGAACGATAGAGATCGCTGCCAGCTGACAGGTTGTTATAACCAGTGGCATCGTTAGCAAAATTGCGAACGGTGGTAGCGAAACCTGTACGATCCGTGCGTTGGGTGGTATAACCTGCCAATAACGAAACATGGTGCAGGTTATTGAAGGTGTTGTCATAATTGGCGGTAAATTCTGCCTGCCATACATTGGTACGATTATCGCCTACAGAAGCAACGCCATTGTGTTCCAAACCTGTGGTAGTGTATGAAGGCGAATAGTTATTCTCCTTGGTGTTCGAGAGGTCGGCACCTAAGTTAGCCTTCAGCTTCAGGTGATTTACCACTTCCCACTCAGCGTAGGCATTGGCAATAACACGGGTATTGGTGGTAGAGGTCTGGATGTTGTTCAGGTCTGAAATAGGGTTACCCACTACGCTCTGTCCGTCGCGAATAAAGATATCCTGACTGATAGGGGTGATAGAATAGTTAAAAGAACCATCGGTATTGTAGATGGGCTGTGTAGACGGGGTGATCAGTGCCGACATCCAACTGTTGGCAGCCCACTTTGCCGTTTGGCCAGAATTACCATGATCTACATTGCGCAGACCGCTCAGATTACTATATGCGCCAGAGGCATTGATGCCTATCAGCAAACGCTGTGACAGGTTACGCTCGTAGTTGATACGGCCTGTATAACGTTTCAGGTCAGTACCAATGATGATTCCCTGCTGATCCTTGTAACCTCCGCTGATGGAATAGCGCGAGATCTCGTCACCACCAGTAAAACTAATCTGATGATCCTGTGAGATGGCGGTGCGTAAGGCAGCATCTTGCCAGTCATAATTGGCAATGGGAGCTGACAGCGGGGTATCAGGATTCAGTTCATTATAGAGGTCTGTAAACTGCTGGGCATTGAGGAAGTCGAGCGTCTTGGCTGCCGTACTCCAACCAAATGTGCCAGTATAGTTGATGGTGTTGCGTCCGTGTGAACCTTTCTTAGTGGTAATGATAATCACACCATTGGCACCACGAGTACCATAGATAGCCGTAGCCGAAACGTCCTTCAGCACTTCAATACTCTCAATGTCCGACGGATTCAGGAAAGCCAAGGGATCAAGTGATGCATCACTTCCTGAAGCCCCTGTCTTGGTAGATGAGGCATCGTTATAGACAATGAGTCCATCAATAACATAGAGAGGTTCGTTACCTCCAGTGATGGAGTTCCCACCACGAATACGGATATTGCTCACTGCTCCTGGCTGACCTGATGTGGTAGATACATTCAGTCCTGCCACAGCACCCTGAAGGGCTGTCTCTACTGACGACAAAGGCTGATTAATCAGATCCTTGCCAACGCTTGAGATACTACTGGTCAGTTCGATACGTTTTTGGGTACCATAACCCACAACAACAACCTCATTAATCTTATTGGCATTATCAATCAGTGCTATCTCCACGGGCTCCTCGAAGTCATAGACGTCCACGTCGAGGGCACGATATCCAACATATTCCACTCGGAGGGTCAAAGGGGCCTCCACCTTTGTCTGGAGGGAGAAGTTACCATCGTAGTCGGTTACGACACCCTGACCCTTTTCACTCTTTACAATCACGGATGCGCCAATCAGGGGTTCGCCAGTGCGAACATCTGTGATATGACCTGTAATCAGGTTTTGCGCTAAAGCCAACAGGGGGCTAATCGCAACGAATGTTGCAATAAACAATCTTTTTACCATAAGTCTTGATTCCTTTCTAATTTATTTCTGTGCGGTAAATGTGTCTTTTACCTTTTCAATCTCTATCTGGGTAAGTTTGTTGTCCAGGTTCAACAATCCAAATTCATGATTATACTTTGTGCCAGCGGTGAGCACCCACTGCAGGAACTGGTTGACGGCATTGTCGGCCTCATTATAGCTCACGCCTATCTTCTCGACGGCCACTTCTGAAACCTTACCATTCTCCAGGGCAGCAATCAGTTCGTCGAGGGTGGCCTTGTCAGAGAAACTGTCTTCCAACGCCT
>Ga0265298_10007233_pt1 | contig 13520 bp, 12 predicted proteins | sample AusTroGonzalo_MG_3_FD_193486 | JGI IMG/M metagenome (GOLD analysis project Ga0265298, IMG submission 193486) | Bovine rumen microbial communities from tropical cattle in Woodstock, Queensland, Australia - Gonzalo_01 | ecosystem: Host-associated > Mammals > Digestive system > Stomach > Rumen ...
CACTTCGAGAATGCCCGTCAGGTTATCAGTACCCTCACCGCTGCCGTCGAGCTGCATCGCAATGGCGCCGAGCCCAACGACGACCTTACTATGATGTGCATAAAACTGTGGTAATATAAGGGAATTTCGGACAAAAAGAGTCCCTTTTCCTGTGTATTGATCAGTATATGGCGTATTGTGCTTTGGTTTTGTGGAGAATAACAACTTTTTTCTTTATCTCCTCTGCTTTTTTCTTGCTGTCGGTTGGGGCATCATTGAGAGAATCAACTAACTCCTTTTTGCTGTCATTCTCGCAATTTCCTACAGTAATATAGTTGGTGATGATGTAGGAATGGTTAAGTAGCAAAACTCCTGCAACGACAGCTAAAATGAGAGCAATGCCAATTTTTGATGTTAGAGATAGTTTCTCCATCATGAGTTGTTTGATGCTATAAAGATACAGGTTTAGCCATTCAATAAAAGAAACCCCGACACTCTATTTGGAACATCGGGATTTCTGTTGTTATTGATAGAGGTAGCGCTTGATGGAACGCTTAGGTGTCTTCTCAAATTCTTGGTCACGGATTTCGATTTCGGTGATTTTTTCGTAGGCGGGGAGCATCTGGTTTAGACCGTTGCGGTTCTGCTCCATGATGTTGCGCAGGTCGTCTGCACCGAGGTTGAGACTCTTGGCCTCGTCCATGTCGGGATAGACAAGGGCTACGAGCTTGTTGTCACGCTGTACGACGATACTCTCGACGACCATCGTCATGGAGTTGAGTCTATCCTCAATCTCCTCAGGGTAGATGTTCTGACCGTTGGGGCCAAGTAGCATGTTTTTCGATCGCCCGTTAATGTAGACGTTGCCGTAGGCATCCATGGTGCCAAGGTCGCCAGTATGGTACCAACCGTCGTGGTCGATGGTCTCTGCTGTTGCTTCGGGGTTTTTGTAGTAACCGAGCATGACGTTGAGTCCCTTAGCGAGAATCTCGCCGGGCACGTTCTCTGGGTCGCGCGAATCAATCTTGACCTGCATGTGGAGAGCGGCACGTCCGCAAGAGCCGGGGGCGAAGGCTTGCCAGTCGGCATAGCAAATGATAGGGGCACACTCGGTAGCTCCGTAGCCAACAGTGTAGGGGAAGTCGATGCGCTTGAGGAACTGCTCTACTTCCTGGTTGAGAGCTGCCCCGCCTATGATAACTTCATACATCTGGCCACCAAAGGCCTTGAGTACTTCCTTGCAAATCATCTGCCGTACCCGCTTTGAAATGACGGGCATCTGTAGCAGTAGGCGCATGCGGTTGTTCTGTATCTTTGGGAATACCTTCTTGCGGATGATCTTCTCGATAATGAGAGGCACGGCAATGACAATGACAGGCTTGATCTCGCTGAGTGCCTGGGCAATGATAGCGGGCGAGGGCACACGGTTCAGATAGTAGACGTGACAACCGTGCAGGAACTCGAAGATGAACTCGAAGGCCATGCCGTACATGTGGGCCATGGGTAGCATGGAGATGACGCGGTCGCCCGACTTGATAGTCTTACCCAAGACGTCGCAGGCGAAGTCGTAGTTTGACCACAGAGCACGGTAGGGAATCATGACGCCCTTGGAGAAACCTGTGGTTCCTGATGTGTAGTTGATAAGTGCCAACTCGTCGGGCGATTGCTCATGATAGTAGTGTACGTGCTCCTTGCGGAAGTACTTGGGGAACTTCTTGCCGTAGAGTTCGTTCAGGTGCTCACGGGCGTATGTCAACTTATCGGTACGGCTGACCATGAGCGAATAGTCGGGGTTATTGATGATTCCTTCCAGACGTGGCATCTGTTGTGGGTCAATGAGCGTAGCCACGTGGTCGCCGACAAAGAGGAGCTTAGCCTCGGAGTGATTGACAATGTTGTGAATCTGCTCGGCGTTAAACTCGTGAAGAATAGGTACTGCGACGGCTCCAAAGGTCAGCGTAGCGATAAAGGCTACAGCCCACTGGCTTGAGTTGCGGCCGCAAAGAGCTATTTTGTCACCTTGCTTTACACCTGAGTTTTCGAACAATATATGCAGTTTCTCAATCTTACGTGCCACATCGTGGAATTGCAGCGTCTGTCCTTTGTAGTCGGTCAGCGCGTCGAGGTCCCAATTGTTGATAATGGACTTCTCTAACAAATCATTAAAGCTTGGTATTGGCTCCATAATGTTTAATGTCAATTGTATAGATAGCGTTTGATACTTTTTTTCGGTGTCTTGGCAAACTCTTCTTCGCGGAGTACAATCTCGGCAATACGACTATAGTGGGGTAGTCGCAAGTTTAGGTCCTTCAGGTTCTGTTCCATGATGGTGCGCAGCTCCTCCTCGGAGAAATCAACGATTTCGTCCTTATCGGGGTATACGAGTGCGACGAGGCGATTGTCGCGCTGTACGACAAGACTCTCACTGATCATAGGCATGGAGTTGAGCTGGTCTTCAATCTCCTCAGGGTAGATGTTCTGTCCGTTGGCGCTGAGCAGCATGTTCTTTATACGTCCGAGAATGAAGACATGTCCGTCAGCGCTCATAGTGCCGAGGTCGCCTGTGTGGTACCAGCCGTCTTTGTCGAGTGCCTGACTGGTGGCCTCGGCGTTCTTATAGTATCCCAGCATGACGTTGGTGCCGCGGGCCAGAATCTCGCCTGGCTTGTTGGCGGGGTCGGTAGAATCGATACGCACTTCCATGTGGTCGACATGTGTTCCGCACGATGCGGGTACAAAGTCCTTATAGTCACTGTAGCTAATGAGCGGAGCACACTCGGTGGCACCATAGCCGACGGTGATGGGGAAGCCGATGCTGACGAGGAACTGTTCTACCTCGCGACTTAGGGCAGCACCGCCGACGATGACTTCGTAAGCACGTCCGCCGAAAGCTTGATAGACTTGTTCGCAGATTTTCTCCTTCACCTTCTTTGAGACGACAGGCATTTGCAACAGCAGGCGCATACGGTTGTTCTGAATCTTGGGGAATACGCGTTTACGGATAATCTTTTCGACCACGAGCGGAACAGCAATAACGATTGCAGGCTTCACTGTGGCAAAAGCCTCAGCTATGATGGCTGGAGATGGTAAGCGCGTGAGGAAATAGAGGTGGCAGCCGCGGCAGAAACCGTAGAGAAACTCGATGGACATGCCGTACATGTGAGCCATGGGCAGTATGGAGAGCATGTTGTCCTGGGGCTTGACGGGTAGTCGACGAATACAGAAATCGAGGTTGCCCCAAAGGGCACGGTAGGGTAACATCACACCTTTGGAAAAACCTGTGGTACCCGACGTGTAGTTGATAAGTGCCAGCTCTTCAGAGCTATCATTGTGGTAATGGATATTTTCTTTGCGGAAAGCTCTTGGATATTTGCTGCCGAACATTAAATTAAGATGTTCGCGCGCGTAGGTAAGTTTTTCTGTACGCGAGACGAAGAGCGAGAAGTCAGGCAGGTTGATGATACCTTCGAGTGCAGGCATTTCGTCGGCTTTGATGTTCTTGACAATGTAGTCACCAACAAAAAGGAGCTTTGACTCAGAGTGATTGACGATATTGTGGATTTGCTCAGAATTGAACTCATGCAGGATAGGTACGGCAACGGCACCGTAGGTCAGGGTAGCTAGAAAAGTCACCGCCCAATGAGCAGAGTTACGTCCGCAGATAGCAATCTTGTCGCCTGGGTGGACGTTGCTGTTCTCAAACAGGATGTGTAGCTTCTCGATCTTGCGGGCTACGTCGTGGAACTGTAATGTGATGCCTTGATAGTCGGTCAGGGCATCGTGATCCCAGTTTTCAATGATGGCTTTTTGAATATAGTCGTTAAAACTTGGAATTGTTTCCATTGCACATTTTTTGAAATTTTGTGCAAAGGTACGTTGTTTTTTGCACATCCGCAAATTTTTTGTGCAATTTTTTACTCGTAACGCATAGATTTTGACGGATGGATGTGAGAAATGAAGAAACTTGGGATAATCAGAACAGAAATACTGACAATTAGGGTAACAATGTTTAGGATGATCACTAAGGGTATACTCAGTTCCATGGGAGCCTCGCTAACATAATAGGTCTGCGGATCGAGTTTGACGAGTCCGGTATACTGCTGTAGTAGTACAAGACCGATGCCGAGTAGGTCACCAATGAGTAATCCACGGCTGATGATGAAGGCCGAGAACCAGAGGAAGGTATGGCGGATCGTCTTATTGCGTGCGCCGAGAGCCTTAAGTACACCAATCATCGAGGTACGTTCAAGAATGATGATGAGTAGTCCGCTGATCATGGTGATACCTGCCAGACATATCATGAGCCCCAGGATAATCCATACGTTGATGTCAAGTAGTTCAAGCCAAGTAAATATCTGTGGATAGGCTTCGTAGATGGTCTGCGACGAGAACACATTGTGCTGGTCGTCTTGCGTGCGGTTCACCTCGTCAATAATGTGCTGGTAGGTCTCGTCGATATGGTCGAAGTCCTTGACGATAAGTTCTGCTCCAGAGCATTGGTTGTCGTACCATCCGTTGAGCTTCGAGGCGGTGTAAAGGTCGGTATAGCAGATGAGTTCGTCGAAGCGGGTCATGTTCGTTTGGTAGACGCCTTCAATAGTGAAGCGGCGTGTACGCACATCGTCGTTGTCGATGAAGTAGGCGAAGATGCGTTCGTCCACCTTCACTTTCAACTTGTCGGCCATAATCTTCGAGATGAATATCTTGCCAGTGTTTGTGGAGTCGCTGAAGGTGGGCATCTTGCCCTCTACGATGTGATCCTTGAGATATTGCTGGTCGTATTCTGGCCCGATGCCTTTAAAGGCAACGCCCAGAAAATCGTCATCGGTTTTCAGAATACCCCTTGTCATCGTGTATCGCTGTGCATGCTTTACGCCTTCGACATTTTTGAAAACCTTCATCATGCTGTCGTTGAGACAGACGGGGTAGGTTTCGACGCTGTTGGTAGACAGCATGTTCATAACCTGAATGTGGCTTCCGAAGCCGACCACTTTGTCGCGGATGGTATGCTTGAACCCTAACACTACGCTTACAGTAATAATCATTACGGCAAGTCCGATGGCGACCCCTACTGTAGCTATACGAATAGCAGGGCGGCTCACCTTGCGGCGGTCGCCTTGGTCGCTGTAGATGCGGCGGGCTATGAACAGAGGCAAGTTCATGGGGAACTTATGAAGGCTTATAGGACTTTTAAGACTAATGCTGTTGTGGAACTTAGTCATCTAAAGTCCGGCCAGGATAAACCTCTAAAGCTTTACGCAGCACAAAGAGTGCGCGCTCCAGGTCTTCCTTTTTAAGCACGTAGGCAATACGCACTTGATTGACACCAGCGCCAGGAGTCGTATAGAAGCCAGCGGCAGGAGCCATCATGACAGTCTCGCCCTCATAACTGAAATCGGCCAGACACCAGCGACAGAACTTTTCTGCATCGTCGACAGGCAGCTTAGCCACCGTGTAGAAAGCACCCATGGGGATGGGCGAGTAGACGCCAGGAATGCGGTTCAGTCCGTCGATGAGACACTTACGGCGCTCGACGTATTCGTCGTAAACATCACGCAGGTAGTCTTCGGGAGTATCCAACGAGGCCTCGGCAACAATCTGTCCAATGAGGGGAGGGGAGAGGCGTGCCTGACAGAACTTCATGACCGCTTTGCGTACCTGCTCATTCTTGGTGATAAGGGCACCAATTCGGATACCGCACTCAGAGTAACGTTTCGAAACGGAGTCGATGAGGATGACGTTCTGCTCGATGCCCTCCAAGTGGCAAGCAGAAATATAAGGTGAGCCAGTGTAGATGTATTCGCGATAAACCTCGTCGGAGAAGAGGTAAAGGTCGTACTTCTTCACCAGGTCGCGTATCTGGTTCATCTCGCGGCGGGTATAGAGGTAGCCCGTTGGATTATTGGGGTTACATATCATGATGGCCCGCGTACGTTCGTTGATGAGTTCCTCGAACTTCTCAACCTTTGGCAATGAGAAACCCTCCTCAATGGTGGTGGCAATGGTACGTATTTTGGCACCTGCCGAGATGGCAAACGCCATATAGTTGGCGTAGGCCGGTTCGGGTACGATAATCTCGTCGCCCGGATTCAGACACGACAAAAAGGCAAAGAGTACCGCCTCGGAACCGCCCGAGGTGATGATAATGTCGTCGGCCTCGACATTGATATTGTATTTGGCATAGTAGCTGACCAACTTCTCGCGGTAGCTAAGGTAGCCTTGCGAGGGTGAGTACTCAAGGATGTTGCGGTCGATAAACTTCAGTGCATCAAGTGCAACCTGTGGCGTAGGCAGGTCTGGTTGTCCGATATTCAGGTGGTACACTTTGGTGCCGCGCTTCTTGGCGGCGGCAGCAAGAGGAGCCAATTTTCGAATAGGTGACTCGGGCATTTCGTGGCCGCGGACTGATATTTCTGGCATCTTTCTCTGTTATTTGTTCAATTTCAAGGCGCAAAGTTACTGAAAAATTAAGAATTAAGAATTAAGAATTGAGAATAATTTCTCTTTAAGGGCTAAAAAATTTGCGTTTTTCAGAAATAATGCGTACTTTTGCCCGTCAAAATCAAAGAACGAGACATGAATTACGAAGAATTACTCGAATCGCGCAATGGGACTGCGATGGCAAAGGAGGCACTTCCGTTCGGACTGTTATACAAGAAGACGGTTGATAATAAGTATGTGAACACCATCGATTTGAGAGAGGAACTGAAGGATAGCCTTGTATTCTGCGACGCCCTTACTTCGGAGTGTGAGCGAAATGCACAGTTGGCGCACAAAAACCAGTTGCACTTCAAGTTGCTTTCCGATAGCACGGGCATCTATGGCGTGCAGGTGGAGCAGGGTAGTTATCGTACCTTTGAGCGACTGCTTGAGGACAATCCAGCCGTGATTGCAGGAAAGGACTTTATCACGAATGTCATTAAAGACTTGCTCGACATTACGTCCTATCTGCATGACCAGGGAATCTTCCACATCTGTTATGCTCCGTCGAACGTGCTGGTGCGTAAAGGTGATAATGCCCCGATGCTGTTGTTCCACGGTTCTGCTTATCAGTCTTACAGCGATCAGGAAGAACTATACGGAGACAAGGCACTTAGCTTTGTCGCCCCTGAGGTGATTGAGAATGGTACGTACGACGCGCGTGCCGATATTTATTCTATCGGCTCCTTCATGGAGTACCTCTATCGTCAGGCCGAGATTCCTTTCGAACTGAAGGGCGTTATCAAGAAAGCCACCAGTCTTGATCCAGAGAAACGCTATCAGACGCCCGAGGATATGATGAAAGCGATGACCACTCGTCAGAACACACGTAAGTCGCTGGTGTCCCTTCTGATAGCACTGGCCGTTACTGGCTTGTTCTTAGGCGTCTATTTCTCTATGACACCTGAGCCTGAGAACATTGAGTTTGTAAAGCCAGCTTCCAATCTCGATTCAGACAGCCTTGATGGAGACAATATTGACCCCACCGCTGTGCTGGGATATACGGGCGATTCGACTGCTGATCAGGTCGATGAGAAGAAAATGCGTGAGTACCAGTCCAAGGCCGAGCAAATATTCCGCAAAAACTACACCCGAGCGGCGACAAAGATCTTGTCGAGAATCTACAACAATGATCGGATGAATACTACTGAGAAGAACTTCCTGTCGGGTAGCCAGTCAACCATGGAGGAACTGGTGAAGATGCAGGTGCAGATGGGTGGAGAGGCAGGACTGAGTGAGTCGCGTAGCCAACTTATTGCCGGTCAGATCATTGAGCAGGTTTCCAACAACCTGAAAGCCCAAATGAGGGCCAAGGAAAAAGAAAAGGAGGAAGAATCAGAAATTAAACAACCGAAAGAACAACAAGAATAAGAAAGTATGAGATCAAGAACATCTATTTGGTTCGAATGTAAAATTCAGTATGAAAAGACCATGGAAGATGGTCTGCAAAAGAAAGTGACGGAGACCTACACCATTGATGCACTCAGTTTCACTGAGGCTGAGCAGCGCATTATGGAAGAGATGTCGGCATACATCAGTGGTGAGTTTGATATCAAGGACATTAAGATTGCTCCCTATAAGGAGATATTTTTCAGCGACGAGGATTTGGCCGACCGATGGTACAAGGCCAAGCTTCAGTTTATCACCATCGATGAGAAGACGGCGAAAGAAAAACGCTCATCCGTGAACTATCTGGTTCAGGCTGGTACGCTGAATGGCGCTGTGAAGAACATCGACGAGGTAATGGGAGGTACAATGATTGACTATGTCATTGCGAGCGTCAGCGAGACTACTATCATGGATGTCTACGAGTACGGTAAGGATAAGAAGGAAGACGAGAAACCTGAATTCGAACAGTAATAATGTACGACGTTAAAGGGAATTTACATCAAGTATTAAACCGGTTGCCACAGGGTGTTCGCCTTGTGGCAATCAGTAAATATCACCCCAACGAATTTATCGAGGCTGCCTATGAAGAGGGTCAGCGCGTGTTCGGTGAGAGCCATGAACAGGAACTTCGGTTGAAACATGAGACGTTGCCGAAGGACATTAAGTGGCACTTCATTGGACATCTGCAGACCAACAAGGTGAAGTATATTGCTCCCTATGTTACGATGATAGAGGCTGTCGATTCCCTCAAGCTACTGAAGGAGATTGACAAGCAGGCCGCCAAGTGCGGACGGGTCATCGATGTGCTGTTGGAGTTGCATATTGCCGAAGAAGCTACTAAGTACGGACTGACGCTCGACGACTGTCGTCAGTTGCTGGAGGACGGTGAGTGGCGCGAACTGAAGAATGTTCGCATTTGTGGCCTGATGATGATGGCATCGTTTACTGACGACCCGTCGCAGATTCGTCAGGAGTTCCTGACGGCTGCCGACTTCTTCGACGAGGTGAAAGCACGTTACTTTGCCGATGCTCCTTGGTTCTGTGAACGTTCCTGGGGCATGAGCGATGACTATCTGATTGCCGTCGAGTGCCGTTCTACGATGGTACGCATTGGCACCACCATTTTTGGTCCGAGAGTTTATTAAAATTAAAAAATTAAAGAATTTAAAAATTTAAAAATTGAAGAGTTAGTTAATCCTCTTCACTGTCAGCAGAGCGCAGGATAATGCTTGTGGCGCCGATGGTGAAGAGGGTTCCGTTTTCTATCACCCGACGTTCACGGCCCTTCACCTCTATGTTGTCGACGAAAGTGCCCGTATTGCTGTTGTTGTCGCTCAGCGTGTAGCGCAGTTCACCACGCTTGTTGCGGCTGACGTTAATTGTACAATGATTAAGGTCAACGCTGGGGTCGACGGTCTCAAAGGCTGTATTGATGGGGTTCCCCTTCTGGTAACGGCCAATCACATTATCGCCCATCTGTAGCGGAATCACCTGCTTGTAGTGGAACACGTTTTCGATGACAACGATAGAGCCGCATCCCTTCTCGTTGGCCTGCTCATCTGGGTTGTCGTCTTTTTGTGTGGCCTTCAGTTTTGAGGCACCGATGCGAATGCCAAACTGTTTGCCGCATTCGTCACACTGGAAGACCAGCGACTGGCCTTCTGTGTATTTCGTCTCATCGAAAATAATGTAATGGTCACATTTCGGACAACGTACTCGCTTCATGTGTGCTCGTGTGGGTTATTTCCTTATTTTATATACCCATGCGTCGGCTAATTCCTCGTTCCGATGCACCTTCTGTAATGCGCGTTGGGCCTCAGTTTCTGTGCTGAACTGTCCACAGATGACTCTGCGTATATTATTATAAAAGTACACGCGCGCGTCACTCATACCCTTGGCTTGCAGTTTCTCGACAAAAGCTTCTGCGTTGTGCTGAGACACCTGACTTGCTAACACAATACAGTAGGTCGGCTGAATTGTCTGAACTTTAACTTCCTCAACTTCGGGCTGTGCTTTTGCTTCGGCTTTTGGTTCTTCTGTTGGCTCGACTGCTATTGCTTTTTCCTCGATGGGAGTCTCTTGGGTATCGTCGTTCAGTTTAGCTTTTGTCTCCTCATGCTTTGTCAGCACCTCTTCCACCTTCTTCCCGTCAATTTTATCAACGTTCTTCAGGCTGGCGTCCTTGCTGATGATGGGCAGGTTCATCTGGCTCATGCTGACACCGTTTTGGCTGTTGTCTTTGATGTTTGGTGTCATTAGGAAAAAGGCTAACAGAGCGGCGGCAATAGCCACTGTGTTTCTTACCCACGACATCTTGATGGTGATGTTGTGCTCTTCCTCTTCTGCAGCCTCTTCGACAACTGTCTCGTTTACGGTCTCTTCTGTGTCATCAACGGGTTCTACAACTTTTGCTGTCTCGTTGATTACGTGCATGGTCGGAATTGTAGCTTCGCTAATGCGCTTTCTGTTGGCCAGTGTCGGCATCTCAAAGGAACTGAGACCGTAGAGCTCTGGGGTTAAAATACCAGCCTCGCAGGGCTCGAACTCCAACTTGTCTACCTCGTTCACTTTTAGTGTGCCCAGCCCGTTCAGCTCGTAGTAGCCTTCCGTGCTGATGCTCTGTTTCAGCTCTGTCACTTCCTCTTCGATGCGGCGTAAGGCTTCGGGATAGCTGATGTCATAGGCCTCAATATAGGACTGTGCCAATAGAGAGTCGTTCAGCTTGAGTTGCGGATTGAATCCTAAAGTGCGCTGTGGCGGGAGGAACACCTGCTCCTCGTCGTCATAGTTTGCTTCAATATGGTGAGCCATGAATCCGCCCAGATCGGGCACGATGACGCAGTCATTGCTCAGCAAAAGTATCTCAATATGTCTTCCTAATTCAATCACGTTTGCAAAAGTACTGCTTTTTTTCGATATTTCCAAATAAAAGAAACTTAAAATTGACGGTAAATAAAAAAAAAGAAGTACCTTTGCACAAAAATATACAGTCATGGAATACAAGGAGACGGAGATAAAAGGCGTCTTTATTATTGAACCTAAGGTGTTTAGCGATGCTCGCGGCTATTTTATGGAATCTTGGAAGCAGGCGGAGTTCGCGGAGCACATTGGCAAGGTCGACTTTATACAGGACAATGAGTCGAAATCGAGTTTTGGTGTGTTGCGTGGGCTTCACTACCAAAAAGGCTCCAGTTCGCAGGCGAAACTCGTGCGCGTAATAAAAGGTAAGGTGCTTGATGTTGCCGTCGATATCCGTCGTTCGTCGCCGACCTTCGGCCGTCATGTTATGGTAGAATTGAGCGAGGACAACAAACGGCAGTTCTTCATTCCGCGTGGTTTTGCCCACGGATTCTTAGTGCTTAGTGATGAGGCCATCTTTACCTATAAGGTTGATAACCCCTATGCGCCCCAACAGGAAACCGGTATCCGCTGGAATGACCCAGAGCTGGCCATCGAGTGGCCCATAGACCCTAAGGATGTGCTCACCAGTGAGAAAGACCTTAGGCAGCCTTTGTTCAGGGATGCAGATTTGTTTGATTAACGAAAAAGAAATAGGATGAATATAGCAATTGTAGGAACCGGATATGTGGGACTGGTGTCAGGTACGTGCTTTGCCGACACGGGTGCAACCGTTACGTGTGTTGATGTTGATGCCGCCAAGATAGAACGCCTGAAGAATGGCGAGATACCTATTTACGAACCAGGGCTCGACGAGCTGGTGAAGAAGAACGTATCTGCAGGTCGCCTGAAGTTCACAACCGAACTGGCCTCTATCCTCGACGATGTAGAGATTGTATTTTCCGCTGTAGGCACACCTCCCGACGAGGATGGCTCGGCTGACCTAAAGTATGTATTACAGGTAGCCCGCACCATCGGGCAAAATCTGAACCACTATGTCGTTGTGGTCACCAAGTCGACCGTTCCTGTGGGCACGGCTCGAAAGGTTCGCGCAGCCATCGACGAGGAGTTACAGAAGCGTGGCGTCAATGTACCGTTCGATGTGGCTTCTAATCCTGAATTCCTCAAGGAGGGTAATGCCATCAAGGATTTCATGTCGCCTGATCGTGTGGTCGTCGGTACTGAGAGTGAGCGTGCCAAGAAGGTGCTCACGCGCCTCTACAAGCCCTTCCTCATCAACAATTTCCGCGTCATCTTCATGGATATTCCTTCGGCCGAAATGACGAAGTATGCCGCCAACTCAATGCTTGCCACGCGCATCTCGTTCATGAACGACATTGCTAACCTCTGCGAGCGGGTTGGTGCCGATGTGAATATGGTGCGTGCGGGTATTGGTTCCGACACGCGTATTGGCCGTAAGTTCCTATATGCGGGTTGTGGATATGGTGGTTCGTGCTTTCCCAAGGACGTGAAGGCACTCATAAAAACTGCCGACCAGAATGGCTATTCCATGGAAGTTCTGAAGGCTGTCGAGCGTGTCAACGAGCGCCAGAAGAGCATCCTCTTCCAAAAGTTGGAGAAGGCCTTCGAGGGTCGCCCATTGCGCGGGCTGACCATTGCCATGTGGGGATTGTCGTTCAAGCCCGAGACCGACGATATGCGTGAGTCGACGGCACTTGTTATGATTGGCAAACTGTTGGAAGCAGGCTGTAGTGTTCGCGTTTACGATCCTGTAGCTATGGACGAGTGCCGCCGTCGCATTGGCGATAGCGTTGTTTATTGTCGCGACAAGTATGAGGCCGTACTCGATGCCGATGCATTGCTGCTGCTTACCGAGTGGAAGGAGTTCCGCCTGCCTACTTGGGGTGTTATTAAGAAGGCCATGAGACGCGCTTTGGTCATTGATGGCCGTAATATCTTCGATGTTGAGGAACTTGAAGAGAATGGTTTCGAATATTCATGTATAGGACGATGATAAGACAGTTTTCAGCGATAGTCAAGATGGTTGTGTTCGTGCTGCTGATGGTGGCATGCGGTTCGAAGTCTGGATCTTCACAGCAGACCGTTGAGGAAGTGCAGGCGCAAGAGAGCCGTGAGGCTAAGAACTTGTTGCAAGGCATCTGGGTCGACGAAGATACCGAGGAACCTTCGTTTCGCGTCGTTGGCGACACCATTTTCTATCCTGATTCCATTAGTCAGCCTGTCTACTTTGCCATTATTGGCGATTCACTGGTCTTGAGCGACGTTAATGCCAAGTACCTTGTTGTCAAGCAGTCGCCCCACGTCTTCTGGTTCCGCAACCAGAACGGTGACCTCGTCAAGTTGCAGAAGAGCGACGACCCCATTCATCTCTTTGCATTCGTCCACGACCGTCCGCAGGTGCTTACTTATACCGAGGTTGTCAAGAAGGACTCTGTCGTATTCTACGATGCCAAGCGCTACCATTGGTACCTCGCCATCAATCCAACGAAGTACAAGGTTCACATTACTTCCTACAATAGCGATGGTGTCGAGGTCGACAATGTATACTTCGACAACATTATGCATATAAGTGTCTTTGAAGGTTCACGACAGCTGTACTCGTCCGATTTCCGCAAACAACTTTATACCAAGCAGATTCCTGCCGAGTTCTTAGAGAAAGCTGTACTGAGTAACATGGAATATACTGGTGTCGACAAGCGCGGATTCCGCTTCGTGGCTACCATCTGCATTCCCGATGGAGCCAGCTGCTACAAGGCCGAGAACATCATTTCGTTCGACGGTCGTCTTTCCAC
>Ga0265298_10007234_pt1 | contig 13520 bp, 12 predicted proteins | sample AusTroGonzalo_MG_3_FD_193486 | JGI IMG/M metagenome (GOLD analysis project Ga0265298, IMG submission 193486) | Bovine rumen microbial communities from tropical cattle in Woodstock, Queensland, Australia - Gonzalo_01 | ecosystem: Host-associated > Mammals > Digestive system > Stomach > Rumen ...
CGGATTTGACGTCATGGCCCGGATTATGTACGGCGGCCGGGTTTCCCTGATGGTCGGGTTCGTAGTCGTGTTCCTGGAAACCTTCCTGGGCGTGCTGATGGGCGGCCTGGCCGGTTATTACGGCGGCTGGGTGGATATGCTGATCATGCGTCTTGTGGATGTTTTCTACTGCCTGCCGTCCCTGCCGATCATGATCATCCTCGGCGCCATGATGGACGCCATGCGGATGGATACCTACCTGCGTCTGCTGATCATGATGGCTGTACTTGGCATCATGGGCTGGGCCGGTGTGGCCAGGCTGGTCCGCGGACAGATCCTGATGCTCAGAGACCAGGAATTCATGGTGGCAACAGAAGCCACAGGAATCCGGGTCAAGGACAGAATCGTTCATCACCTGGTTCCGAACATCATGCCCCAGCTGATTGTTCAGGCAACGATGGGCATGGGCGGCGTTATCCTGCTGGAATCCACGCTTTCCTTCCTTGGCCTGGGCGTCAAGCATCCGCTGGCAACCTGGGGAACGATCATCAACTCCGTTTCCTCTGCTTCCGCGATGCAGCATTACGCATTTATCTGGATTCCGGTAGGACTGCTGATCTGTGTCACGGTAATTGCATTCAACTTTGTCGGTGACGGCCTGCGCGACGCGTATGACCCGAAGTCCAAGCGCTGATTGAAGGAGGCGGTAAGAATGGCAGAAAAGAAGAAAACCTCCTATATCTCCGGCAAGGAGTCCAGAAGAATCACGCGATTCAACAGAAGAGTGACGCGCAAGCTGGAAAAAGAGAGAGCAAACGCGAACAAGGACAAGGCACTCTATACCACGAGAATGAAGGATCCGAACAACGTGGTGGAGTTTGATAACGTCTGCACCTATTTCTTTACGGATGTCGGCGTGGTCAAAGCTGTGGACGGTATCTCCTTCGAGGTTCCGGTCGGCAAGACGGTCGGCGTGGTGGGCGAGTCCGGCTGCGGTAAATCCGTAACCAGCCTGAGCCTGATGCAGCTGCTTCAGCGGCCGTCCGGACAGATTGTGGGCGGTGAGATCCGCTTCAACCTGGGGGACGGAACCGCCTATAACATTGTGAATACACCCAACGCGATCATGGAAAAAATCCGCGGGAACCAGATCTCCATGATTTTCCAGGAACCCATGACCGCGCTGAATCCCGTTTTCCGGATCGGGGAGCAGATCAACGAAGTTCTGGAACTGCATAATCCGGAGATGACCAAGGAACAGATGAAGGAACGCACCCTGAACATGCTGGAGCTGGTGGGCATCGCCAACAAGGAAGGCGTTTATGAGATGTATCCGCATGAGCTGTCCGGCGGTATGCGGCAGAGAATCTGCATCGCGATCGCGCTGGCCTGCTCTCCGCAGCTGATTATCGCCGACGAACCCACAACAGCCCTGGACGTGACCATTCAGGCCCAGATCCTGGACCTTCTGGAGAACCTGAAGGAAAAGCTGAACTCGTCCATTATGCTGATTACCCACGACCTGGGCGTCGTCGCCGGCATGGCGGATTACGTGGTCGTGATGTACGCCGGCCGTGTGGTCGAAAAGGGAACAACAGAGGATATTTTCCATCATCCCGCCCATCCGTATACCATCGGGCTGATGCAGTCCAAGCCGGTTGTCGGGAAAAAGGTGGAGGAGCTGTACAACATCCCCGGCAACGTACCCAATCCTGTGGAAATGCCCAACTACTGCTATTTCCGGGACCGCTGTGAGAAACGCTGCGAGGACTGCAACGGCAACTATCCGCCGGAAATCCGGATCAGCGATACGCATGTGGTTTCCTGCTACCGCTACAAGGATGAAGGAAAAATCCTGGGTTATCCGAAATCTGTGAACGTGGAGGAGCTCTGAAAATGGAAGAACTGAAAAAAGAATCCGCCGCGAACAGTGAGTATCTGCTGGAGGTTAACAACCTGGTCAAATGGTTTCCGATCAAATCTACTTTTATCAAGCAGACCATCGGGAACGTGAAAGCCGTTGACGGTGTCAGTTTCAAAATCAGGCGAGGCGAAACCATGGGCCTGGTGGGAGAATCCGGCTGCGGAAAATCCACCTGCGGACGGACGATTCTCCGCCTGCTGGAAAAGACTTCCGGCGAAGTCCGGCTGGACGGGGTGGATGTATTCGCGCTGACCAAGGAAGAACTGCGGAAGATGCGTCCGCGGATGCAGATTGTTTTCCAGGATCCGTATTCCAGCCTGTCGCCAAGACTTCCGATCGGGGAGATCATCGGCGAGGCGGTCCGGGAACACAGGATTGTTCCGCCGGAAGAGTATGACCAGTATATTACACGGGTCATGGAAGTCTGCGGACTGCCTGAATATTACAAGGAACGGTATCCCCATGAGTTTTCCGGCGGCCAGCGGCAGCGTATCTGCATCGCCCGGGCTCTGGCGCTTTCACCGGAGTTTATCGTCTGCGACGAGCCGGTATCCGCGCTGGATGTGTCCATCCAGGCGCAGATTATCAACCTGCTGAAGAAGCTGCAGAAGGATTTCAGCCTGACCTACCTGTTCATTTCCCATGACCTTTCAGTAGTCGAACATATCTCCGACACCGTGGGTGTGATGTATCTGGGCAACATGGTGGAATACGCCGAAACCGAAAAAATATTCAGCAATCCGCTGAACCCCTACACAAAGGCGCTGTTCTCCGCCATCCCGATTCCGGATCCGGCGGCGAAAATCAACCGGATTATCCTGGAAGGCAGTATTCCCAGCCCGGCCAATCCGCCCAGCGGATGCAAATTCCATACCCGCTGCAGGGAATGCATGGAAGTATGCAAGTACGCCTCTCCGGAATGGCTTGAGGTCGAAGAGGGCCATTTCTGCGCCTGCCATCTGTATGACAGCCAGGAGGCGAAACTTCGCGCACAGATGGAAATGGAGAAGGCCAAGGCGGCAGAGACAAAAGCGGCAACCGTATCCGGGGATATAACGAAGCAATGAGAGAACCGGCAAAAAATCGGAAAGAGATACCCGGCGACGACGGGAAAACCGTGGCGGATATGAACGTGGAAGGAATGCCGTGGTATGTCCCGAAGCGCAGGAATGATCCGGAAGAGCCTGAAACGGAGCCTTACCGGATGAACCGGGAGGAATTCAGGGCATTCAAATGGGCGGCGGTGAAAGCCGGACTGCTCATCGCTCTGGTTTTCGGAACGGTTTTCGGACTCTTTATCGCATTCTGTGATTTTATCTGGTTCAAATGAACGGCATTATACCGGGCTGCCCCGCAGAAAAGCGGGGCGGCCGTTTTATCTTTGCCCGGGAAGCTTGATTTTTCAGGAGGATTATGATACATTGTCCCCTGCTTTTTTGTTTGTTCCACCAGTGTAACGGAGGATCTTCATGAGCTATATCACTGTTGAAAACCTCTGCAAATCTTTTGTCGTCCGCAAAAAACGGGAAAAGGGATCCCTGACGCGTGAAAAGGAAACGGTTCACGCGCTGAAAGACGTTTCCTTTGAGATTGAAAAAGGGGAACTCGTCGGCTATATCGGACCGAACGGCGCCGGGAAATCCACAACGGTCAAGATCCTTTCCGGAATCCTGGTGCCGGAGAGCGGGCAGGTCAGTGTCGGCGGGCGGACTCCCTGGGCAGAGCGAAAAGAGCACGTGAGCCATATCGGCGTGGTGTTCGGCCAGCGGACCCAACTGTGGTGGGACGTGCCGCTGCTGGACAGTTATTCCCTGCTGAAGGATATCTACCGGGTGCCGGAAGCGGACTACCAAAGGCGGCTCGGGGAACTGTCGGAGGCCCTGCAGCTGGGAGACCTGCTGCGGACGCCGCTGCGGCTGCTGAGCCTGGGGCAGCGAATGCGGGCGGAACTGTGCGGGAGCCTGCTCCACAGCCCGGAACTTCTGTTCCTGGACGAGCCGACCATCGGCCTGGACGCGGTGAGCAAGCTGGCCCTGCGGGATTTCCTGAAATGGGAAAACGCGGAGAAGGGGACGACTATCCTGCTGACGACCCACGACATGGAGGACATCGCGGCCCTGTGTCCCCGGGTGATGGTACTGGGCCACGGCAGCAAGCTGTACGACGGCGGACTGGCGGACCTGCTGACAAAATACGACACGACCCGGACGGTTCAGGTGGAGGAACACCAGAATATCGATCATGTGATCGCGGCGATGTATAAGGATCTGGGACTGTAATTCATCATTCACAATTTATCATTCATAATGAATCCCCTCAGCCGGCACGCCGGCAGCTCCCCTTCTGACGAGGGGAGCCTTCAGCAACGATACGACAGGAGAAAGACAGGTTCCGGATGAAAGCATATTTATCGGTTTTCAGTATGCGGAGGAGAATGGAGACCCAGTACCGGGGAGCGGTGCTGGGCGGCCTGATCTGCCAGGTTTTCTTCGGGATTGTGCTGGTGGCGATTTACAGGGCGCTGTATGCCGGAAAGCCGCAGGAGATCCCGCTGAGCCATGTAACGACCTATGTCTGGCTACAGCAGGCTTTCTTCCGGATGCTGGTGGCGACAGACCCGGAGCTGAATGACAAAATCCGCACCGGCGCAATTGCCTATGACCTGTGCCGGCCGCTGCACCTGTATGGATACTATTATGCCCGGATCATGGCCCAGAAGCTGACCGGGAGCGTGCTGCGGGCGCTGCCGATGCTGGTTTTCGCGGCGCTGCTTCCGGAAGGCTGGGGACTCTGCCTGCCCGCCTCTGTGCCGGCACTGCTGGTGGGGCTCCTCGGGCTGGCGCTGGGGCTGTGCTGCGTTTCCGCACTGGAGAACATCACGATGGCCTTTACGATGCGGACACTGGATCCCCGCGGTATGCAGGCCATGCTGAACCTGCTGATGATGACACTGGCGGGCAATATCCTGCCGCTGACGCTGTTTCCGGACAGCTGGCAGCGTGTGATCACGCTCCTGCCTTATGCCCAGCTGCTGGATACGCCGATCCGGCTGTATACCGGGGAGTATGCCCCGGGAACCGCTCCGGAAGCGCTGCTGATCCAGGTCGGCTGGACACTGCTGCTCATTCTGGCCGGCTGCGCCTTCTGGCGGATGAACCAGCGCAAACTGGTGATACAGGGAGGCTGAGGAGATGAACACACTTCGCCTGTACGCGCGCTCTATGGCTATCCTGATCAAAAGCCAGCTTCAGTACCCCCTCTCATTTCTGATGCAGACGCTGGCCCAGCTGGTGATGGAGGGCGGCGAGATGCTGGCCCTGATTCTGCTGATCGACCGGTTTGACCGGCTGAACCGGTGGGGACCGGGAGACCTTTATTTCTTTTTCGGACTGATGTCCGTGTCGTTCTATCTGACGGAGATTTTCGGCAGGGGAGTCACCGGCAATTTCCCGTACATGGTCAGGACAGGACAACTGGACACGGTCCTGCTCCGGCCACGGGGAGTGCTGACGCAGGTGCTGTGCAGCGCGGCGGATCCGCGGCGGATTACCTGCATTGCCGTGGGAGTGGTCAGCCTGGTGATCGGCAGCCGCATGTCGGCAATCGCCTGGTCCCTGCCCAAGGCCTTGCTGCTGGCGGAATCCATCTTTTTCAGCTTCTGGCTGCTCCTCGGACTGTTCATGGTTGAGGCGATCCTGAGCATTCACAGCGTAAAATCCGTGGAGCTGGCCAACGCGCTGACTTACGGCGGGCGCAGCGCCTGCGAGTATCCGAGCGATATCTATCCGCGGCCGCTGCGGGTGCTGTTTACGGTGATCGCGCCTTTCGCGCTGGTGATGCATGTACCGGCTTCGGCAATCCTGGAAAAACCGCTGTTCGGCTGGCCGATGTGGGCGGCGTTTGTGACGCCGCTGTCCGGGCTGGCGCTGTTCGGGATCATGTATCTTCTGTTCAGGAAAGCAATGAGGTTTTACCGTTCAACAGGGAGCTGAGTTTTTTAATTCATAATTCATTATTCAGAATACTCCGGCCGGAACGGCGGAGCGGCACGAGAATGAAAAACAGTTGCCAGAGCGGATAAAAGACGGTATAATATGCGCAGACATTTTCTGATACTGAAACTGAGGGGGAGAACTTATGCTTCAGGATATTTTAGATACCGCGAAAGAAAAAATGAAGAAATCATGTGACGTGTATGAACGGGACATGATGGGCCTGCGCGCCGGCCGCGCCAATCCGAAACTGCTGGACCGCATTACGGTGGATTATTACGGAACGCAGACGCCTATCCCGCAGATCGGCAACATCTCTTCTCCGGAACCGCGCCTGCTGGTGATTTCTCCCTGGGATCCCAAAATGATTCCCATGATTGAGAAAGCGATCCAGAAGAGCGATCTGGGCCTGAATCCGTCCAACGACGGCAAAATCATCCGCCTGGTGTTCCCGGAACTGAACGAGGAACGCCGCCGGGAGCTGACCAAGGTCGCGTCCAAAGGCGCGGAAGAAACCAAGGTGGCTATCCGCTCTATCCGCAGGGATGCCATTGAGCAGATCAAGAAGCTGAAAAAGAACAGCGAGATTACCGAGGACGACCAGCGGGACGCTGAAGAAGATATGCAGAAGCTGACGGACAAGGCCGTCAAGGATGTGGACGAGATCTTCGCCAAAAAGGAAAAGGAGATCATGGAAGTCTGACGGACACTGCCGCTATGAAAGCCGGGCTCACAACAGAGCTCGGCTTTCATGTCTTTTATCCAGGGAATGGCCGGTTGATCCGGCCGGACAGGCCAGGAGAAAATGTTATCTTTCTGACAACAAGATTCAGGGAAAAGATATATTTGCAGCCTCTGTATGTGGTATAATATGCCCGTACACGAATTGCCGCCGCAAGGCGGTTTCGGGGCCGAAGATTAAGGGGAAACAGCATGAAGATTAAAACCGCACTGTCACTGGCGCTGAAGAAGCCGCCGCGCACATCGGACGAATTCAGCAGACTGCCGAAGCATGTGGCTATCATCATGGACGGAAACGGCCGCTGGGCGAAGAAGCACAAGCTGAGCGTATCCCGGGGACACCGGCAGGGAACGGAAACGCTGCGGGAAATCATCCGCCATACGGACGACCTGGGGATCGGCGCGCTGAGCCTGTATGCTTTTTCCACGGAAAACTGGAACCGGTCGGAAGAGGAAGTGGCCGCTCTGATGCAGCTGATTCTGGACTTCTTTGACTCCGAGATCGACGAGCTGGACGCGAAGAACGTGCGGATCCTGATCCTGGGCGACAAGGGCGGCCTGCCGGAGGAACAGAGGGAAACGCTGATCGAAGCGGAGAACCGGACGAAAAAGAACACGGGACTGCGGCTGAATATCGCCGTGAACTATGGCGGACGGGCGGAGCTGGCGCTGGCGGCGCGGGAAATCGCGACACTGGTCCGGAACGGGACGATGCGGGCGGATGAGATTACGGAGCAGACCATCGCCGATCATCTGTATACCCGGGGGCAGCCGGACGTGGACCTGCTGATCCGCACGAGCGGAGAGCAGCGGCTGAGCAATTTCCTGCTGTACCAGAACGCCTACGCGGAATTTATTTTCCCGACGGTCCTGTGGCCGGATTTCACGGTCCATGATTATGACGACGCCCTGGAAGCGTACGGACACAGGGAAAGACGCTTCGGGGGGAGGGAAACGGAATGAAGCAACGTTTTATTACCGGACTGGGCCTTAGCGCCTTTCTGGCAATCAATCTCTGGGCACCGAACTGGTGCATGGCGATCGCGACGCTGGTCTGCATCAGTTTCGCGGTGTGGGAAGAGTATCACGCGCTTGTGACGGCAGGCCACCGGGTGGTTTCCTGGCCGACCTGGGTAGCCATGGGCGCCTCGGTACCGCTGACCCTGCTGTTCGGCGTGAAAGCAGTTGTGCCGCTGCTGGCCGCGGCGCTGTTTGCGCTGGTGACGCAGATCCTGTTCCGGAAGGAACCGGAACTGACCGACCTGAGCATGAGCGCGCTGCCGCTGCTGACGGTGGCGCTGCCGGGGCTGAGCCTTGTGGCCCTGAGCCTGATTCCGGACCAGAAAGCCGTGGAAGTGGTCCTGCTCTGCCTGACCTTCTCGGTACCGCTGCTGGGAGACGTGATGGCGCTGTACGTGGGCAGCGCGGTCGGCGGGCCGAAGTTCTGCCCGGCGGTCAGCCCCAAAAAGACAATTGCCGGAAGTATCGGCGGACTGGCCGGGAGCGTGATGGCAGCCATGATCGTGTTCGGGCTGAGCCATGTGTTCTGTGACGCGCCGACGCTGGCAAAGCTTCCGGTATGGTGGCATTATCCGCTGCTGGGACTTCTGGGCGGAATCGCCGGACAAATCGGGGATCTGTTTGCGAGCCTGGTGAAGCGTCACAGCGGGATCAAGGATTTCTCCAACCTGTTTCCGGGCCACGGGGGAATGCTGGATCGGCTGGACAGCGTGCTGTTCATGGCTGTGCTGATGTACTGTTATCTGATGTTCGTGTAAAAGAGGAAAATGCCCGCTGAGGCGGGGGAGATTCTTCGCCTTCGGCTCAGAATGACACAGAAAAAAGCGGAATGAAATGATTCAGGCGGATCAGACAAAAGGGTAAAACAATGAAAAAGATTGCGATACTGGGTTCGACAGGGTCCATCGGGACGCAGGCACTGGATCTGTGCAGAAGGCATCCGGACCGGTACCGGGTTACAGCGCTGACGGCCCGGGGAAACCGCGAAAAGCTGTTTGAACAGGTGCGGGAGTTCCGCCCGGAGATTGCCGGACTGACAGAAGGCTTTGACCCGGCGGAGATTCCGGCAGACCTGAAGTTCTGCCGTTTCCTTTCCGGGAAGGAAGCGCTTCACGCCGCAGCGGCGGAAACGGACGCGGAGATGGTGCTGGTCAGCATTGTGGGCATTGCCGGGCTGCAGAGCGTTATGGACGCGCTGGAGGCCGGAAAACAGGTACTGCTGGCAAATAAGGAAGCGCTTGTGACCGGCGGACATCTGGTCACGGAGCTGGCACGAAAAAAGGGGAAGCCGCTGCTGCCGGTGGACAGCGAGCACAGCGCGATTTTCCAGTGCCTGCAGGCCGGCGGGAACAACAAAGCCGAGAAGATCCTGCTGACCGCTTCCGGCGGACCGTTCAGGACATGGGAGCGGGAACGTATCCGGAAAGCCACAAAAGCGGAAGCGCTGAAGCATCCGAACTGGAACATGGGCGCCAAGATCACCGTGGACAGCGCCAGTATGTTCAACAAGGGGCTGGAGATCATGGAAGCCCGCTGGCTGTTTGACATGACGGAAGACAGAATTGAGGTGGTCGTCCATCCCCAGAGCATTGTCCACAGCGCTGTGGTGTTCAAAGACGGCGCGGTGCTTGCCCAACTGGGTGAACCGGACATGCGGGTGCCGATCGGGTACGCGATGGCGTATCCTGAACGGATTGAGACGGGGGTTCCTGCTCCCGACCTGTTTGCCCTTGGCAGCCTGACCTTTGAAAAGCCGGATGAGGAAAAGTTCCCGGCGCTTCGGCTGGCCCGGGAGTGCCTGCGGGCAGGAGGCGCGGCATGTACGGTGTTCAACGGCGCGAACGAGGAGGCTGTGGCGGCGTTCCTGCGGGAGGAGATCTCCTTCGGGGAGATTGCCGGGCGCGTGGAACAGGCGCTGGAAAAGCTGGCCGGACTACCGGCGGACTGCCTGGAGGATATCTGGGAAGCGGACAGGCAGGCGCGATTAATTCATAATTCATAATTCATAATTCATAATTACCGCCGCGGCGGGGGAGATCCTTCGACTCCGCTGTCGCTCCGTTCAGGATGACAAGAGCGGGGACAGGCGAAAAGAGAGAGGAACAATACAAGCGTGTATATACTGTTGGCAATATTGCTGCTGGCTATATTGATTACGGTTCACGAGTTCGGTCATTTTCTGGCGGCGCGGGCAATGAAAATCGAGGTCCGGGAATTTTCCGTCGGTATGGGACCGAAACTGGCCGGATGGAAAAGCAAGAAATATGAAACGGATTTCAGTATCCGGATCATTCCGTTTGGCGGCTTCTGCGCCTTTTACGGAGAGGATGACACAAAGGGAGTCTCCAAAGATGATCCCCGGGCGTTTCCGAATCAGAATGTCTGGAAACGGCTGTTTGTGATCCTGATGGGACCCATGATGAACTTTGTGCTGGCGTTTGTGCTGGCAACGGTTTTCTTCTGGGTGAACGGTGTCAATACGGCGACGGGGATTGACCCCTATATCGCTGAGGTCATGGCGGCCGGCCCTGCTTATTCCGCCGGGATGCAGGCCGGGGACACGGTGACCGAAATCAACGGCAGGAATATGCTGGACGGCACCGTGGATACGCTGCTGAACACGATCGCGGAATGGAAAGAAGGAGACGCTCCGCTGCGGATGACCATCCGCCGGGGAGAGGAAACCTTCGAAGAAGAAATGATCCCGGTATGGGATGAGACAGAACAGCGGATGAGGATCGGTGTGACCATCGGCGGGGTATACCGGACGGAGATGCAGCCGGTCGGCTTTTTCGGCGGAATTGAGCATTCCTGGCGGTGGTGCGCGAGGGCTGCCGGAGCGATTATCGGCGCGCTGAAGGATCTGGTAACCACCGGAAAGGGGCTGGACCAGACCTCCGGACCGGTGGGCATTGTAAGCCTGGTTTCCACGGAAGTGCAGGAGGGTGGGCTGAGCGCTTATGTGCAGCTGCTGGTACTGATCTCCATCAATCTGGGACTAATGAACCTGCTGCCGATTCCCGGCCTGGACGGAAGCCGGCTGGTGTTCGGGATTGTGGAAGTGATCCGGGGGAAGGCTGTGCCGCCGGAAAAGGAAGCGATGGTGCATCTGGTCGGGATGGTTTTCCTGTTCGGGCTGATGATCTTTTTCACATATAAAGATATTATGAGACTGTTTGGCTAGGGACTTTCCGATCGCACCCTAAGACCTTACGGCAGACAAAGATATCGTGAAGCTGATTGGATAATTCATAATTCACAATTCATAATTCATAATGGTTGGTTATGAACGGAGGAACATATGACCAGGACAGTTAAAGTCGGAGAACTCTTGCTGGGCGGGGGAAACCCGGTGCTGGTTCAGAGCATGACCAATACGGATACGCGGGATGCGGAAGCGACGCTGGGGCAGATCCGCGCGCTGCATGAGGCAGGCTGCGATATCGTGCGGGTGAGCGTTTACGACGAAGCCTGCGCGGAGGCGGTTAAGACGCTGGCGGAGAAAAGCCCGGTGCCGCTGGTGGCGGACATCCATTTTGACTATAGGCTGGCCATCCGCTCCGCAGAGAACGGTATCGCGAAGCTGCGGATCAACCCCGGCAATATCGGCGGGGAAGCACGGGTGCGCGAACTGGCGGATTGCGCGAAGGCGCACGGTATCCCGATCCGGATCGGCGTCAACAGCGGATCCGCGGAGAAGGATCTGCTGGCAAAGTACGGCGGACCGACAGCGGAATGCCTGGTTGAAAGCGCGCTGGGACACGCGCGGATGCTGGAAAAAGCCGGGTTTAGGGATATCGTGCTGAGCATGAAAAGCAGCGACGTCAAGCTGACCATTGACGCCTACCGCCTGGCCCATGAACGCTGTGATTATCCCCTGCACCTGGGCGTGACCGAAGCGGGACTGCCCGGACAGGGAACCGTGAAAAGCGCGATCGGCATCGGCGCGCTGCTGGCGGACGGCATCGGGGACACGATCCGGGTGAGCCTGAGCGGCGACCCGCTGCCGGAGGCCAAGGCGGCCTGGGACATCCTGCGGGCGCTGAACCTGCGGACCCGGGGCGTTCAGCTGATTGCCTGCCCGACCTGCGGGCGGACCTGCATTCCCGTGGAACAGATCGCGCGGCGGGTGGAAGCGGAGCTGTCGGACGTGACGGTACCGCTGAAAGTGGCGGTGACGGGCTGCATTGTGAACGGCCTGGGAGAAGGCCGGGAGGCGGATGTGGGCATTGCCGGCGGAAAAGACGGCGGCGCGCTGTTTGTGAAAGGACAGGAGCCGAGGAAAGTGCAGGGAGACCTGGCGGAGATCCTGATCGCCGAAGTTAGGAAACTGATTAAGAATTCATAATTCAGAATTCATAATTGATCATGATGTTCTCTTTTTCGTCGTAGAGGATAATATGTACTGTTTTAATGGGTTAAGTATGTTTTTGATGGAGAAAGAATGAGCTACGAGGATTTGATGGCGCGGATCGCGCGTGAAATACCGGAGCTGGCAGGGAAGCTGTCAGCTCCGCGGGTTATTTACGTCCGGTCTCAGAGGAAAACCTATATCTCTTTTGAGTGTTCTGTGCTGGCGGGAGAAAAGCAGTTCCTGAAGCTGGAGAGCATCCTGCGGGATGTTTTCCCGGGACGCGGGCTGTCGGTGCGCGTGGTTTCTCCGGGACTGAAGGAAGACTTCCTGAAGGATCCGAACACTTACCGCCAGGTGCTGGATGATTTCCTGCGCAGAAATTATCCGATGGCTCGCGGCTGGATCGGCCAGATCGGCTGGCAGATGGAGAAAAACCAGCTGACGGAGGCTTCCGCCCTTCCCGGGGACGACGACGTGGAAGGCCTGCTGACGCTTGTGTTCCCGGATGAGTTCAGCCTTCGGGTGATGCGGCAGAGCGATGTGGCGGTCCGCCTGTCCATGGCGATCCGCGAAATTTTCGCGGTCCATCTGCGGGTGGAAATGACGGTGGAAGGGTCCCGTGAGGAGCAGCTGCGCCGGATGAGGGAAGAACGCCGGGACGCCGCCATGACTGTGACGGCACAGGAAATGATGGAACGATACGGAACCGGTGTCAGCGTCGGCGGGGACGAAGAGGGACAGGAGGCTTCCGGCGGACCGCGGCCGGTCAGGGTCAGGATTCCGCGGCCTGACGGACCGCGGAAAAAGCATACCACCGCGGAACCCCTTGCCAAGGTGATCGGGAAACCGATTCTCGGGAAAAATGTGGCTGACCGGCCGGTTCCGATCCAGGAGCTGACCGGGGAGAGCGGCCTGGTGGTGGTTCAGGGCGAAGTTTTCAAAACGGAGACAAAGGAGCTGAAAGGCGGTGAAACGCTGCTGGTGACCTTCGCGGTAACCGACTATACCAGCTCGATCCTGTGCAAGGCGTTCCTCCGCTATCGCAGCCGCTATATCCGGAGGGAAGAGGCGGAGAGTCTCCCAATCACCGACGAGGAACGGAAGGCGGTGGCGGACAAGGTCGCCCGGATTAAGGACGGCATGTGCGTGCGGCTTCGGGGCGAGTGCCTGTACGACAGCTTTGCCCGGGACCTGAGCATTACGGTGCGGGACCTGGTGGAAACGGAAAAAGAGGAGCGGAAAGATACCGCGGAAGAAAAGCGGGTCGAGCTCCATATGCATACGAACATGTCTACGATGGACGCCCTGACCCCTGTGGAGGACCTGATCAACCGGGCGGCGCAGTGGGGCCATTCCGCCGTGGCCGTGACGGATCACGGTGTGCTGCAGTCCTTCCCGGCGGCTTTCCGGGCAGCGTCCAAAGCCAAAATTAAACTGATCCCCGGCTGCGAAGGCTACCTGATTGATGAGAACACCATTGTCCGGAAACCGGACGACCGGCTTTACAGCG
>Ga0265298_10007235_pt1 | contig 13518 bp, 12 predicted proteins | sample AusTroGonzalo_MG_3_FD_193486 | JGI IMG/M metagenome (GOLD analysis project Ga0265298, IMG submission 193486) | Bovine rumen microbial communities from tropical cattle in Woodstock, Queensland, Australia - Gonzalo_01 | ecosystem: Host-associated > Mammals > Digestive system > Stomach > Rumen ...
AGCAGCGTATAATTCTTATGTCAACGGATAAGAACGTTCGTGTTTTTGGAGGCAAAACCGTGGAAAAACTGCGCCGGATGATTCTCGAACAGGGTCAGGGGATCGGAACTGATATCGCCAAGGTGGACATGTTCCTGAACCATCGGATTGATACGGAGCTTTTGTTTGATATGGGCCGGGCCTGGGCGGATGCCTTCCGGGACGGGAAGCCGGACCTGGTGCTGACGGTGGAAGCCAGCGGCATCGCCATGGCTGTCGCCGCGGCGCACGCGCTGGGGGACCTGCCGGTCGTGTTCGCGAAGAAAAGCGCCACCGTGGTGCAGAACGACGATATGGTGCAGGCGCCGGTTTATTCCTTCACCCATAAGAAGCAGAACATGATCCGCATTGACCGGCGGTATCTGCCGGCGGGCAGCCGCGTGCTGATTATTGACGACTTTCTGGCGGACGGGCAGGCGGCCCACGGCATGATGGAACTCTGCCGCCAGCAGGGGGCGGAGGTCGTCGGCGTCGGGATCGCCGTGGAGAAGGGCTTCCAGCCCGGCGGAAAAGCCCTGCGGGATGCGGGCGTTCCTCTGGTGTCATTGGCAGTGATCGACCGGATTGAGGATGGGAAAATCATCCTGCGTCCGGAAGATGACTGATCCAATAGATTTTGGGACCCCAATATAATTAAGAGGAGGACACTCGAAACATGAAAAAGATTGTTGCTCTGGTTCTGGCTCTGGCCCTGTGCCTGACGGCCGCGGTTTCCCTGGCGGACGGAATCGCCAAGGAAGACATCAAGATCGGTGTGATTCTGCTTCACGACGAGGATTCCGGCTATGACCTCAACTTCATCAACGCTGTGAAACGCGCCCAGGAAAAACTTGGCCTGAGCGATGACCAGGTGATCATCGAGCGGAATGTTGACGAATCCAACGATTGTTATGAAAAGGCCATTGAACTGGCGGATGAAGGCTGCGCCTTCGTTTTCTCTGACAGCTACGGCCACAGCTCCTTCATGCGGGAAGCGGCCAAGGCCCGTCCGAACTGTGACTTCATCTCCGCCACCGGCGACACGGCTGTGGCCGACGGCATTGCGAACTTCCACAATGCTTTCAGCGCGATCTATCAGGGCCGTTATCTGGCCGGTATCGCCGCTGGCATGAAGCTGAACGAGATGAAGGCTGCCGGAAAGCTGAAGGGCGAAGTTCCGACGATGGGTTACGTGAGCGCCTTCTCCTATGCTGAAATGATTTCTGGTTATACTTCTTTCTACCTTGGCGCCAAGAGCGTTTGCCCCGATGTCATCATGAAGGTGATTCAGAGCGGCGAATGGCTTCACTATGACAAGGAATACAACTGCGCCAAGTCCCTGATCGCTGCGGGCTGCGACCTGATTTCCGAGCATGCGGACTCTCTGGGCGCACCCACGGCCTGTGAAGAAGCCGGCGTCGTCAACGTTGCTTACAACGGATCCACGATTGAAGAATGCCCGAACACCTTCCTGGTGGCCAGCCTGATCGAGTGGAGCGCTTTCTTTGAGTATGCTGTGAACCAGAAGGTTGCCGGCGAAGCCATCGTCACCGACTGGGCGGGCGACCTGGCCTCCGGCTGCGTGCAGCTGACCGCGATCAATGAAGCGGTTGCCGCGGAAGGAACGGCTGCTGCGATCGAAGAAGCCAAGGCCAAGCTGATCTCCGGCGAACTGCATGTGTTCGACACCTCCACCTTCACCGTGGGCGGCGAAACCCTGACCACCTTCACCGTGGACGGCAAAGAAGTGGTTTCTGACGGATACTTCCATGAATCCGAAGTCAAGAGCGCTCCTTACTTCAACCTGACGGTTGACGGAATTGAGATGCTTGTGAACAACTGATGAACCGCTGAAACAAAAAAAGTACTGCCTTCCGGGCTGCTCCCCTGATTTGGGGTGGCAGTCCGGTTTCTTTTATGGTATGATATTTTCGGATATTTTTGTGCTTCAGGAGGTTCACGTGGACAAACAGCTGGCACTTCAAATGCGCGGAATCACGAAACATTTCGGTTCTGTTCAGGCAAACAAGCATGTGGATCTGGATGTCTATCAGGGCGAAATCCTGGCCATTCTCGGCGAAAACGGCAGCGGAAAGACGACGCTGATGAATATGGCGGCCGGGATCTATTATCCTGATGAAGGCCATATCCTGATCGACGGGCAGGAGGTTGTAATCCGCTCGCCCAAGGATGCCTTTGCGTACCATATCGGCATGATTCACCAGCATTTCAAGCTGGTGGAGTTGTTCTCCGCGGCGGAGAACATCGTGCTCGGCATGAAGGAGGAAGGCCGGTACGATGTGAAACGCGTGATGAAGGAAGTGCAGGAAATTGCCGACCGCTACGGCTTCCGCCTGGATCCCGCGAAAAAAATCTATGACATGTCCGTCTCCGAAAAGCAGACGGTGGAGATCATCAAGGTGCTGTACCGCGGGGCGGATATCCTGATTCTGGATGAGCCGACCGCCGTGCTGACCCCCCAGGAGATTACGCGGCTCTTCGATGTGCTTCGCCGGATGAAGGCGGACGGGAAAAGCATCATTATCATCACGCATAAGCTGAATGAGGTGATGGAAGTCAGCGACCGGGTCGCGATTCTGCGCAAAGGGGAGCATGTGGCGACGGTCAACACGGCGGAAACCTCGGAAGCGGGCCTGACCGAAATGATGGTTGGGAAAAAGATCGATCTGGATATTCATCGCTCTGATCCGGTTCATGTGGAACCGCGGCTGGAAGTGAGGGGGCTGAATATCTATGACCACGAAGGCATCCATAAGCTGAAAGACGTCTCCTTCACGGCCAACAGCGGCGAAATTCTGGGAATAGCCGGCATTGCGGGAAGCGGCCAGCGGGAGCTGCTGGAAGCCATTTCGGGCCTGATGAAGGTCACCACCGGCGAGATCCTGTTCAGGAATCCGAAAAAGGGCCAACCGGTCAGCCTGGCGCATAAAAGCGTGAAGCAGATTCGCGAACTGGCGGACCGGGGGGCCTTCCACGACCGGAACATGAACCCTGTTTCCTTCGGCGGCATGAATGATCTCGCCGTGCGGAAATGGATCGAGAGCGGAAATGTTCTTTTCCGGGAGGACGAGGAGCTGCACCTGGAAAACAGGAATCCGCTGGAGATCCGCCAGCTGGGAGTCCATCTGAGCTTTGTGCCGGAGGACCGGCTGGGGATGGGGCTGGTCGGAAACATGGATATGACGGACAACATGATGCTCCGAACCTACCGAAAGGGGAACGGGAGCTTCCTGAACCGCAAATTCCCCAGGGATCAGGCACATCAGATCATCCATGAACTGGAAATCTCCACGCCGGGCGTGAGCACACCCGTTCGCCGCCTGTCCGGAGGGAACGTGCAGAAAGTGCTGGTCGGCCGGGAAATTGCCTATATGCCGAAAGTCCTGCTGGCGGCTTATCCGGTCCGGGGGCTGGATATCAACAGCAGCTATACGATTTATAACCTCATGAACCGGCAGAAGGAGAACGGCGCTGCCGTGGTTTTCGTCGGCGAGGACCTGGATGTGCTGCTGGAACTCTGCGACAGGATTCTGGTGATGAACGGAGGAAGCGTGACCGGAATTGTGGACGCCCGGACAGTGACAAAAGAAGAAGTTGGCTTCTTAATGACAAAAACCGACAGAAGAGAGGAGACGGCTGAATGAGCAAAGCGAAAAGCGGCCAGGCACGGGAGCCCTTGTTCCAGCTGAGCCGGCGCGGAGTCATCTCACCGGCGAAAGCATGGGGGATCCGGATCACTGCGGTTCTGCTGGGCTTTGTCGCCTGCGGATTGATCGCCTTGTTGCTGATTGATAAGCTTCAGGAGGATCCTTCTCAGATCGGGCGGTTTTATTCGGACTTCATTCAGGGGTCTTTCGGCAAGGGAAAAGTGTGGAAGTATCTGAAGGACACGGCGATGCTGCTGTGCATTTCGCTGGCGCTGGTTCCGGCGTTCCGGATGCGCTTCTGGAATATCGGCGGAGAAGGGCAGACCCTGGTCAGCGTGCTGGGTGCGATTGCTGTGAATATCTATCTCGGCGGCAAAATCCCGGAATGGCTGCTGCTGATTCTGATGTTTGTCGGAGCCGTTCTTTCCGGTGCGGTCTGGGCGGGAATTCCGGCAATCTTCCGGGCAAAATGGGGAACCAATGAAACGCTGTTTACCCTGATGATGAATTATGTGGCCACCTTCCTCGTCAGCTATTGCCTGGTGATCTGGGTGCCGAACGGTTCGTCCTCCTTGAGCAAGATGGAAACGGGGCGCCTTCCGGGAATCGGGCAGACCTACATTCCGATTATTATCGTGGTCCTGCTGATTACGGTTGCTCTGTTTGTATATCTGAAATATACAAAACAGGGCTATGAAATCTCCGTGGTCGGTGAAAGCATCCGCACGGCGCGGTATATCGGCATCAACGAGAAAAAGGTCATTATCCGGACGATGATTTTTTCCGGCGCGCTGTGCGGAATCGCCGGATACCTGATTGCGGCAGGGCTGGACCACACCATTACTGCGGAATCCATCGGCGGGCGCGGCTTTACCGGCATCCTGGTAGCATGGCTGGGGAAATTCAACCCGCTGGGCATGATCCTGACCGCGGCGCTGGTTCAGCTGCTGAATCAGGGTGCCAGCCAGATCAGCCGGGACTTCAATGTCCGGGGCGCCCTTCCGGATGTGTTTGTCGGCATTATTCTGTTCTTTGTCATCGCATCCGAGTTCTTTATCAACTATGAAGTACGGTACAGGGGACATCATACACGCGATCAGGAAAGAACAGGAGGGGTCAAATGAACATCTGGATTGACTTTCTGCTGAATGCGCTGGCCTTTGGCGTGATCTTCATCTATGGGTCCACAGGGGAAATTCTGACGGAAAAGGCAGGCCATCTGAACCTGGGCGTTCCGGGCGTGATGTGCATGGGCGCCGCGGGCGGGTGCCTGATGCTGAATGCCATCGGCGGCGGCAGCCTCCCCGGGTTTATGGTCGTTTTGCTGGGAACCCTTTGCGCGATTCTGATGGGTGCGCTGATGGGCCTGATTTATTCCTTCCTGACCGTCAGCCTGCGGGCGAACCAGAACGTGACAGGCCTGGCGATGACCACTTTCGGCGTCGGCATGATGAAGGTTATTTTCAGCAAAGTGGATTATAAAGTGTATCTGCTGAAAACGAAAAGCTTTTTCAGATGGCCTTTTGCGGACCGGCTGGACAGTTTGCAGAAGATGGGTGCGCTTTTCTTCCTCGGAATCATCATTGCGCTGCTGGCCCATTTTGTTCTGTACCGGACAAAGGTCGGGCTGCACCTCAGGGCTGTCGGGGAAAACCCCGCCACGGCGGACGCGGTCGGGATCAATGTTACCCGGTACAAGTATCTGGCGACCTGCATCGGCTGCGCGATTTCCGGAATGGGCGGGCTGTATACGATCATGGATTATACGGCTTCCCGGGAGGCCTACATCAATCTGGAAGCCTATGGATGGCTGAGCGTGGCGCTGGTCATCTTTGCCCTGTGGCGCCCGGCGCTGACCATTCTCGGCTCTTTCCTGTTTGGCATTCTGTGTACAATTCCGTCGTATATCACCAATTTCGGTGTGTCCATGACGATGACGTCGATTCCGCTGATGAATATGCTGCCCTATGTGGTAACCATCATCGTTCTGATTATTACCAGCGTCCGGAATAAACGGGAGGACCAGCCGCCGGCCAGCCTCGGATTGAGTTATTTCAGGGAGGAAAGGTAGTTGCCTTCCGCCGCGGGCCGGATACGCCGGGAAGAATGTTGATGCGCAAGGAAATGAAAAACAGATGCTGAAGAATCCGAAAACCCGCCTGGGGTTGGTTGTGCTGGCGGTGCTGCTGGTCCTGGGCGGCGTGCTGGCAAGCCAGATGGTTCCGACCATTCGGGAAACCCGGCGGGAAATGAGCCTGACCCCGACGCCGCTGCCGCCGGTGCCGGCCAGCGTGCTGGCGGTGACGCCGGATCCGGCGGCCCCGACCGCGGAGCCGATGCTGCGAACCGGGTCCAAGGGCCAGGAGGTAATCGACCTGCAGAGCCGGCTGGCGGTTCTGGGCTATTATGACAAGAGCCAGGTGGACGGCGCTTTCGGGGCGGGGACGAAGGAGGCGGTAATCGCCTTTCAGAAAGCGAACGGCCTGATGGCGGACGGGATTGTCGGCTCGGAAACGAAGGAAGTCCTGTTCTCTCCGAATGCCATCCCGTATACGGCGCCGCAGGAATAACATGATTTTGAATTCAGGGAAAAGGGAGCGATTGCCATGAAGGTGGTTCTGGAGAATCTGACGAAGCGGTTTCCGGGAAGGTCGAAGAAGGATGCGGACGTCATCGCCGTAAACAACTTCAATTTTGAAATTCCGGATGGCCAGCTGATCGGCCTGCTGGGCCCCAGCGGCTGCGGAAAAAGCACCACGCTGAACCTGATCAGCGGGCTGGAGACGCCGACGGCGGGCCGCATCATGTTCGGGGAGGAGGACGTGACATCCCTGCCCCCGGAGGAACGGGGCGTCGGCCTGGTGTTCCAGAATTATGCCCTTTATCCGCATCTGACCGTGGAACAGAATATTATCTTTCCCCTCCAGAACCTGAAGGGCGACAAAAAGATGACAAAGGAGGCCATGCACGACAAGGCGGTCGAAGTGGCTAAACTGGTGCAGATCGACCATTTGCTGGAGCGCAAGCCGAAGGAACTCTCCGGCGGCCAGCAGCAGCGGGTGGCCATCGCCCGGGCCCTGGCGAAAATACCCCGGGTGCTGCTGCTGGATGAGCCGCTGAGCAACCTGGATGCGCGGCTGCGGCTGCAGACCCGGGAGGAGCTGCGCCGCATCCAGCGGGATACCGGCGTCACGACCATCTTCGTGACCCATGACCAGGAAGAGGCCATGAGCATCAGCGACCTGATCGTCGTCATGAAGGACGGCGTCCTGCAGCAGATCGGCAAGCCCCAGGAAGTATACGACGAACCCGTGAACCTGTTCGTGGCCCAGTTCCTGGGCACCCCGCAGATCAACGTGTTCGACGGCGCCGTCCGGAATGGGAAGGTCTGGATCGGCGATGAAGCGGTGCTGGACGTTTCCGGAAAGCCGGATCGCCCGGTGTGGGTCGCCATCCGCCCGGAAGGGTTCATTCCGGATGAAAACGGCGCCTTCACCTGCAGCCTGGACCGGGTCGAAGTCATGGGCCGGGATGTGACCGTCGTTTCCACCCATCCGAAGTCAACCGGGCGGAACATCCGCAGCATTGTCAGCGCGGAATACCGGATCAACCAGGGCGCCGCGACGGTGCGCTTCAATCTGAAGCCGGCCAAGGTGCACCTGTTTGACAAAGAGAGCGAGGAAAGGGTATGAAACAAAACAACCTGAAGGCCTGGCTCTATCTGCTGCCGGCCATCCTCTTTCTGGGCGTTTTCATGGTGTATCCGCTGGTGGATGTCTGCATCTACGCGGTGGAGGAAAACTACGCGTCCATCGCCAGAACCTACACGGGAATCGGCTTTGGCAATTTCCGGGATGTGCTCAGCGACAAACTGTTCATCCAGGCGCCGAAAAACACCTTTATCCTGGTGGTGATCACCGTGCCGCTGAGCACCGGCCTGAGCCTGCTGATTGCCCTGGGCCTGAGCTCCATCAAGACGCTGAAGAAAGCCTTCCAGACCATTTATTTCCTGCCCTATGTGACCAACACGCTGGCGGTCGGCCTGGTGTTCATGATCCTCTTTGACAAAACGGAATATACCAAGGGCCTGGTGAACCTGCTGCTTCATACGGATATCGATTTCATTGACGGGGAATACTGGATGAAGATGATGGTCACCTGCCTGTATACCGTCTGGATCGTCATGCCCTTCAAAATTCTGATTCTGACCAGCGCGCTGGCCAGCGTCAACCAGGAGTATTACAAGGCGGCGAAGGTGGACGGCGCCACGAACAGCCGGATCTTCTGGAAGATCACCCTGCCCATGATCAGCCCGACCATGTTCTATCTGGTGATTACCGGGTTTATCGGCGCTTTCAAGGCCTACAGCGACGAGGTGGCCCTTTTCGGAACGAACCTGAACGCGGCAGGGATGAACACCATCGTCGGCTATGTCTACGATATGCTTTACAGCGATACGGGCGGGCATTACGGCAACGCGGCGGCCGCCGCGCTGATCCTGTTCGCGATCGTTTTCACCATCACGTATATTAATCTGAAATTCAGCCGGAACAAGGTTCAGTATATGTAATCAGGAGAGGAGTGATGCGGCGATGAATGAAAGAATAAAGAAAACCGGATCCAAAATCCTGATTTACCTGCTGCTGGTGATCTGGGCGTTTATCGTACTCTTTCCTTTTTACTGGATGGTGCTCACAAGCGTGAAGAAAACCAGCGCGTACAACAACGAAACCGTTCCCCAGGTTTTTACGACGGATCCCACGCTGGAAAACTACATCAGTGCCTTCACGAAGGTGGACCTGGGCAGGTATTTTGTCAACACGCTGATTTTTACCGTCGCCACGACGGCGCTGATGATGGTAGTGACCATTCCCGCGTCGTATGCCTTTGCCCGACTGGAATTCAGGGGGAAAACGCTGCTGTTTTCGCTTTTTCTGTCCCTGATGATGATTCCCACGGAACTGGTGATCATCACGAATTATGTCACGGTGGTGAATCTGGAACTGAACCGGGGAATCAAAACCTACCTGGGCCTGATCCTGCCGTCGGTGACCAGCGTGTTCTATATCTACCTCCTGAAGGAAAACTTTGAGGCGGTGCCGGATGAGCTGTATAAAGCGGCCAAGGTGGACGGCACCGGCGACCTGAAATTCCTGCTGAAGGTGATGGTGCCGATCTGCCAGCCGACGATCGTGACCATCGTCATCCTGAAAGTGATCGAATGCTGGAACAGCTATGTCTGGCCCCGCCTGATTACCCGGGAGCCGGAGTATTTCCTGGTGTCCAACGGAATCCAGACGATTCGGGAAAGCGGGTTCGGCCGCCAGGACATTCCGGCCATGATGGCCGCGGTCGTGGTAGTCAGCGTCCCGCTGATTGTGCTGTTCCTGGTGTTCCGGGATAAGATCATGGCCGGAGTCTCCAGAGGAGGTACCAAGGGATGAAAACGAGAAAAACCATTTCCCTCATCCTGATGCTGGCGCTGGCGCTCGCGGTCCTTTCGGGATGCCATGGGACGCTGGTTTCGAAAGCGGTCACGGGCGACGGGAATACGGATGTGCCCGAGGAATTTGATGAGTCGAAGAAGATTGAGCTGACCTTCTGGGCGAAAAACGATACCAACGTGGTCCAAACTGCGGTCTATACCCAGGCGATCAAGGATTTTGAGGCGATCTATCCGAATGTGAAAATCTCCCTGCGCCTCTATGCGGATTACAGCCGGATTTATGCGGATGTGATCACCAATATTCCGACCAACACCCCGCCGAACGTCTGCATCACCTATCCGGACCATATTGCGACCTATATGACGGGCAGCGATGTCGTGCTTCAGCTGGACGACTGGATGCGGGACAGCCGCTACGGCCTGGGCGGCAGCGAGGTGAAGTTCGATGCTCCCCGGGAGGAGGAAATGGTTCCGGAATTCCTGAACGAGTGCATGCTGAACGGGCATTATTATGCCATGCCCTATATGCGTTCCACGGAAGCGCTTTATGTTAACCAGGATATGGTGGAGAAACTGGGCTATGAGCTGCCGGATGTGCTGACCTGGGATTTTGTCTGGGAAGTCAGCGAAAAAGCCATGGAGAAGAATGAGGACGGCTCGTTTAAGGTGAACGGCCAGAACGTGATGATCCCGTTTATCTACAAGAGCACGGATAACATGATGATCACCATGCTGAAGCAGCTTGGCGCCCCCTATTCCAATGAAAACGGCGAAGTCCTGATCTTTAACGATACCACCAAATCGCTGCTGGAGGAAATCTATCTGCACGCTAAAAGCCGGGCCTTCTCCACCTTTGCGATCAGCAGCTATCCCGGAAACTTCCTGAACGCCGGCCAGTGCATCTTCGCGGTGGACTCGACCGCCGGCGCCACCTGGATGGGCAGCGAAGCGCCGATGCAGGATATCCATGAAGATCAGAAAGTTCCGTTCAAAATCGCGCTGCGGCCGGTTCCCCAGTTCGATCCGGAACATCCTCAGATGATCAGCCAGGGCCCCAGCATCTGCATTTTCAACAAGGACGACCCCCAGGAGGTGCTCGCCAGCTGGCTCTTTGTCCAGTATCTGGTCAGCAACAGCGTGCAGCTGGGCTATGCGGAAACGGAGGGCTACCTTCCGGTCACGCTGAAGGCGCAGCAGAGCGCGGAGTATCGGGATTATCTGAGCCGGAAGGGCGAGGACAACACCGACCATTATTTCATCAAGATTGAAGCCAGCGAGCTGCTGATGAACAACACGGCGAACACCTTTGTCACCCCCGTGTTCAACGGCAGCGCCAGCCTGCGGTCCGCCGCGGGGGAAATGGTCGAAAACGTATGCAAGAGCGCCCGCCGCAAGCAGGAGATGAATGATGCCGCCATTCAGAAACTGTATCAGGATGTCCGCGGCCTGTACCGGTTGAACGAGATTGAAGTGAAGCAGGCGGATCCATCCGGGGGAACAGAAGCTGCGGAGCAGACCGGGGGTTCGTCGGGCGAGCTGCCGGGAATCAGCAAAGCCCTGCTGATCGGCATCCCGGCGATCTGGGTGCTGATCATCGCCTTCGAACTCTGGGAAAAGAAAAAAGCGAAAAGAAAGAATTGAATTTTCGGTACAGATGATGTATCATAGCCATGTTCGGAACGAACAATGATAGGAGAGGAGAATAGGAATATGAAAAAGATCGTTGCCCTGGTTCTGGCTCTGTTGATGGTCGGATGCGCGGCGCTGGCGCTGGCTGAAGGCGAAAAAGTGATGACCCATGAGGAATATGTGGCCGCGGAACTCGATTCTCCCGTGCTGGTGGAGACGTATGTGCAGGATCACCAGTCCTGGTGGGACAACAAGATCACCGTCTATGCCCAGAGCGAAGACGGCGCCTACTTCATCTATGAGATGAAGTGCTCCGAGGAAGATGCTGCCAAGCTGGTTCCCGGAACGAAAATCCTCGTCAAGGGCTTCAAGTCCGCCTGGTCCGGCGAAGTCGAAATCACCGATGCCGACTTTGAAATCCTCGAAGGCGAACCCTTCATTGCCGAAGCGAAGGATGTTACCGACAAGCTGGGAACCGAAGAACTGATCAACTACCAGAATGAGCGCGTGCTCTTCAAGGGAATGACCGTCGAGAAGTATGACGACGCCGGCGCTGCTTTCGCTTACAAAAATGCCGAAAACAAGACCGATGACCTGTACTTCAAGGTTTCCAAGGACGGGGTTGTTTATGAATTCTGCGTGGAGTTCTATCTCCGCGGCCAGGATACCGATGTTTACAAGGCTGTTGAAGCCCTGAAGGTCGGCGACGTGGTGGATGTCGAAGCGTACCTCTACTGGTACAACGGCGCGAATCCCCATGTGATCGGCGTGACGCCTGCTGCCCAGTAATCTGTGGCCTTGATCAGGAGCCCGGCTTCGGCCGGGCTCCTGCTTTTGGCAAAAATTCGTGAAATTGTTCCGTGCAGGCAAAAAAACACTTGACATTTGGCGCCGATCCATGTATGATACCTTTTGTCGCCGCGAAAGGCGGCGTGTGACGCGGGGTGGAGCAGCTGGCAGCTCGTCGGGCTCATAACCCGGAGGTCGTAGGTTCAAATCCTACCCCCGCAACCATCTGGCTCAATAGCTCAGTTGGCTAGAGCATTCGGTTCATACCCGGAGTGTCATAGGTTCGAGTCCTATTTGAGCCACACGGAAACCCTTGAAGAATAAAGGCTTCAAGGGTTTTTCATTTTCCTGCATGCCTGAAAAAAACCGGGGAAAAGACCCCTTTGGGGTTCAGTTCGGAGTCAAAACGGACGTCAGAATTGACGGCGGGGAGCTTTTTCCATTATAATAGGAAAAACGTGGAATAAGGCGGGAGAATCATATGGATAAGTGGGATCATCGGTTCATGCAGCTGACCTATACCATCGCCGGCTGGTCCAGCTGTTTCCGGGCGGGGCGGAGCATCGGCTGCGTAATCGTGAAGGACAAGCGGATCATGACCACGGGGTATAACGGCGCGCCCGCGGGGCTGAAAACCTGCCGGGAAAAGGGGGAGTGCCTGCGGGACAAGCTGGGCATCCCCAGCGGCACCCGAATGGAAACGTGCTACGCGGTCCACGCGGAGCAGAACGCCATCGTGCAGGCGGCCAAGCTGGGCGTTTCCATCGACGGGGCGACACTGTACTGCACCCATCAGCCCTGCAGCATGTGCTGCAAGATGATCATAAACAGCGGCATCCGGCGGGTCGTATACCGCGAGGGCTATCCGGATGACTTCACGCTGGAGCTCTTTCAGGAAGCCGGCGTGAACCTGGAGCACTATGAAGGGGAAATTGAGGCATGAAATACCATATTGATACCATCCCGATCTGGGACGCGGTCAAGCTGGACGGGGAATGCCCCCTCTGCACGCTGGAGCGCCGCACGGAGCTGGGGGAAGCGGAACGCTATCTCGGCGCCTCGGTGATGGAGCCGGATATCCGGATCAAGGTGAACGACCGGGGCTTCTGCCGCAAGCACCACGCGATGCTGTTCACCATGAGCAACCGGCTGGGCCACGCGCTGATGCTGGAAAGCCATACCATTGAAAACCGGGCAAAAACCGCGAAAATCTTTGCGAAAATGAACCAGGCGGCCGATCAGCTCAAAAACGCGGGCCTCGGGGACAAGGTGAGCGGCAAAACGAAGGCCGCCGCCGGGGTGATCACGGCGCAGGCCCGGGAGCTGGAGGAAACGGCCGGCAGCTGCCTCATGTGCGAAACCATCCGGGAAAACATGCTGCGGTACCTGCACACGTTTTTTCACCTGTACAGGCAGGATGCTGAATTCCGGAACCGGATCGCCGCGGGGAAGGGCTTCTGCCTGCCGCATCTGGGCCAGCTGGTGGAGGTGGCGGCCGAGGAGCTGAATTCGAAGGAGCTGGCCGAGTTTGTCCGGATGGTGACGAAGGTGGAAACGGAGAATCTGGACCGGATTCAGGAGGATATTTCCTGGTTCATCAAGAAATTTGATTATCGGTACGAGGGTGAATCCTGGAAGAACAGCAAGGATGCGGTGGAGCGGACGGTCAACAAGACACGGGGCTGGTGCGTCGGGAAGGAACCGCTTCCTGAAGAGGAACTGAGCGGCAAAAACAAATAACGGGAGTGTGGAGGACCATGACAATTCGGGAAGTTATGGAAATAGTGGAAGGCAGGGTGCTGGTCGGGGAGGACCGGCTGGATACGCCCGTGGAAACGGCCTGCGGGTCGGACCTGATGAGCGATGTGCTGGCCTTCGTGAAGGAGAAAACCGTGCTGATTACCGGGCTGATTAATCCCCATGTGGTCCGGACCTCGGAGATGCTGGATATCATCTGCATCATCTTTT